>ERZ795053.1653-NODE-1653-length-28045-cov-6.311683_pt1 | contig 28045 bp, 23 predicted proteins | sample MGYA00375137_ERZ795053 | MGnify/ENA primary metagenome ERZ795053 (study PRJEB30182, sample SAMN05720284) | activated sludge metagenome | isolation source: Anaerobic digester | place: Hong Kong | collected 2014-12-17 ...
GCTCACCCCGCGCGCGCACCGAGAGCCGTCGGTCGTGCCGGTCGAGCGGCTCACTGCGCCGGCGGTATGCCGCGTGGCCGGCGCTCGCCGTGGGCTCGGTCATGTCGCACCCCCGTCGAGCAGCTCGGACAGCGCGAGGACGAGCCCGGCCGGAGGTCGCCACGAGAAGACCCCGGCCGGGTGCCCGTCGACGTGCGGCGTCTGCGGCCCGGCCATCCCTCGGACGAAGAGGTAGAGCACCCCCCCGAGGTGTCGCTCGGGGTCGTAGCCGGGCAGCCGCCAGCGCAGGAACCGGTGTGCGACAACGCAATACAGCAGCGCCTGGAGCGGGTAGTGCGAGTGCAGCATCGCCTCGACGAGCTCAGCGGGGCCGTAGTCGTCGGTCGTGAGCGGCTCGTCGGGATCGCCGAGGAGGTTGGTCTTGTAGTCGACGACGAGGTAGCGATGCCCACCGGGCAGGCCGGCCTCGTCACTCGGCACCCGCAGCAGCGCGTCGACCGAGCCGGCGAGATAGCCGACGAGGCGCTGGTCGCCCAGCGCCGGGGTGGTGAGCCGCGCGGCATACCCGGCGAGCGGGTCGCCGGCGGACAGGTGCGCGCGCAAGAGGGGGGCGAGGTCGCGCAGCCGCACCTCGGGACGGCCCTCGTCGACCCGTCCGTCGCCGCCGGCGAGCGGCAGCTCGAAGTCGAGCTCGCGCAGCCGGTCGGTGAGCGGGATCTCGGCGAGGGTGACGCCGGGTGCGAGCGGGCCGAGCGGGGTGTGCTGCATGCGCACGAGCGCCGCCGCGAGCTCGTCGACGCCGACCCCGACCGGCCACCAGCGCAGCTGCTCGACGACCTGCTCGCGCAGCGCCGCGACCAGGTCGGGGGACTGCGGGTCGGTGTGCTCGAGCACGGCGTGCACGAGGCTGCCGAAGGTCGCCCCCGCAGGCAGCTCGGCCATCGGCGACGCCACTCCGGTATGCCGCGTGGCCGGCTCGAGCGGCAGCACCCCGGGCGTGAGCAGGGCCGCGCGCAGGGGGGCCGGGGCGGCATACGTCGCCGGCTCCTCGTCGAGCACCGGGGTGGTCTCGGGCTCGCTCGTCACACCGGGGGGCTGGTCGGCCTCGACGGCGATCAGCCCGGAGTAGGACGTGCGGCGCCAGTCGGTGTCGACGGGGCGCTCGAAGCGTCGGGCGGCCAGCTGCGGCGGGGTCGGGGCGGTGACCAGGCCGAGCGGCTCGTCGACGACCGAGGGCTCGTAGCGCGGACCGCCCAGCTCCTGCCACAGCCGCAGCACGCGGGTGACGTAGGCATCGTCGCGCAGCGGGAGGTGCTCGGGCACCGGGCCGACGTCGGGCTGGCGGCCGAAGAGCAGTCGATGCAGACCGCCACCCGCGGTGGTGGTCGTGGGCGCCCACCAGGCGACGACCTGGGACTGGGCGCGGGTGAGCGCGACGTAGCAGGTGCGCAGGGTCTCGCCGGCGGCCTCGGTGCGGTGGGCGGCCTTGCGGGCGCTCCAGCCCGGCCCGCCGCCGGAGACGTCGAGGCAGCGGCGTCCGGCGTCGTCGTGGAAGAGCAGCAGCTCGTCCTTGGCGGTGCTGCGCGCCTCGTACTCGAATGGCAGGTAGACGACGGGGTATTGCAAACCCTTGGCCGCGTGGATGGTGAGGATCTGCACGGCGGCGGCGTCGCTGTCGAGCCGGCGGGTCCGCTCGGTCGACGGGCGGTCGCGTGCGCGCTGGTCACGCAGCCAGGCGAGCAGGCCGGCCAGGCCGAGCCCGTCGGCGGTCGCCGTCTCGTGCAGCAGGTGCCCGACGTGCCGCAGGTCGGTGAGCAGCCGCTCGCCGCCGGCGTGGGCAAGCACCCGCGCGGCCAGGCCGCCCTCCTCGGCCGCCTCGACGACCGCCGAGACCCCGGCCGAGCGGACCAGCAGCGCCCAGCCGCGCAGCCGGTCGGCGACCCGGTCGGTGAGCGCCTCGCCGCCGGCGTCGAGGCTCTCGGCACTCTCGCCGACGAAGGCGGTCACCGCGGCGGCCCGCACCCGGCCGGTGCGGTGCGGTGCGTCGAGCGCCTCGAGCAGGGTGAGCCAGGCGTCACCGGCCTCGGTGAGCACGACGTGCCCGCCACCGGCCATCACCGCCGGTATGCCGCGTCGGCGCAGCTCGCGCTGCACGAGCATGCCGTGCTCGCGGACGTGGACGAGGACGGCGACGTCGCCGGCGAGCAGCGGCCGGTCGTCCCACGTCGCGCCGGAGCCGAGCAGCCGGGCGATGTCGGCGGCGCAGTCCCGGGCGATGTGAGCGCGCGCCTCGCCGACGTAGATCTCGCCCTGTTTGGTGGACCCCAGGTGCCCGCGCTCGACCGCCCGCAGCCGCAGCGGCGCGGCGACCGGCGCTCCGCGCAGCCGGGTCGCCGGCAGGGCCGGCTCGACCGGCCGCACGGTGATCCGTGGGTCGCCGAGCTCGGCGGCGTGCAGCAGCACGCCGAGGGCGCGCACGAGGTCGGCGTCGCTGCGGTGGTTCTCGGCGAGGGTGGCCTCGTGGTCCGCGTCGTCGCGGGCCGACAGGTAGGTCTGCACGTCCCCGCCGCGGAAGGCGTAGATCGACTGCTTGGGGTCGCCGATGAGCACGACGGTTGCGACTCCGTGGAAGGCCCGGCGGATCACCTGCCACTGCACCGGGTCGGTGTCCTGGAACTCGTCGACGAGCACGACCCGCCAGCGCAGCCGCATCCGCTCGCGGGCCGGGCTGTCGCCGGTGGGGCCGTCGGCGGTGGGGCCGTCGGCGAGTGCGTCGGCGAGCCGGGAGAGCAGGTCGTCGTAGCCGAGCAGGCCCCGGCGCCGCTTGCGCCGGTCGACCTCGGCCCGCACGTCCCGAGCGAGGGCGACCCGCAGGGCAGCCGTCGAGGTGCTCGTCGACGGGCCGGCCGGGTTGGCGGCGGTCGGGTTGGCGGCGCTGGCACCCGGCTCGTCCCCGCTGCTCGGCTCGTCGGGCTCGGGCACGAGGGTGGCCTGCGGGTCGCCGACGGCCAGCCGGCCGATCCGCAGCGCTCGCTCCAGCGACAACGGCGGGGACTCGACCCCGGCGAACCGGCGCAGGTAGTCGTCCTCGACGACTTCGACGACGAGGTCGTCGAGGTCGTCGACGAGCTCGGCACCGGGGTCGGTGTCGCCGGCCACGCCGAGCGAGCGCAGCACGAGCTGGCAGAACTGGTGGGTCGTCGCGATGGTCGCCGCGTCGAAGGAGGCCAGCGCGTCGCGGATCCGCTCCAGGACGAGGCCTCGGTCGGGCAGGGCGAGCAGGTGCGCGACGAGGACGTTCGGGTCAGGTGCGGCGTCGGCGGCCAGGGCCCGCTCGGCCTCGACGAGCTGGGCCCGGACCCGCTCGCGCAGCTCCTGGCTGGCGGCCCGGCCGAAGGTGATGACGAGCAGCTCGGGCAGGGTCGCCACGCCCTCGGCGACGAAGCGGGTCACCAGCGCCGCGACGGCGAAGGTCTTGCCGGTGCCGGCGCTCGCCTCGAGCAGGGTCGTCGTCGCCGGCGCGGGCAACGGCCCGGTGAGGTCGAAGCGCTCCGGTATGCCGCTCATCCGGACCCCCGTGCCTCGGCCCGCAGCAGCGGGGTCCACAGCCGCACCGCGAGCGCCCCGAAGGCCGTGCTCTCGCCGCTCTCGGCGAGCCCGGGCAGCGGGCGCTCGCTGACCCCGGGCAGGTCGGCACCGGCCCCCCAGACCCGGACATGGGCGGCCTCGGAGCGCTCGCCGGAGATCCGCGACCCGTTCGGCAGCTCGGCGTCCTCCCACGCGTAGCGGGCGCTGCGCAGGGCGTGGCCGACGTCGGCGTGGGCGAGCCGCTGCTCGGCGTAGGCGGCCGACGCCTTGATCGGCAGGGGGAGTGGCCGGCGCAGGCCGGCATCGCGGATCGCGACGAGGTCGCGCAGGTGGGTGAGCGCCTCGGCCGCGTCGAGGGGGCCGATGACCGAGCGGGCCACCGGCCCCATGGCCTGGCTCTTGGGCCGGCCGAGGGTGTGCGCGGTCCAGCCGCCGTCGGGGTCGTGGGCGGTGAGCGCGAGTAGCCGGATCCACGAGGCGAGCCGGTGCCCGGCGGCCAGCCGGGAGTAGGTGACCGGGACGAGCTGCGCGGCATACAGGCCGGAGACCGTGCCGACGAGCCGGCGACCGCCGCCGAGCTCGACGTCGACGTCGACGGTGACCGGCTCGCCGACGCGCAGCTGCCGGGCCGCCGCAGCGAGCGGCTGGCAGGCGGTGACCAGCTGGCCGAGGGTCGCCCAACCGAGCCGGCCGGGGGGCAGCACGCCACGCCGCCACTCGCGCTGACGGACCGCGCCCGGGTCGTGGCCGGCCAGCAGGTCGACGAGCAGCCGGTCGGCGACCTGCCACTTCTGCAGCGCGTCGAGCTCGACCGGCATCGCGTCGAGCACCGGCGCCTCGTCATAGGGCAGGGCGAGCTCGAGCCGGCCCGTGGTGAGCAGGTGTCGCACCGGACCGCGGGCGAAGGCGAGCAGCTCGTCGAGCCCGACGTCGGGGAGCCCCCCGTCGGCGGCCGGACCGGGCAGCGCCTCGTCGAGGAAGACCGGCGGCGCGAGCCGCGGCCCCTCGGCCGCGCGCGCCCCGGCGAGCGCATCGCGGTCGAAGGAGAAGGGCTGTCCACCGTCGACCGCGAAGTTGCGAGCATCGAAGGGCTGCAACGGATGTCGGGTCGTCACCGCCTGGCTGACCCGCTCGCCACGTGGGTCGTCGTCGGCGCAGACCGCGGTGTCGTCGAGCGCGTCGAGCAGCTCGCCGAGCGGCACCGCCGGGGGGCGCGGCTGACCGCTGTGCGGGTCGGCGCCGGTGGAGGTGACGACGAGGGTCTGCCCGGCGGCGAGCACCGCGTCGAGGAAGAGCTGGCGGTCCTCGCTGCGTGGGTCGCGCTCGCCGGTGACCGGGTCGCGGGCCAGCACGTCGTCGCCGTCGGGCACGGCCGCGCGGGGGAAGACCCCGTCGTCGAGGCCGAGCAGGGCGACCACCCGGTGGGGCACCGAGCGCATCGGCACCATCGTGCAGACCGTCAGCGTGCCGGTGCGGAAGTTGGCGCGGGTCGGGCGACCGGCGAGCCGATCGCCGAGCAAGGCACGCACGTCGGGCAGCGCGAGCAGGCTCGAGCCGAGCCCGGCGTCGGTGGCCGCCTCGAGCAGCCGGGCCAGCTCGCGGTGGGCCTGCCCGACCTGCCAGGCGTCGGCCGGGCCGACGTCGGTGAGCATCGCCAGCCCGTCGACGAGCGCCTCGACCCAGGTGTCCAGTGGCTGGGTCCCGGTGAGCCGGTCGGTCACCAGGGCGAGCCGGTCGACCGCCTCGGCGAGCCGGCCGGCGAGGTCGACCTGGCTGCTGCCGACGTCGTCGAGGGCCAGCGTGGTGTCCAGCCAGGTGCCCGAGTCGTCGCTCATCGCCACGCCGGCGAGCACCCGGTCGATGCCGAAGCGCCAGGTGTTCTGCACGATGCCGGCGAGGCCGTAGTCCTCGCGGTGCGCGGCGTCGAAGGCCCAGCGCACCCCGCTGTCGGCCACCCAGGTGCCGAGCTGCTCGAGGTCGTCGTCGCCGAAGCCGAAGCGTCGTCGCACCGGCTCGGCATGCATCAGGTCGAGGACCTCGCTCGCGGCGGCCCGCCCACCGGCGAGATCGAGCAGTCGGCCGACCACGGCCAGCAGCGGGTTGGTCTGGTGCAGAGCGCGATCCGCGAGCCGGACCCGCAGCCGGTGGGCCGGGTGGGCGTCGTCGCCGACGACCTCGCCGAGCCCGAAGCCGGCCTGCACGAGCGGCGCATAGGCCTCGATGTCGGGGCACATGACGAGGATGTCGCGCGGCTCGAGGGTGGGGTCGTCGGCGAGCAGGCCGACGAGCGCCTCGCGCATGACGTCGACCTGCCGGGCCGGGCCGTGGCACGCGTGCACCTGGACGCTGTGGTCGCGGGGGTCCAGGACGCGCGCGGCCCGCTGCGCCGGTGTGGCGGCGCGGCCGGCGTGCAGGTCGGCCTGCAGCCAGCCGAGCAGGGACGAGCCTGCCGCTCCGGTATGCCGCCCGCTCGCCTCGCGCTGCTCGGTCGCCTCCGGCGGGTCTGTCGCCTCCGGCGGGTCGGTCGCCTCGTCGCTCGCGACGGTCAGCACCCCCAGGGTGCGCTGCAGCTCGCGGACGTCGCGCCCGAGGCTGGCCAGCAGCCGGTGCTCGACGAGGCGATGACTGTCATCGAGCCGGCGCGGCACCGGCCGGTCGTGCCCTGCGGCCGCGAGGCTCTGCCACATCGCCGGCGAGGGGTGCGGCAGCCACAGGTGCACCTCGCGGTGCGTGCCGAGCGCGCCGAGCAGCTCGACGTCGGTGCTGCTGAGCCGGGTGTGCCCGAAGAGCGAGAGCCGCCCGGGCAGCTCGCACGAGCCGGGGTCCGCCTGCAGTGCCGCGACGACCGCGGCCTGGCGCTGCCCTGGGGTCGGCGCGTCGACGGCGGCCACGACCTCGCGCCAGAGCCGGGCCTGCCAGCGCAGGTCGTCGGCCAGCTCGGCACCGAGCCCGTCGGTGTCGGCCCCACCCTCCCAGTCGGCGAGCAGGCGGGGCCGCTGCGCGGCATACGAGGCGAAGAGCCGCGCGAGACGCGCGGCGACCGCGAGCCGGCGACCCTGCCGATGGCCGTCGTCGTCTGGGAGCCGATGCCCGAGGTGGCGGGCCAGCGGCGCCGCCCAGGGCTCGTCGAGGCTCGCGTCGATCGTCGCCAGCACCGGCCAGAGCAGCGCCTCCGGCGACCAGGGGTCGTCGTCGCGGGTGCCGGCGACCTCGGCGACGAGGGACCATGGGGTGCGGAACTCGACTGCGGCGCAGATGCCGTCGTCGCGACCGGCGGCGGCGCCGAGCCGGTGGGAGAGGCGCTGCGAGAGCCAGCGCTCGACCCCCTTGGCGGGCACTGCGACGACGTCGGGCGCGAAGGGATCGGCCGGCGGCACGGCGAGCACCCGGGCCAACCCCTCGGCGAGCAGGTCGGTCCGGGCCGCACGATGCAGGTGCAGGGCCATCTCGCTCCGAACCCTACGCGGCGGGTCCGACAGCCTCCCCGCCTGCTAGCCCAGTGCGCGCAGCCCTGGCAGCACCTGCTCGGCGAAGGTCGTGAGGAAGCGCTCCTGATCCTGTCCGGGACCGTGCACGACGAGGTGGTCGAAGCCCCACTCGACATAGGGCCGGATCGCCTCGATCGCTGCCTCGGGGTCGCTCGCGACGATCCATCGCTTGGCGACCTGCTCGATCGGCAGCTCGTCGGCCAGTCGCTCCATCTCGACCGGGTCGGTCGTGCCGTGCTTCTGCTCCGGCGTCAACGACAGCGGCGCCCAGAACCGGGTGTTCTCCAGCGCCAGGTGCGGGTCCGGATCCCAGCTGAGCTTGATCTCGATCATCCGGTCGTATGCCGCCGGCTCACCGCTCTCGCCGGCCGCGCCATCGCGCTTGGCGATGCCCTCCTGCACCGCGGGGAGCAGCTGCTCGCGGTAGAGCGCCTCGCCCTTGCCCGAGGTGCAGATGAAGCCGTCACCGGACCGACCGGCATACCGGGCGACGAGCGGTCCGCCCGCGGCGACGTAGACCGGCACCGGCTGCTCCGGCCGGTCGTAGATCGTCGCGTCGACGGTGCGGTAGTAGTCGCCCTCGAAGCTGACCCGGTCGGTCGTCCAGAGGGCCCGCATGAGCCGGATGGCCTCGCGCAGCCGGGCGAAGCGCTCCTTGAACTCGGGGAAGGTCTCGACCGAGCCGACGACGACCTCGTTGAGCGCCTCGCCGGTGCCGACCCCGAGCGCGATCCGGCCCGGGTAGAGGCAGCCGAGGGTGCCGAAGGTCTGGGCGAGCACGGCGGGGTTGTAGCGGAAGGTGGGGGTGAGCACCGAGGTGCCCAGCTGCACCCGCTCGGTCCGCTCGCCGGCGGCGGCCAGCACGGTGACCGCGTGCGGGGCGTGACCCCCCTTGTGCCGCCAGGGCTGGACGTGGTCGGACACCCAGACACTGTCCAGGCCGACCTGCTCGGCCCGCACCGCGAGGTCGACGAGCTCACGTGGGCCGAACTGCTCCGCCGACGCCTTGTATCCGATCCGCATGTCCGCCAGTCAACCACGCCGGTATGCCGGGTCAGGTTCGTGCGCGTTCGCGGGGGCCGTCCTGCGCGGATAGGTCACCTCTCGCGTGACCTGTCGCGTTCGCGGGGGTCGTCCTGCGCGGATAGGTCACCTCTCGCGTCACCTGTCGCGTTCGCGGGGGTCGTCCTGCGCGGATAGGTCACCTCTCGCGTGACCTGTCGCGCGTACGTAGACGACGACCCGGTCGCGATCTGCACCTGGTCGAAGAGCCAGGCGGCGCCGCTACTGACTCGCCGCCGAGGCCGCCGAGGCAGCCGTGCGAGCCACGCAATGCCTGCGGGGTGCCCCACCCGTCGCGGGCGAAGGTCGGCGAGTAGTGCACGGCCTCGCCGCCGTTGTAGAAGGGCGCGAACGGCATCCACGCGTTGTTGTAGATCGTCGAGTGGTGGTCCCGGCTCTTCAACTGGGGCGACGTCGATCCCGGCGACCGGGGCCGGCTTGACGTTGTTGAGCGGTCTTGCGCGAGTGTCTACTGGATCGAGGAATGCCGGCGGCATACTCGCCACATGACGGGGCAGCGGACACGGGAGCGCTCGAGGGCGGGGCTGCACGCGCTGATGTTGCTGCAGCTGCAGACGCGATGCGCTTGACGAGTAGTATGTGTACACAGGTGTGACACAAACCGAAGGAGGGGTCATGGGCGCATCCAAGGTCGGGGTCCGGGAGTTCCGAGCCGGTCTGGCCGACTTCATCGACTCCGAGGAACCGGTCGCGGTGACCCGCCACGGGCACACGGTCGGCTACTTCATCCCGGTCAAGACCGACCGGGCAGCCGACGTCGCCGCACTGAAGGCAGCCGGGGAGAAGCTCGACGCACTGCTGGCTCTGAGTGACGACGAGGTCGACGTGATGGTCGAGAACTTCAAGACCCGCCGCAAGGACCGTCGATAGTGCCGGAGGGGCAGCGTCGTCGTCTGGTCATCGATGCCAACATTCTGATCCGTGCGGTCCTGGGCCGCCGGGTCAAGGTGACGCTCACCAGCCACGCCGAGGACGTGGACGTCTTCGCCCCGGAGGTCGCCTTCGCTGATGCCGAAGAGCATCTGCCGGCGGTGCTGAGCAAGTTCGACCGCGCCGCCGAGATCGAACCCGCGTTGGCGTTCCTGAACCAGTTGCGCAGCATCATCGCGACGGTCCCTGAAGCGGCCTACCTCGACATCAAGGACGAGGCCCTCGCCCGGATTCAACGCGACACCGACGACTGGCCCGTCCTGGCCGTCGCGATGCTGCTGGACTGCCCCATCTGGACCGAGGACAACGACTTCTTCGGAACCGGCGTCCCGACCTGGACCACCGACCGCATCGACATCTACCTCGCCCCGCCCAACTGACGACGGCTCGCCGAGTCGTCACCCGCCGATTGTCGGGAATCGCTGCCCCACGCGCCTCTTGCACTCCCGGGTTGGGGCAAGCAGACCCGGCGCTGGTCGGGCGGGACGCGACCCCTCAGTAGACGACGACCCGGTCGCCGATCTGCACCTGGTCGAAGAGCCAGGCAGCCCCGTTGAAGTCGCGGATATTGGTGCAGCCGTGCGAGCCGCGCAGCGCCTGCGGGGTGCCCCAGCCATCCCGGGCGAAGGTCGGTGAGTAGTGCACGGCCTCGCCGCCGTTGTAGAAGAGCGCGAACGGCATCCACGCGTTGTTGTAGATCGTCGAGTGGTGGTCCCGGCTCTTCATGAAGACGCTGAACGTGCCGTTGTCGGAGGGGAACTCGGGGGTGCCGAAGCGGGCGTCGAAGCGCCGGACGACGACGCCGTCGATGATCCAGTAGAGCGCGCGATTGGCCTTGCTCGCACAGAGCACCCGGCCGGTCTGGCAGCGCGGGTCGAGCTTGGTGACGTCGATCCCGGCGACCGGGGCCGGCTTGACGTTGTTGAGCTCGTCGGCGGTCGGCTTGCGGGTGGCCGCCCAGATGACGTTCTTGGTGCGCTGGTCGACCTCGCCGGTCTGCGGCAGGCCGCGCTTGGCCTGGTAGCCGCTGACCGCCTTGGCGGTCGTCGCCGTGTAGCTGTTGTCGACGTCGCCGGACCACCGGCCGAGCAGCTTGAGCCGGGCCTCGAGCTCGCGCACCACCGGGCTCGACGAGCCGACCGCGAACAGCGCGGGACCGGGCAGCAGCCGGCCGGCGAGCTCCTCGGCGTTGGGCTCGCGGGTGGTCGCGATGAGCAGGGTCCACAGGTCCTCGTCGACGGTGCCGGTCGGCGGGATGGTGAAGGCCTTCTGGTATGCCGTGACGGCGGCCGTCGTCGTCGCGCCGTAGCTGCCGTCGACGGTGCCGGTGAAGTGCTTGAGCTGCTTGAGCCGCGCCTGCAGGTCGCGGACCCGGTCGCCGGTGGCGCCCTCGGCCAGGATGATCGCGGGGGCGGGGGCTTGCGCGGCGGGCACGACCGTGGGCGCGGGCGAGGCGGTCGGAGCGGGCTCAGCCGTCGTGGTCGCGGCGGCGGCCGAGGTCGAGGCCGAGGGCGTGGTGGCAGGGGAGCCCGCAGTGGGCGTGGCGGCCCCGGCCGGCTGACACGCGGCGATCGTCGTGGCCAGCACCAGGGCGGCGACCATCGTCATTGCGCTGCGGTGCTGCTGAGCTCGGGAGTGCTCGGGGAGTGGCACGTGGTGTCCTCGGTCGTGGGGGCGGTGCTGGCTGTCTCTCAGCTCTCACTGAGCAGGACGCGCTAGCCTCCCCCGAAGTTGTGCGCGACCTCAGACTACCGGCACCCAGGTCGCGACGCCGGTCAGCCGGGCTGGCCCTGGTGCGCCTGTTGGGCCCGACGGAGCACCTCGGTGAGCTTGTTGGCGCCCGCCACGACGGTCGCGGCGTGCAGCCGGCCGGGCTGGCGGGACAGCCGCTCGATCGGCCCCGAGATGGACACGGCGGCCACGACGCGGCCGGACGGCCCGCGGACCGGTGCCGACACCGAGGCGACGCCCGGCTCGCGCTCGCCGACGCTCTGCGCCCAGCCGCGGCGGCGCACGGCCGAGAGGGCAGTCGCGTTGAACCTCGCGCCCTGCAGCCCACGATGCAGCCGATCCGGCTCCTCCCACGCGAGCAGGACCTGGGCGGCCGAGCCGGCGAGCATCGACAGGCTCGCCCCGACCGGGATGGTGTCGCGCAGGCCCATCGGGCGCTCGGCCGCGGCGACGCAGATCCGCAGGTCGCCCTGGCGGCGGAAGAGCTGGGCGCTCTCGTTCGTGTGGTCGCGCAGCGCGCCGAGCACCGGCCCGGCTGCGGCGAGCAGGCGGTCCTCGCCGGCCGAGGAGGCCAGCTCGGCCAGCCGCGGGCCGAGGACGAAGCGGCCCTGCATGTCGCGGGCGACGAGGCGGTGGTGCTCGAGGGCGACGGCCAGCCGGTGCGCGGTCGGCCGGGCCAGACCGGTCGCGCCGACGAGCTGGGCCAGAGTGGCCGGGCCGGCCTCCAGGGCGCTGAGCACCGTGGCTGCCTTGTCGAGGACGCCGACACCGCTAGAGTTGTCCATGCACTGATATTGCCGTCTCAGCGCGTGAGACGCAACTCGACGATCCGACAATCTGCCCGATCCTGGCGCGAGCGGCACGGTGCGTCCGAGCCAGTATGCCGCGGCATACCTGGAAAGACCCGAACGGAAGGCAGTCGCGATGGCCGGGACATTGGCCGAGAAGGTGTGGGAGTCGCACGTCGTGCGACGGGCCGAGGGCGAGCCGGACCTGCTCTACATCGACCTGCACCTGCTGCACGAGGTGACCAGCCCGCAGGCCTTCGACGGGCTGCGGCTGGCCGGCCGACGGGTGCGGCGCACCGACCTCACCCTCGCCACCGAGGACCACAACGTGCCGACGACCCCGGGGCCGATCACCGACCCGGTGAGCCGCACCCAGGTCGAGACGCTGCGGCGCAACTGCGCCGAGTTCGACGTGCCGATCTATCCGATGGGCGACGCCGAGCAGGGCATCGTCCACGTCGTCGGCCCGCAGATCGGGCTCACCCAGCCGGGCATGACGATCGTCTGCGGCGACAGCCACACCTCGACCCACGGCGCCTTCGGTGCGCTGGCCTTCGGCATCGGCACCTCCGAGGTCGAGCACGTGCTGGCCACCCAGACCCTGCCGCTGCAGCCCTTCAGGACGATGGCCATCAACGTCCGTGGCGCACTGCCCGACGGCGTCACCGCCAAGGACCTGGTCCTCGCCGTCATCGCCAAGATCGGCACCGGCGGCGGCCAGGGCTACGTCATCGAGTACCGCGGCGAGGCCATCGAGGCCCTGTCGATGGAGGCCCGGATGACGGTCTGCAACATGTCCATCGAGGCCGGTGCCCGGGCCGGCATGATCGCCCCCGACGAGACGACCTTCGCCTACCTGCAGGGCCGCGACCGCGCGCCGAGCGGCGCCGAGTGGGACGCCGCCGTCGCCGACTGGCGGGCGCTGCGCACCGACGACGACGCGGTCTTCGACGCCGAGGTCGAGCTCGACGCGACGACCCTCACGCCCTTCGTCACCTGGGGCACCAACCCCGGCCAGGGGCTGCCGCTCGGCGCCGCCGTCCCCGACCCGGCCGACATCCCCGACGAGACCGAGCGGGCGGCCGCCGAGGCAGCGCTCGCCTACATGGGCCTCGAGCCTGGCACCCCGCTGCGCGAGGTCGCCGTCGACACCGTCTTCGTCGGCTCGTGCACCAACGGCCGGATCGAGGACCTGCGCGCGGCCGCCGCTGTGCTGCAAGGCCGCCGGGTCGCGGCCGGGGTGCGCACCCTCGTCGTCCCGGGCTCGGCCCGGGTGCGGCTGCAGGCCGAGGCCGAGGGGCTGCACGAGGTCTTCGAGGCCGCCGGGGCCGAGTGGCGACTGCCCGGCTGCTCAATGTGCCTCGGCATGAACCCCGACCAGCTCGCCCCCGGCGAGCGCAGCGCGTCGACCTCCAACCGAAACTTCGAGGGCCGCCAAGGCAAGGGCGGACGCACCCACCTGGTCAGCCCGCTCGTCGCCGCCGCGACCGCGGTCCGCGGCACCCTCAGCTCACCTGCCGACCTCGAGCCCGTCGCGGCTCCCTCCGGAAGCACCGAGGCCTGACATGGACGCTTTCACGACGCACACCGGCATCGGAGTCCCGTTGCGGCGCAGCAACGTCGACACCGACCAGATCATCCCGGCCGTCTACCTCAAGCGGGTCACCCGCGACGGCTTCGAGGACGGCCTCTTCGCCGCGTGGCGCAACGACCCGTCCTTCGTGCTCAACAACCCCCGGTATGCCGCTGGCTCGGTGCTCGTCGCCGGCCCGGACTTCGGGACCGGGTCCTCGCGCGAGCACGCCGTGTGGGCGCTGATGAACTACGGCTTCCGCGCCGTGCTCTCCTCGCGCTTCGCCGACATCTTCCGGGGCAACAGCGGCAAGCAGGGCCTGCTCACCGCTCAGCTGGCCCAGGACGACATCGAGCTCATCTGGAAGTACCTCGAGAACGATCCCGGCGCCGAGGTCACCGTCGACCTCGTCGCCCGCATGGTCACCGCCGGCGACATCGTCGCGCCCTTCGTCGTCGACGACTACACCCGCTGGCGGCTGATGGAGGGACTCGACGACATCGGCCTCACCCTGCGTCACGAGGAGCTGGTCGCCGAGTTCGAGTCCGGCAGGGCGGCATACAAGCCGGTCACCCGCTGACCTGCCGAGCCGCCACCGCCGCTCTCGGCGTGTCGCGGCAACGGGATTCGCGCCTTTCACGCTGCCCTCACTCGACGCGTCGACGGCGTGCCCGGCCCTGCGCTGACGGCACTGCCGTGCCCGCCATTGACGTCAGAACCGTTGCGAGGCAACCGTTTTCACAACCGTCGTAGCTCGCACCCGTCGCTGACTGGCCGGTGCGACCACTGACGGCCCTGTCCGGCGGTCAATGACGTTGCGGGGCAACGAAAATCCACAGCCTGCAGGTGTTGGACTCGGCGTGCGCCGAGGTTTACCGTTTCGACGCAGGCGGACGAACCGGTCCGCACCGATGCGCCCGGCCAGTTCCGGCGCCACTTCCTCTGGAGGGGAATGTGAACAAAGCAGAGCTCGTCCTGGCTCTCGAGGGTCGGCTCGGCGGGCGCAAGGCCGCCAGCGACGCCCTCGATGCGGTCCTCGACATCATCATTCGCGAGGTCGCCAAGGGCGGCAAGGTCGCGATCACCGGCTTCGGCACCTTCCAGAAGGTCGCCCGCGGTGCCCGCACCGGCCGCAACCCGCGCACCGGCGTGGCCGTCCCGATCAAGAAGACGACGGTCCCGCGGTTCCGCGCGGGCACCTCCTTCAAGACCTACGTCGCCGACCCGAAGAAGCTGCCGAAGACCGGCCCCGCAGCCGGCCGGGCGACGGCCAGCACGCGTGCCGTCCCGGCTGCTGCGCCGGCCAAGGCCACGACGCGCAAGGCGACCCCGGCCAAGGCCGCGCCGGCGAAGGCTGCGCCCGCCAAGGCCGCGCCGGCCCGCGCCGCCGTGAAGGCCGCGACGCCGGCCAAGGCGACGACGACCAAGAAGGCCGCTCCGGCCAAGGCCGCTGCCACGAAGGCCGCGCCGGCGAAGAAGGCCGTCACCAAGGCCGCGCCCGCCAGGGCCACGCCGGCGAAGGCTGCGCCCGCCAAGGCCGCGCCGGCGAAGAAGGCCGTCACCAAGGCTGCGCCTGCCAAGGCCGCGCCCGCGAAGGCTGCGCCGGCGAAGAAGGCCGTGACCAAGGCCGCGCCGGCCAAGGCCGCCAAGGCCGCGCCCGCGAAGGCGGCGCCGGCGAAGAAGGCCGCGACCGCCAAGAAGGCGGCGGCGAAGAAGACCGCGAAGAAGTAGCTCGTCAGGTCGTTCCCGGACGAGGGCGACTGCAGGTGGGACCGTCGGTCCCGTCGGCAGTCGCCCTCTCTCGTTCGGTCAGAGGGTGGGCAGCCACACGTCGGTGACCTCTGCGGACTCGCCGGCCGGGAGCAGCACGCTCACCCGCTGCCCGGGGCGCAGCCGGCGCAGCCCCGAGCCGTCGGTGGCCGAGGCGGCATACCGGCAGCGCCGGCCGTCCTCGAGGCGAACCGTGCCGGAGCCGTCGGTCGCGAGGCTCTCGACCGTGGCCACCCGCGGTGCCGCGCCCCCGAGCGCTGCCCGGGTCGCGGGGCCGATGCCGAGCCGCAGCGCGGCCCGCAGCGACTCGCCGTCGTCGACATCGGTGCGCAGCCGTGCCAGGTCGAGCTCGAGGCGCACGTGACCGGCCTGCTCGTGTCGCGCGGCCGAGCCGGCGCCGAAGGCCGGGTGGAGGGCAGCCGGCTGCTGGGCGGTGAGCAGCACGGTGCCGGTGCCGTGGTGGTCCGGCACGAGGGCTCGCGAGTATGCCGCGCACGCCCGCAGCGCGGTGCGCAGGTCCGCGTCCCGCAGGCTCGGCAGGTCACCGAGCAGGACACCGGCCGGGCCCTCTTGCCCGTCGTGGCCCGCGACCTCGAGGCCTTGTGCCACAGCCGCATTGAGCCCGCCTCCAGGGTCGGCGACGACGACCGCACCGCACTCGGCGACCAGCCGCCGGGCCCGCTCACCGCCCGTGACGACGACGACCCGGCCGGTCGTGCCGATGGCGCCGAGCGCGGCGGCCACGGTGTCGGCCGCGAGGGCGAGGGCGAGCTCCTGCCGGTCCACGCCGGGCGGTGGCTCGAGCCGACTCTTGGCCGGGGCGCCCGCGTTCGGCGGCCCATCGCCCTTGACCGGCACGACGATCGTCCAGCGCTCGCTCACCGGACCAGTCTCGCCGATGCGCCGCCGGGACGCGGACAGTGCTCGACACCAGCGCCGCCGACGGCGAAGATACGAGCCTGACCGAAGGAGAAGGTGCGTGTCCTCGAGACGGCTGACGCCGGCATACAAGGTCTTCGTCGTGCTGCTGCGCCCGCTGTTGCGGGCGATCGCCAAGCGCGACTACCAGCACGTCGAGCGGCTGCCGCGGGAGGGCGGCTTCATCCTGGCGCCCAACCACGTGACCTACGTCGACCCGCTCGTCGTCGCGCTGTTCGCCTACGAGACGCGCAACCCGCCGTTCTTCCTCGCCAAGGAGGCGCTCTTCCGGATCCCGGTCTTCGGCAAGCTGCTGGGGGCCGCCGACCAGATCCCGGTCTATCGGGGCGGCCAGCAGGCCAGGGAGGCCTACTCCGGGGGCGTCCAGGCGCTGCGCGACGGCAAGTGCCTCGTCGTCTTCCCCGAGGGCACGCTGACCCGCGACCCGAGCCAGTGGCCGATGGTCGGCAAGACTGGGGCTGCCCGACTGGCGCTGGCCACCCGCTGCCCCGTCGTGCCGATCGCGCAGTGGGGCGCCCAGGAGATCCTCGGCACCTACGAGAAGTCCGTCCACCTGCTGCCGCGCAAGACGACGCACGTGCGGGTCGGCGAGCCGGTCGACCTCAGCGACCTCTACGACCAGCCGATGACCGCCACGCTGTTGCGCGAGGCGACCGAGCGGATCATGACGGCGATCACCCGCGAGCTCGAGGTGCTGCGCGGCGAGCCGGCGCCGGTCGGTCGCTACGACCCGAAGTCGGCCGGGGTGAGCCAGACCGGCAACTTCAAGCGTGACGGTCTCGAGTCGGACGGAGGCCGGTCATGACCCGGGCCACTCGCGCTGCGGTGATGGGCACCGGCAGCTGGGGCACCGCCTTTGCCGCCACCCTCGCCGACGCCGGGACGACGGTGACGATGTGGGGCCGGCGGCCCGAGTCGGTCGAGCAGGTCAACGCCGGCTGCAACACCGACTACCTGCCCGACCTGCAGCTGCCCGACACGATCCGCGCCACCACCGACCCGGCTCAGGCTCTCGACGGCGCTGACGTCGTCGTCCTCGCCGTCCCGTCGCAGACGCTGCGTGAGCACCTCGGTCAGTGGGCGTCCTTCCTGCCCGGTGGCGCGGCGGTCGTCTCGCTGATGAAGGGTGTCGAGCTCGGGACCAACCTGCGGATGAGCCAGGTCATCGCCGAGGTCGGGGGCGTGGCCGAGGAGCGGATCGTCGTGCTCTCCGGCCCCAACCTGGCCCGCGAGATCGCCGGCAAGCAGCCGGCGGCGAGCGTCGTCGCCTGCGTCGACCACGACACGGCCGACCGGGTCGCCGCCGCGTGCGCGACCGACTACTTCCGCCCCTACACCGAGACCGACGTCGTCGGCACCGAGCTCGGCGGCGCCGTGAAGAACGTCGTCGCCCTGTCGGTCGGCATGGCCGAGGGCATGGGGATGGGCGACAACACCAAGGCCACGCTCATCACCCGGGGCCTGGCCGAGACGGCCCGGCTCGGCGCCCGGCTCGGCGCGCAGCCGGTGACCTTCATGGGCCTGGCCGGCGTCGGCGACCTCATCGCCACCTGCATGAGCCCGCTGTCGCGCAACCGGACCTTCGGCGAGAACCTCGGCAAGGGGCTCACCGTCGAGCAGACCGTCGCGCTCACCCGGCAGCTCGCCGAGGGCGTCAAGTCGTGTCACTCGGTGCGTGATCTCGCGGCGGTCCACGACGTCGAGATGCCGATCACCGACGCCGTCGTCGCGGTGATCGTCGGCGAGCGCACCCCGCGCGAGGTCGTCTCCATGCTCATGACCCGCAGTCGCAAGCACGAACGGCACTGAGGCACAGGGCGATTCGCCGCTGGTCAGTCGGGTGCGACGGTGCTGCCGAGCGCCTGGTCGAGGTCGCGCCACAGGTCCTCGACGTCCTCGATGCCGACCGAGAGCCGAAGCAGCGACTCGGGCACCGCCGGTGACTCCGCGGCATACTTGCGGCGCCGCTCGAGCAGCGACTCGACGCCGCCGAGGCTGGTCGCGTCGAGCCAGAGCCGGCAGGCCGCGGTGACCGCATCGGCCGCCGCCGCGCCGCCGCGCACCTCGATGGCGAGCATCGCGCCCCAGCCGGGATAGCGCACCCGCTCGACCGCGGGGTGCTCGGCCAGCCGGCGGGCCAGCTCGGCGGCATTGGCACCGGCCCGCTCGACCCGCAGGGCGAGGGTGCGCAGCCCGCGCAGCGCGAGCCAGGTCTCCTGAGGCCCGGCGATCGCGCCATGCCGGATCCGGTGGCGCAGCAGCCGGTCGTGGAGGGCCTGGCCGGCTTCGTCGCCGCCGGTGACCGCCGCCCCGAGCACGACGTCGGAGTGGCCGGCGAGGTACTTCGTCGCCGAGTGGACCACGACGTCGGCCCCGTGCTCGAGCGGACGCTGCAGCAGCGGCGTCGCGAAGGTGTTGTCGACCGCGACCAGCGCGCCGCGCTCGTGGGCCGCCCGCACCAGGGCCGGCAGGTCGGCGACCTCCATGAGCGGATTGGTCGGCGTCTCGATCCACAGCAGGGTCGCGCCGTCGAGCGCACGGGAGGCCGCGTCCGGGTCGGCCAGGTCGACCCGCCGCACGTCGCGGCCGGCCTCGGCGGCGTCGTCGAGCAGCGCCGAGGTCATGTTGTAGCAGGCCAGCGGGGCGACCACCGGCCCCGCGGGCACGAGCGAGAGCGCCGCCGACACCGCTGCCATCCCCGAGCCGAAGACGAGCGCGGTGCCGCCCTCGAGCGCGCCGAGCGCCTCCTCGAAGGCCGTCCAGGTCGGGTTGCCGTTGCGCCCGTATGCCGTGTGGCCGGCCGAGGCGGCATACGTGCTGCTGTGCGTCACGGGGACGTTGACCGGGGCGCCCGGCTCACGGCGCGGGCGACCTGCGGCGACGGCGATGGTGGCGGGGGACAGCCCCGGCGGGAGGTCGTGATGACGGCGCTCGCTCATCCGGCCAGCCTAGATTCTGTGCCGAGAGTCCGCGGCCGTGCGCCTGCGCCGGGAGACCGGCCGGGCGGGCTATCGTCGAAGCCGATGAGCACCGAGCAGCCTCCCACCCGCAAGCCCCGCGTCGCCGTCGTCTTCGGCGGGCGATCCTCCGAGCACGCGGTGTCGTGCTCGAGCGCCGCATCGGTGCTCCAGGCGATCGACCGGGCGGCATACGACGTCGTGCCGGTGGGCATCTCCCGCGACGGCCGATGGGTCATCGCGCCGGACGACCCGGCCGCGCTCGCGTTGACCGCCGGACACCTGCCCGAGGTCGCCCCGAGCGGCGATGCCGTGCTGGCCCCGCTGTCCACCCTCGACCGCACCCTGCACGCCCTCGACGACGAGGGAGTGCTGCGCACCCTCGGCGAGGTCGACGTCGTCTTCCCGGTGCTGCACGGGCCGTGGGGCGAGGACGGCACCCTGCAGGGGATGCTCGACCTCGCCGACGTCCGCTACGTCGGCTCCGGAGTCCTCGCCTCCGCCGTCGGCATGGACAAGCACTACATGAAGGTCGTCTTCGCCGGGCACGGCCTGCCGGTCGGCCCCTATGTCGTCATCACCGACAAGGCCTGGCGCGCCGATCCGGCCGCCGCGCTCGACGCCTGCGCGGCGCTCGGGCTGCCGGTCTTCGTCAAGCCGGCCCGGGCCGGCTCGAGCATGGGGATCACCAAGGTCACCGACGCCGACCGGCTCACCGAGGCGATCGAGGCGGCCCGCGAGCACGACCCCAAGGTGCTCGTCGAGGCGGCGATCTTCGGCCGGGAGATCGAGTGCGCGGTCCTCGAGGGCCGCGGCACCGACGCTCCCCGCACCAGTGAGGTGGGCGAGGTCCGGGTCGTGCAGGGGCACGAGTTCTACGACTTCGAGGCCAAGTACCTCGCCGAGTCCGACGTGCGGCTCGACTGCCCGGCCGACCTGCCGCCGGAGATCGCCACCGAGGTCCGTCGGCTGGCCGCCGAGGCCTTCACCGCGCTCGGCTGCGAGGGGCTGGCTCGGGTGGACTGCTTCTACACCGATGACGGCCGGGTCGTCCTCAACGAGATCAACACGATGCCCGGCTTCACCCCGCACTCGATGTACCCGCGGATGTGGGCGCAGAGTGGGCTGAGCTATCCCGAGCTCGTCGACGAGCTGGTCGTCCTGGCGCTGGACCGCCGGGTCGGGTTGCGCTAGCTGCAGCGGTGCCCGGTCTCGGGCAGGGTGCGGGCGACCGCGCTGAGGGCCGGCAGCACCCGCTGGTCGGTCGTGTATGCCGTGGGCACGAGGACGTCCATCGCCGGGGAGCGCCCATAGGTCGTCGCCTGGACCCCGTCGGAGCGCTGCTGCAGCACCCAGTCGACGCCGTCGACGGTCAGGCAGCCGCTCGTGCTCGGGGCCGGCGCGGGATAGCCGCAGATCGCGACGATCGCCGGGTCGCCCCAGGCGCGCACGGCCGGACTCTCGACGGAGACCCGCCGCGGGGGCAGGCCGAGCACCTGGACCGGCCAGACCGCGGACAGCCGCTGGCAGGCCGGGTCGTCGGCCGCGGCGGGCAGGCTCACCGCGACGGCCGGCGTCCGGGCACGGACGATCGTCAGCCAGCCGAGCCCGGCGAGGCCGAGCGTGGCCACGGCGACAGCGGCCACCAGCACCCGGCCGGCGCCGGCCCGCGGGCGGCCGCCACGCGGCATACCGGATCGGCTAGACGTGGACGACCGTGCAGGTGAGCGTGCGGGTGATGCCCGAGACGTCCTGGATCTTGGCGATGACGAGCTTGCCGAGCTCGTCGACGGTGCTGGACTCGACCCGGGCGATGACGTCGTAGGGGCCGGTGACGTCCTCGGCGGAGGCCACGCCGGCCACCTCGCGGATCGCCTCGGCCACGGACGCCGCCTTGCCGACCTCGGTCTGGATGAGGATGTATGCCTGGACCACGCGGTACCTCGCTTGTCGATGCTGTCGTAGGGGGACGCTTGTCGTCGGTGCCGTCTCCTCAGACGCTACCGTGCCTGTCGGTCGGTTGTCCCATCCGGTATGCCGCGCATGCGGCCAACGCGCACGAGGAGGCCTGGTGACCGAGCGGAGCCAGCAGCGGCTCGGCGACCTCGGCGAGGAGCAGCTGCTCGCCCTGATCGGGCCGCTGCTCGCCGCGGGCGCGCCGGCGAGCCCACGGGTCGTCGTCGGACCGGGTGACGACACCGCGGTCGTGGCCACCGGCGCGCACACCGTGGCGACGACCGACGCGATGGTCCGCGGCCTGGACTGGCGCGACGAGTGGTCGACCGGTCGCGACGTCGGGCACAAGACGGTCGCCCAGAACCTCGCCGACGTCGCCGCCATGGGCGCGGTTCCGATCGGGCTGCTCGTCACGCTCGCCGCCGACCCGGCCACCCCGGTGGCCTGGGCCCTCGAGCTCGCCGAGGGCATCGGCGCGGCGGCCGGCGCGGCCGGCTGCCCGGTGCTCGGCGGCGACCTGTCCGGCGCCCCGGCCGGCGTCGTCATGGTCTCGGTCACCGCCCTCGGCGACCTGCAGGGCCGGCCCGCCGTGCTGCGCTCAGGGGCTCGGGCGGGCGACGTCGTCGCCGTGTGCGGCAGCCTCGGGCTGTCGGGGGCCGGGCTGGCGCTGCTCGCGCAGGGCCGTCCCGAGGTGGATCCCGAGGCGGTGGCGGTGCACCGGCGGCCACGACCGCCGCTGCCCGCCGGGCCGGCCGCAGCGCGCGCCGGGGCCACCGCGCTCATCGACCTGTCCGACGGGCTGCTGCGCGACGCCGACCGGGTGGCGCGGGCCAGCGGGGTGCGGCTCGCCCTGTCGCGCACGTCGCTGAGCCGGTATGCCGCGCGGCTCACGCCCGCGCTCGGCGCCGACGGCGCGTGGGACTGCGTCCTGGGTGGGGGAGAGGAGCACAGCCTGCTCGGCTGCTTCCCGGGGCCGGAGCAGGCAGCGGCAGGGCCGGAGCAGGCCGGGCCGCCCGAGGGCTGGGTGGCGATCGGCCGGGTCGAGCCGGCCGCCGGGGGTGAGCCGGGGGTCACCCTCGACGGAGAGCCGATGGCCCCCCGCGGCTGGGACCACTTCGCCGGCTGACCGGCGGGCCCGCGGCATACCGGCGCGTTTTGGCCCTGTCCGGCCGACTCGGGTACCCTTGACCGGTTGCCCGCAGGCGCCACCGCATCCACCCGGACGCGACCTTGGCTGCGGCGGGCCGTCAGACTCACTCTCGACTGTCAGGAGATCACCCGTGGCTGCCACCTGCGACGTCTGCGGAAAGCGCCCGAGCTTCGGGCACAACATCTCGCACTCCAACCGGCGCACCAAGCGGCGCTGGAACCCCAACATCCAGCGGGTCAAGACCCTCGTCGGGGGCGTCACCCCCAAGCGCGTCAACGTCTGCGCCTCCTGCCTCAAGGCGGGCAAGGTCAGCCGCTGAGCCGACGGCGCCGGTGACCGTCCGGCGCCGCTGCTCGACCGAAAGGCCGGTCCCCACGGGGCCGGCCTTTGGCTACCGTGAACGAGTGAGTGCACGGTTGGTCGGCAAGCTCGACGTCGACCTCCTATGCCAGGTCGCCCTCGTCGGGCCGGGCGATGCGCGGGCGTGGATCCCCCTCGTCGACGACCCGGACGCCTTCGGCCAGGCACTCTGGCACCGCAACTGGTTCGTCGTCGAGGGCCAGTTCATCGCCGACGACCCCGACCAGGCGGCCGCGATGGCCGCCGCACCCCCCAGTCGCCTCCCGGAGCCGCCGGAGGACTGGCCGCCGCCGCGCCCGGACTACACCTTCACGCCGCTGCCGATCACGGTGACCGCGGCCGAGGCGCTCCGGGCCTGTGCCTACTACGGCTACCAGACCTTCTGCGAGCTCGACGACCCGCTCTTCGCCGCCACCGGATCACGGGTGGCCCGCTTCGGCGAGACGCCGGAGGGGCAGGCCTTCGAGGCCTTGCGAGCCCGGCTGCAGATGATCGGGGGACGCGGCGACGGCAGCGGGCCGTGGGGCTGGACGGCCGCCGACCTGCAGGCCCGCAGTGACCGGCCCGCCCCGGTGATCCCGGCGGTGCGCATCGTCGTGAGCCGGCCGACGCGCGTCAAGGGCCACCTTCGGCTGGTCCACTCGTCCTGAGCTGGTGGCTACGCTTTCGCCGTGACGTCAACCCCGCGAGTGCTGGTGCGGCTCGATGCCGCGGCGCTCGTGCGCTGGGCTGCGGTGGCTCGCTCGTCGTTCGCCGAGAGCCGGGCCGAGATCGACGCGCTCAACGTCTTCCCGGTGCCCGACGGCGACACCGGCACCAACCTCTACCTCACCCTCGACGGCGCCATCGCGGCGGCTCGCACGATGCTCGAGCGGCGCGGCGACGAGCTGCCCCCGCTGGCCGACCTGCTGCGGGCGATGTCGAGCTCGATGCTGCTCACCGCGCGCGGCAACTCGGGGGTGATCCTCTCCCAGCTGTTCCGCGGCTTCGCCGAGAGCGTCGTCGAGGCGCGCGAGGAGGCGATCGACGGGGCCGGCCTGGCCGCCGCCTTCGCCCATGCCGACCGGCTGGCCTGGCGGGCGGTCACCGAGCCGAAGGAGGGCACCATCCTCTCGGTGACCCGGGCCACCGCAGCGGCCTGCCGTGAGCTGGTGAGCGACCGCCCCGATGCCACCCTCGTCGAGGTCGTCACCGCCGCGGTGCAGGCCTCGGACCGTGCCCTGGCGGCCACGCCGACCCAGCTCGCGGCGCTGGCCCGCGCCGGGGTCGTCGACGCCGGCGGGGCCGGCTTCGTGCTCCTCGTCGAAGCGCTGGCGCGGGTCGTGCACGGCCAGCTGCAGCCCACCGCCGACCCGATGGCGGTGCGGCACAGCTGGGCCCGCGCAGGCGGGCCCGCCCTCGCCCATCCGCCGGCGGCGCCCGAGGAGGCGCGCGACGAGACGACACCGGGCAGCCCGGCATACGAGGTGATGTTCCTGCTGGCCGACAGCGACGACGACCGGGTCGCGGCGCTCACCGCGCGGCTGGCCGAGCTCGGCGACAGCCTGCTCGTCGTCGGCGCCGACGGGCTGTGGAACGTCCACGTCCACGTCGACGACGTCGGTGCGGCGATCGAGGCGGGCATCGAGGCCGGCCGGCCGCACCGCATCGCGGTCACCCACTTCGGCGACCAGATCGCGGCCGCGGGGGGCGCCGCGCCACCGGCCCACGACCCCGACGCGCTCGCCGTCGTCGCCTGCGCGGCCGGCGAGGGGCTGGCCGACACCTTCCGGGACGCAGGCGCGCGCGTGGTGCTCAGCGGGCCGGGCCGGCGAGCCGCCGCCGGCGAGCTGCTCGCCGCAGTGCGCGCCAGTCACGCAGGCCGAGTCCTGGTGCTGCCCAACGACTCCGACACGCTGATGGCTGCCCGTGCAGCCGCCGAGGCGGCCGTCGAGAGCGGCCTGCAGGTGCGGGTCGTCGACTCCCGCACCGCGGTCCAGGGACTCGCCGCGCTCGCAGTCCTCGACCCCGACGCCGACCTCGACGCCAACGGGTCGGCGATGTCGGCGGCGGCCGCGGCCACCCGGCACGGCGCGGTCACCGTGGCGCACAAGCAGGCCGACACGGCCGCCGGCGTATGCCGCGTCGGTGATGTCCTCGGGGCGGTCGCCGGCGAGTTCGTCGTCATCGGCGACGACCTCGCCGCCGTGGCCGCCGACGTCGTCACCCGGCTGCTCGGCGAGGACGGCGAGCTGCTCACCGTCGTCACCGGTGCCGACGCGCCGGCCGGGCTCGCCGAGTCGACCGTCGCCGCCGCGCGAGCGCTCGCGCCCGACCTCGAGGTCGTCCTGCTCGACGGGGGGCAGCCGATCTATCCGCTGCTCCTCGGGGTCGAGTGATGCTGCCGTCCTGGACCGAGGCCACGTCGCTGCGCAAGGCCGGCATCAGCGCTGCCGAGGCCGAGGCCCTCGAACGGGCCAAGGGGCTGCGCACCGTCGGCGACCTGCTCGAGCTCGTCCCCCGCCGCTACGTGCGCCCGACCGAGCTCACCCCCTTCGACGAGCTCGTCGAGGGCGAGGCCGCGACCGTCGTCGCCCGGGTCCGCGACTGCCAGATCATCCCGATGCGCCCGAAGCCCGGGGCACCACGACGCAAGGGCGGCAGCAACCGGCTCAAGGTCGTCCTCGAGGACGAAGGGGCGGGGCGGATGGAGCTCGCCTTCTTCAACGCCGCCTATGCCCACCACGCCCAGCTGCGGCCCGGGCGGCACGGGATCTTCACCGGGCAGGTGACCTGCTTCCGCCCCCGTGGCGCGACGACCTGGCAGATGGCCCACCCGCAGTACGAGCTCTTCGACGACCCCGAGCTCGGCGAGGACCGGCTGGCCCAGCTGCAGAGCCACTACATCCCGGTCTACTCGCAGACCGGCAAGTACACCTCGCCGGTCCTGCGCCGGCAGATCGCCACCCTGCTCGACACCGTCGAGCTCGCCGAGCCGCTGCCCGCCTGGGTGCGCGAGCGACGCGCGCTGCCGGCGCGGCATACCGCGCTCGAGCTCGTCCACCGACCGGCGCTCACCGACGACCCCGGCACCGGGATGCGGCGGCTCCGTTATGACGAGGCCTTCGTCCTGCAGACGATCCTCGGGCAGCGCCGGCTGGCCACCCAGGCCCTCGGTGGCACCCCGCGACCGGCGCGGGCCGGGGGAGTGCTCGACGCCTTCGACGCCTGGCTGCCCTTCGAGCTCACCGCCGGCCAGCGCGAGGTCGGCGCGCTGCTCGCCGACGAGCTCGCCGCCGACCGGCCGATGCATCGGCTGCTGCAGGGCGAGGTCGGGTCGGGCAAGACCGTGGTCGCGCTGCGCGCCATGCTGCAGGTCATCGACGCCGGTGGGCAGGCCGCGCTGCTCGCGCCGACCGAGGTCCTCGCCGCCCAGCACCACCGCACCATCACGACGATGCTCGGCGACCTCGCCCTCGGCGGGATGCTCGGCGCCGCCGCCGACGCGACGTCCGTGGCCCTGCTCACCGGCAGCCAGTCGAGCGCCGCCCGCCGGGCCGCGCTCAACGCCGTCGTCACCGGAGACGCCGGCATCGTCGTCGGCACGCATGCGCTCATCCAGAAGCACGTCGACTTCCTCGACCTCGCGCTCGTCGTGGTCGACGAGCAGCACCGCTTCGGCGTCGAGCAGCGAGATGCCTTGCGAGAGAAGGCAAAAGCCCCACCCCACCTGCTCGTCATGACCGCCACCCCGATCCCGCGCACGGTCGCCATGACGGTCTTCGGCGACATGGAGACCGCGACCCTGCACGAGCTGCCGGCCGGCCGACAGCAGATCGACACCTTCATCGTCGAGGCCGAGAAGCCGGGCTGGCTCGAGCGCACCTGGGCCCGGCTCGCCGAGGAGATCGGCAAGGGCCACCAGGTCTACGTCGTCTGCCCGAAGATCGGCGAGGTCACCGACGGCTCCGAGCTCACCGCGGACACCTCGGACGAGGACGCCGGTGGCAGCGGCTGGGCCGCCGAGGGCGGCGGCGAGGGCGGTGGCGAGGCGGACCGGCCGCTCGCGGGCGTGTATGCCGTCGCCGAGCTGCTGCGCGGCATCCCGGCCCTCGCGGACGCGCGGATCGCGATCCTGCACGGCCGGATGCCGGCCGAGGACAAGGACGCCGTGATGCGGGCCTTCGCCGACGGCACCGTCGACCTGCTCGTCGCGACGACCGTCGTCGAGGTGGGCCTCGACGTGCCGAACGCCTCGACGATGGTCGTCATGGACGCCGACCGCTTCGGCGTGAGCCAGCTGCACCAGCTGCGCGGCCGGGTCGGGCGCGGCGAGGCGAAGGGCCTGTGCCTGCTCGTCTCGACGACTCAGGTGCCCGCCGCCCGGGAGCGGCTCGGGGCCATCGCGACGACGACGGACGGCTTCGAGCTGGCTCGGCTCGACCTGCGGCAGCGGCGAGAGGGCGACGTGCTCGGGGCGCGGCAGAGCGGCGCCGGCTCGTCGGTGCGCTTCCTGCGGATGGGCCACCGCGACGACGAGCAGCTCATCGCCGACGCGCGGACCGACGCCTTCGAGCTGCTCGCCGCCGACCCGCGGCTCGAGCAGCACCCCACGCTCGCCGACACCGTCGCCCGGCGGCTCGACGAGCAGCAGGCGGCCTATCTCGAGCGAGGATGATGGAAGCCGTGACGCGGATCATCGGCGGAACCGCTGGCGGACGACGGATCGGCACGCCGCCAGGTGCCGGGACCCGGCCGACGTCGGACCGGGTGCGGGAGGGGCTCTACTCGCGCCTGGAGCATCTCGAGGTGGTCACCGGCGCGCGGGTGCTCGACCTGTATGCCGGGTCGGGGGCGCTCGGTCTCGAGGCGGCCTCGCGTGGGGCTGCGCACGTGCTGCTCGTGGAGTCCGAGCGGTCGGTCGCCAGGCTCGCTCGGGACAACGCGGCCGCAGTCGGGCTCGCCGATCGGGTGCTCGTGCGGGCCGAGCCGGTCGAGCGGGTGCTGCTCGGCGGTCCTGCGGGGCCGACCGGCGTTGCGGACGCGGGAGGCGCGGGCGAGCCCGGCGACGCGGCAGGTGCGAGCGGCACGGCATACGGGCTGGTGCTGCTCGACCCGCCCTACGACCTCGGCGAGGGCCGCCTCGGCGACGTCCTCGCGCTGCTCGACACCCACGGCTGGCTGGCGGCCGACGCGCTCGTCGTCGTCGAGCGCTCGGCGCGCTCACCCGAGCCGGCCTGGCCGGCGGGCTTGCGCCTGGAGGGGGAGCGACGCTACGGCGAGACGAAGCTGTGGTTCGCGACCGTGCCGAGCCCGGGTGACGTCGCGTGATCGCGCCGGCCCGGCGGCATACCAGGGCGAGTCCGACTTGCTAGCCTGCGCGCGTGACCACGCGAGCGGTGTGCCCCGGGTCCTACGACCCCGTGACCAACGGCCACGTCGATGTCATCCGGCGGGCGGCGGCGCTCTGCGAGGAGGTTGTCGTCGCGGTCCTGCACAATCCGGCCAAGCAGGGCGCCTTCCCCGTCGAGCAGCGGATCGAGCTGCTCCGCGCGGCGCTCGGTGAGGTCAGCGGCATCCGGGTCGAGGCCTTTGCCAACACACTGCTCGTCGATGTGTGCCGCCAGGTCGACGCCACGGCGATCGTCAAGGGGCTGCGCGGGGGCACCGACTTCGCGTTCGAGATGCCGATGGCGCTCATGAACCGCCACCTCACCGGCGTCGAGACGCTGTTCCTGCCGGGCGATCCGGCC
>ERZ795053.1655-NODE-1655-length-28028-cov-4.611161_pt1 | contig 28028 bp, 22 predicted proteins | sample MGYA00375137_ERZ795053 | MGnify/ENA primary metagenome ERZ795053 (study PRJEB30182, sample SAMN05720284) | activated sludge metagenome | isolation source: Anaerobic digester | place: Hong Kong | collected 2014-12-17 ...
CCTTTGATCTGACGACGCTTGTTCCGCGGTAACGACGTCGTCCCGTCCGAATCGAGCACCTCGATCTGCTGGCGCTCTTCCATGGTAAGCAAAAGACGGCGATAGTCGGACTGAGTAAAGAAGTCGCTAGGTCTGCGCACCCAGTCCTCGTAGAACAGCTTGACGGGTCTAGGTCCGTCACGGAGCACTTCGAGCACCTGCTCCGCTGCTACTACATCGGAAGCGGGTACGAACAGGTCAGCCTGATTGGCGACGTCAACTTCGCGGAGGAACTCGAATCGTCCTGGTTCATCCGATGATGTAAGCGACGACATAACTTGCTTCATGAACTTGAACGCGAGCGCGTGGCGGCTGCAGTGGATCAAGTAATGGCTTGTGCGGTTCGCATCGCGCGCGTCGAACCGAAAGGGCAGGACATACCTGGCGTCGGACTGGTCTTGAAGTACCTTGAGCATGAGACTGAGAAGTCCACGCTCTTTCGCGGCGGGAGCATCCACCGTTTCCGCCAGTTCTATAGCCTGCCGCAGCACGGTGGTGTCGCCGAAAAGATCCTTTAATCCTTTCCCCGACGACCTGCCGGCCGCTATGGCCCCGAGCCATCGATTGACACCGTCGTAGTTCCAGAAGATAAGGCATTCGCCATAGGGCATTGCGAGGATTTTCTGGATGCCCTTAACTTTCACGCCTTTGACTCGGCATGGATCGACAAACGCGAAGGTTGCCACTCGAGCGAAGGGACGCAATGCGGGTCGCGTGAGCAGTGCATCGATGTGATCCGCGAATTCGCCGGTAAGTACCAGCGGCGGTTCCAGCTGTGGGCCTTCGGCGGCCAACGCGGCGACAGCGCTTCGAAGATCATCTGCGTCTGCGCTTTGTGCTTCCACAAAGCTCGCGCAGTACGGCTGTTGTTGCTGGCCTAACAAATTGAGGGCCAAGATCGGGGAACCTGGTGTTGTATCTGCGTAGGTGCCGCGACCAGCGAACCCGTCGATATAGTGAATGGCATCTACGGTGCGAGACAACGCCGTCAGGTAGGCCTTGAGATAGCGCTTGAGAATTTCGTGCTTGATCCGCGTATTCGATGAATACTCGGCGAAATGCTCATCCGTGGTCTTGGCCACCATCTGACGTGTATCGAGACAGTGCCGCTACGCGGCTGGCCTGAGACTCTTGGGGTATTGCAGCCAGCGGCGACCATCCAAAGTATTGCCGCCAGATTTTGGAGTCTTGCCTCCCCATTGCTTGAAAAAAAAGGCTACGCCCGCACTGCGACACTGATCCCGCAACGAACGAATCCATTCCGCCTTGATTTCCCGCCCCTTGGCTCCGCTCTCCCCGCCTGCGATGGCCCAATGAATACCCGACAGGTCGACGTCTCCAAGGTCTTCCAGCAGCGGCTCGAAGGAAACAAAACGCACGGCAGCTCTTGTCTGTTGCAGGTGCTTGAGTCGACCGAGAGTTGAGCGATCTTCAATGGACACGCCGAGCCAGATGTGTTCCGGTGAATGACCGCCCGCATAGCGCCCATTGACGTAGCGGCGCAGCAGTGAGCTGCGCTTGGTGAGCACCTGAAACTGATGCCATCGGGCCTGTTCCATCGTGTCGAACACCTGATCCAAGAATGCTCGCGGAATCTCCTTGTGAAAAAGATCGCTCATGGAATTCACGAAGACTCGACGCGGTCGCCGCCACGACAGCGGCTCCGTCAGCTTGTGGGGGCGAAGAGCCAATTCGAAGCCATTTGTGAAAGGATGATTTGGCGTGCCGCGGAAACGCTCAGCTATGCGCTCGGCGTAGCAATTGTCGCAACCACGACCGACCTTCGTGCAGCCCGTCACCGGATTCCACGTTGTGTCTGTCCATTCGATTGCAGTCTGCGATGCCATGACTGGACGTTATGAAGTTGTAGGACCGATGGTCAAGCGTGTTAGCCTCGTGAACGCACAGAAATTCGTGTCTTCGCTAGATCTTCGCTGACCTTCGCCTCATAACTGTAATACTGTATTTATATACAGTCTCGATGTCAACGGCTCAGCCGACCGCCCAATCCGCACACAACAACTCCGCCTGCGCCAGCACCGTCTTCACCGCCTCTTCCTGCAGATCCGGCGGATACCCGTAGCGGTTCAGAATCCGCTTCACCATCACCTTGATCTTGGCCCGCGCACTCTCGCGCAGCGTCCAGTCGATCGTCACGCTCTTGCGTACCTGCGTGATCAGCTCCGCCGCGATCACCTTGAGCTTGTCATCACCCATTGCGGTTAACGCGGACTCGTTGGCGGCCAGCGCGTCGTAGAACGCTTTCTCATCTTCTGTTAGCCCCATCTCCTGACCAGCCTTGGTGGCGGCGTCTAGATCCTTCGCGAGTTTGATCAGCTCCTCGATCACCTGCAGCGTAGAGATGGCGCGGTTGTGGTAGCCGTTCAACGTCTTCTTGAGCTTCTCGCTGAACACCTGGCTCTGCACAAGGTTGCGCTTCGAGCGGACCTTGAGTTCGTCCTTGAGCAGTTTCTCCAGCAGCTCGGCAGCGACGTTCTTGTACTTGAGGCCGCGCACTTCGGCGAGGAACTGATCGCTCAAGATGCTGATGTCCGGCTTCGCGAGGCCAGCGGCGGTGAAGACGTCGATCACCTCGCCGTCGGTCGTAATCGCACTGCTAACAAGCTGGCGAATGGCGGCGTCTATCTGCTCAGGGCTCTTTCCGCTGGCGCCGCTGCGCTTGTTCAATACCGCCTGCAGCGCCTGGAAGTACGACACGTCGTCGCGGATATTCACAGCCTCATCGCTGGAGGCGCAAAGCGCGAAGGCGCTGGAAAGCTCCATCACCACCTGTACCCAGCGCTGTTTGCCATCTTCCTGCGCGAGGATGTGTTCCTGCCCGGCAGGGAGCAGTGCGAGGCGTTCCGCCGGCTTACCGTTGGTCCACTTATCCCAGTTGAAGCCGTGCAGCATGTCGCAAGCGATACCGTGCTTCTCCAGCATCACGGCGACAGCCTGCGCTTCATTCAGCGTCGGGCTGCCGCGGCCGCCGCTCTCGATGTAGGTGGCGAGCGCCTGCTTGAGCTGATCGGCGAGGCCGAGGTAATCCACCACCAGGCCGCCGGGCTTGTTCCTGAACACGCGGTTCACGCGGGCGATGGCCTGCATCAGGCCGTGGCCCTGCATGGGCTTGTCGGCATACATGGTGTGCAGGCAGGGGGCGTCGAAGCCGGTCAGCCACATGTCGCGCACGATCACGATGCGGAACGGGTCTTTGGCGTCCTTGAAGCGGTTGGCGAGCTTGCTGCGCTTGTCCTTGTTGCGGATGTGCGGTTGCCAGTCGGGGCCGTCGTCGGCACTGCCGGTCATCACCACCTTCACCACACAGGCCTTGCCCTTCTCGGCTTCCGCGTCGTCGTCCTTCGCGCTGGCCCAGTCGGGGCGCAGAGCGATGATGGCGCTGCCGAGGTCCACCGCGATGCGGCGGCTCATGCAGACGATCATCGCCTTGCCGTCCATCGCCTCCCAGCGCTTCTCGAAATGCGCCACCATGTCGGCGGCCACCAGCGCGATGCGCTTCGGGTCGCCCACCAGCGCCTCCAGCGCGGCCCACTTGCTCTTGAGCTTCTCCTTCTTGGTCAGCTCCTCGCCTTCGGTGATCTCCTCGAACTCCGCGTCGAGCTTCGGCAGCTCGGCGGCGTTCAGGCTGAGCCTGGAGATGCGGCTCTCGTAGTAGATCGGCACCGTGGACTTGTCGGCGACGGCGCGCTGGATGTCGTAGATGGAGATGTAGTCGCCGAACACCGCCCGCATGTCGCGCCCATCTTCTCGATGGGCGTGCCGGTGAAGCCGATGTACGAGGAATTCGGCAGGGCATCGCGCAGGTTGCTGGCGCATTTGCCGTGCGTAATTGTGGGCTCAGGTAAGCGGCATCTGCGGATCACGACGCGGCAGTGATCCGCCAGCAGATCGCCGAAACTCAGAAAGAAACGAAGTTAACCCTGGAAATTCACGCTCGCCGTCGGCCTGCAGCCCGCGCTCCCAGTAGGAACGTGTGTTCGCTGCCACGAACTGCACAAGTCCAGACTCCAGCCCTGCTCGACCCGACGCATACATGCGCAAAGCGCGTCTAGCATTGCCGGCCGGATTCGGATTGGCCGCGAGGTTGATGCCGAGCAGGCCGGCGTCGAGTTTGTCAAAGTAGCCGTCCTGAACCAGCAAACGTTTTTGCGAAAAATCGTAAGCGATAGCATCCCAGTTGAAGAAAGTAGTGGCGAGAAGAGTCCGGGCCGTACTGCCCCGCACATGCCCTTCACGCAGGGCCCAAGTGTCTTCGAGCCGCCACACGTCGAACTTCCAGCGCTTTGTGGTGAACCTAAATCCGCCGAAACGGTTTCGCGCAGCACCAGACTTGCGCAAATGTTCGACCATGGGGGCGAAGTCAGCCGCTTCCATCACAACGTCGATGTCTGATGGGAACGTAGCGCTGCCATACAGCGCCAGATCGCGTATTGCACCCCCGAACACAAAAACGCGGCCATAGGGTTCAAGCCCGCGCAGCGTCTCTACAACATCAGCGCGCAGCGGGTCCGTCGCAGCAAAGAAGCGGTTAACTCGCTTCCTTAGCTGATCACGACTTCGTGTAATCCCGGTCGGCATGCTTCTTGAGGTCGGTCAGTAGGTCTACAGCAAAGGTATCGGTCATTCCGGAAATCATGTCGGTCAGCAGTTGGGCCTCTTTGTAGCGCACTGGCATGCGGTTCTTGTCACTTTCGAAGATCCTCCGGTAGTTCTCAGAGATCCGTTCGTAGGCATAGGCGAGAAAGGGGGTGCTGCGTTGCGAGCCCAGCTTGCGCGTGTCCTTGCGGTCGGTGATGGCTGCCCAGAGTATATCCATCAGCTCCCAAATCGTCTTCGTCCCTGTGGCCTCGATCGCGAGGACCGTTTTGTGACGGTAAGCATGCTTGAAATCGAAATCCTTGAGACATTTTCTGAACTTGGCGGCTTCACTTGCCGCAAGCAGATCCGTCTCCAGTCTTCCGCCTTCGATTGCGGCGCGCCGCCTTCCGAATGCCCGAGTGGCTGCTGCAACCATTTCACCGATGGCATAGACCCGGAACCTTTGCATGGAGATGTCATTGAGTTCGCCGGGAGACAGTGACGTCTCCCGATACTCGTCGTGCTTCTGCCGAGAAAGATGAACTACTCGCATTGTCAGGTCATCGGCAGAGCAGTGCTGTCCCAAGAAGGCCATGAGGTCCGAAAACGACACCAAGCCCTTCTTCACAGCGTCTTCGGCATCCATGACTGTGTACGCGATGTCGTCACAAGCCTCCATCAGATAGGTGAGAGGGTGCCTTAACCCGCTGCGCAGGCCAGTCTCTTTCCAGACTTGGCGCGCAATGGCCACCTCAGATTGGAAGAAGCCGTGCTTCTTTCGCGATACGAGCTCATCGTTCAGCCGATTCGAGGCCGTCGGATACTTCATCACGGCAGCCAATGTCGCGTAGGTCAGATCCAGGCCGAAGTCATCGTTTAGAAGCTGCAGCCTAGTCAGGATGCGAAAGGTCTGGGCATTGCCCTCGAACAGTAGGAAGTCCGCTTTCTGGGCCGGAGCGAGTCTGTGCCTTGCGCCGTCCAGCACCTTCCCTCTGTTTCGCTTGAACCACGCCTGTATCGCGTATTCACCCTTGTGTCCAAAGGGAGGATTGCCTAAGTCATGGGCCAGCCCCGCTGCCGCGAGAATCGATGGGATCGACCGGACTAGGTCCGGTCGCTTCTTGAACTTGGGATCTGTGAATGCCAGCCACGTGCCCATGCTGCGACAGAGATTGGACACTTCATGGGAATGGGTTAGGCGGTTGCGGACGCTGTCGTTACGCTCCAGCGGGAACACTTGGGTCTTATCACCCAGCCGACGAACCGGCGTGCAGAAGAGAATGCGGTCGTAGTCACGCTCATGCTCCGTACGAAACTCGTCTGAAGTTTTCTTGTTCGACTTGCGCCGCGCTTCGTTCAGTAGCTTGGTCCAATCCATCTTCCGGCCTCCTTCCATCGCCCCAAAGCTAGCCTTGCCGTGTTCTTTCCACAGTGCCAGTCTTCAATCTGGCGCTATTGCGACGATTTCGGAGTTGCGGTGCATTGTGTCCGTACCTACTCCCTCGCCACCACGGTGTCATACAGCCCGTAGTGCGTCAGCCCCTCGTGGCTCTCGATGCCCGTATACCGCAGCGAGGCATCCTCGTACCGCCGGAACGCGAAAACGGCTTGGTTCATCTGCTCGGTATTGAAGACTTTCAGACGAACGAGCAAGTGGAAATCCTTCACGGTCAGGCCGGTCACGGCCAGGAACAAGTCGGGCTCCAGTTTGGTGATCACGTCCTGCAGCGTGTTCTCGCGGAAGTCCGTCAGGTACATGAACGCAGGAATGCGCGTCGCGAATTTGATCAGCTTTTCCTGCACGAGCTTGCGCTTGGACTTGTACTCCCGCTCTTCGGCCGTGAGCTCCTTCTTCTGCTTGTCGGTGAGCTTCCCGTCCTTTTCCTTCTTCTTTAGATCCTTGATCTTCTCGCTCTTGTTGATGATGGTCTCGATGATGTTGTCACCGAGATTGCGCCACCCCTCAATGCGCTCGACGGCAGCCATCGCCTCCTCATTGTCGAGGATGCGGCGCAAGGTCTCGTTGTCCACGTTTACCAGCAACGCGGATTCCCACTTGCGCGCCAGCAGGGTGGCCGATGTACCTGCCATCGCAATGTCCAGGATGCCCCCCGCGTCGATCTGCGTCATGTTCGCGCCGTCGTAAGCGAGCACTGGCAGGAACGACACGAGATCCTTGACGGCGTTCTCTGGGTTCGGCTCATTGGGAGAAAGGCCGATTCCATACTCAGAGAGTTGCCGCAGAGCCCGCGTAGGCGCGAAATCGAAGACGAAACAGACGGGCTTGAGAATCTCCTCCTCGTTCGGATTGTCGCCGTTCGGGTTCTTGATGGACCACGGCGACTGCACGCGAAATGCCGCCTGGAAATACGTCTCCGGTGACTTGAGATTGCGCAGCATCAGGATGGAGGACCACTGTGGCACGGTCACACCCGTCGTGAGCTTGCCGCAGGAAAGCGTGATGGTCTTGGTGTCGAAGCCACTTCCGATGGCCCTGCGTGCGGGCGGCAGCGCATCAAGCCCGATGCCGGCCGACGCGCCGGCCGCCACAACAACCGCGTACTCATGCCAAAACACGTTCTGCCGCTCTGCCAACAGGTTTGCCATCGCATTGCAAGCGGCCACATTCGGCAGAAACCAGAAGGAGTGCTGCAGGTACGGCAGCAGGCGGACATCGGAATACGGGAACGGTGGGCGGGTTTCGGCCTTGAGGTCATGGACCGCCCGCGGCGCATACGAGCCCCGGATGATATCCAGCCACTTCTGCACATCGGTCTTGTGCTTGAACCTGGCTTTGCCGCCCTCGCCAGACGCCTCGAAGAAAGCATTGAGGTCGAACTCGTCAAACTCCCCGGCGCTCGCGATGGCTACCAGTTCGTCCGGCATCTGGTAAGTCAGCAGCCGCATCTGTGGCAATGCGCCATAAGGGTTCCACTTGCCGGGGTTCCGGGCGGTGAACTCCTCCTTCGCCCGCTGCTCGTCCGTATAGGTCCAGTTGAATATCTGCTCCTCGATAAACTCGCCGGTGGCCAGCGCCTTGAACGGCGTGCCGGAGAGGTAGAGATAGGCCTTTGTGGTGATGGGAAGAAACTCCTCGGAGAGTCCCTTCAGATCCTCGTTTATCTCATCGAGCGCCTTCGAGTATTCAAGCTTTTCCTCTTCCTCCTCGCCATCGAAGAGTTCCTTGGCAGTGTCTCGCCACGCACCGAAGTGATATTCGTCGAACACCACCAGGTCCCAACTCGTGTCATGCACCCACTGGTTCTGCTTCTTGATCTTGCCGGCCTTGTCGCGGCCGAGCAGATCCTGGAATGAGCCGAAGTAGACGAGCGGCTTCTTCAGCGGGACCTTGGCGCGGTCGGCTTCCGAATTGCGAGACAGGTACTGCCAGCCGTCGAAATCCGCGTGCGATTCCAGGTCCGTCTGCCACGCATCTTCAACGGCGGGCTTGAACGTGACCACGAGGATACGCTTGGCGCCGAGCTTCTTTCCCAGCTGGTAGGCAGTGAAAGTCTTGCCGAAACGCATCTTCGCGTTCCAGAGGAAGCGCGGAACGGCATGCATATCTTCCTTCCAGATGGAATGGAAGTACGTATGCGTCTTCTCGACTGCCGCGCGCTGCTCGACGCGCATCCCGAAAGTCTGGTCGTGCGTGCCGGAAAACCTCTGGCCGGTGCGCAGCTCTGTCAGTACGGCCTTTACGTCCTTGACCGTGCAGCGCATCCATTCCAGCTCGGTATTCTCGATCCCCTTCCTGATTAGCGCGGCGCGGACATCGTGGTCAGTGAAGGCACCACCGTCGTCACACTCTGCGAACTCGTCCAGCTCTATCCGGTAGTTCTTGATGGCGGCGGTCTTTACCTGCTCGGCAACGCGTTGCTTCACGTCACGGGTGGTCTGACCGACCTTCAGAAGCCCCTCGTGTGCCCTGTCGTCAATCGAGTAGGCGTAGATGCGAGGACGGGCTTCCGGCCTCGGGGGAAGGATTTCCGAAATGGTCTTATTCATCGTCGCCGTCGTCGAGGTTCAACGGTCGAACAATCTTCTCGATGAACGCGATTTCACCCTGCGTAAGGTCGTACTTGGCGTACAGAACCGCGTCGGTCCACTGCTTCGTCCATTTCTGGGTTGGCACGAAGCCGTAGACCTTGCTCGTCACATGCTGAGAAGACTTTCGCAGAAGGATGAGGAGGCGAGTAAGCCGACATGAGAGGTAAGACGAGACACTTTCGGCTTCTCGTTTGGAGTCGAACGGCCCGATGCAGAGATAGGTCTCCGAGGAGATGTATCCTGGCTCCCCAATAAACGGCGTGCTGATGATTCTGTGCGGATAGGTGTCCCGATTGCCGGTCCCCGGCGCAGCGTAACCAACGAATAGCTTCCACTTGTCGATTAGGTGGGTGCCAATCGAAATCCTACTTCGGGCGATGTATCCCTCTCCACCATTTTGGTAGACAGTGAGGTCAGCCGCGCCCTTGACAGCCTTGCCCTTGAATGTTGTTTCAAGACCAAATGGCTTTCTGGAGCTAACCAGTTTCTCGAAGCGCTTACCTACCGGCAGTGAGAGCGAGCCAGCCTTCCCACTCTCGACGGCAACGACCTTCTTGAGAATCGACAGCCCTTCGTTGAAGCGAATGAACACATCCGCGCCGTCTTCAAGAAGCGGACGAACCCTTGTCGATACAGGCCAGTCCTTGAAATTTGTGCTGACCCTGCATTTCCCAGGGTTATCCCGGTCCCAGAGGAAGAAGTTGACGCCACCCTTGAGCCCCACTCCTGGAAACACATCCGCCGCACTAAGATAGTCGTCAATTGAGCGTAAGCGACTGTCAGTGAGCATCGATTCACGAAACTCGTCCAGCCCTTTCCCTCCCGCAAACCAGCGAGAGGGAATGACCATGGACAGATAGCGCGGTTCCAGCGCCTTCGCTTGCTGCACAAACAGCTGATAGATGGGCGCAGCACTCGTCCCGAAGCCACCGTCGTCCAACTGATAGGGCGGATTGCCAATGATGACGTCGAACTGCATATCACCTCCAAACAATTCCAGCAGCCGAGTCTTGATGTCTTCGGTGTGGATGAACACGTAAGCGTGGGTTTCGAGCCCTCCACCCCGATCAAAGGTCTCCTCGCTGGCGCCGCAGTACGCGCACTTCCCATCTACCCATGTGTGGTCCACCCGCTCGAACCAGATATTGCCATTGTCGCTTGCGAAGCCCTTGGCGATGGAATGTTTACCCTGCGCATGTTTCGAGCAATACACGCTTCGCCGCGCCAGCAGACTCGTGAGATGCGTAATGCCAATGCCGAAGACCTGCTTCGTAAGTATGTGATTGACGCGCTCTTCGAGGTTCGGAATCTCGGTGGCCAACCCTTTTGTCAGGCGGCTAGTGATCTCGCGCAGAAACACGCCAGACTTCGTGCAGGGGTCCAGGAACTTCGCATTCCTGTCCGCCCAGATGTTCGCCCCATTGTGGTCGGCCGACCACGCCTCAGCCAAAGCATTTAGCATCCTGTTGGCGAACTCAGGCGGCGTGAACACCTCGTCGTTGGAGAGATTCGCGATGCAGGTCAGCACGTCCGGATTGCGACCGCGCAACGCGAACGACGCCCGCGCGTTCATACGGCCTCCTTCCGCGCAATCCCCGGCGTAGCGATGGCGAGTTCGCCAACCGTCACGAGTGGGTACGTCCTAATCGGAGTGAAGATTTCATGCTTGCCCAAGTGGGCGAAGAGAGAACCCTCTGCGCTGAATGCGGACGAGCCCGTGAGAACGTCGAAACGAAAATCGCGCCGCTGAAACTTGCCCTTGCCAATGTAGCCCCATTCGGCAAACGTGATCGGCTGACCATCGTAGGCGCGCATAGTGAGCGCATCCCCGTGCACGAGGTTCTGCGACAGCACGTAGCTTGCGGCATGGTAGAGATCGTCCGACTCGCCCAAATTTAGGTACTCGGCGAGGATCTCCAGCACGTTCGCACGGCACTCTGCGATGTTGTCCGCCAGCAGTTCGATGCCGTAGATACACATGAGCCCTAGCAGCGCATAGTGCCGCCGCTCGAAGTCCGACTTGCCGTACTTGAGCTCTACGGCGGCCAGCTTGCGCCGCAGGACCTGGACCAGGAAATTGCCGCTCCCGCAGGCCGGTTCCAGGAAGCGGGAGTCGATGCGCTCTGACTCCTCCTTCACGAGGTTCAGCATTGCCTCTACCAGCCAAACCGGAGTGAAGACCTCCCCGTGGTCGGCGACGCGCTGTTTGGACTTGACCAGGCTCATAGGGGCTGTGGTCCGGAGCATAGCCTGCCGAAGCCGCGGGGCGTGTTCGGGTTGGCCAGCACATAGTCGGCGCGCAGGTCCGGATGCAGGTCGCGGCGGAAGGTGTCGGCGTGCTCGGGGCCGAAGTCCGCCTCGATGCCGCGCAGCGCGAGGTTCATCACCGCGAGGCGGCGGGTGGTGGCGTTGCTCTCCTGGCCGTAGATGCTGATGTCGCCCAGCTTACCGCCGTGGGATTCGACGAACTTCTCTGACTGCACGAACATGCCGCCGGAGCCGCAGGCGGGATCGTAGATGCGGCCCTTGTAGGGGGCGAGCATCTCGACCAGGCAGCGCACCACGCAGTTCGGCGTGTAGAACTGCCCGCCGTTCCTGCCCTCGGCGCTGGCGAAGCGGGTGAGGAAATACTCGTACACGCGGCCGAGCTGATCGACGGAGCGGTGGGTCTTCTCGCCCTCGCTGGCGGCGGTGAGCTCGATCGTGGCGATGACGTCGATGAGTTCGCCGAGGCGCTGCTTGTCGAGGCCGGGGCGGGCGTAGTCCTTGGGCAGCACGCCCTTGAGGCGCGGGTTGTCGCGCTCGATGGCGACCATGGCGTCGTCCACGATCTTGCAAGTGGCTTTGTATTGATGCGCGCCATCCCTGGCGCGCACCCTGTGGGCGCCCTTCGGGCGTCCAAATTCGCTCCCGGCGAATTTGTCGTCCGGGTCTTCGGGATTGGCGCCGGCGTAGTCGCCCTCGCCCTGGATGAGCCTGGGGCGGTGTTCCTCGAAGGTGTCGGAGATGTACTTGAGGAAGATCAGGCCGAGGACGACGTGCTTGTACTCCGCCGCGTCCATGTTGTTGCGGAGCTTGTCGGCGGTGAGCCAGAGCTTGGCTTCGAAGCCGAGGGAGGCGGAGGACTGTTTGGTCGCGGTTTTGGATTTCTTACGAGCCATGCAAGTCCCTTTGGTTTTCAACACTTTATTGTAGCAGCGCGACCCTGGCTAACCCCCGGATGTGGGTATTGCCTGAGGTGGGAAGTCGGGCCGCGTCCGCGACTGGCGATTGCTGCGGTGGCGGATCGGCCGGGTGGACGGCATCAGCGCCAGGTTGGACCCACATGCGCGATCAGTGGATTGCCTGCCCAAGGTCACAAGACCGCTGCTTGATCGGTGCACCGAAATCTGTGCCACCTCTTTTAGGCGTCCTGACATGGAGGCAAGAACGTAGATGCTGAAGGCTAATTGCGGCTCTTTAACCGGGCGCCTTTATTGCCGGTTTCAATAATGCTGCGGGGTTGGGTACAGCGGCCGAGGACCACGGTTGAGGCTTTGGGTTTGCGGGGTTGTTTCGGCATGAGTTGTTATGTCCCGGCGGCTTAGTCGCCGATACGGGGCAAATATTCAGCGTATCTGCGGCCTGCCACGGGAGGAAACTGGCGGCGATGGAACCGCTGCCGGAAGTCGAGTCGATTGCTGGTCGCATCGTCATGCTGCGCGGCCAGCGTGTGATGATTGATGCCGACCTTGCCGTACTCTATGGAGTAGAGACCAAACGCCTCAACCAGCAGGCGAGACGGAACCAGGGACGGTTCCCGGCAGATTTCATGTTCGAGCTGTCGCTGGATGAGTGGAAAGGGATGTGGTTGCAAAATGCAACCACATTGCACCGCAGCAAGAGGCGAAATGTTGCTCCGCTCGCCTTTACCGAACACGGCTGCCTGATGCTGGCGAACGTGTTGCGTTCGGAACGTGCAGTCGCCGTCAGCGTTCTAATTGTCCGCGCGTTTGTGCGCATGCGATCCGCCCTAGCTGCCAACGTCGAACTGGCATCGCGGGTCGACGAACTCGCTCGTGCGGTCGAGCGTCAAAGCGGAAAGTTGACCACGCACGACGCCGCCATACTCAAGCTCCTGGCCGAGATCCGACGGCTCACCCAATTTCCCGAACCGGCTCGCCGGGGAATCGGCTTCACGGCCGAGTGGCCGAAGGGCAAGTAGCTGCTCGCCTTGAGCCAAGTCCATTTTGTTGCGCAGCTTGTCGGCAGTGAGCCGAGGCGTGGCTTCGAAAGCGTGGGCGGCGGACGACTAGGTTGTTTGCTTAGCGGACTTCTGGCGGGACAGGTTTATTCTTTAGTCGCTGTGGGAAAATTGCACCAGCTGCAGCCCAATCTGCGCAGATATGGCAGATTTGCCGACTGCAAGCCGAGGTGTTAGTGGGGCATGCTGCCGGTGTGCCGAACAAAACTGAAAAAACATTGCGACTGATGTCACCAGTCAGATTCGTGTCGTTCGAGGGCAGCGGGTGTTGCTCGATTCCGATCTGGCGGCGCTCTACGCAGTCCCGAAACATCGACTCAATGAGGCGATGAAGCGCAATGCAGCCAGGTTTCCCGCAGATTTCGAATTTCGCCTTACGGCTGATGAGCAGTCGGCTTTGATATCGCAAGCTGCAATATCAAAGCCTGGGCGCGGGGGTCGCCGCAAGCCGGCGTCAGCGGGCAATGGGTAGCTGGCCCCCATGTTCGCCGCAATGCCAGCACTTGCGTTAGGCGAAACCCAATGCCCAGGTCCGCCCCCAGCCTCGGTGATTTGGAATCGCGGATTTTCACAGTCCGGGGATTGTCGGTGCTGCTGGACTCGGATCTGGCGCAACTGTATGGCGTTGATACCAAGGTGCTCTTGCAGGCCATGCGGCGGAATCGCGATCGGTTCCCTCAAGATTTCGTTTTTCAGCTTACCAATCAATAGCTTAGAAACTTGAGGTCACAATTTGTGACCTCAAGTTCCGGCGTTGAACACGGCGGCCGACGCAATTGCCCGCACGCATTTACCGAGCAGGGCGTGGCAATGCTTTCCAGCGTCTTGCGCAGCGCCACTGCCGTGCAGGTGAACATCGCGATCATGCGGGCGTTCGTGCGACTGCGTCGCGCGTCGCTAGTCAGCGGCGAGCTGATGAAGCTCATCGAGGATCTGTCCGAACGAGTGGACTCCCATGATGCAGTCATCGGCGAGCTGGTCGAGGCATTCATCAGTTGGCCGTCTCCCCGCCGCGAGAACGGTCGCGGCCGATTGGGTTCACGGTCGATCTCGAGGCGGACCTGAAGTGAAATGGCCGACCGTCGGAAGGGTGTGAGTGGCGCCGGCTGTGTTCCAGATGTGTGGAACCGTGGATTCTTCAAGGTCGCAGATTGTGCCCTTGAACCCTGGGACTTCGTGCGACGCAACCTCGAGCGTTCCCCGGCTGATTTCTTACTGCAACTGACTGAATCTGAGATGAATTCTTTAAGATCACAATTTGTGATCTTAAAGTTTGGCCGCGACTAAATGTGCCCAAACAGAGCAGATTCGCGACCTGACGACCACGCGCCGCGGTTGCAAGCTTGGTCGATGAAGGTGCTTGGACGACATCCTGGCTACGCCGCTGCGCATCGTGACATCGTCGCGTTGCTGGAAGCCGCGCATCAAGCAGCGGCTCGCACTGTCAACTCACTAATGACCACCATCTACTGGGAGATCGGCAGGCGAATCGTGGAGTGCGAGCAAGGCGGCAAGGATCGCGCTGAATACGGGGAGGCGTTGGTAAGCCGATTGTCGCAAGACCTCACAACGCAGTTCGGTCGCGGGTTCAGCCAACGCAATCTGGAGCAGATGCGCCTCTTCTATCAGCTCTGGCCATCGACCGAGATTTGCCAGCCTATATCGGGAGAGTCTGTGCCTGGACGAAAACCGCAGACACTGTCTGCGCTTTTCAAAGATCTACCGTCCCGCTCCTTCCCATTGCCGTGGTCCGCCTATGTCCGGTTGCTCGCGGTCAAGAATACTCGGGCACGTCGCTTCTACGAAACCGAAGCGTTGCGCTGCGGGTGGTCGGTACGCCAACTGGATCGGCAGATCGCCAGCCAATTCTACGAGCGCGCCGCGCTGTCGCGGAACAAGACTGCAATGCTGCGCAAGGCGGCAGCAGTGGCTACAACTGACGAAATCGTTGCGCCAGACGAGTTGATCAAGGATCCGTTTGTCCTCGAGTTCCTCAATCTCAAGGACGAGTACTCCGAGTCGGATCTTGAGGCCGCACTGATCCAACATCTGGCTGACTTCCTGCTGGAGCTCGGGGACGATTTCGCATTCGTCGGGCGACAACGACGCCTGCGTATCGATGACAGCTGGTTTCGCGTTGATCTGTTGCTGTTCCACCGTGGGCTGCGGTGCTTGTTGATCGTCGACCTCAAAGTTGGGCATTTCAGCCACGCGGACGCTGGGCAGATGCATATGTACCTGAACTATGCCCGCGCTCACTGGATGAAAGACGGTGAGAATCCGCCCGCCGGACTGATTCTCTGTGCCGAGAAAGGGGCTGCGGAAGCACGCTACGCTCTAGAGGGACTGTCTAACAAGATCCTGGCGGCTGAGTACCGAACCAAACTTCCTGACGAAGACCTGCTCGTCGAGGAGCTGAAGAAGACGCGACTGGAACTACAGACTAGACGAGCCAGCCGCGTGAAAGCTGGACGCAGTGGAAAAAACGGCAGCCTCGCTTGATGTGAACACACGTCGCCAATTCGACGAGATCTACAGCGTCATTCGCTCCCGGAGGTTTGCCGCGATCCATGCCTGCCAAGGCCTCCGTGTACAATGCGATGAGCGGAGGGCTGCACCATGACCACACTGACACGCAAGCAATTTCTGCATTCGAGCGTAGCCGCACTCGCGGCGGGCCTCGCACCGTCATTCGCGCTTCCTAACAGCAAGCGCGAGGCCGCGAGCGACGCCGTGCTAACAGACGCCATCGTCCTGACCATGGATGCCGACCGGCGTGCCTACCGATCCGGTTATGTCTGGCTCCGTGGCGATCGCATCCATCGCGTTGGCGCCATGCGCGAACTCGGCGAGCTGCCGGCGGGCATCGAGCGCAGGTCATTGCGCAATCGCCTCGTCATGCCGGGGCTCGTGAACTGCCACACGCATCTCTCGAACGGCATCCTGCGCGGTATCTATGACGAAATGCCGCTCGACGTGTGGTTTGCCAAGGGCATGTGGCCGGTGCTCGACGGTCTCGATGCGGGTGCGGCGGAAGCGGCGGCGGATCTGTCCTTGCTCGAGCTGATGTGCACCGGTGTTACGACCACCACGAGTGGCGAGATCCCCGCAGCGCACCCTGACATGATCGACGCGGTCCTGACAGCGGTGGAGCGCTCGGGCATCCGTGCGGTGGTGTCGCGCATCGCGATGGACAGCGCCGACGAATCCGGCGCCGCGCAGTACATCCCGCCGGCCTATCGCGACAAGCCTGGCTTCGCCGCCGATGAAGTGCGCCGATTGCAGAAGCGTTTCAACTCCAATCGCGTGAGGGTCGGTCCCGAGGCGCTCGGTGTGTTGCGTTGTACGCCGGAGATGATTCACGCGATGCATGCGGTGGCGGTCGAGAGCGGGTCGCTTTTCACGATGCACGCGGCGAGCTCTCAGGACGAACGGGACGAGAGCCGCCGACGCTTTGGTCACGGCAGTATCACGGAATTGGAACGTCTGGGTGTGCTGGGCCCCAAGACGCTGCTGGCCCACGCAATCTGGCTGGATGATCAGGAGATCGGCGTGCTGGCGGAGCGGGGCACGGGCCTGTCGCACAATCCGGTGTCGAACGCCTACTACGCCTCGGGCATCGCCCGTCTGTCGCAATTGCTGTCCGCCGGTGTGCGCGTTGGCGTGGGTGTCGACGGTGCCTCGACTAACAACAGCCAGAACTTGTGGGAATCAGCGAAGATGGCGATGCTGTTCCAGAAGCAGCAACTCGAGCAGGCAAGTTTTGGCTCCGCGGAACTCGCGCTCGAGCTACTGACGCGCGGCGGAGCGGCGGCGCTGCACATGGAGAACGAGATCGGGTCACTCGAGTCCGGCAAGCGCGCCGACTTGATCGTCATCGACATCGATCGGCCGGCGCTCGCGCCAGCGCAGACGATCATCTCGAATCTCGTCTACTCGAACGATCCCTGGGCGGTGCGTGACGTCTACGTGGATGGCGAGTTGGTGGTTAGGGACGGTAGTCACCTACGCCTGCGCCAGGACACAGTGGTGCGCAGTGCGCAGCAGGCGCTCGCGAGCGTGCTGGCGCGCTCGGGGCTGGACGACTATCTCGCGAAGCGCAGCCGATGGCGTTGGCAATAGCTGCGCGGTGACGATAAGCAGCGCGCGCGCAGCCTGGGGACGGTTACTGCTGAACCTGACCGATCCGGACACTGTAAAATGATGCCTCTGCGAACTACATTGGTTATCGACGATGCGCTGCTCAGCCACCGGGGCACGTAGTCGCGCGCCGTCGGTACTCAATTCAGACAATCACGACGTTGGGCGGAACATCGTGCAGCGGCGTCGCGCCGGTGGGGCCGATCAGCACGAGATCCTCGAGATGTGCCGTACCGCCGATGCCGGTATCGAGTACCGGGCAGTCGACGCTCAGGACCATGTTCTCGACCAATGTCAGGCCTTCGACGCTCCGGCCGGTCGTTAGGCTGGGCTGCGGGTGATCGGAGTGATAAAGCCCGACGCTATGCGGGCGGAAGCTGACACTGAAGTCGGCGCCCTGTTTCTTCAGTGACTCGCGCCCGAGTCGCTGCACATCGGGAAACGACAGGCCGGGCCGCAGCTGCGAGCGAATATCCTGCCAGGCAGTGTGAATCGCGGCGGTACAGCGGCGCATCATGGCGTGCGGCTCGCCGATCATGATGGTGCGCGCGAAGTCGCCGTGATAGTGCAAAAAGGTACTGACGCAGTCGATGCTGAAGGCCATGCCATCCTCGATCGGCTCATCGAAACGTTCGGATGATGAACCGTTGATCACGATGAACAGCGGCTGATTGCCGCGCCGGCCGCACTCCTCGAAGTAGCGTGCGCGCAGGGCGCGGGTGGTACCGGCGGAACGAGCGGCGTGCGCGGTCGCCATCGCGGCCTCGACGTTGTGGCGCGCGGCGATCTTCATCAGGCGGATTTCGGCGGGGGTTTTCTCGAGCCGCGTCCAGCGGATCAGGTCCTCACCCGCACGAAATGTGGCCTTGCAGCCGCGTCGCGTGAGCGTGGCGTCGATCACCGGGTTGTCGGTCGCGATGGTCTTGCCCTCCAGCTGGAGGGACCTCACGGCCTTCAACAGCGCCCAATCGGCGCCGGCTGACACGGGCTGCGCGGCGTCCGCGACGGCACGGCGCCGTCGCTCGCGCGGTGTCAGCAGCGACTCGTCGAGCACGCGGTGCATGCGAATGGGCGTGGCAGGCGGGTCGGTCTCGACACCGCCACTGGCGGGGGCCGCGACGGCCGCCGGCTCGGAGTAGGGAAACAGCATCCGGTCGGGCAGGTCCACTTCGTCTGCGTAGCGGTAGTACAGCAGAAAGCCCTGCATCACGAGCGTGAGTGGTCGCTGGGGATCACGCGGCACGATCGCAAAGGTGGAGTGGCGAAAGCCCATGCGGTCGAGCGCCGGCCACTGGTTAGTGGCATAAAACACATTGGCTGGATCGGTGACGATCAGCGCGTCCACATCGTCGCGTCGCATGAAGTAGCGCGCGCGCTCGATGTTCAAGAGCGGCTCCGTGGCCAGAAAATCGACGTTGGGCGGTGCGGCTCTGGTCGTGCAGTCAGCCGCTGGCACGTCGGTGGTGTCAGCACCGACGCGCGTCGCCGCCCCGGCAAGGAGCGCGGTCAGGACGGTTCGTCGATCGGTCATTGGAGCTCCTTGTGCAGCGAACTGCTGCGTCCCGAAGATGTGTAGCTTGTCAGCCGAGCGGCAGCCGCTCGCCCAGCAGCCGTCCCAGCACGAGCGCCGGCGTCAGCATCATGCCGGGCACGAAGGCATCACCTAGTGTCGCGCCGCTGCCCAACACCTCGCCGGCCGCATACAAATTGGGCACGGGCTCGCCATTGCCGCGCAATACGCGCAGGTCTTTATCGATCATCACGCCGGTTGAGGACGTGGCGGAATGGCCGAGATGTGTGATGGCGTAGAACGGTGGCTTCACGATCGGCAACGGCAGATGCTCTCGTCCTAACGAGTCGCCGCCGCGCTTCGCGACCGCCGCATTGTAGGCTTGCACGGTGCGGGCCAGGCCATCGGTGTCCATGCTGTTGCGGCGCGCCAGCTCCTCCAGCGTCGCGGCGCGCGTGAACATGGCGTGCGATTCGAAGTGCGAGAGCAGCTTCTCTCGCGTCCAGTTTGGGATACCGACTGGCGCCGCATCGAGGATCGCCTGATCGAACACGATGCGGTAGCGTACGCCCGGCTGCTTGATCAGCGCACGCTCACGCGCCACCACCAGTGGTTCGTCTTCGCGAACGAAGCGCTCGCCGCGATCGTTCACCCAGATCTCCCACGGCTGGCGGGTCTGCGGCACGGTGATGAACCGCGCGTAGACTTTGGCGGGGAACGCGTCACTCGTCAGGATGGAGCCGGTGCCGGAGCGATGCAGCTCCTGGCCACGTAGGTAACCACCGACGGATACGGCCAGATCGAGGCCATCACCCTGGCTATGTGGATACGACGTGCCTGCGTAGGGCGGCACGCCAGCGAGCTGCTCGAACCGCTGCGGGTTCATCGCGTAGCCGCCGGTTGTTAGTAGCACATGCCGGCCACGAAACTCGACGCTCGCGCCGTCCACCTCGGCGCGCACACCCTCGACGGTACCGCTCGCTGATGCGATCAGGTCTCGAACCCGCGTACCGAGCTGCACGGCGACGCGGCCGCTGGCCACTTCCGGCGCGAGTTCACGACGGACGACGGCCAGTAGCGCGCGGCCTTCCTCGCGCCCCCAGAGGTAGCGCGGGATCTGGTAGGCCTTGCGGCCGGGCGAGTCACCGGTGACGGGGTGATCGGCCAGCGGTGTGAGGCCATTGTCTAACAACCAGTTGAGGGTCTGCGGCGCTTCGTCGGCTGTCAGCCGCGCGACGTTGCGATCGGCCAGACCATGCGAGAGGCGCACGATGTCGGCGTAGTGATCGTCCGGTGTGTCCTGGATGCCTTTGGCGATTTGTGTCCGGGTACCGGCAGCGCTCACTTGCCCATTAGCCAGATGCAGCGTTCCGCCGACGTCGTTGGCTGCATCGACGAGCAACACGCGTGCGCCGCGGCGCGAGGCAAAAATCGCTGCGGGCAGACCGGCGGTGCCGGCGCCGACGATGATGTAATCCCAGCGCGTGGCCTCACGCTGCTCGAGCACGCGCGCCCAGCCGGGCAGGGACGACGCGGCGGCCAGGGCACCTGCGGTGACCACGAATTTACGACGATGCATGCTGCAGAATACTAATGGACTGCGCCGCTCAGGGCACGCCTCGTGCAATACCGGTGCGTCGACGGAAGATCACGACGGACACGAAACCGAGCACGGCGAGCAGCCCGATCAGTATCGGCCGCTCGCGCACGAAGGGTAGCCAGCCGCCCATGGCATCGGCCAGGATCAGGCTCTGACGCGCGGCACGCTCGAGTATCGGCGTGAGGATGTAGCCGAGGAGCAGCGACACGGGCGGGAAGCCGAACTTGCTCATCAGCCAGCCGAGCACGGCAAAGCCGAACATGAGCTGCACGTCGAACATCGAGCCGCGCATCGCATAAGCGCCGGCCGCAGCGAAGATCAGTACCGCGGGGAATAACAACCGCCGCGGCACGCGCATGAAGTGCCGCACCAGCGGTATGATCGAGCGACCGACGGCGTAGTTCACGAGGCCTGCGAGCACCATCGAGGAATAGATCGCATAGATGGGCGCGACGTTGTCGCGAAACGCGATCGGCCCTGGCGTGATGCCTTGAATCAGCAAGGCACCGAGTATCAACGCCGCAGCGACGTCGCCGGGGATGCCGAACGCCAGCAGCGGGATCATGTTGGCGCCGATCACGGCGCTGTCGCCCGCCTCGGGTGCGGCGACCCCATGGATCGAACCGCGACCGAAGGTCTCGGGCTTCTTCGACGTGCGCTTGGCTTCGTTGTAGCTCAGGAACGCGGCGATGGTGGCGCCAAGGCCGGGCAATGCGCCGACGACCGTGCCGATGACAGACGAGCGCAGCAGCGTCGGCAGCAGCTCGCGTGCTTCCGCCGCCGACACGCGATTGTCCTCCGGCTTGGTCGAAAACGTCGTGGCACGCAGCGCCAGATCCTTCAGCGGCTGCTGCATCTGCAGGAACACCTCGGACACGGCGAGCACGCCGATCAGCATGGGCATGAGACCGATGCCATCGAACAACTCGGCGTTGCCAAAGGTCAGTCGCTCGGTGCCCGTGATCGGGTCGAGGCCAATGTTGGCGATGATCACGCCGAGCAGTATCGCCACCGCGCCCTTCCACGCGCGCCCCGAATCCAGCGACAGGAGCGCTATGAACGCGAACAGCGTCAGGACTACGTACTCGGGCGGACCAAATTTAATGGCGATGGACGCGAGCAGGCCGGCGGCCAGGATGAGGCACAGCGTCGAGAACAGGTCGCCGAATACCGAAGCTAACAACGCTACCTTGATCGCTTTGATGCCCTGGCCGGTCTGGGTCATCGGGTAGCCGTCGAAAACGGTGGCCGACGCAGCCGGTGTGCCGGGCGTCTTCAACAGGATGGCGGGCAGCGCGCCGGCGAACAGCGAGCCCTTGAACATGGCGAGCATCATGGGGATGCCGACCCACGGATCGAAGTACAGGCTGAAGGGCACTAACAATGCCACGGCCATGGCCGCGGTCAGGCCGGGAATGGCGCCGAGAATCTGCCCGAGGATGATGCCGGCGATGATTGCGAGGATCGCCGGGATCGTGAGCGACAGCGAGATGCCTTCGAGTATCGCGTCCATGACGTCAGACCGGCAGGCCGGGGATGAGGCTGTTCTTCGGGAAGCGCAGCTGAAAGCCGAGTTCGAAGATCGCGTAGATCGTGCCCAACAACGCCACCGAAAAGACGATCAGCACCAGCGGGCGACGCTCGCCCAGCATCCAGGCAATGAGCCCCGCCAACAGCGCACCGCCCAGATAGAACCCCGCGACCTGCGCGCCGACGAACGAAAAGATGAAGCACAGCGTTGCCGCGAGCACCATTCGACCGACGTTCTGTTCGGCATTGTCAGGGCTCGCAGCCACAACGTGATGCCGGAGCGTGTCGTACACGCCGATCGCCAAAGCGATCAGCAAGCTGACGGCGGCGATCATCGGCACCAGCCTTGGAGAGAAGCCGATACCGGGCTCAGCCCGAAATTCGTCGATGCCCACAGGCACGAGATAGAAGACGAACAGTAGCGCACCGGCTAACAAGCCCAGCACCAAGGCGAGATCGATGCGACGGCTGTTCACTTGCGTAATATCCCGGCAGCTTCGAGTTCGCGGCGTGTGCTCTCGATATCCTTGTGCACGGCAGCCTGAAAGCGGCGCTGATCGAGCAACTCCACGGAGCCCTGCAAACGTTTGGCCAGTTGTCGAAACCGCGGCGTCGCGGTAACGGCTGCCATGGTGGCGTCCCATTTGGCGATGACTTCGGCTGGCAGACCCGGCGGACCGATCAGGCCATAGAAAATGGTGGGCGCCAGCGGATAGCCGAGCTCGCCGAAGGTGGGTACGCCCGGCAACTCGGGCACGGGATCGGGACCGATCTCGGCGAGTACGCGAATGTCGCCGGCCGCCAGCGGACCGGCGAAGTCGGCGATCACGCCCACTTGCACCGTGCCACTCAGTAATCCTGTTAGTACTTCCGAGGAGCCCTGCATCGGGATGAACGCCGCGCGCACGCCTTCGCGACGGAACGCGGCCAGCGTCGCGACATACGGCGCGCCATTCATGCCGGCGGTCGACCAGCGCAGGCGCCCCGGATTGGCGCGGGCATGGTCGAGCACGTCGCGCCAGGTCTTGAAGGGGCTGTCGGCGCGCACGATGATGGGATAGGCGCTGACGACGAACTGCGAGAGATAGGTGAGATCGGTGAGCGGATCGTAGGGCACGCGCACGAAGTTCGGCACGACCACTACCGGGCTGCTCGAGACGAAGCCCAGCGTGTAGCCATCGGGCACGGCGCGCGCCACGGAGCCGACACCAATCGTGGCGCCGCCGCCCGTGCGGTTCTCGACGAAGATCTTCGTGCCGAGGATCGACTGCGCTTCGGCAGCCACCGCGCGCGTGAAGGTATCGCCGCCACCGCCCGCGGCATACGGCACGATGATCGTGATCGCTTTGGACGGATAGCCGGATTCGGCGCCGTTGGCGGCATCGATTCCCAACGCCAGCAGTGCGATCAGGCAAACACCGACGGTTCGACCCGTCGCTGACCAGAATTCTGCGCCTTTCATGCATCGCGATCTTGGCCGTCGCAGCCGCCAGAGTCACGCCTGTTCAAGCGCAGCGACCACATCGGCGGCCGCCTTGGCCGGATGCCGGGTCGCGAATCTCAACATTGAGACCAGAAATTGACCCAGGCGTGGAGCATCAGTACAGTTAATCTGTACAGATGCCAGACGCATACAGATTCGTGACAGACGTCAACGTCACCGAACTGCGGCAAAGGCTGCAGCACTATCTCGACCGCGCGCGACGTGGTGAGGCAATTCGTGTTTCCTCCCGAGGACGGGTAATCGCGCAGCTTACATCGGCGCCGGGGACAGCGGATGGGGCGGCTGCCGCGCGTCGCCTGTTACGGGGTTCAGTCGTACGCTTCGGCGATCCACTCGAGCCCGTGGTCGCGTCGGACGAATGGGATGTCAATCGTTAGTGCCCTATGCTGGTGCTCGACACACACGTGCTCGTGTGGTGGCTGAACGGCGCACCAGGCCTGAGTCGCAAGGCGGCCGCGGCCGTTCGCGCGGCAGCGAAGAACAAGGAGCTGGTCGTTGCCGCGATCAGCATTTTCGAGATTTCGACCGCTGTGCGCCGCGGACGTCTGCAATTGCATGTTGCACTCGATGTGTGGCTGTCAGCACTCGCGCAGCTGCCTGAGGTCCGTGTCGAGCCCGTGACGATGGAGGTGGCGCGTATGGCCGGTGCCTTGGATGAGGCGTTCCCAGGCGATCCTGCGGACCGAATGATAGCTGCAACGGCCTGGTCGCTCGATGCGCCGCTCGTCACGGCGGACAAGCGCCTGCGCGCGGTCGAGTCGCTGGCAACGATCTGGTAGCGGTGGCGACTGAGCCCAGGCCGCTCGTGTTGTCGATGCCGACTACTATTGATTCAGTTTACTCAATTATCCTAAAATAACGACCGGACTTATTTTAGGCTCGCAAATCATGCGCCGAGCGCCGCCAGGCCGTTACGTGTCGGTCTCGACCGCAGGTGAGTCGTTCAAGGCTTTCGTCCCGGCACCGCTCCCGCCCGAGCCGCCGATCGTCTGGTCGGCCTCCTTGCGACGGCGCTTCGACGCGGCGTTGCTTGCGCTGGGACGTCTCGATGCACTGACGAGCTTGCTGCCCAACGCTTCGCTCCTGCTATACAGCTTCGTGCGTAAGGAAGCAGTGCTGTCCTCGCAGATTGAGGGCACACAGTCGTCGTTGGCTGACCTGTTGCTGTACGAAATTCAGGAGGCCCCGGGCGTACCGCTGGACGACGCACGCGAGGTCAGTCGTTGCGTAGCATCACTTGAACGCGGCCTCGATCTGCTTCGCAGCGGACTGCCTTTGTCGATGCGGCTACTACGCGAGATGCATGCAGCACTGATCGCGCATCCGCGTGGCCGCGGCAAGACGCCAGGGGCGTTGCGACGCTCGCAGGTTTGGATCGGTGGCACGCGACCCGGCAACGCGGCGTTCGTGCCACCACCCGCCAACGACTTGCCAGCGTGCCTGACAGCATTCGAGCGCTTTCTGAACGACAAATCAGATTCCGAGTCACCACTGGTCAAAGCGGCGCTGGCACATGTCCAGTTCGAAACGATACATCCCTTCCTGGATGGCAACGGGCGCCTCGGCAGGCTGCTGATCGTGCTGCAGTTGATAGCCGGCGGCGTGCTGCGCGAACCGATGTTGTATCCCAGTCTGTTCTTCAGTGCCCACCGGCCGATCTACTACGAACTGTTGAACGACGTGCGGCTGCATGGCGACTGGGAGCGCTGGCTGGACTTCTTCGCAGAGGGCATCGAATCGAGCGCCACTCAGGCGGTCTTGACAGCCAACGTCCTGCTGTCGCTGGTGACTACTGATCGAGATCGAATCACGCGATTGGCGCGTGCGGCACCGTCGGCGTACAAGGTGCATCTCGCATTGCAACGCCAGCCGATCGCCACTTCCGCTGCCCTGTCCAAGGCGACAGGGCTGACGGCTGCGACGATCAACAAGTCCCTCGAGCATCTGGAGAGGCTCAAGATCGTCCGTGAGACAACCAATCGCCAGCGTGGTCGAATCTTCATCTACGATCGCTATGCAGCCGAGCTGGGTGCAGAGATCCCGTCCGCGAGATGAGCTCACCGCGGCAAACCCGCCTTGCCAGACCGCTGCGTTCAACCCATATTGCCCTTCGGGCATAGCCTGGACGGAGATGCGATGGCCATTGTTCTGCGCACGATATTGCTGAGTTCCCTGCTGGCACTTGCCGCCTGCGCCGCGGAAGCGGGTGGTGATCCGCCGGCACCCGCCAGCGAGAAGTTGCGGCCCATGCCGCGCATGCCAGAAACACCACCGGCGAAATCTGCGCTGCCGGGCGAAGCCATCCCGGTCGATGCCGTGCCGAAGATACTGCGCGATGCGGTGCTGAAAGACGCTGCGAGCAAGGCGACCGCGGGTACCATTACCAGCGCGCGCAAGGTCACCTGGAACGACGGCTCGATGGGCTGTCCGCAACCGGGGATGATGTACACGCAGGCATTGATTTCGGGCTATTGGTTAGTCGTCAGCGCGGGCGACCAGCGCCTCGAGTACCACACGGACGAGCGCCGCAACTTCCTGCGCTGCGAGCAAGCCTTGTCGCCGCGCGCGCAACGGGAAGATCCTGCGGACAAGCCCGTTGCACCGCCGCAACCAAGCGATCCGAAAACACGCCCAAAAACACCGGATACCTGAGCTGGCAGCGGCGCCGAATTTGACGTAGTTCTCACTCTGCCGGGGGGTGCTGAGAGGGGTTTCACGATCCCCGAGCACCGTCATTCAGACCGTGCTGATGGAACATAAGATAGTGCCCGAGAGAGGGTATCTATCTGATGGAACAACGATCGGCGGCAACTGATTGCCGGCTCCCGACGATTGCGCGGCTGCGCGATCGGCTGGCCGGCTCTGCCAACTCGCCCGCCAGCACCTGGTATCAGGACCACGGTGAGGCGGCCTCGTTCGATCGCGTGCGCGAGATGCTGGACCAGGCGCAGCGCTTCGATGCGATCGTCATCGACACTAACAATGCGGATCAGGCGATCGAATGGCTGCGCGAGCTGCGGGCGCACGCTGAGTTCGGGCATCGGCTGCTGTTCCTGACGCAGGATCTGGGCGCCGAGGTGGCCGCGCTGGCCGACGGCCTCGCGCCGCCACCGACGCGCATCCGCACGGAAGTCGACGCCTTCAATTCGCGTTGCGCGTCGCTCGCGCACGACGAGTTCCTCGAGGAAGAAGAGCGACTGCTCGCCTTTCTCTACCTGCGCCCGGACTTCCAGGTGCAGCCGGTGATCGACACGCGCGACCCGGGCTACTACCGCTACCCGCTGCTCGATGCGTTCTCGCCCTCGGGGCACGACGGCCTGGCCTGGTCCGATGGGCTGCGCCGTTCGCGCCTGCTGGAGCCGGTGAAGCTGGTCGACCGGCTGCGACAGTGCGTCAGTTGTGCCAGCTCGCATCTCAACTACGTCGATATCTGCACGGAGTGCAAGAGCATCGACATCGGCGAGAACATCTTCTTGCATTGCTATACCTGCGGCAACGTCGCGCCGCAGGAGAGCTTCGTGGCGCGCGCTGGCCTGACTTGCGGTCGTTGTGACGCCAAACTGAAGCACATCGGCGTGGACTATGACCGCGCGCTCGAGAGCTTCAGTTGCAACGCCTGCTCGGCGCGCTTCATCGAGCCTGATGTCGAGGCGCATTGCCTGCATTGCCGTGCGACGTCGCCGACCACCGAACTGCCGGAGCGTCGTGTCCACACGTTCCGCCTCACCGATGAAGGCAGGTTGGCGGCGCGCAGCGGTTCGCGGCGCCAGTCGCCTGCGACCCACGACACGCAGCTCAATCTCAACTCGGCCTACTTCGAGCAGACGCTCACCTGGTTGCTGCAGTTACGGCAACGGCACAACGAAGTGCAGTTTGGCGTACTCGCCGTGCGGGTGACCAATGGCGAAGCGCTCGCGCAGACCCTCTCGCACGTGCGCGCGCAGCAGTTGATAGATTCATTCGGGCGCCGCCTGCACGAAGTGATCCGGGCCACGGATCTCGTGATGCGGGCGGCGGAAGGCGAATGGTTCGTGCTCTCGCCGCAGACGGATCGCAGTGGCTTGAACGCGCTGCGCAAGCTGCTCGAGTCGCTCACGGTGGCGACGGAGCAGGCTGACGGGCAGCGTCTCGCGATCGCTTGCAGCGACGTGGCGGCCGACGAACTCCTCGATCTCGGCATTGGCGCCCGCGTGCTGTTGGCCGAGCTGCAGGGGCGCGCGCAATGACTGAATTCCTCGGCGACAGCTGGTTCGTCCTGCAGGGCCTGCTCGCAGGCATCTTCAGCGCCGACTGGGCGGGCATCGCGCTCAAGTTCTTTCCGTTCGTGCTGCTGTTCGAGCTGCCGGTGCAGGCCACCGTCATGTTGGGCGCCTTGCGGCATCATCTGACACGCGATCCGCGCGCGGCGCAGGTGCCTTACGCCCCGACGGTGTCCTGCATCATCCTGTGCTATTCGGAAGGCGAGGCGGTGGTGCAGACGGTCCGCTCGCTCACGGAGCAGCTCTACAAGGGCCACATCGAGCTGTTAGCGATCCTCGACGGCTCGCAGCAGAACGTCGAGACCTACGAAGTGCTGAAGAAGCTGCTGCCGTACGTGAATTCGCGCAGCGATCGCAAGCTGATCGTGGCGCCCAAGACGCAGCGCGGCGGCCGTGTATCGAGCCTCAACCAGGGCCTCGCGATCGCTACCGGCGAGATCGTTTTAGCGCTCGATGGCGATACCTCGTTCGACAACGACATGGTGCAGGCGGTGGCGGTGCGCTTCGCGGACCCGAACGTGGCGGCGGTGTCGGGCAATCTGCGCGTGCGCAAC
>ERZ795053.1657-NODE-1657-length-27986-cov-9.610504_pt1 | contig 27986 bp, 23 predicted proteins | sample MGYA00375137_ERZ795053 | MGnify/ENA primary metagenome ERZ795053 (study PRJEB30182, sample SAMN05720284) | activated sludge metagenome | isolation source: Anaerobic digester | place: Hong Kong | collected 2014-12-17 ...
CGCTGCACCGCCAGATTCGCGGCTGCCGCCGCTCCTACAGGAGGCTGCGATTCGTGCCGGGCGTCGAGGAGCTGAAACGCCGGGGTGCCAGTTCGTGGGGGCGTCCAGGGGCGGGAACGCGTCGAATGCGCGCCGGTTCATGTAGGAGCGCCGGCAGGCGCGAACGCGGCCTCGCCGTCACGCGACCACGCCCGCTGAGAGCACTGCACCGCCAGATTCGCGGCGGCCGCTGCTCCTACAGGTGCATCCAGCCACGACCGCTTCTGCACGAGCGCCGCAGGGCGCGAAGACAACGCGCGCGTGAGACGGCGGCAACTCCACCGGCGGATGTGAGCAATGGTCAGATCCTGATGCAGCAACCTCCCCCCTTCCCCCAAAACCTCCACGCCCCCGCCCGTGCATTTTGTGCAACCATCGCCCGTAATCCCCTACGGAGGCGAATCGATTGGTCGGCACGGTGAAGAACGACGACGGCAACATCCCGTATTCGGCGCTGTCGCCCGAGCAGCGGCGGCGCTACGACCTGCTGCTCGCGGGGCTGGACCTGCTCGACCAGGCGATCGCGGTGTTCGACGCGACGCCCAAGCTGGTCACCTGGAACAAGGCGATGCTGCGCCTGCTCGACTTCCCCGAGTCGATGGTGCGTGTCGGCACCCCCTTCGAGGAGTTCGCCCGTTTCAACGCCGAGCGCGGCGAGTACGGCCCCGGCGACATCGACACCCTGGTGCGCGCGCGCGTGGCGGCTGCGCGCAGCTTCCAGCCGCACTACGTCGAGCGTGCCCGCCCCAACGGGCGCATCCTTGCGGTGCGCGGCGTGCCCATCCCCAACCTGGGCTTCGTGTCGCTGTGGACCGACATCACCGAGCAGCGCCGCGCCGCGCAACTCATCGAGGAGCAGAACGCGCAACTCGAGAACCGCGTGCGCGAGCGCACCGCCGAACTCGAGGCCGCCAACGCCCGGCTGGCCCAGGCCAACCTCGAGATCGACGACATCGCTGGCGCGCTGCGCCGCAGCGAGAACCGCCTGCAGCTGATCATCGACTCGATCCCGGCGCTGATCGCCTATGTCGGCAGCGACGACATCTACCGCTTCGCCAACAAGGGCTACGCCGAGTGGTTCGGCTTCGCCAAGGACGCCATCATCGGGCGCAGCATCGGCGAGGTCTTCGGCGCCGAGGCCTTCGCGCAGATCCAGCCCCATCTCGAGCGCGCGCGCGCGGGCGAGCGCGTGAGCTACGAGTATTCGCGCACGCTGGCCGACGGGCGCATGGTGCATGCGCGCAGCGTGGTGGTTCCCGAGCTCGACGGCGACGGCCGCACGGTGGGTTTCTTCGTGATGTCGATCGACATCACCGAGCAGAAGGCGAGCCAGGCCGCGCTGGTGCAGGCGCAGAAGATGGAGGCCGTGGGCCAGCTCACCGGCGGCTTGGCGCACGACTTCAACAACCTGCTCACCATCATCATCGGCAACCTTTCTGCGCTGCAGCAGCGCATCGGCGCCGGGCCGGGCGCGGAGTTCGTCGATCCCTCGCTGCAGGCGGCGCGGCGCGGCGCCGAGCTGATCCGCCGCCTGCTGACCTTCTCGCGCCGGCAACCGCTCGCCCCTACTGCCGTCGAGGTTGGCGTGTTGGTGCATAACATGACCCACCTGCTCGCGCGCACCCTGGGCGAGACGATCCGCATCCACCTGCGCCTGCCCGGCGAGCCGGTGCACGCGCTGGTCGACCCGCACCAGCTCGAGAACGCCATCCTCAACCTCGCGATCAACGCCCGCGACGCCATGCCGGAGGGTGGCGAGCTGACCATCGGGGTGAGCCGCCGCGAGCTCGACGACGCCCTCGCCGCGGTGGTGGAGGTGCCGCCTGGCGAATATGTGCAGATCGATGTCGGCGATACCGGCAAGGGCATCGAGCCGGCCGTGCTGCAGCGCGTGTTCGAACCCTTCTTCACCACCAAGGATTTCGGCAGCGGCAGCGGGCTGGGGCTGTCGATGGTGTATGGCTTCGTGCGCCAGTCGGGCGGCAACATCCGCATCCGCAGCACGCCGGGGCGCGGCACGCACGTGCGCTTCGTGCTGCCCACGGCGACGGCGGCCGTGCTCGCGCCCGAACGCGTCGCGACCGCGACGGCCGGCACGCGTGCGCTCGACGGTCCGGTGCTGCTGGTGGAGGACGAGCCCGAGGTGCGCAAGGTGGTGCGCATGCAGCTCACCGGCCTCGGCCACGCCGTGATCGAGGCCGCCGACGGCGTCGAGGCGCTCGGGCTGCTGCAGCATGTCGACGACATCGCGCTGCTGGTGAGCGACACCGTGATGCCGGGCGGCATCGGCGGCCGCGAGCTCGCCCGGCGCGCGCGCGCGCTGCGGCCGCAGCTGCCGATCCTGCTGGTGACCGGCTACGCCAGCGAAGCGACGCCGACCGACGAACTGCCCGCCGACGTGCCGACGCTGCGCAAGCCCTTCGACCAAGCGACCCTCGCCGCGGCGCTCGCCACCCTGCTCGGTCCCGAACCGGGTGCGGCGGGCGGGGTCGAAGCCGCGTCCCCGACTGCGCCGGCCGCGGACGGACAGCCGCAATCCCCTATCACGAACACCACCACGGAGCCCCGCCCGCAATGACGCAGAGCCCCACCGACCCATCCCAGGCCCGCATCTTCGTGCTCGAGGACGATCCCGAGGTCGCCCGCCTGATCTGCATGAGCCTGGGCGAATACGGCTTCCGCTGCGAGCAGATGCGCGCCGGCCGCCAGCTGCTCGAGCGCGCGCGCCAGGTGGCGCCCGACCTCTGCATCGTGGACCTCGGCCTGCCCGACATGGACGGCATGCAGGTGGTGCGCGAGCTGCAGGACGGCAGCCCGTGCGCGGTGCTGATCCTGACCGGGCGCAACGATGTGACCGACCGTGTGCTGGGCCTGGAGCTCGGTGCCGACGACTACATCGTCAAGCCCTTCGAACCGCGCGAGCTGGTCGCGCGCGTGCGTTCGATCCTGCGCCGCTACCAGCGCGCCGCGAGCGCCGAACCCGCGGGCGAACGCAACACCGCCCGCTTCGCCGGGTGGACCTTCGACGCCAACCGCCACGCCCTGGTCGCACCGGACGGCCGCGAGGTCTCGCTCTCGGCCGCCGAGGCCGGCCTCCTCGCCACCCTGCTGCGCCGCCCCAACAAGATCCTGTCGCGCGAACAGCTCCTCGGCGAGCGCGACGTCGACCCCTTCGACCGCAGCATCGACGTCCGCATCTCCCGCCTGCGCCGCAAGCTCGACGACGACCCGCAGAACCCTCGCCTGATCAAGACGGTGTACGGCGCGGGCTATCTGTTTTCGGTGCAGGTCGAGTGGGCATGACGCCGAAGACCGCCCCCTCCCCTGCCGAAGCCCGCACCCCGCGCCGGTTCATGTAAGAGCGCCGGCAGGCGCGAACGCGGCCTCGCCGTCACGCGACCACGCCGGCGGCCGGCTCTGCACCGCCGAATTCGCGGCTGCCGCCGCTCCTACAGGGGCTGCGGGTCGTGTGGGGCGGCGAGGGGCGGGACGCCTCGGGTGCGCGCCGCTTCATGTAGGAGCGCCGGCAGGCGCGAATGGGCGAGCGGCGGCCGCCGCGGCAGTTTGCAGGCGCCCCTCCTTATCCGAACCGCCGCCTTCGCGGCTTGCGCCGTGCATGCCGGAATACGGCCACGCGGGTCAGGCGCTGCGCTGGCGGCGGGACTCGAAGAGGCAGATGCCGCTGGCGACCGAGACGTTGAGGCTCTCGACGCTGCCGTGCATGGGAATGCGCGCGAGCTCGTCGCAGGTCTCGCGGGTGAGGCGGCGCAGGCCGTCGCCTTCGGCGCCGAGAACCCAGGCGACGGGCACCTTCTGGTCGACCTCGTAGAGCGTCTTCTCGGCCTCGCCGGCGGCGCCGACGACCCACACGCCGGCGTCCTGCATCTCGCGCAGCGCGCGCGCGAGGTTGGTGACGGTGATGTAGGGCACGGTGTCGGCGGCGCCGCTGGCGACCTTGACGGCGGTGGCGTTGAGGCCCACCGCGCGGTCCTTGGGCGCGACCACGGCGTGGGCGCCGGCGGCGTCGGCGACGCGCAGGCAGGCGCCGAGGTTGTGCGGGTCCTGCACGCCGTCGAGCACGAGGATGAGCGCGTTCTCGTCGAGGCTGTCGAGGACGTCGGCGAGCTTGATCTCGCGCCGGGTGGCATCGACCTTGGCGACCACGCCCTGGTGGCGGCGGGTGCCGACCAGGGCGTCGAGCTTGTCGCCCTCGCTCTGGGTGATGCGCACGCCGGCGGTCTCGGCCTGGGCGAGGAACTTGCGCACGCGCGCGTCCTTGCGGTCGGCGGTGAGAAAGATCTCGAGCACCGCGTCGGGCACGTGGCGCAGCTTGGCGGAGACGGCGTGGAAGCCGTAGATCAGCCGGGTGGGCGTGTTTTCAGGTGCTTTAGCCACGGTCGGAGCCCTTTGTAGTGGTCTTGCGGCCGGCACGTCGGGCCGGGGCCGGGGGCGCGGATTCTAGCGCTTCGGCGGCGGGCGCGGCGGGGGTTTCGACCGCGGGGCTTGCGGTGGCCTTCTTCACACGCTTGGCGCGCGATTCGGGCGCGGCGGGCTCCGGGGCGGCGGGCGCGGCCTCGACCACCGGCGTGGCGACGGGCTCGACGGCCGCTTCGGCGGCGGCCTTCTTCGCACGCCTGGCGCGCGACTTGGGTGCGGTGGGCTCCGGGGCGGCGGGTGCGGGCTCGACCACCGGCGCGGCGACGGGCTCGACGACCGCTCCGGCGGCTGCTTTCTTCGCACGCTTGCTGCGCGACTTGGGCGCGGCGGGCTCCGGGGCGGCGGGCGCGGCCTCGACCACCGGCGCGGCGGCGGGCTCGACGACCACTTCGGCGGCTGCTTTCTTCGCCCGCTTGCTGCGCGACTTGGGCGCGGCGGGCTCCGGGGCGGCCGGCACGGCCTCGACCACCGGCACAGGCAGGGCCACGCCGCGCTCTTCCACCCCGCCCTTCCGGCTGCGCGGCTTGCGCGCCTTCCTGCCTTCGGCGGGAACGGCCTCCACAGCCGCGGCTTCCGCAACCTTCGCCGGAGTCTTGGCCTCGACCGGCAGCGGCCCCTCGATGAGGCGGAAGTCGATCTTGTTGGTCGCCATGTCGACCCGCACGAGCTGCACCTTGACGCGGTCGGAGAGGCGGAACTGCTTGCCGGTGCGCTCGCCCATGAGCGCATGACGCGTCTCGTCATAGTGGAAGTAGTCGCTGCCGAGATCCGAGATGTGCAGCAGCCCTTCGATGAAGATGTCGTCGAGCGCGACGAAGAGGCCGAAGGGCACCACTGCCGAAACGCTGCCGGTGAACTCCTCGCCGACGCGGTCCTGCATGAAGTAGCACTTGAGGAAGGCGACCACGTCGCGGGTGGCGTCGTCGGCGCGGCGCTCGGTCATCGAGCAGTGCAGGCCGATCTGCTCCCAGTCGCCGGGGCGGTATTGCTCGCCGCCGAGCGCGGCCTTGATGCCGCGGTGGATCAGCAGGTCGGGGTAGCGCCGGATCGGCGAGGTGAAGTGGGTGTAGGACTCGTAGGCGAGGCCGAAGTGGCCGACGTTGTCCGGGCTGTACATCGCCTGCTTCAGCGAGCGCAGCATCACCGTCTGCAGCAACTGGGCGTCGGGGCGGTCCTTGACCTGCTCGAGCAGCTTGGCGAAGTCGCTCGCGCGCGGCTCGTCGCCACCGCCGAGCCCCAGGCCGAACTCCTTGAGGAACTCGCGCAGCTTGGCGAGCTTGTCCTCGGAAGGCGAGTCGTGGATGCGGTACAGCGCCGGATGCTCGCGGCTGGCGAGAAAGTCGGATGCGCACACGTTGGCGGCGAGCATGCACTCCTCGATGAGGCGGTGGGCGTCGTTGCGCACCTCGGGCACGATCTGCGCGATCTTGCCGTTGTCGTCGAAGATCATGCGGGTTTCGGTGGTCTCGAAGTCGATCGCGCCGCGCTTGGCACGCGCCTTCAGCAGCACGCGGAAGAGCTTGTCGAGGTTCTCGAGGTGGGGCAGCAGGGGCGCGAGTTCGGCCCGGGTCGCCGCATCGTTCTCGTACAGCGCCGCCGCGACCTTGGTGTAGGTCAGGCGCGCGTGCGACCAGATCACCGCGGGGTAGAAGCGGTAGTTCTTGATCTCGCCGGTGGCCGAGATCGCCATGTCGGCCACCATGGAAAGGCGCTCGACCTGCGGGTTGAGCGAGCACAGGCCGTTGGAGAGCTTCTCGGGCAGCATCGGGATGACGCGGCGCGGGAAGTACACCGAGTTGCCGCGGTCGAAGGCGTCCTTGTCGAGCGCGCTGGCGGCGTCGACATAGTGCGAGACGTCGGCGATGGCGACGATCAGGCGGTAGCCCTTGCCCTGGCGCTCGCAATACACCGCGTCGTCGAAGTCCTTGGCGGTCTCCCCGTCGATGGTGACGAGCGGCAGCTTGGTGAGGTCCTCACGCCCGGCCCAGTCCTTCTTGCGCACCGCTTCGGGCAGCTTGCGCGTCTGCGCCTTGGCCTCGGGCGAGAACTCGAAGGGCAGGTCGTGCTTGCGCAGCGCGATCTCGATCTCCATGCCGGGGTCGGCATAGTTGCCGAGCACCTCGACGATGCGGCCGATCGGCTGGGCGAACTTGGTGGGCTGCTCGACCAGCTCGACGGTAACGATCTGGCCCGGCTCGGGCTTCTTGCGTCCGCCCGGGGCGACCAGGATGTCCTGCGCCAGGCGACGGTTCTCGGGGACGACGATCATCACGCCGTGCTCGTTGATGATGCGGCCGACGACACGGGTGTTGGCGCGCTCGAGCACCTCGACCAGCTTGCCCTCGGGGCGGCCGCGGCGGTCGGTGCCGGAGATGCGCACCATGACGCGGTCGCCGTGCAGTACCTCGCGCATCTCCTTGGGGCCGAGGAAGACGTCGGGCTCGCCGTCGTCGCGGCGCAGGAAGCCGAAGCCGTCGGGATGACCCTCGACACGTCCCTTGATCAGGTCGGCCTTGGCCGGCAACAGGTAGGCGTCGCGGCGGTTGCGCACGACCTGGCCGTCGCGCTCCATGGCGCGCAGGCGGCGGTCGAAGAAGTCGAGCTCGTGCGGCGCGATGTCGAGCGCAGCGGCGAGCTCGGAGAAAGGCATCGGCACGCCGCGCTCGGCGAGAAGCTGCAGCACGTACTCGCGGCTCGGCAGCGGGTTGTCGTATTGCTGGGTCTCGCGCTCGTAGAAGGGGTCGGCGAGACGCACGGCGCTGGCCTGCGCTGCGCCCGCCTTGCGCGCGGCCCGGCTGCGACCGGCGCCGCGCACGGGCGAGCCGGCGTGGTGGGCGGCGGATTGGGAGCTCGCGACGGTGCTGCGGGCGTCAGGTGCGGCAGGGGCGGAAGACGCGCCGCGCCCGGCCTTGCGGCCCGCCGAGGTGGCGCGCGGGGCGTCCTGTTGCGCGGCCGCCTGCGTCTTGCGGGAGGATGCGCCGGAGCGGGGCTGATCGGTTTTTTTCGTTTTGCGAGTCATTGACAATCTTCTTTTCGTGCTTATAATGCGCGTCTTCTTGCCCAGATGGCGGAATTGGTAGACGCACTAGTTTCAGGTACTAGCGCCGCGAGGCGTGGAGGTTCGAGTCCTCTTCTGGGCACCAGTTTCACAGGAAAGCCGCTCTTCGGAGCGGCTTTTTTTGTTTTTGCGCCGCGGCCACGCGGGTGGATGGCCTGGCGCGCGTTCGACGGCCGATTCGCGGCGGCCGCCGCACCTACAGGACGGCCAGCGCGGCCTGCGAGGCGTTTCCGTGTGGGAGCGCCGGCAGGCGCGAATTGCGCTTGGGCGCAGGAATGCGGCTGGCGAGGGCTCGACTGCCCGTTCGCGGCTGCCGCCGCTCCTACAGGACGGCCGGCGAGGGCTGCGAGGCAATCCCCTGTAGGAGCGCCGGCAGGCGCGAATGAACTCCGAACGGGAACGACGTGTGCAGGTTGAGCCACGCGATGCAAAAAAGCCTTTGCGATAGTGAAAGCGTTTGCTATTATGCGCGTCCCTGCCCAGATGGCGGAATTGGTAGACGCACTAGTTTCAGGTACTAGCGCTGCGAGGCGTGGAGGTTCGAGTCCTCTTCTGGGCACCAGTTTCACAGGAAAGCCGCTCTTCGGAGCGGCTTTTTTGTTTTTGCCCCGCGGCGACACGAGTGGGCAGGGTTGGCGCGCGCTCGACGGCCGGCTCGCGGCTGCCACCGCTCCTCCAGGGCGGCCGGCGGGGGCTGCGAGGCGCTCCCCTGCAGGAGCGCCGGCAGGCGCGAATTGCGGCCGCGCGGGGTGCGACGAGTGCTCAGGCGCCAAAGGGGTGGCGGCGGAGGATGGTCTCGTCGCGCTCGGGGCCGGTGGAGATCACGTCGATCGGGATCTCGCAGATCTCCTCGATGCGGTGCAGGTAGGTGCGCGCCTCCTGCGGCAGGGCGTCCCAGCTCTGCGCGCCGAAGGTGGTGCCGCTCCAGCCCTTCATGGTCTCGTAGATCGGCTCGCAGCGCATGACCTCTTCCGAGCCCATGGGCAGCAGGTCGATGCGCTTGCCGTCGAGCATGTAGCCGGTGCACAGCTTCAGCTCCTCGAGCCCGTCGAGCACGTCGAGCTTGGTGATGCACAGGCCGGTGACGCCGTTGATGATGATCGAGCGCTTGAGCGCGGCCAGGTCGAGCCAGCCGCAGCGGCGCTTGCGCCCGGTGACGGTGCCGAACTCGCGACCCTTGGTGGACATCTGCTCGCCCGGCACGCCCTTGGTCTCGATGTCGAGCTCGGTCGGGAACGGCCCGCCGCCGACGCGGGTGCAGTAGGCCTTGGTGATGCCGAGCACGTAGTGCAGGCGGCCGGGGCCGACGCCCGAGCCCGCCGCGGCCTGGCCGGCGACGCAGTTGCTCGAGGTGACGAAGGGATAGGTGCCGTGGTCGATGTCGAGCAGGGTGCCCTGCGCGCCTTCGAACAGCAGCGAGCCGCCCGACTTGTTGATCGCGTACAGCTCGGCGGAGACGTCGGCGACCATCGGCAGCAGCTCGTCGGCGTCGGCCATGGCCTGGTCGAACACGGACTGGAAATCGACCGGCTCGGCGCCGAGATGCTGGGTGAGCACGAAGTTGTGGTACTCGAGGTTGGCCTTCAGCTTGGCGGCGAAGCGCTCGCGGTCGAAGAGGTCGTACACGCGCAGCGCGCGGCGGGCGACCTTGTCCTCGTAGGTGGGGCCGATGCCCTTGCCGGTGGTGCCGATCTTGTCGCCAGCCGACTTGGCGGCCTCGCGGGCGCGGTCGAGCGCAGCATGGTAGCCGAGGATGAGCGGGCAGCCCGGGCTTACGCGCAGGCGGTCGCGCACCTTGATGCCGCCGGCCTCCAGCGTGCGGATCTCGGACAGCAGGTGGTGCGCGTCGAGGACCACGCCGTTGCCGATGAAGCAGGCCACGCCCTCGCGGACGATGCCCGAGGGCACCAGGTTCAGCTTGTATTCGGTCTTGCCGACGACCAGCGTGTGGCCGGCGTTGTGACCGCCCTGGAACCGCACCACGCCCTTGGCGTGATCGGTGAGCCAGTCGACGATCTTGCCCTTGCCTTCATCCCCCCACTGGGTACCGACGACGACGACGTTCTTTGCCATTTTCTTACTCTCCCTGTAACGGCACGATCGCCCAGCGATCGCCCCGCTTCACCAGTTGCCGGTCGCAGCCGGCTTCGTTCCAAGTTCCTTCATGTCCGGGCAGCGCCACCATCACGATCTCGCCACGGGCGCGCAGCGCGGAGACCTCGGCGGCGAGCGCCGCGTCGTCGTCCGACGGCGCCAACACCGCACCCGCCGGCGCGGCCGGCGCGGGCAGATGCCAGGCGAGCTCGCGCAGGTCGAGGCTGAAGCCGGTGGCCGGCCGTGCGCGCCCGAAGGCCTGGCCGACGCGGTCGTAGCGGCCGCCGAGCGCGAGCGCGGCGGGCGACTCGGCGCCGTAGGCGGCAAACACCACACCGCTGTGATAGTGATAGCCGCGCAGGTCGGCGAGGTCGAAGCTCACCGGCAGGTCGCCCAGGGCCTCGGCGAGCTGGCGCAGCTCGGCGAGCGGGCCGGCGATCTCGGCGTCCTGCGGCAGGCGGGCGGCGGCCTCGGCGAGCACCTCGGGGCCGCCGTAGAGTTCCGGCAGTGCCAGCAGCGCGCTGCGCGCCGGCTCGGGGACGTCCGCGAGCACGCGGCGCAATTCGGGCACGTCCTTCGCCTGCAGCAGGCCGAAGAGCTCTTCCTCGCGGCCCGGCACCAGCCCTGCGCGCGCGGCGAGCGCGTGGAAGAGGCCGACGTGGCCGATGTCGATGCGCGACGCGGGCACTTCGGCGAGGCGCAGCACCTCGGCGAGCAGGCGCAGGATCTCGACGTCGGCCTCGATGCCGGCATGGCCGTAGAGCTCGGCGCCGAGCTGCAGCGGCTCGCGAGTGCCGGTGAGCGTGGACGGCAGCGTGTGCAGCACGCTGCCGCAGTAGCACAGCCGCGACACGCCGCGACGGTTGAGCAGGTGGGCGTCGATGCGCGTGACCTGCGGCGTCATGTCGGCGCGCACGCCCATGCTGCGGCCCGAGAGCTGGTCGACCAGCTTGAAGGTGCGCAGCTCGAGGTCCTTTCCGGCGCCGGTGGTGAGCGAGTCGAGGTATTCGAGCAGCGGCGGCATCACGAGCTGGTAGCCGCGCAGGCGGAAGGCGTCGAGCAGACGGCGGCGCAGGCTCTCCAGCCGGTGGGCGTCGGACGGCAGGGCGTCCTGGATGTGGTCGGGCAGTACCCAGCGCATGGCGATGTCAGAGAACGATGAAAAGCATTGCAAGCCCCGCCAGCATGGAGCTCAGACCGATGAAGCGGATCTGGCCATCGGCCATGCTGGCGAGGCGGAGGAAGGTGTCGCGCCATGCGGCGGGCGCGATGAAGGGCAGCAGGCCTTCGATGATCAACATCAGCGCGAAGGCCGTGAGGAGCGAGCTTGCCATGAAGACGTCAGTTGCGCGGCGCGCCTCCGGCATCCTTCATGAAGCGGAAGAAGTCCGAGCTCGGATCGACCACCAGCACATCGTCCTTGCCCGCGAAGCTGGCGCGGTAGGCCTCGAGGCTGCGGTAGAAGGAGTAGAACTCGCGATCCTTGCCGAAGGCGTCGGCGTAGATGGCGGTCGCCTTGGCGTCGCCCTCGCCCTTGACCTCCTGCGCGCTGCGGTAGGCCTCGGCGATGATCACCTCGCGCTGGCGGTCGGCGTCGGCGCGGATGCGTTCGGCCTCGGCGGCACCGAGCGAGCGCAGCTCGTTGGCCACGCGCTTGCGCTCGGCCTCCATGCGGCGATAGACCGACTCGGACACCTCGTTGGGCAGGTCCACACGCTTCAGGCGCACGTCGACGATCTGCACGCCGATGGTGCGGGCGTCGCGGTCGGCACGCTCGCGCATCTGCTCCATGATGTTGTCGCGCTCGCCGGAGACGACGTCATGCACGGTGCGGCGACCGAACTCCTCGCGCAGGCCGGCGTTGACCGTCTGCGTCAGGCGGGTGCGCGCGCGCGCCTCGTCGCCCGCCACCGACTCGTAGTAGAGGCGCGGGTCGACGATGCGCCACTTGACGAAGTGGTCGACCAGCACGTTCTTCTTCTCGGAGGTGATGAAACGCTCGGGCTCGGGCGTGTCCATCGTCAGGATGCGCTTGTCGAAGTAGCGCACGTTCTGGATGAAGGGCAGCTTGGCGTTGAGGCCGGGCTCGGAGATGACCTCCTTGACCTCGCCGAGCTGGAAGACGATCGCGTACTGGCGCTGGTCGACGGTGAACAGCGACATCGAGGCGATCACGACGAGCAGCAGCAGCGTGCCGCCGATCAGGGACATCTTGTCACGCATCAACGCACTCCCCGCTCACGACTGAACATTCCTTCCCGGTTGCGCGGATCGAAGGCCGGCACCGGGGCGTTGGCCGCGAGGCCGGCGGCCGACTGCGAGTCGGGCGGTGGCGCCGCGGCGGGCTTGGCGCCCGTCTGCTGCATCAGCTTGTCGAGCGGCAGCATCAGCAGGTTGCCGTTGCCCCTGGCGTCGACCATGACCTTCGAAGTGCTCGACATGACCTGCTGCATGGTGTCGAGATACAGGCGCTCGCGGGTCACCTCCGGCGCGCGGCTGTATTCGGTGAACACCTGATTGAAGCGGCTCGCCTCACCCTCGGCGTTGGCGACCACGCGCTCGCGGTAGGCGTTGGCCTCTTCGACCAGGCGCGAGGCGGTACCCCGCGCACGCGGCACGACGTCGTTGGCGTAGGCCTCGCCCTCGTTCTTCTGGCGCTCGCGGTCCTGGCCGGCCTTGACCGCGTCGTCGAACGCGGCCTGCACCTGCTCGGGCGGCTGGGCGTTCTGCATGGTCACGCGGCTGACCTGGATGCCGGTCTCGTAGCGGTCGAGGATGCGCTGCATGAGCTCGTGCGCGGTAGTCGCGATCTCCTCGCGGCCCTCGTAGAGCACGAAGTCCATTCGGCTCTTGCCGACGATCTCGCGCATCGCGGTCTCGGCAGCCTGGGCCACGGCCTCGTCGGGGAAGCGGTTGTTGAAGACGTAGTTCTCCGGGCTGTTGAGCACGTACTGCACGGCGAACTGGATGTTGATGATGTTCTCGTCGTCCGTGAGCATCAGCGACTCGCGCAGCACCTTGTTGCGCTCGGAGCCGCGATAGCCCACCTCGACCGTGCGCACGCCGGTGAGGTCGACGATCTCGTGGGTCTCGAAGGGCGCCGGCAGGCGCCAGCGCAGGCCGGGCTCGGTGGTGGCGACGTACTCGCCTAGGCGCAGCACGACGGCGCGCTGGTTGGCGTCCACCGTATACAGGCCGCTCGCCAGCCAGACCACGAGCACCAGCGCCGCGAGCACGCCGAAGCCGCCGCGGAACTGCTTGAAGGAAAAGCCGGGGAGCTCGGGGCGGTTGCCGCCACCCCCGCCGTTGCCGCCGCCGAAGCCGCTGCCACGCCCGGAGCGCTTGCCGCCGAACATGCCGGAGAGGCGCTGGTTGAAATCGCGCCAGACCTCCTCGAGGTCGGGCGGTCCCTGGTTGCCACCGCGATTGCGATCGCCGCGCAGGTCGTCGTTGCGGTTGTCGTCGCCGCGATTGCCGTCTTCGCGGTCGCCGCCGCCCTGGCCACCCCAGCGTGGGTCGTTCAGTGACATGAGAATGCCTGTTATCACGTTTCTTGTCGTCGCTCGTCATCCGAACCGGCGGGCCGGTCGGCGTTGTCACCAAAGGTCTGCCGAGCCACTTCGGCAAGCGCGTCGCGAAGCAGTTCGAGGCCTTCCCCGGTTCGGGCGCTCAAAAAAATGCGCCTGATGGTACCACAGTCCCCCCTCTCGACCGCCGCGGCGGCCCGGGTGAGATCGATCTTGTTCCACACCAGGATCTGCGGCACGTCGGCCGCGCCGATCTCGGCGAGAACCTGGTTCACCGCCTCGATCTGCGCGTCGCGGTCCTCGCTCGCCGAGTCGACGACGTGCAACAGCAGATCGGCCTGCGCCGTCTCCTCGAGGGTGGCCTGGAAGGCCGCCACGAGGGCGTGCGGCAGGTCGCGGATGAAGCCGACGGTGTCCGACAGCACCACGCTCGCTCCCGCCCCCTCGCCGCCGACGTACAACCTGCGCGAGGTCGTGTCGAGGGTGGCGAAGAGCTGGTCGGCCGCGTAGGCGCCCGCCTTGGTCAAGGCGTTGAACAGCGTCGACTTGCCCGCATTGGTGTAACCGACGAGAGAGACAGACAGAACGTCGCGGCGTTCCCGGGCGCGTCGACGAACCTTGCGCTGCTTCTCGATCTGGGCGAGCCGGGACTTGAGCATCTTGACGCGATTGCCGAGCAGGCGGCGGTCGGTCTCGAGCTGCTTCTCGCCCGGGCCGCGCAGGCCGATACCGCCCTTCTGGCGCTCGAGGTGGGTCCAGCCGCGCACAAGGCGGGTGGCCAGGTGCTCGAGCTGGGCGAGTTCCACCTGCAGCTTGCCTTCGTGGCTGCGTGCGCGCTGCGCGAATATGTCGAGGATCAGCGCGGTGCGGTCGATGACCATGCACTGCAGCTCGCGCTCGAGGTTGCGCTGCTGCGCGGGCGACAGGGCGTGGTTGAAGATGACGATGTCGCCACCGTACGCGCGCAGCGCCTCGCCGATCTCCTGCACCTTGCCGCTGCCGGCGAAGAGCTTGGGGTCGGGCGCGGCGCGGCGGCCTTGCACGACCGCCTCGACGCTCGCGCCGGCGCTGAGGACAAGCAGCTTGAGCTCGGACAGGCGCTCGTCGATGGCACCCTGGCCGAGGTCGAGCTGGACGAGGACCGCACGTTCGCCGGTGGCGGGGCGCTCAAACACGATGCGCGCCTCCCGCGGCCGACGGGCATCGGCCGCGCCGGGTGGACCGCGGCCTCAGTTCGCGCCCTCTTCCTGCTGGATGACGACCGGGCGGGCGGGCACGACGGTGGAGATCGCGTGTTTGTAGACCATCTGGGTGACGGTGTTCTTGAGCAGCACGACGTACTGGTCGAAGGACTCGATCTGGCCCTGCAGCTTGATGCCGTTGACCAGATAGATCGACACGGGGATGTGTTCGCGACGAAGGGTGTTCAGGAAGGGGTCCTGGAGGAGTTGCCCTTTGTTGCTCATTGTGGAACCTCTATCTATTGTGTTTATAAGAATGTTATGGACACGTTGTGCACTGCCGCATGGCAGTATGCAACGAAACCCAGGCGTGGAAACGGGTTCTTCTGCGAAAAAATGCTCAGTTCCGCGTCGCGTATGGATTGTGCGTGGTGCGGAACTGGATGCGCAAGGGCGTGCCCTTGAGGTCGAAGGCATCGATGAAGCAGCGCTCCAGGTAGCGCACGTAGGACTGCGGGATGTCGTCGAGCGCGTTGCCGTGGATGACGATCACCGGTGGATTCATTCCACCCTGGTGGGCGTAGCGCATCTTCGGGCGCGCCAGCCCGTGGCGCGGCGGCGCCTGGCGCGCCACCGCCTGCTGCAGCGCACGCGTCAGCCGCGGTGTGGCCAGGTTGGCGGTGGCCGCGGCATAGGCGGCGTCCACCGACTTGAGCAGCCCGGCGATGCCCTCGGCCTTGAGCGCGGAGATCTGGTGGAAGCGCGCGAAGGACAGGAAGGCGAGCTTGCGCGCGATGTCGGCCTTGAGGCGGTCGCGGCGGTAGTCGTCGACCGCGTCCCACTTGTTGATCGCCACCACCAGCGCGCGCCCGGCCTCGAGCGCGAAGCCGGCGATGTGGGCGTCCTGGTCGGAGATGTCCTGCGCGGCGTCGAGCACGAGCACGACCACGTTGCACTCCTGCACCGCCTGCAGGGTCTTGATGACGGAGAACTTTTCCACCGCCTCGAAGACCTTGCCGCGCCGACGCAGGCCGGCGGTGTCGATGAGGGTGTAGCGCTTGCCGCCACGCTCGAAGGGGATGGAGATGGCGTCGCGGGTGGTGCCCGGCATGTCGAAGGCGATCACGCGCTCCTCGCCCAGCAGGGTGTTCACCAGGGTGGACTTGCCGACGTTGGGACGCCCGACGATGGCGACCTTGGGGCCCTCGTCGTCGGAGTGCTCCTTCTCGTCGTCGGCCGGAAAGGGCGCGAGCACGAGCTCGACCAGTTGCTTGACGCCGTCGCCATGCGCTGCGGAGACCGGCAGCGGGTCGCCCAGGCCGAGCGCGTGGAAGTCGGCGGCGACCATCGCGCGGTCGATGCCCTCGGCCTTGTTGACGACCAGGTGCACCGGTCGCCCGGCGCGGCGCAGGCGCGCGGCGATGTTCTCGTCGTGCGGGGTGCGCCCGGCGCGACCATCGACCAGGAACAACAGCACGTCGGCCTCGGCGATGGCCTGTTCGGCCTGGCGCGCCATCTCGTGCATGATGCCGTCCTTGGCCACGGGGTCGAAGCCGGCAGTATCGACGACCAGGTAGTCGCGGTCACCGACGCGGCCGATGCCGTAGTGGCGGTCGCGGGTGAGGCCGGGCTGGTCGGCGACGAGCGCGTCACGCGTGCGCGTCAGGCGGTTGAACAGGGTCGACTTGCCGACATTGGGCCGGCCGACCAGAACGATGGTGGGTTTCACTTGCTGCGGTACCTCAGCGTACTTCGTACGCGGTGATGTCGCCGCCGGCACCCTGCACCACGAAGCCGCGGCGCAGCGGGACCGGATCGGCCACGATCGGATCACTGCCGGCGCGTTCGCGCGCGGCGAAGGCGCCGGTCTCGCGCGAGAGCGCATGCACATAACCCTCGAGGTCGCCGACAACCACGTAGTCGCCGACGATCAGGGGACGGGAGACCTGGCGGCGCGCGAGCGCGTCCTGCTTCCATACGCTTGCGCCGCTATAGGCGTCGAGCGCATGGACGGCGTCGCGGTCGTCGGTGATGAGCGCGTAGCGCGCGTCGCGGTCCATGCCGACGCTGCTGGAGAAGTCGCGCGCCCAGATGGCGTTGCCGTTCGAGGTGTCGAAGCAGGCGGCGCGGCCCTGGTAGGCGACCGCGCACACCTCGCGACGACCGACCACCGGCATGCCGGCGACGTCGGCGACGCGCTCGAGCTCGGTGGCCCCGCGCGGCACGGCGACGTTGAGCTCGGTGATCGCGCCACCGTTGGCGGCGTTGATCACGGCGAGCTTGCCTCCGGGGAAGCCGGCGAGCACGACCGGGCCTTCGAGCACCACGCCGGCGAAGCTGCGCAGCGCCAGCGGCGGGTTGTTGCGCTGATACACCCAGCGCCGGCTGCCGTCACGCGCGTTGAGCGCGATCAGGCGGTTGTCGGAGGCGCGCACGATCACCAGCTCGAGGCTGACCGCCGGCGGCGCCAGCACCTCGGCGCCGATCGGCGCACGCCAGCGCTCGCTGCCGTTGTCGGTATCGAGGGCGATCACCGTGCCGTCGGTGGCGACCACCACCGCGAGTCGGCCGTCGGTGCCGACGCCCGCGGAGAGCTCGCTGCCGGTGTCGATCCGCCACAGCTCGCGGCCATCCTCGAAGCGCGCGACCTCGCCTTCGTTGCCGGCGGCGAATACGCTATCGCTCCACACCGCGGGCTGGAAGCGGTAGTGCTCGGCCTCGCCGATGTTCGCCTGCCACTTGGCCACGAGCTGCGCGGCGGGCTTGAAGTCGACCAGCGCCGCGGGCTTGGGGCCGGAACTGGCGAAGGGGTTCAGCGAGGAGCAACCCGCGGCGAGCAGCGCGGCGGCGAGCAGCGGGACGAGACGCGGCGTGGGGGTTTTCATCGCTCAGGCTCCGAGGGATTCGAGTTTGACGCGGACGACCTCGCGCAACGTGACCGCATCGTCACCCGCGGCGGTGAGCGCGTCGATCGCGGCCTGGTAGGCAGCGCGCGCCTCCGCGGCCTTGCCCTGGGCGGCGAGCACGTCGCCGCGCAGGTCGTCGAAGCGCGCCTTGTAGGCGGCCGAGGGCGCGGCCTGCAGGCGGGCGAGCGCGGCGTCGAGCTCGCCCTGCTGCAGCAGCACCGCGGCCAGGCGCAGGCGGGCGAGCTCACGCAGCGCGGGGTCGCTGCCCTTTTCGGCCGCCCATTCGAGCTGGGCGCGCGCATTGACGAGGTCGCCAGCCTCGAACTGCATCGCCGCCGACAGCAGCGCGCCGAGCTGGGCGCTGACGCTGCCGCCGTGCTCGCCGACCAGGCGACCGGCGGCCTCGCGGGCCTTCTGCGGCTCGTTCTTCTCCACCGCCTGCTGCACCGCGTAGTACAGCGCGCCGGCCTCGCCGGCGTTGCGGTTCTGGTACCAGTTCCACGCCTGCCAGCCCACGGAGGCGAGCGCCGCCACCACCGCGAGGGTGACGACGAAGTTGCCGTACTGTGCCCACCACGCCTTGAGTTCGGAAATCTGTTCCTGCTCTTCGAGATCGTAGACCGCCATCATCAAACCTCTTCTTCGTCTTCTTCGGGGAACATCAGCGCGGCCATCGCCTCGACGAGCTCGTCGATCGGCACGCGCTGCTGGGCGCCGCTGCCGCGCAGCGGCTTGAGGCCGACCTCACCGGCCGCGGCCTCGTCCTCGCCGATCACGATCGCCACCGGCGCCTCGCTGGCATCGGCCTTCTTCATCTGCGACTTGAAGCTGCCGCCACCGCAGTGCATCAGCACCGCGAAGCCGTGCTCGCGCAGGGTCTCGGCGGCGCGGAAGCCGAGGCGCTGAGCGGCCTCGCCCACGCTCACGACATACACGTCGGGCACCGGGCGCTCGGCCTCGCCGCCGCAGGCCAGCCACAGCAACAGCAGGCGCTCGATGCCGATCGCGAAGCCGGCGGCCGGCTGCGGCTTGCCGCCGAGCTGCTCGAAGAGGCCGTCGTAGCGACCACCGGCACAGATCGTGCCCTGCGCGCCGAGGCGCGTGGTGACCCACTCGAACACGGTGCGGTTGTAGTAGTCGAGGCCACGGACGAGGCGGTGGTTGATGCGGTAGGGGATGCCGGCGTCCTTGAGGAAGACCTGCACCGCGTCGAAGTGCGCCTTCGATTCGTCGCCGAGGTAGTCGGCGAGCCTCGGTGCGGCTTCGACGATCGCCTGCAGCTCGGGGTTCTTGGTGTCGAGGATGCGCAGCGGGTTGGTGTAAAGGCGGCGCTTGCCGTCCTCGTCGAGCTTGTCCTGGTGCTGCTCGAGGTAGGCGATCAGCGCGGCGCGGTGCTGCGCGCGCTCCTCGAGCGAGCCGAGCGAGTTGATCTCGAGCGCCACGTCCTCGAGCCCGAGGTCGTCCCACAGGCGCGCGCACATCAGGATGAGCTCGGCGTCGGCGTCGGGGCCGGCGAAGCCCAGGGCCTCCACGCCGATCTGGTGGAACTGGCGGTAGCGCCCCTTCTGCGGGCGCTCGTGGCGGAACATCGGGCCGTAGTAGTACAGCCGCTGCGGGCCGCCGGAGGGGATCAGGTTGTGCTGGATCGCGGCACGCACGCAGGAGGCCGTGCCTTCCGGGCGCAGCGTGAGGTGCTCGCCGTTGAGCGCGTCCTCGAAGGAGTACATCTCCTTCTCGACGATGTCGGTGACCTCGCCGATGGCACGCTTGAACAGCGGCGTCGGCTCGACCAGCGGCATGCGGATCGGGCGGTAGCCATAGCTCTGCAGCCAGTCGCGCACGATGTCTTCGAAGTATTCCCAGGTTTCGGCGTCGGTCGGCAGGATGTCGTTCATCCCGCGCACGGCCTGCAAGGTCTGGCTCATGGGGTTCTGTTCTTGTGTGTCGCGCTCACGCGCGGTGGTCGTTGTTCGTTGCGGCGCTCAGGCGCCCTTCTTCACGTATCGGGTGGCGATGTAGTTGTCGACGATCGCCTTGAACTCGGCGGCGATGTTGTCGCCGCGCAGGGTCACCACCTTCTCGCCGTCGACGAACACCGGCGCCGCAGGGGTCTCGCCGGTGCCCGGCAGCGAGATGCCGATGTTGGCATGCTTGCTCTCGCCGGGGCCGTTGACCACGCAGCCCATCACCGCCAGCGTCATGTTCTCGACGCCGTCGTACTGTTCGCGCCACACCGGCATCTGCGCACGCACGTAGTCCTGGATGCTCGATGCGAGCTCCTGGAAGAAGGTGCTGGTGGTGCGGCCGCAACCCGGGCAGGCGGTGACCATGGGGGTGAAGGCGCGCAGGCCCATGGTCTGCAGGATCTCCTGCGCGACCACGACCTCCTGCGTGCGGCTGCCGCCCGGCTCGGGGGTGAGAGAGATACGGATGGTGTCGCCGATGCCTTCCTGCAGCAGCACGGCGAGCGCAGCGGTGGAGCCGACGATGCCCTTGCTGCCCATCCCGGCCTCGGTGAGACCCAGGTGCAGCGCGTAGTCGCTGCGGCGCGCGAGGTCGCGGTACACCGCGATCAGGTCCTGCACGCTGGAGACCTTGGCGGAGAGGATGATGCGGTCGCGGCCGAGGCCGTATTCCTCGGCCTTGGCGGCGGATTCGAGCGCGGAGACGACGAGCGCCTCGCGCATCACCGCGCCGGCGTCGCGCGGCTCCGCACGCTTGGCGTTCTCGTCCATGATGCGCGCGAGCACCGACTGGTCGAGGCTGCCCCAGTTGACGCCGATGCGCACCGGCTTGTCGTAGCGGCAGGCGAGCTCGACGATGGCGGCGAACTGCGGGTCGCGCTTGCGACCGGCACCGACGTTGCCCGGGTTGATGCGCAGCTTGGCGAGCGCCTCGGCGCAGGCCGGGAAGTCGGTGAGCAGCTTGTGGCCGTTGTAGTGGAAGTCGCCCACCAGCGGCACATCCATGTTGAGCGCGAGCAGGCGGTCGCGGATCTTCGGCACCGCGGCCGCGGCGGCCTCGTTATTGACCGTGATGCGCACGATCTCGGAGCCGGCGCGGGCGAGCTCGGCGACCTGCATCGCGGTGGCGAGCACGTCGGCGGTGTCGGTGTTGGTCATCGACTGCACGACGACCGGGGCTTCGCCGCCGATCCTCACCTTGCCGACGCGCACCTGGTGCGTGCGATGGCGGGCGAGCGGGCTGGCTTCGATCGGCTGGAGTTCCGGGTGAAGGTTCATGGCGTTCGGATCAGGGAAGCGTCAGTCGGGCGACGGAACCGCGGGTGTGGGCTGCGAGATCGACCGCCTTGCCGTCCTGCTCGAGCACGACGTTGGCGGAGTTGCCCACCACCAGGCGGAAGGGCGGCGTGCCCTGGACCACCCGGCTGCTGCCGGCGCGATTGGTGCCGGAGTGCAGGATGGTGCCGCTGGCGTCGCGCACCTCGATCCAGGAGTCGCCACCGAAGCGGAAGCTGAGGCGGTTGCCGCCGGCACTCTCGTCGGGGGCTGCGGCGGCCGCGTCGGACGACGCCGGCGCCGCGGCTGGAGCACTCACCGGGGCCGGGACCGCGGCGCCCGCCGGGGCGCCCGGGCCGGCCGGAGCGCTGGCGCCAGCCGGGGAGATGACGCCTGCCGGCGCCGAACTCGCCGGCGCACTCGCCTGGGCGCTCGCGCCCGCCGAGGGAGGATTCGCAACCGGGTTGCCCGCCGCCGCCGCGGGCGCGCTCGTCTCCGCCGGTGCGAGCGGTGCGAGCGCGGGCGCAGCCACCGGCTCGCTGCTTGCGGAGGCCGCATTGTCGCGCTCGGTGGGCGCGGGCGCGAAGGCGGGGGCGGGTTCGGTCTGCAGTTCGAGCGCGGCGGGCGGCTCGGTGCGGAACCAGTCGAAATACCAGCCCACCCCGAGCAGCACCAGCAGCACGGCCACCACCGCACCGGCGGGGAAGCTGCCGCGGCGTCCGCCGCCACCCGACGGCAGATCGCCGTCGGCATTGCGGATCGGCGACAGGTCGGGCTGATCGGCGCCGGCCAGGCGCTCGATGCCGTCCAGCAGCGGCGCCGCATCGAGGCCGAGGTAGCGTGCGTAGTTGCGCGCGAAACCGCGTACGAAGGCCATGCCGGGCAGCGCGGCAAAGTCGTCGTTTTCCAACGCCTCGATCTGGCGCGGGCTCAGCTTGATGGCGAAGGCGGCCTCGTGCACCGATTCGCCGCGTGCCTCGCGCGCCCGGCGCAGGCGCACACCGGGCGAGATGGCGGACTCGGCGCCGGGGGCAAGGTGGTCGGACTGCATGCTGCTCACTCGAACTTCCCTTGATTCATCGATTTGAACTCCTCCGATTCGGCGAAGCGGCTGCGCAGCTGCGCGGCATAGCTGGCCTCGGCGTCGGCGTTGCCGAGGCGGCGCTCGGTGCGCAGGCCCAGCCAGGCGGAGGCCGCGCTCGGCCCGTGGGCCTGGTGCAGGCGGATGAGCTGGGAGCGCGCTTGCTCGTAGCGGCCGCCGCGGTAGGCGATGTCGGCGAGCAGGTAGAGCGCCTGGGCGTTCTCCGGGTCGGCCTGCACCGCGCGCTGGAACTGCGCCTCGGCGGCGGACTCCTCGCCGAGGCGCAGATGGCAAAGGCCGGCGTTGGTGAGCGGGCGCGTCTGGTAGCGGTAGTAGGGGTTGCGCGCCGCCAGCGCCAGGCGCTCGAGGCCTTCGCGTTCCTGGCCCTGCGAGCACAGGTACCAGCCGTAGCTGTTGTTGAAGTCGGGGTCGCCGGGGGCCTCGCGCAGCGCACGCTCGAAGTTCTCGCGCGCGGCGCCGTGTTCCTCGACGTACATGTAGGCGAGCCCGAGCAGGTGGTAGGCCGGCGCATAGGACGGGCTGTCACCGAGCGCGATTTTCGCCTCGTCGAGCGCGACGTCGTAGCGGCCGACCTCGAAGTAGGCCATGCCGAGCTCCACATGCACGCGGGCACGCGCATCGGCCGGGGTGGCCGGGCTGATGTCGGACATCGGCCGGCTGATCGTCGCAGCGCCCGAGGGCAGGCCGGGCGCGCCCGCGCAGCCGCCGAGCGCGAGCGCCACCGCCAGCACGGCGGGTGCCAGTGTCGATTTCATCGCATGTTCTCCCTTGCCTGGTGCAGGCGCACGGTGCGCCGCGTCCTGTCCTGGACCTGGCCGGCGAGCTGGCCGCACGCCGCGTCGACATCGTCGCCACGCGTCTTGCGCGTGGTGGTCACGATGCCGGCATCGATCAGGATACCGGCAAAACGGCGGATGCGCTCTGCGGGCGAGCGCTGGAAGCCGGAGTCCGGGAAGGGGTTGAACGGGATCAGGTTGAACTTGCACGGCGTGTCGCGCACCAGGGCGACGAGCTCGCGCGCGTGGGCGTCGCTGTCGTTCACGCCATCGAGCATCACGTACTCGAAGGTGACGAAGTCGCGCGGCGCGCGCTCGAGATAGCGCTGGCAGGCGGCCATCAGTTCGCGCAGCGGGTATTTCTGGTTGATCGGCACGAGGCGGTCGCGCAGCGTGTCGTTGGACGCATGCAGCGACACCGCCAGCGCCACCGGGCATTCGTCGCGCAGGCGGTCCATCGCCGGCACGATGCCCGAGGTCGACACCGTGACGCGCCGGCGCGACAGGCCGTAGGCGTGGTCGTCGAGCATCAGGCGCAGCGCGGTGACGACGTTGTCGAAGTTGGCGAGCGGCTCGCCCATGCCCATCATCACCACGTTGCTGATGATGCGGCCGTTGTCCTTCTCGCCGGCCTCGAGGTCCGGCGCCGCTTCGCCCGCGTCCGCCCGCGCGGCGCCGAGCAGCTTGTTGGCCAGCCAGAGCTGGCCGATGATCTCCGCGGCCGACAGGTTGCGGTTGAAGCCCTGCTTGCCGGTGGAGCAGAACGCGCAGTCGAGCGCGCAGCCCGCCTGCGAGGACACGCACAGCGTGCCGCGGCTGGTCTCGGGGATGAACACGGTCTCGACCGCGTTGGCGTTGCCCACGTCTAGCAGCCACTTGCGCGTACCATCGGCCGAGATCGAGTCGCGCACCGGCACCGGCGGGCGGATCACGGCGACTTCCTTCAGCTTGGCGCGCAGGGACTTGGCGACGTCGGTCATCGCGTCGAAGTCGTCGCAGCCCTCGCGATGCATCCAGCGCATCACCTGGCGGGCGCGGAACGGCTTCTCGCCCAGCCCGGCGAACCAGGCGACGAGACCGTCGACGTCGAAATCGAGCAGATTGACCGGATTGGGAGTGCTCATGCCTGAAACTTCACCTCTCGGGAGCGGAGGCCCGCAATGACGGGCCGACCGTAATGCAAACGGCCCGCACACGCCGCGCGCGGTGCGGGAGGCACCGCGAAGCGTGCGCGACGGGCCGTCGGTACGGACCGCTCAGCGCGAGTAAACGTTCATGCCCGGGAAGAAGAAAGCCACTTCCACGGCAGCGGTCTCGGGGGCGTCGGAGCCGTGCACGGCGTTGGCGTCGATCGACTCGGCGAAGTCGGCGCGGATGGTGCCCTTGTCGGCCTTCTTCGGGTCGGTGGCGCCCATCAGCTCGCGGTTCTTGGCGATCGCGTTCTCGCCTTCCAGGCACTGGATCATCACCGGGCCGGAGGTCATGAAGGAAACCAGGTCCTTGAAGAAGGGACGCTCCTTGTGAACGGCGTAGAACTGGCCGGCTTCCTGCTCGGACAGGTGCACCATCTTGGCGGCGATGATCTTGAGGCCGGCGCCTTCGAAGCGGGCGTAGATCTGGCCGATCACGTTCTTGGCGACGGCGTCGGGCTTGATGATGGAGAGGGTGCGTTCGATTGCCATGGAAAACTCCGGGACTTCGCTTGGATAAAGCGTGAGGTTTGGAAAAAAGCGCGAAATTTTAGCAGGTTTCGCGCGACACCGATGCGCGTGCTCGGCGCCGGAATGTAAGGCGGCGCAAGCACCGCGACGAAAAACACGATCCCCGCCGGCATCGCTGCACGGCGGGGATCGATCCAGCCTGCCTGCCGGGGCCGTGCGCGACGGTCCCCGGCGGCTGCGCTTACATCATGCCCAGCGCCCTGGGCAGGAAGGTGGAGATGCTCGGGATGTAGGTGACCATCATCAGGAAGGCAAGCATCGTGTACAGCCAGGGCATCACTGCCTTGCTCATCTCGGTGAGGCCGGCCTTGGTGATGCCGCTCGCCACGAAGAGGTTCAGGCCCACCGGCGGCGTGATCATGCCGATCTCCATGTTCACCACGATCATCACGCCGAAGTGGATCGGGTCGATGCCGAGCGCCACCGCCACCGGGAACAGGATCGGAGCGAGGATCAGGATGATCGAGGACGGCTCCATCAGCGCGCCGGCCACCAGCAGCAGGATGTTCACCACGATCAGGAAGCCGATCGGGCCCATGCCGCTGGCGACGATCGCGTCGGCCATGCGCTGCGGGATCTGCTCGCTGGTCAGGATGAAGGAGAACAGCACCGCGCTGGCGATGATGAACAGCAGCATCGCGCTCATGTTGGCCGAGTCGAGCAGCACGCGCGGGATCTGCTTGAAGGTCAGGTCCTTGTACACGAACACCGCGATGAAGAAGGCGTACACCGCGCTCATCGCCGCCGCCTCGGTCGGGGTGAACATGCCCGAGTAGATGCCGCCCATCACCACGACGATCAGCATCAGGCCCCAGAAGGCCTTGCGGAAATGCTTGATGCGCTCGGCCCAGCTCACCACCGGCAGCGTCGGGTAGTTGTTCTTGCGCGCCACGTACCAGGTGCACAGGCCGAGCATGAAGGCCAGCAGCAGGCCGGGAATGACGCCCGCCATGAACAGCGCGCCGACCGAGGAGTTGGTCGTGACCGAGTACATCACCATGACGATCGAGGGCGGGATCAGGATGCCGAGGCCGCCGGCCGAGGCCACCACGCCGGCGCCGAAGCGCAGCGGATAGCCCTGCTTGACCATCGCCGGGATCAGGATCGAGCCGATCGCCACCACCGTCGCCGGGCTGGAACCCGACACCGCGGCAAACAGCGCGCACGCCAGCACCGCCGACATGCCCAGGCCGCCGCGCAGGTGGCCGACCATGGCGGTGGCGAAGTTGATCATGCGCCGCGCCACGCCGCCGTGGGTCAGGAAGTTGCCGGCGAGGATGAAGAAGGGGATCGCCATGATCTCGAACTTCTCGATGCCGGTGAACATCTTGAGCGCCACGGACTCCAGCGGCACGTCGGTGAAGATGAACATGAAGCTCAGCACCGTGAGGCCGAGCGCCACGCCCACCGGCATGCCGATCGCCATGAGGACGACGAGCAGACCGAAGATTGCAATCGTGTTGGTCATGATGTCGCCCCCTTACTTGCCCTGGCCCGGGCGCTTGGCCTCGGCCTCGCGACGGGCATGTTCGATGTCTTCGGCGATCGAGAAGGCTTCGCCCTCGAGCAGCACGTTCTCGTCGTCTTCCTCGTCCAGGCCTTCGACATGGCCATGGTCGTGGGTGGGCAGATCGCCGGTGCGCGCGAAGCTCACCATCACCTGCAGGAAGCGGTAGCACATCAGGAAGGAGCCGAGCGGCACCGCGGAATAGACGATCCAGGTCGGCCACTCGAGGTCGGGCGTGGTCGGCCCCTCGAAGAAGTCGCCGGTGTCGCGGCCGAGCAGACTGAGCGTCTCGTAGGCCATGCCGTTTTCCCACACGAAGAGCGCGCCGAAGAGGCCGATGAGGCCGGTGAAGATCACCCCGCACACCAGGCCGATCTGGATGAGCGCTGCGCGCGAGCTGCCGGTGAGCTTGTTGATCAGGATGTCGACCCCGACGTGGATGCCGGTGCGCACGCCATAGGCGGCGCCGAACTTGGCCATCCACACGAAGAGGATGATGCAGAACTCCTGCGCCCAGCCGAAGTTCATGTCGAGCAGCCAGTCCTGGACCACGGGAATCTCGTAGCCGGAGGCGTAGCGGTGCACCACCGAGATGAAGATCACGATCGTCGCGACTGCCATCAGCGCGGCGATGATGAACTCCTCGAGGCGGTCGAGAAGCTTGTTCATGATTGTTTTCCCCCGAAAAAACGCCCGTCGCTCTCTGCGAGCCGGACGGGCGCTGCTGGGTGTGGAGACGAGAGGATTACAGCTTGGCCGGGTCGAAGCCGGTTTCCTTGTAGATCGACTGGATCAGCTCGGCGCCGATACGCGACTCCATCTTCTTGTGCACCGGAGCGAAGGCCTTCTTGAAGGCGGCCTTCTCCTCGGCGGTCGGGGTGTGGATCTCGGTCTTGCCCGAGGCACGCACCGCTTCCAGCGACTTGTCGTTCTCTTCCTTGGCGATCTGGTTGGCGTAGACGGTCGACTCGACCATGGCCTTGTCGAGCTGCGTGCGCACCTCGGCCGGCAGGCCGTCCCAGAACTTCTTGTTGGTGATGACCGCGTAGCCCAGGTAACCGTGGTCGGTCAGCGTCATGTGCTTCTGCACCTCATGCATCTTCTGGGTGTAGAGGTTGGAGTGCGGGTTCTCGGTGCCATCGACGACGCCGGTCTGCAGCGCCTGGTAGACCTCGGAGAAGGCCATCACCTGCGGCAGCGACTTGACCTCGCGCATCTGCTCTTCGAGCACCTTGGACGACTGGATGCGCATCTTCTTGCCGCGCAGGTCCTCGGGCTTCTTGATCGGAGTGTTGGCCGAGAAGGACTTGAAGCCGTTGTCCCAGAAGGCCAGACCGCGGATGCCCTTGGGCTCGAGCTTGGCGAGCAGCTGCTGGCCGACCGCACCCTGGGTGACCTTGTTCAGGGCCTCGTAGCCGTCGAAGATGTAGGGCAGGTCGAAGACCTCGAACTCGCGCACGCCGAGCGGGCCGAACTTGGCCAGCGACGGCGCGAGGAGCTGGACGGCGCCCAGCTGCAGGGCCTCCATCTCTTCCTTGTCCTTGTACAGCGTGCTGTTGGCGTACACCTCGACCTTGACCGCGCCGTTGGTGTATTGCTCGGCGAGCGCCTTGAACTTCTCCGCGGCCTTGCCCTTGGGCGTGTCCTGGGCCACGACGTGGCTGAACTTGATCACGATGGGCTCGGCCGCGAGCGCGACGCTGGACAGACCGACGGCGACCAGACCGACCAGAAGCGAACGAATCTTCATGAAGCACCTCCTCCTAGAGAACAGCATCGGGGTATTGTTCGGCCGCCCGGGGCATCCCGGGTGGCGCGCTCGCACTGCGATAAGTTTCGCTGTGTCGGGCATCAGTATCGTTTCGGCCCAATGCGCCTGCTATTGTGGATGTCCGCATCCGTGACAACCGCAGCCGGGCGTACCGACGCCTCCTCCACAGAACGATGAGCTCCGCCGACACCCTGCAACCGACCGCACCCCGCGTCCGCCGGCGCTGGCTGCAGCACCTGCCCTATCTGAGCCTGGCGCTCTTCCTCGCCGCGATCGCCGCGCTGGTGTGGCTGACCCGCGAGTACGACGACGAGGCCCAGCGCGCGACTTTGATCAGCGACGTGCTGTGGATGGAGCAGAACCTGCGCTTCAACCTCGACCGCAACGAGATCCACCTGCAGGAGATCGGCCCGGAGCTGCTCGGCGCGCCCACGCCGTCGGCGCAGACCGAGGCGCGCCTGGCCAGCCTGCTGACGCCCGGGCGCGGCCTCGCACGCATCCTGTGGCTGTCTCCGCAAGGCCAGGTGCTCGGCGCGATGCCGCCGCTCGCCCCCGCCCGGACCGCGCCCGACGCCTCCGCCGACGGCACCGCGCTGCCGCTCGACGAATCCAGCCTGCAGCTGGCGCG
>ERZ795053.1658-NODE-1658-length-27966-cov-11.804844_pt1 | contig 27966 bp, 28 predicted proteins | sample MGYA00375137_ERZ795053 | MGnify/ENA primary metagenome ERZ795053 (study PRJEB30182, sample SAMN05720284) | activated sludge metagenome | isolation source: Anaerobic digester | place: Hong Kong | collected 2014-12-17 ...
GACGAGCCTGTCGCCCTCTCGGTGGGTATCGGCCGGCGAGACCCAGATGTCGCCGGCCCCGGCCTCGATCACGGCGATTTCGGTCTTGCCGAGCGACGGCATGGTGAGCGTCGCGGTCAGGCGCAACCCGTCGCGGATCGGTTCGACCGCGCAGCGGATAGCGGTCAGCCCGGCCTCGCGGGCATCCCTTGGTCCGGCGGCAAGCGCCCGGCCGATCCGTTCATCCGGCTTGCCCCCGGACAGCTCGCCCGACACGTCGAATTCGACCGGCACGCAGATCTCCTCGCAGATCCCCAGCGCGACCTCGGCCTTCGCCTGGATCGGTTTGCCGGGATCGCGCGCTGTGAACTCGATCGGCAGGATCAGCTCGTCGTGGAAGCCGAAGATACGGTAGCCGCTGACCTCGAAGACCTCGGGCGCGGGCCAGTGATAGCTGACAGAGGCAAGATTTTCCGAACCCGACCAGTCGAATACCGGGGGGATGCCGGCTTCGCCGGGCGCGCGCCAGTAGGTCTTCCAACCCTGTGCCAGCGACAGGCGCAGGGCGGCCATCCGGGTGCCATGCGATGTCTGCCAGCCCGGCAAAAGCTCGGCCCGGTACAGATCCTCGGGCAGGGATTGCGCCGGGGCGCCGCCGGCAAGGGCGGTCATCGCGGCCAGCGCCGCAAGGGAAAGGCGAATAGGGTCCATCGATCCCTATCTAGGCATGGCTTCGCCGAACCGGAAGTCAACTTTCCGCCAATCGCCGTGATTTCCGGTGCCCGCCCCTTGTCTTGCGGTCGCGCCGGGGCGATCTTTGAGGGGCAGGAGGCAGAGATGGATCTCAGCGGCAAGATGCTTATCGCGATGCCGGGGATGGGCGACCCCCGTTTCGAACGCAGCGTCGTCTTCCTTTGCGCGCATTCCGGCGAGGGCGCGATGGGGCTGATCGTCAACAAGCCCGCGCCCGATCTGCGCTTTACCGATCTGTTGCGACAACTGAACATTCCGGTCACCCCGCGATCGCGCGACATCCGCGTGCATTTCGGCGGCCCGGTCGAGAACAGCCGTGGTTTCGTGCTGCACTCGGGCGACTACGAGAACGAGGTGGCCACGCTGTCGGTTGACGAACGCTTCGGGATGACCGCGACGCTCGACATCCTCGAAGCCTTCGCAAAGGGCGAGGGGCCGCAGCGCTGCATCCTGGCCTTCGGCTATTCCGGCTGGGGCCCCGGCCAGCTTGAGGACGAGATCCGGCAGAACGGCTGGCTGACTTGCGACGCGACGTCGGATCTGGTGTTTTCCGACGACAACGCAGCGAAGTGGGAAACCGCCCTGCGTTCGCTTGGCATCGACCCGCTTCTGTTGTCGGCCTCTGCCGGGCACGCCTGAACGGCGGGCGCAAGGGCCGTCAGGGCGCGCGCGACAGCGCCCTCAGGCAGGCAAGCGCCGCCTCGCGCCTGTCCCAGCTTGTCAGGATGTGGTCGTGGTGAAGCCCGGCGATCACGTTCGCACCAAGACCCGCATCGGCCAGCGCCCGCGCGAAGGCCGCCGTCAGGCCCAGGGCCTCCAGGTCCGAATGTACCGACAGCGAGATGCAGGCAAAGCCGCGCCGGTGGGCAATGCCGTGGCGCACGAGCGCCGCACAGGGTGCGATGACGGTCAGGCCCTCTGCCTCGCGCACGGTCGCGAAGGGAACAAGCCCGGCCGGTATCGCAGCCATGCCCGGGATCAGGCCATAGCCGAACTCCTCGGGCCGAAGGACCGGTTCCATCGTCGCCAGCATCCGGGCAAGGTCGGTTTCGCCCCTCATGGCCGGGGCGCCGCCGCCCGGCGCAGGCGGTCGTTGATCGCCCGGCCAAGCCCGTGTTCGGGGATCGGGGAAACCGCGATCGGGCGCCCGGACGCGGCGGTATCGGCCTGCCGAAGGTAGTGAAACAGGTTTGCCGCCGCCTCGACCATGTCGGCGGAAGGCGAAAGGTTCAGGTCGGCGTCTGTGGCGTCCGGCCCGAAGCCCAGCCAGAATTCCCCCTGTTGGCGCGCAAGGGCATTCAGCCGCACGGCCGACGCGGGCGCATAGTGCGACGCAAGCTGTCCTGGCGCGTTCGGCCGTTCGGCGCTGCCGCCGGTCGCAAGCGGATGGCCAAGGCAATCTTCCAGCGCCTCGGCGGGGATGCCGCCGGGGCGCAGCAATGCGGCCCCCCCGACAAGGCCAAGGATCGTCGATTCCACCCCGACCGCGCAGGCGCCGCCATCCACGACGGCGGCGATCCTGCCGGAAAGGCCGTCGATCACATGCCGCGCGCGCGTCGGGCTGACCCGGCCCGAGGGGTTGGCCGAAGGGGCCGCGACCGGGCCGCCGAAGGCCGTCAGCAGGGCGCGGGCCACGGGATGCGCCGGAACCCGCAGGGCCACGCTGTCCAGCCCTGCGGTCACCAGCGGCGACAACCCGGCGTCCGGTCTGAGCGGCAGGACAAGCGTTAGCGGCCCTGGCCAGAAGGCGGCGGCCACGCGTTCGGCCAGGTCGTCGAAAAGGGCGATGCGGCGGGCGGCCGCGGTGTCGGGGACATGGACGATCAGCGGGTTGAAGCGCGGGCGGTCCTTGGCCTCGAATATTCGCGCAACGGCGGTATCCGAACGCGCGTCCCCGCCAAGTCCGTAGACCGTTTCCGTAGGAAAGGCGACAAGCTGGCCCTGCCGCAGAAGGTCGGCCGCCCTGGCAAGGCCCGTCGCATCCGGTGTCAGTTCCTGGGTCACCCCGCACTCCGTCGTCGCCCGTGACGCAGCGTTCGGGTTGCCGGTTCCCTTACGCATCGTCAACATGTTTCAAGCTCAGGACAAATACGCGCGGCGGCGGGCCTTGCCAAGCCGCGCCGGAGGAACACATGCCCTATCGCGCCCCGGCAGACGACATCCGATTCATCCTGGACAAGGTGGTGCCCGTCGCGCCCCTGTCCGCGACCGACCGCTTTGCCGAGGCGACGCCCGATCTGATCGACGCGATGCTGGTCGAAGGCGCGCGGCTTTGCGACGAGGTGCTGGCGCCCCTGCAGCGCGCCGGGGACACCGATCCTCCGCGGCTTGAAGACGGCGTTCTGCGCAGCACCGCGGGCTTTGCCGGCGCCTATGCGAAGATCGCCGAAGGGGGCTGGATCGGAACCGCCGCGCCGGTCGACTACGGGGGGATGGGCCTGCCGCAGACGCTTAACATGGCGCTTCAGGACATGATGTCGGGCGCCTGCCTGGCGCTGCAACTGAACCCGATGCTGACCCAGGGCCAGATCGAGGCGCTGGAACACCACGCAAGCGACGCGCTGCGCGATCTTTACCTGCCAAAGCTGATCAGCGGCGAATGGTCGGGGACGATGAACCTGACCGAACCGCAGGCGGGGTCCGATGTGGGCGCGCTGCGCACCAGGGCAGAGCCGCTGGGCGACGGAACCCATGCGATCACCGGGCAGAAGATATTCATTTCCTGGGGCGACTGCGACTTTGTCGGCAACGTCTGCCACCTTGTGCTGGCGCGGCTGCCCGATGCGCCGGCGGGCACGCGCGGCATCAGCCTGTTCATGGTGCCCAAGTTCCTGCCCGATGCCGACGGGAACCCCGGGGCGGCCAATTCCCTGGGCGTGGTCAGCCTTGAACACAAGCTGGGCCTGCACGGGTCGCCGACCTGCGTGATGGCGTTCGAGGGCGCTGTCGGCTGGCTGGTCGGGGAACCGAACAAGGGCATGGCCGCGATGTTCACCATGATGAACAACGCGCGCCTCGGTGTCGGTGTGCAGGGGATCGGCGTGGCCGAGGCGGCCTGTCAGAAAGCCGCCGAATATGCGCGCGACCGCGTCCAGATGGGGCCGATCCTTGGCCATGCGGATGTGCGGCGAATGCTGGCCACGATGCGCGCCGAGATCTTCGCGGCGCGCGCCATCGCACTGTCATGCGCCGTGGCACTGGACATGGCGCGCGCGACCGGCGGCAGTGACTGGGCCGACAGGGCCGCCTTCCTGACGCCGATCGCCAAGGCCTACGGCACCGATACCGGCATCCGGGTCGCCGAAGCCGGCGTGCAGGTTCATGGCGGCATGGGCTTCATCGAGGAAACCGGAGCCGCGCAGTATTACCGCGACGTGCGCGTGACCGCGATCTACGAAGGCACCAACGGGATTCAGGCGATGGATCTTGTCGGCCGCAAGATGGCCGACGGCGGCGACATGGCGCTGCGCCTTCTGGAGGAAGTGCAGTCCGGGGCAGAGGCCGCGCGCGGTGCGAGCCCCGACCTGGCCGAGGCGGTATGGTCCGCCGCCGAAACACTGCGCGAGACGACCGAATGGTTGCTGGCGCAGGAGCCGCGCGACAGGTTCGCCGGTGCGGTTCCCTATCTCAGGGCCTTTGCGCTGGTTCTGGGGGCGCGGTTCCATCTGGTTGCCTGGGCCGAAGGCGGCGCGCGGCGGGCCCTGGCCGAGGTGTTCATCCGCCGGATCCTGCCGCAGCACACCGCATGCCTCGCAGAGGCGCGGGAAGGCGCGGCGGGTCTTTATGCCTTGTCCGACGAAGACCTGGTGGCGGGATGAACGTCGCGGCCCCCGCGGCAGAGGCGATCCGCTATCCGTTCGATGAACCGCCCGCAGAGGCCGCGGCACGAGAGGTTGCCCCCGGCATCCTGTGGCTCAGGCTCCCGCTTCCGATGGCGCTCGATCATGTCAACGTCTATGCGCTGGACGATGGCGACGGCTGGACGATCGTCGATACCGGGCTTGATACCCGGCGCGCGCGGGCGATCTGGGACAGGCTTGTCGAAGGTCCGCTGGCTGGCCGGCCGGTGCGCCGCGTCGTCGTGACCCACTACCACCCGGATCACATCGGCCTTGCCGGATGGTTCCAGGCGCGCGGGGCGGAACTTGTCACGACCCGCACGTCCTGGCTTTTCGCCCGGATGCTGACATTGGACGAACAGCCCCTACCGGTCGCCGAAACGCTTGCCTTCTGGAAGGCCGCGGGGATGGACCCGGCGCTTCTGGCCCGGCGTGGCGGCGAGCGGCCGTTCAACTTCTGCGATGTCGTCGCGCCGCTCCCGCTGGGTTTCAGCCGTATCAGGGATGGTGACCGGATCGCCATGGGCGGGCGCGACTGGGTGGTGCGCACCGGCGACGGCCACGCCCCCGAACACGCGACCTTCTGGAGCCTGTCGGACAACCTTGTTCTGGGCGGGGATCAGCTTCTGCCGTCGATTTCCGCCAATCTCGGTGTCTATGCCACCGAACCCGGGGCCGACCCGGTTGCCGAATGGATCGCCAGTGCCGAACGTTTCCTGCCTTTTGCGGAGCCGGAGCATCTGGTCCTGCCTGGCCACAAGCTGCCCTTCCGCGGGCTGCCACTGCGCCTGCGCCAGATGATCGACAACCATACGGGCGCGCTTGCGCGGCTTGAGGCGCATCTGGCGGTGCCGCGGACCGCGGCGGCCTGCTTTCCCCCGCTTTTCAAGCGCGAGATCGGAGAGGCGGAATATGGCCTTGCCCTGGTTGAAGCGGTCGCGCATCTCAATCATCTTCTGAAGGCCGGCCGGATCACGCGCCGGCTTTCAGAGGAGGGGGCGTGGCTATGGCACAAAGCCGGTTGACCGACGAGATCCAGACATCTGCCGAGGTGCACGAGGCATCCGCGCTGCCCTGCGCGCGTGTCGTTCACACCACGCCGGATGCGCCCCGGACGGCAGAGCTTGAACCGCTGCCCGACGCGCTGGCCGCCGAACCGATCGAGGAGAAGAGCCCGGCGCAATGGGCCTACGAACGGCTGATTCTCTACATCAAGAACTTCGAGGAACAGCTGGACGACGAACACGAGGTCGCGATGGGCTTTACCGGCGGCGAGGCCGGGGTGCTGCGGATCGAGGGGATCGGCTATTTCGCCCCCGACATCGTGACCTTCTACGGCCGCGACGAGGAAGACGCGCGCACCCAGCTGATCCAGCATGTAAGCCAGCTGAACGTGATGCTGCGCGCCTTGCCCAAGGCCCCCGAGGTCGAGGAACCCCGCAGGATCGGCTTCCGGCTGGCGGCGGACCTGGACCGCAGGTAACACCTTGATGAAAAGCGCCGGCAGGTCGTGACAGCGCGGTCTGAATCGGATATTCGGGCCGAAACCGGTTGGAGGGATACAAGATGGCCGAACACAAGCATGGCTCCATGGATGTCAAGGAACACGAGAAGACCTTCGAGGGCTTCATCCGCTTTTCCATGTGGGTCGCGGGTATCGCCATCGGCGTGCTGATCTTCATGGCGCTTGCGAACGCCTGATCTAGCGCTGGGCCCCCGGATATGCGCCGTCTTGTGATCGCTCTTGCGCTGCCGCTGTTCCTTGCGGCCTGCGGCGCGGAACCTGTCTGGGCCCCGGACGAGGCCGTGGCCCGCGCGCGCTATGTCTCGGGCGAAGAGCCGTCGATCACGCTTTTCACCGTCGTTCGCAAGCGCGGCGGCGAGGGCGAGCATTCCGGCCTGATGATCAACGGAAGCCAGCGCGTCCTGTTCGACCCGGCGGGAACCTGGCACCATTCGACGGTGCCAGAGCGCAACGACCTGTTCTATGGCATCACGCCGCGAATGAGAGCGTTCTACATCGATTACCATGCGCGCGAGACCTATGACGTTGTCGAACAGCGTGTTCCGGTCAGCGCCGAGGTCGCGGAACTTGCGATCCGCAAGGCCGAGGCCTATGGCGCGGTGAACAAGGCGTTCTGCGGCAATTCGGTCAGCGACATCCTGAACGGCCTTCCCGGCTTTGAAAGCATCCCTCGAAGCTTCTTCCCGAGCAAGATCATGCAGAAGTTCGGCAAGCTTCCGGGTGTGACCGAGAAGATCCACGTTGATGGCGACCCCGACAACAACACGGGAATCCTTCTGATCCAGAAGGAAGCCGAGATCCCCGAAACAGAAAAGTGATCCGCCCGGCGCGCGTGGGCGCGCGGGACTGGCCGTCAGCCGAAGACGCCCGTCACGCGCCCCAGCAGCATGAAGGCGCGCGCCGTGCGCGTCTCTGCCAGAGCGGCCAGTTCGGCGTCGGTGGCCGCTGGCTCGATCTCGGACAGGGTCTTGTCGAACTGGCGCAGGAAATGATGCGCCGCATCGCGGAAAATCGCGTCCTGACGCATTCTGTTGGCGCTGAGCGCAAGGCTCGACCGGTCGCGGATGCCGCCCAGATCGGCCAGCGTCCTGCCGCGTTCGCCCTGGGCGAAGCGGCGCCAGAGTTCGGGCCGCGCGCGTTCGGGCTTCAGGTCGTCCATGTAGATGCCGTCCTGGCTAAGCAGAGTCAGCACATCCTGGGCGGCGCGGACGATCTTTGCGGTGTGGTGGTCCTGAAGGGCTTGCCGCAGGGCCCGGAAACCTTCGCGGTCATCCGGCCCGTCGGGGAAGTTCAGCGCCCTGATCCGGTCCGTGATCGCCAGCGAGGACGACAGCGCCTCCGGCGGGGTTCCAAGGGCCAGGCCCGGCTGTTCGACCGGCTCGACGGCCTTCGCCGGGCTGATCAGGATCTTCGACCGGTCGAGCGGCGGCGGCGGCGCCGCTGCGCCGTCGCGGACCGAGACGAACATGGCGACGGTCTCTTCGGCCTTGCGGGCGGCGGCCGCGATTTCGTCCAGCCGCTTTTCGACGGTGCTGTGCGCCGTCCCCGCCTGCGCCTGGGCCAGATAGGCCTGGCGCAGGGCGTCCAGCATGTCGCGCAACTGCCGTGTCTCGTCTCGCATCGCGCGCGTCGACCTGAGCGCCAGCGCGGCAAGCCAGATCAGCGCCACCGGCAGGACGATGGCGATCAGCACCATCGCCGTCTGCACTGCCCCGCCCGATCCGGCATCCGACCGCCAGAAAAGCCAGCCGAACAGCAGCACCCAGACAAGGCTGAGGCCAAAGGCGATCACGTCGGCCGGGGTCAGCCCGCGTTCGCCCGCCGGCGTGTGCGAAACGCCAAGTTCCGGCGGCAGGTCGCGGCGGGGTTCAGATGTCCGGGTCGGCATGGCGCTGCCCTGCCTTTGCTTCAGATGTAGCGAATCGTGACGACTTCGTAGCTTTTCTGGCCTCCGGGGGTGCGCACATCGACGCTGTCGCCCTCATCCTTTCCGATCAGCGCGCGCGCAAGCGGCGACCGGATGTTCAAGAGCCCCCGTTCGATGTCTGCCTCTGCCTCTCCGACGATCTGGTAGGTGCGTTCCTCGTCAGTGGCCTCGTCGACCAGCGTGACGGTCGCGCCGAACTTGATCGCCCCGGACAGGCGCGACGTGTCGATCACATCGGCCAGCGACAGCATCGCTTCCAGTTCCTTGATGCGGCCCTCGACGAAACTCTGGCGTTCCCGCGCGGCGTGATATTCGGCGTTCTCCGAAAGGTCGCCATGTTCGCGCGCCTCGGCGATCGCCTTGATCACGGCGGGACGCTCAACGGATTTGAGCGCCTTCAACTCTTCATCAAGCGCGGCATGGCCCGCGCGGGTCATCGGTATCTTTTCCATACTGCCCGTCGTTGGTTTCGGGGTTCTGCCTGGTCGTCGCAGTGTAAATCCGCGTTGCGACCGTAAAGTCAAGCAGGCCGCATAAGCAAGGGGCGGAGCCGACCCGTCTGCGCAAGAATGTTTCCGGCTGGGCGCGAACGGGCAATATCATGTCGCGTCGTGATTGCTTCGCCCCATCCGGTAAGCTAGGAACTCCGGGACTTTTGGGCCCGAATTCCAGCCGAGGGGATTGCTGATGACCGAGATCGCGCGCGAAGCGATGGAATATGACGTTGTGATCGTGGGCGCGGGGCCGGCGGGCCTGTCGGCGGCCATCCGCCTGAAACAGATCGACGCAGATCTGAACGTCGTGGTCCTGGAAAAAGGGTCCGAGGTCGGCGCGCATATCCTGTCGGGCGCGGTCCTGGACACCGCCGGCCTTGATGCGCTGGTTCCGGACTGGAAGGAAAAGGGCGCGCCCATCAGGACCGAAGTGAAGAAGGACAATTTCTACATCCTCGGGCCGGCAGGGCAGGTGCGCATCCCGAACTGGCCGATGCCGCCCCTGATGTCGAACCACGGCAAGTACATCGTCTCAATGGCGAATGTCTGCCGCTGGATGGCCGAGCAGGCGGAAGCGCTGGGGGTGGAAATCTTCCCGGGCATGTCGTGTTCCGCGCTCGTCTATGGCGAGAACGGTGAGGTCAAGGGCGTGGTGGCCGGCGAGATGGGGCTGCAGTCCGATGGCGCGCCCGGCCCGCAGTACGAACCGGGGATGGAGCTTCACGGCAAGTATGTCTTCCTGTCCGAAGGCGTGCGCGGGTCGCTCGCCAAGGAAGTCATCGCGAAATACGAGCTTTCCAAGGGCCACTGCCCGCAGAAGTTCGGCCTTGGCATGAAGGAGATCTGGGAGATCGACCCGGCCAAGCACCGCGAGGGCACCGTTACCCATACCATGGGCTGGCCGCTTGGATCGAACGCGGGCGGCGGATCGTTCATCTACCATCTGGAAAACAACCAGGTCTATGTCGGATTCGTGGTGCACCTGAACTACCAGAACCCGCATCTTTACCCCTACATGGAGTTCCAGCGCTTCAAGCATCACCCGATGGTCGCGGAGCTTCTGAAGGGCGGCAAGCGCGTGGCCTACGGCGCGCGCGCGATCAGCGAGGGCGGCTGGCAGTCGATCCCGAAAGTGGTGGCGCCGGGCGTCGCGCTTCTGGGCTGTTCGGCGGGCCTTGTGAACGTGCCGCGCATCAAGGGTAACCACAACGCCATGCTGTCGGGCATCGCGGCGGCCGAGGCGGCAGCCAAGGCGATGGCGGCAGGCCGTTCGGGCGACGAGCTTTCGGCCTACGAGGCCGACCTGCGGTCGGGCCCCATCGCGAAAGACCTGAAGAAGGTCCGCAACGTCAAGCCGATGTGGTCAAGGTGGGGCATGGTGCCGTCGCTGGTGCTTGGCGGGCTCGACATGTGGACGAACAATCTGCTCGGCCTGTCGTTCTTCGGGACGCTGAAGCACGGCAAGTCCGACGCCGCCGCGACTGGCGAGGCGTCGAAATTCCCGAAGATCGACTATCCGAAACCCGATGGTGTCCTCTCATTCGACCGGCTGACCAACGTGGCCTTCGCCGCGACCAACCACGAGGAAAGCCAACCCTGCCATCTGCGGCTTAAGGACGAAAGCGTCCCGATCAAGGTCAACCTGCCCAAGTATGACGAACCGGCGCAACGCTACTGCCCGGCCGGCGTCTACGAGGTGCTTGACGGCGAAGACGGGCCACGGTTCCAGATCAATTTCCAGAACTGCGTTCACTGCAAGACCTGCGACATCAAGGACCCCAGCCAGAACATCAACTGGACGACGCCCCAGGGCGGCGACGGACCGAACTATCCCAATATGTGACAGGCCCGGCGGGAAGCCACCGGCGGGGCGGTTCGACGGATCGCCCCGCATTGCCTTGCGGGACCGGCCGCACTAGGCTGACGCCCAGGACCGTCTGGAGGAGACCAGCCTTGGCCGTACGCCTTTCCGTTGCCCTCGCGCTGGGCCTTTTGACCCAGGCCCCCGCCGTTCTGGCGGCCGAGGGCCTTGCCGGGCCCTATCTGGCAGGGCGCCAGGCGTTCTCGATGTTCAACTACGACGAGGCCGCGATCTATCTGGCGCTGGCGCTTCAGCAAGACCCGACCAATACCGCCGTCGCCGAAACGGCCATCCTGTCACAGATTGCCCGGGGCCACCCGGAAAAGGCCGTTCCGATCGCGGTGCAGCAACGCGAACGCGGCTATGACAGCCAGGTCGTCACACTGGTGATTCTTGGCAGCCTGGCCAAGAACGGCGATTATGCCGGCGCCATTGCGGAGCTTGACGATGGCCATACTGCGGGACCGCTTGTCGACGATCTTTTTCGCGCCTGGTCCCTTGTCGGCCAGGGTCAGATGTCCGAAGCGCTGACCGTCTTCGATGGATTGTCAGAACAACCCGGCCTGCGGACCTTCGGCCTTTATCACAAGGCGCTGGCGCTTGCGTCAGTCGGAGATTTCGAAGGCGCCGACGCCATTTTTTCGGGCAAGGAAGGCGGGCCGCTGCAAGCGACGCGCCGGGGCGTCATCGCGCATGCCGAAATCCTTAGCCAGCTGGAGCGAAACGCCGCCGCGGTCGAACTGATCGAACGTGTCGTGGGCGGAGCCATCGACCCAGAGCTTGAAGTGTTGCGCCAGAGCCTTATTGCCGGGGGGGCTGTCCCCTTCGACGTGATCCGCGACCCGGCCGATGGCATCGCCGAGGTCTTTGCGACCGTTGCAGGCGTGCTGAACGCGGAGACAGGAGCGCTCGATGCGCTGACCTTCACCCGGCTGGCAGAGTTCCTTCGGCCCGACTATGTCGACGCGATCCTGATGTCGGCGGGTATTCTGGAACGGCAGGACCAGCATGAACTGGCCACAAAGACCTACAATCGGATTTCCTCCGAAGATCCATCCTATCTGACGGCCGAACTTGGGCGCGTCGATGCACTTGTTGCCTCTGACAGAATCGATGCGGCGATCGAGGCCTTGCAGCAACTTGCCAAGGCACGCCCCAAGGTTGCCGTTGTCTGGTCGACGCTGGGCGACATCCTGCGCCGCCAGGAACGATTTTCCGAGGCTGCCGCCGCCTATGACCGGGCGATCGCGGATCTGCCAACAGAGCAGCCTGGTCAGTGGGTCGTCTATTATACGCGCGGCATCTGTCACGAACGGGAAAAGGACTGGGCCGCCGCGGAGGCAGACTTCCGCAAGGCGCTGGAACTCAGTCCCAATCAGCCACAAGTGCTGAACTACATGGGTTACTCCTTTCTCGAGATGAACACGAACCTCGACGAAGCCCTTTCGATGATCGAAAGGGCGGTCGCCGCGAAGCCCGAGGATGGCTACATCGTCGATAGCCTTGGCTGGGCGCTTTACCGCATGGGCCGCTATGAGGAAGCTGTGGCGCGGATGGAGAAGGCGGTCGAACTCATGCCGGTCGACAGTATCGTCAACGACCATCTGGGTGATGTCTACTGGGCTGTCGGCCGCCAGCGCGAGGCGGAGTTCCAGTGGAAACGCGCCCTCTCGTTCGAGCCCGAAAGCGAGGAGGACGCGACCCGCATCCGCCGCAAGCTGGAGGTCGGGCTGGACGCTGTTCTGGCCGAAGAGGGCGCAGAGCCGCTGGCCGTCAGCAAGAATGGCAACTGACGAATTCGCGCCTGCCAAGGTCAATCTCGCGCTGCATGTGACCGGGCGACGGGCTGACGGATATCACCTGCTTGATAGCCTGGTCGTCTTCGCGGGTGTCGGCGACAACCTCCGCCTGACGCGGGGCCGGGGACTGGCCCTGACGATCGACGGGCCGATGGGTCCGGGGCTGGATCCCGGCGCCGACAACCTGGTGCTGCGCGCCGCGCGGTTTCTGGGCGCCCGAGACATGGCAATCGCGTTGACGAAAAGGCTGCCCGTCGCTTCGGGGATCGGCGGCGGATCGGCGGATGCGGCGGCGACGATCCGCGCGATCTGCCGGATGGACCAGCGCCCGCTGCCCGACGCGGCCACGACGGCGGTTCTCGGCGCGGACGTGCCGGTCTGCCTGGCGGGGCGGCCAGTCCGGATGTGCGGTATCGGCGAGGTTCTGGAACCGCTTCCGCCCCTGCCGCCCGCGCATCTGGTCCTGGCCAACCCCGGCTGTTCGGTTTCGACGCCCGAGGTCTTCCGCGCGCTCGTCAAGCGTGACAATCCCGGCCTTCCGCCGCTTCCTCCACTTGCCACGGTCGAAGACCTGGCGCGTCACCTTCGGGCCTGCCGCAACGATCTTGAGGCCCCGGCACGGGCGCTTGTGCCAGGGATCGGCGATGCCATCGCGGCGCTTGTGGCGCAGCCCGGCTGCCTGATCGCGCGGATGTCGGGGTCGGGCGCGACCTGTTTCGGGCTTTTCGCCGACGCCGGGGCGGCAAAGGTCGCAGCCGACGCCCTGCGTTCGGCCCGGCCGTCATGGTGGGTCGCCGCCGCGCCGGTTCTAGCCTGAAGCCGCTGTCAGTTGACGCGGGCGACGACGTAGTCGGCCAGGTCCGACAGCATGTCGCGAAGCGCACCGGCGGGCAGCAGGCCAAGCGCCGACTTTGCCCGCGCCGCCCATGTCAACGCATCGGCCCGCGCGCCATCCATCGCCCCGTGACGTGCGATCAGCGCCATCGCCTGTTCCAGATCGCCATCGCCCTGATCGCCCTTTTCGATCACCCGCCGCCAGAAGGCGCGTTCCTCGTCAGAGGCTTTCGCGACCGCCTTGATGACCGGCAGCGTCAGCTTGCGTTCGCGGAAGTCGTCGCCGACGTTCTTGCCGATGGTCTCGGTCGCCCCGCCATAGTCGAGGATGTCGTCGACGATCTGGAACGCGATGCCAAGCGCATCGCCATAGGTGTGCAGTGCACGGATCTGGTTTTCGGGCGCCCCGGCGACGACGCCGCCCACCTCGGTCGCGGCCGCGAACAGGGCGGCGGTCTTGCCGCGCACCACCTGAAGATAGACCGCTTCGTCCGTGCGCAGATCCTGCGCCGCCGTCAGTTGCAGCACCTCGCCTTCCGCGATGGTTGCCGAGGCGTTCGCGAGGATGTCGAGCACCCGGAGCGATCCGGTCTCTACCATCAACTGGAACGACCGGGAAAAGAGATAGTCCCCCACCAGAACCGAAGACTTGTTGTCCCACAGAAGGTTGGCGGTCGGTCGGCCGCGCCGCTGGCGGCTTTCGTCCACCACGTCGTCATGCAGAAGCGTGGCGGTGTGGATGAACTCGACCGTGGCGGCCAGATGGATGTGATAGGGCCCGTCGTAGCCGCACATGCGCGCTGCTGCCAGCGTCAGAAGCGGGCGCAACCGCTTGCCACCCGCCTCGACGAGATGGGCCGTCACTTCCGGAATGCGCGGCGCATGTTCCGAGGCCATCCGTTCCCGGATCAGCGCATTGACACGGCCCATTTCCGCCGCCAGATGCGCGGAAAGCCGGTCGTGCGGTTTCTTGACAGTTTCGTCCAAACCCATCCCTGTCCCGTCCACCCTCGACAAACGCAGGGGCTTGTCCTTAAGTCTCGGATCATGAAGGAGCTTGTCCGCACAAACGACCTTACCGTGATCGCCCTGGCAACCGCCCTTCTTGAAGCGGAGGATATAGCGGTGTTTCAGCTGGACGTCCACATGAGCGTTCTTGAAGGGTCGATCGGCATGCTGCCCCGGCGGCTCATGGTGCGGTCGCAGGATCATTTCCTTGCCAGCGCCATCCTGCGCGACAACGGCATCGGGCCCGAAGGCTGATGTTCGAAGACGCGGACCTGACCCGCGACGGATTTCTGGGCGGGCGTCTGCATGTCTGGCAGCCCCGGCAGGGCTATCGCGCGGCGATGGACCCGGTTCTTCTGGCCGCGGCCTGTCCCGCCGGGCCGGGCGACGCGGTCCTGGAACTGGGTTGCGGTGCCGGTGTCGCCGCGCTTTGCCTTGCCGCGCGGGCGCCCGGTGTCAGGGTCACCGGGCTTGAGCTTCAGCCGGACTATGCCGCGCTGGCGCGGCGAAACGCCCAAGAAAACGCCGTCGCCCTTGCCGTCGTCGAAGGCGACCTGGGGAACCTGCCAGGCGCCTTGCGGGCGCAAAGCTTCGATCAGGTGATCGCCAATCCGCCCTACTATCCGGCCGGCGGCGGCACGCCCGCACGCGATCCGGGCCGGGAACGCGCGCTTCGCGAAGATACGCCGCTTGCCGACTGGCTGACTGTCGCGATGCGGCGGCTGAGGCCCGGCGGATGGCTTACGATGATCCAGTCGGCCGACCGGCTGGCCGAGATGCTGGCATTGCCTTGCGCGGCGGGGATCGAGGTTTTGCCGATCGCACCGCGCGCCGGGCGCGACGCCACGCGCGTGATCCTGCGCGCGCGCAAGGGCGGTCGGTCGCGGCTTCGGCTTCTGGCCCCGTTCATCCTGCATTCGGGCCTGTGCCACGACCGTGACGGGGACAGCTTCACGACTGAGGCGCAGGCGGTTCTACGCCATGCCGAACCCCTTCTGTTCTAGGTCCGTTTGCCGTTCAGCAACCTTTGGCGCGTCATGGTGTCCCAGCGCCGTGTCAAGTCTGGTTCCGCGTGACACGACTCACCATATGTGATGGAATCATGACAAGGTTCACAGGAGAGGAGACGACGATGTCGATGGGTTCGCACCTGCAGGAACTGCGCAAGAAACACCAGCATCTGTCGGAAGCCGTCGAGGAGGCGCTGCGCCATCCCGGTTTCGACGATCTGGAGATTGCGGAGATGAAGAAGCAGAAATTGCGGCTCAAGGAAGAGATCGCGCGCCTTAGTCAGGTCTGAACCGGGCGCCTCCGGGCGCCGGCCCTCGCGGCCAGCGCCGCGCCTAGCGTGATCAGCACGGCGGATATCGCAATGCGCGGGGTGGGTTCGGCCTGCCCTGCGGCGATAAGGACAAATGTCGACAAGAGTGGCGCGGCATAGGACGCGACGCCAAGAAGCTGGATATTCCCGCGCTTGACGCCGATGTCCCAGACGTAGAAGGCAAGGCCCACCGGGCCTATGCCAAGCATCGCGCAACTTGCCCAGCCCCAGCCATCCGCCGGCCAGACCGTTTCTTCGGTCATCAGATGCGCAAGGCCCGACAGTACCGATGTCGCGACGCAGAAGACGGCGACCGAGGCCGTCGGGGCCTGCCCCATCAGCCGCGACCCGACCGAATAGGTGGACCATGTCAGCGCGCAAAGAAACGCCAGGCCCAGCCCCGCCATCGCACCCGCCGGAAGGTCGCCACCGGCGCCCTTCGCAAGGATCAGCGCCGCCCCCGCGAAAGCCAGGAGCGCGCCCGCGACATGGCCGCCCGACAGCCGTTCACCCGGCAGGAACCCCGACATCAGCACGATGAACAGCGGCCAGAGGTAGGCGATCAGGCTCGCCTCGGCCGGGGGGGCAAGACGCAGCGCCGAAAAGTAAAGGAAGTGATAACCGAAAAGACCCGCGGTGCCGAACAGGTAGACCCGCAGCGGCACGCGCCGCAATTCGCCCCAGCTTCGGGTTCCGGCGATCCAGGCGATGCCAAGCGCACCGCCGATGGCGAAGGTCACGGCAGTCAGCAGAAGCGGCGGCATCGGCGCGGTTCCAACGGTCAGGACCGCCAGCAGCGCCCAAAGAAGAACGGCAACGAAACCGGTGGAGGTTGCCTGCGTGCGTGTCATGACGTGCCTTCATGGAAAAGGGGCCGGCCCCCGGACCGGCCCCCTATACCTTGTCCGCCCGGTCAGGAGAAGAACTGCGCGCCGTTCGCGGAAATCGTCGAGCCGTTGATGAAACCCGCATCGTCGGAGACGAGGAAGGCGACGCAGCGCGCGATTTCCGACGGTTCGCCCAGCCGTCCGGCGGGGATGTTGGCGATGATCGATTCGCGCACCTTTTCGGGCACGGCCATCACCATCTCCGTCGCGATGTAGCCGGGGCAGATCGCGTTGGCGGTGATCCCGGCCCGCGCGCCCTCTTGCGCCAGGCTCTTGACGATGCCAAGGTCGCCAGCCTTCGTCGCGGCATAGTTGACCTGCCCGAACTGCCCCTTCTGACCGTTGATCGAGGAAATCACGACGACGCGGCCGAACTTGCGTTCGCGCATTCCGGGCCAGACCGGATGGACGGTGTTGAAGACGCCGGTCAGGTTGGTGTCGATCACCTGGTGCCATTGTTCGGGGGTCATCTTGTGGAACGGCGCATCGCGGGTGATCCCGGCGTTGGCCACCACGATTTCGATCGGGCCAAGGTCGGCCTCTACCTTGGCGATGCCGGCTTTCGATGCCTCGTAGTCGCCGACATTCCACTTGTAGGTCGCAATGCCGGTTTCCTTGGTGAAGGCGGCGGCGGCCTCGTCGTTGCCGGCATAGTTGGCGGCGACGGTATAGCCCGCGGCCTTCAGTGCGACGGAAATTGCGGCGCCGATGCCGCGGGAGCCGCCGGTGACCAATGCAACCCTAGCCATGATTCCTCCTGCAAATGACGTGGCTTCGTAATCCTGTTAGCCAAACGGCAAAACGGGCGCAACATTGTTGCGCCCGTTTTTTTGCTTTTGCAGAAAAATTTCGCTGCGACGTGGCGATCAGGCCCGTTCGAGGCACATCGCGACGCCCATGCCGCCGCCGATGCACAGCGTGGCAAGGCCCTTCCCCGCGCCCGAGCGCTGCATCTCGAACAGCAGGGTGTTGAGGATTCGCGCGCCCGAGGCGCCGATCGGGTGGCCAATGGCGATGGCGCCGCCGTTGACGTTGACCCGCGCCGGATCCCAGCCCATGTCCTTGTTCACCGCGCAGGCCTGCGCCGCAAAGGCCTCGTTCGCCTCGATAAGGTCCAGATCGCCGGCCTTCCAGCCCGCCTTCTCCAGCGCCTTGCGGCTGGCGTGGATGGGTCCGACACCCATGATCGCCGGATCAAGACCAGCCGTCGCGTATGAGGCGATCCGGGCGATGGGCGTCAGCCCGCGCTTGGCGGCCTCCGCCTCGCTCATCACCAGCACCGCCGCGGCGCCGTCATTCAGCCCGGAGGCGTTGCCGGCGGTGACGGAGCCATCTTTCGCGAAGGCGGGGCGCAGTTTCTGCATAGCCTCGATCGTCGCGCCGTGGCGGATGTATTCGTCCTGGTCGACGGTGATGTCGCCCTTGCGGGATTTCACGATGAAGGGAACGATCTCGTCCTTGAACTTGCCGGCCTTCTGTGCCGCCTCGGCCTTGTTCTGGCTGGCCAGCGCGAATTCGTCCTGCGCCTCGCGGCCGATCTGCCACCGGTTCGCGACGTTCTCGGCGGTCGTGCCCATGTGGTAGCCGTTGAAGGCGTCCCAGAGCCCGTCCTTGATCATCGAGTCGATGAAGTTGAGATCGCCCATCTTCTGGCCAGCGCGCAAATGCGCGACATGCGGCGACAGCGACATGCTTTCCTGCCCGCCCGCCGCGACGATCGCGGCGTCGCCAAGTTGAACATGCTGGGCCGCCAGCGCGACCGAACGCAGGCCTGATCCGCAGACCTGGTTGATCGACCAGGCGGCGCTTTCCTGTGGCAGGCCCGCGTTGATATGGGCCTGGCGCGCCGGGTTCTGGCCCTGGCCGGCGGTCAGCACCTGGCCAAGGATCGTTTCCGAGACTTCCGCCTTGTCGATCCCGGCGCGGGCGACCACCGCCTCCAGCACGGCGGCACCCAGATCGTGGGCCGGGATATTGGCGAAAGAGCCGTTGAAGCTGCCGACGGCCGTCCGCGCGGCCGAAACGATGACGACGTTGGTCATGATGGGTCCCCTGTCATGGCATGGTGCGTGAGCGGACGGCCCTGACGGGCCTCCGCGCCGCCCCGCAGCATGACCAATGCTGCGCCTGCGTCAAGCAAAAGGCGAAGTCATTCGCCGATCCCGGGTTCATCAGGCGCGGCGGCGATCCCGCGAGTCCTGCCGCCATGGGGGGTGAACCACGGGCGCGCCGAAGTGGTAGCCCTGCAGGCAATCCATGCCGATCCGTGCCAGGTAGGCTGCGTCGCGGTCGTTCTCGACCGATTCCGCGACCGCAAACATCTCGAAATGGTGTGCGATCCCCAGGAGCGCCTTGGTCAGGCACTGGTTGTCGCGGTTTGCGGCGATGCCGCGGATGAACTGTCCGTCGATCTTGAGGATGTCGAAGTAGAAATCCTTGAGGTAGCGGAACGAGGTGAACCCCGCACCGAAATCGTCGAGCGCAAAGGCCAGGCCCTGATCCTGCAGTTCCCGCATGAAGACGGCGACCATGTCGGGGACGACCATGGCCGAGGCTTCGGTTATTTCGAGAATCAGCCGTTCGCCGATCGTCGGGTCCTGCGCAAGGCCGCGATGCAGCACCCGCGTCCACTGGGGATAGCCGATGGAGCGGGCCGACATGTTGACCGACAGCCTGAGCCCAGGCACGGCGTGAAGTTCGGCGAGCCCCAGTTCCAGCGCGAGGCAGTCGATCTTGCGACCAAGCTCGGTGGTTTCGATCGCCTCGATGAAATCCCCGGCCGGGATGATCCGCTGTGTCTCGTCCAGGACGCGGATCAACGCCTCGTGAAAGGCGGGCTGGCCGGGGTTGGTGGCGGGTACGACCGGCTGGAAGGCCAGCATCACCTCCTTGCGGTCCACCGCGGCCTGCACCATCCGGATCGCGTCACGGTCGCGCGCCGCCACTGCCGCGTTCAGCGGGTTTTCGTCGGCGGGGTGCATCCCCTTTCGATTCGCCCTGTCTTTTCGCATGCCGGTCCTCCGCTTCGGGGTCAGCATCGACAGAACGGCCTAAGAAGAGGTAAAGGCCTTGCGGAAAAGAGGAGCGCGAGATGACCGGAAGATGCGGCTGGTGCGGGACCGACCCCCTTTACGTCCACTATCACGACACCGAATGGGGCGTGCCGGAACGCGATGCGCGCGCGCTTTGGGAAAAGCTGATCCTTGACGGGTTTCAGGCCGGCCTTGCCTGGATCACCATCCTGCGCAAGCGCGAGGGTTTTCGCGCGGCCTTCGAGGGTTTCGATCCGCAGGTCATCGCCGGCTGGGGCGAGGCCGACGTGGCGCGTCTTCTGGGCGATGCCGGCATCGTCCGGTCCCGCGCCAAGATCGAGGCGACCATCGGCAACGCCCGCGCCTATCTGAAGATCGCCGAGGCCGAGGGTTTCGACCAATGGCTCTGGCGGTATGTGGACGGCGTGCCCTTGCAAAACGACTTCGCGTCGATGGCCGATGTCCCGGCCGCGACGCCGCTGTCCGAGCGTATTTCGAAAGACCTGAAGAAGGCCGGCTTCCGCTTTGCCGGGCCGACCATCGTCTATGCGTTCATGCAGGCCGTCGGCATGGTGAACGACCATGTCGTGAGCTGCCACCGCCACGCACAGCTGCGCGGTTGAACCCGGACCCGTCGTCAGCGAGCCGTCAGCCTGCCGTCAGGGTGGCGATGATCGCTTGCGCCTCGGGCGAATCCCACGCGGCGTCGCCGATCAGTCGGCCGACTTCGCGCCCCTCCGGGTCGAGGATGACCGTGATCGGCAGGCCAAGAACGCCCATCGCGCGGGCAAACTGCTGGCGGGTGTCGCGCAGGATCGGAAGGTGCTCGATCCCCTCTTCGTCGAAAAGCTTGCGGATCGCGGGCAGCGGGTTTGGTCCGGTCGCGACGGTCACGACGGCAAAGCGGTCGCCGCCCAGCGCGGCCTCCAGCCTGTCGAGCGACCCAAGCTCTGCCCGGCATGGCGCGCACCATGTCGCCCAGAAGTTCAGCAGCACATAGCGACCGGCGTATTCCGACAGGCTGTGTTCGCCCTCTTCGGCGTCCAGAAGGACCGCCTCCGGCACCGGCCGGGGCTCGGAGAACACAAGCTTTTGCATGTCGCCCTGTCGCAGGGCCTCAAGCGCGGCCATGTCCGGCGTCTGGGCGTTTGCACCGAAGGCCAGCGCCGTGTAGAGGACGGCGGACAGAAACTTGCGCATGTTGCCTCCGAGGGGCCCGTTGACGATGACCGACAGCACCAAATCCTCCAACGCGATGTGGGGCGGGCGCTTTGCCGCCGGGCCAGACGCGATCATGGAGGCGATCAATGCCTCCATCGGGTTCGACCGGCGGCTCTACGCCCAGGACATCCGGGGCAGCCGGGCCCATGCGGCAATGCTGGCCGCGCAGGGCATCATCACCTCTAAGGACGCCGAAGCGATTGGGGAAGGGCTCCTCACGGTCTTGTCAGAGATCGAGGGTGGAAACTTTGCCTTTTCGACGGCGCTGGAAGACATTCACATGAATGTCGAGGCGCGGTTGAAAGAGGTGATCGGTGAGCCCGCCGGGCGGCTTCACACCGCGCGGTCGCGCAACGACCAGGTGGCGACGGATTTCCGGCTTTGGGTGCGCGATCAGGCGGATGCCGCGATCGCGGGTCTGGGCGCACTGGTCCGGGCGCTTGTGGCGCAGGCGGAGTCCGGGGCGGACTGGGTCATGCCGGGCTTCACGCACCTTCAGACCGCGCAGCCGGTGACCTGGGGTCATCACATGATGGCCTATGTGGAGATGTTCGCCCGCGACATCGGACGGTTCACAGATGCGCGCGCGCGGATGAACGAATGCCCGCTGGGCGCGGCGGCGCTGGCCGGAACCTCGTTCCCGATCGACCGGCATGCGACCGCCGCGGCGCTTGGCTTCGACCGGCCTATGGCCAATTCGCTTGATGCCGTGTCGGACCGGGACTTCGCGCTGGAGTTTCTGGCCGCGGGTTCGATCTGCGCGATGCATCTGTCGCGCTTCGCCGAGGAGCTGGTGATCTGGTCTTCCGCGCAGTTCCGCTTCGTGGCGCTGTCGGACCGCTTCTCCACCGGCTCTTCGATCATGCCGCAGAAGAAGAACCCCGACGCGGCGGAGCTGATCCGCGCCAAGATCGGCCGGATCATGGGCGCGAATGTCGCGCTGATGATGGTGATGAAGGGCCTGCCGCTCGCCTATTCCAAGGACATGCAGGAGGACAAGGAACAGGTCTTCGACGCAGCCGACAACCTGATGCTGGCGCTTGCCGCGATGGAGGGCATGGTGCGCGACATGACCGCGAACGTCGCCAACCTGGAACGCGCGGCCGCTTCGGGCTTTTCGACCGCGACGGACCTTGCCGACTGGCTGGTGCGCGAACTGGGCCTGCCCTTCCGGGATGCGCATCACGTCACCGGCGCGCTGGTGGCGCTGGCAGAAGGGAAGGGCTGCGACCTGCCGGAACTGACGCTTGCGGACATGCAGTCGGCGCATGCCGGCATAACCGCCGCGGTCTTCGATGTGCTGGGCGTGCACAATTCGGTCGCCAGTCGCCAAAGCTATGGCGGCACCGCGCCGGATCAGGTCCGCGCCCAGATCGCCCGCTGGAAGGAGATGCTGACATGAAACCGCTTGCCGCCCTCGCGATCCTCATTGCGCTCGCCTCCTGCGGGGCCGACGGCGCCCCGCGCCCACCCGCGCCGGAACCGGCCACCGGGCTCAGCGTCAGCGGACAGGTGAAGGTGGGCATCTCGGGCTGATCCCCGCGCCCGGGTGACGGCCCCGCGCGACACAGACCCCCGCGGAACGCTTTCCATCACGGAACTTATCGAATACTCCTCGCCTTCGAACGGGACAGAGGGCGCGCTTCCATGGATCATTTCCTATACCGCGATGGCATCCTGCATGCCGAGGACGTGGCGATCCCGGATATCGCGGCGGCGGTCGGAACCCCGTTCTACGTCTATTCGACCGCCACGCTCGAACGTCACTACCGCCTGTTCGAGGAGGCGCTTGCACCGCTGCCGCATCTTGTCTGCTTCGCGGTCAAGTCCAACGGCAACCTTGCGGTGCTGAAGACGCTGGCGCGGCTGGGCGCCGGAATGGACGTCGTGTCCGGCGGCGAATACCTGCGCGCCAGGGCCGCCGGCGTGCCCGGCGACCGGATCGTCTTTTCCGGCGTCGGCAAGACCCGGGCAGAGATGCGGCAGGCACTGGAAGGTGGCATCCGCCAGTTCAACGTCGAAAGCGAACCCGAGCTTCTGGCGCTGTCCGAAGTGGCGGCGGGCCTTGGGGTGACGGCACCCATCGCCATCCGCGTCAATCCCGACGTCGATGCGCGAACTCACGAAAAGATCGCGACCGGCAAGAAGGAAAACAAGTTCGGCATCCCGATCGCGCGCGCCCGCGATGTCTATGCCGAGGCGTCCCGGCTTCCCGGGATCGAAGTGGTGGGGATCGATGTTCACATCGGCAGCCAGCTGACCGAACTGGAACCCTTCGAGCAGGCCTATACCAAGGTCGCGGAGTTGACGCGGGCGTTGCGCGACGACGGGCACAGGATCAGCCGGCTCGACCTGGGCGGCGGGCTTGGCATTCCCTACGAACGTTCGAATTCGGCGCCGCCGCTGCCGGTCGAGTACGGGGCGGTGATCAAGCGCACGGTCGGCGACCTTGGCTGCGAGATCGAGATCGAACCCGGGCGACTCATTTCCGGCAACGCGGGGCTACTGGTCGCCTCGGTCATCTACCTCAAGCACGGGGAAGGGCGCGATTTCCTGATCCTGGACGCCGCGATGAACGACCTGGTGCGCCCGTCGATGTATGGCGCGCATCACGACATCGTGCCGGTGATCGAACCCGCGCCCGCCGCCGAACGCAGGCCCTACGACATCGTCGGCCCGGTCTGCGAGACCGGCGATACCTTTGCCAAGGACCGGCCTCTGCCGCCGGTCGCGGCGGGCGATCTGGTCGCGTTCCGGTCCGCGGGGGCCTATGGCGCGGTCATGGCGTCTGAATACAACGCCCGCCCGCTGGTCCCAGAGGTACTGGTGGCCGGGGATCAATTCGCTGTCATCCGGGCGCGTCCGACCTTTGAAGAAATGCTGAACCGCGATAGCATCCCTTCGTGGCTCTGACGCGCATGCCCGCGCGATCGAGCCGCAGGCAGGGAGCATGACGCGAAGGACACCGACCCCACGTTCTGCACTTAGGGACATTCGCTGGCCGCTTCGCATCACGCGGGCGGGCATGGTGGCCGAACGTATCACGCGCGGGTTCTGGCCGGTCTGGACCATCCTTTCGGCGCTGATCGCGGCCCTGTCGTTCGGCGTTCAGGATCACCTCTCGCTCGAGGTGTTCTGGATCGCCGCCGTCCTTTCCCTGCTTGGCCTTGTTGCCAGTCTGGTCATCGGTGCCCGCCGGTTCCGCTGGCCCACTACCGAAGAGGCGATGGCGCGGCTTGATGCGTCGCTGCCGGGCCGGCCGCTGTCGGCGCTGACGGACAAACTTGCCGTCGGCGAAAAGGATGCGGCCAGTGCGATCGTCTGGCGCGCGCATCTGGACAGGATGGCCGCCGGTCTTGCCCGCGCGCGGCCGGTGGTGCCGGATCTGCGGCTTTCGGAACGCGACCCTCTGGCGCTGCGCTACGCGGCGCTGACCGCCCTGGTCATCGCGCTTCTCTTCGGCTCGCTGTGGAAGATTTCCACGGTGTCGGATGCCGCAGCGGGCGGCCATGCCGCGCCGCTGCCTTCGGGGCCTTCTTGGGAAGCCTGGCTTGAACCGCCCCGCTATACCGGCAAGCCCAGCCTTTACCTCAATACCCTGGGAGAGGACGCCGTCATCGTGCCCCAGGGCACCCGCGTGACCGTGCGGCTTTACGCCCCGGCCGAGGATCTGGGCCTTTATGAAAGCGTCTCTGGCAGCGATGTGGCCGCGCCCGATCCGGCCGCACCTGTCCGCGCCTTCGACTTCGAGGCGGCGCGGTCCGGCACCCTCACGATCAGCGGCGACGGTGGGCGCGAATGGCAGCTGACGGTCCAGCCCGACAGCCCGCCAACGGTCGTTTTCGCGGGCGAAATCACCCGCGAGGCGGATGGCGTCATGTCGCAGCCCTTCGCGGCGGCCGATGACTATGCCGTCCTGCGCGGCCGGGCGGAGATCACGCTGGACACCGACCGTCTGGACCGTCGCTTCGGGCTGGCGGCCGAGCCGGAGCCGCAGGAGCCGCTTGCCTTCGACCTGCCGATGCCGTTTTCGGGAAGCCGCGCCGAATTCACCGAGGCACTGGTCGAGGACGCGTCCAGGCATGTCTGGTCGAACCTGCCGGTGAAGATCCGCCTTTTCGTGGAGGATTCGCGGGGCCAGATCGGCCAGACCGAAACCCGCGAGATCCTTCTGCCCGGGCGGCGGTTCTTCGATCCGCTTGCGGCGGCGGTGGCCGAGATGCGCCGCGACCTTCTGTGGTCGCGCGATAACGGCCGCCGCGCCGCGCAGATCCTTCGCGCGATCACCCACCGGCCCGAGGGCTTCATCCGCAACGAACGCGCCTATCTTATGCTGCGCGTCGCGATGCGGCGGCTGGATGCGGGCCTTGCGCAGGGGCCGCTGACACCCGCCATCCGCGACGAGGTCGCCGATGCGCTATGGGATGTGGCGGTCCTGATCGAGGATGGCGGCCTTGCCGACGCGCTGGAAAAGATGCGGCAGGCCCAGGAACGCCTGGCCGAGGCGATCCGCAACGGTGCCAGCCCCGAGGAGATCCAGAAGCTGATGGACGACCTGCGGCAGGCGACCGACGACTATATCCGCGAACTGGCGGAAAACGCGCAGCGCGAGGATGGCGCGGACGAACCCGACCGGCAGGCCGAGAGCGGCCAGCAGATGACCGGCGACCAGCTTCAGCAGATGATGGACGAGATCCAGCGCCTGATGGAGGAAGGCCGCATGGCCGAGGCGCAGGAACTTCTCGACCAGCTCAGCCGGATGATGGAGAACATGCGCGTGACCCGTGGCGAGGGCGGCGAAGGTCAGCGCAGCCCCGGCGGCCAGGCGATGCGCGACCTGCAGGATACCTTGCGCGGCCAGCAGCAGCTTTCCGACGAATCGTTCCGAAACCTTCAGCAGGGCAATCGCGGCGGCGAGGGGCAGCAGCAGATGCGCCCGGGCCAGCCAGGCGGAACCGGCGAGGGCAACGGAGAACAGCAGCAGGGCGAAGGCGACCCGCGCGAGGGGCCCGGGCAAGGGGACGAACGCAGCCTGGCCGAACGCCAGGGCGCGCTGCGCGACCAGCTTGCCGAACAGCAGGGGCGGCTTCCTGACACGGGCGGCGGCGATCTGGACGAAGCCGCGCGCCAGGCGCTGCGCGACGCCGGCCGCGCCATGAACGAGGCGGAAGATGCCCTGCGCGACGGTGACATGGCAGGTGCCCTTGATCGTCAGGCCGAAGCGATCCGCAACCTGCGCGAAGGGCTGCGCAACCTGGGCGAGGCGCTGGCGCAGAACGGCAACAACCAGCCCGGGACCGACGGTCAGGTTCAGGGCGACGGCACGCGGGAAGTGCCGCGCGATCCGCTTGGGCGAACGGCGGGCAGCCTTGGCGGGATCGATTCCGACCAGAACATGCTTCAGCAGAACGATGTCTACCGCCGGGCCATCGACCTTCTGGACGAATTGCGCCGGCGGTCCAACGACCGTGGCAGGCCGCAGATGGAACTGGACTACTTCAAACGCCTGCTGGACCGCTTCTGAAGTCGCGACAGGGATAGCCTGCCAGGGATCAGTGGCCCGGGGATCAGTGGCCGGGCGGGGGTCAGCGGCTGGGGCCGCCCATCGCCTCGGCGGCGGCAAGCGTGGCCGATTGCAGCCAGTCCCGCAGCCCGTCGATCAGCCGCACATAGGCCGCCATCACCGCTTCGCTGCCGGGTACTGCCGATACGATCGACGGCGCCAGCGCGTATAGAAGGGCCAATAGCGCGATCACCGCGACGGCCCAGATGAACCCCTTGCGGAAGGCCACGCGTTGCCGGCGCAGCACCTCGGGGGCATCGCGCGACACCGGTTCCCCCGGCCGGTCGGAGGTTGAACGGAGCGTGGACTTGATTTCCTCGATATCCGGCAAAAGCTCCTTGCGGCCCTGCCGGTCCTCGTCCGGCGCCGAGGGGCCGGAGGTCGGGCGGGGTTGTGGCGCCGGTTCGGCGGGGGCCGCAATGCCGGGTTCCGCCCGGGCCTGAAGGCTCCGTTCGGGTTCGTCCGGTTCAGACCGCGCCGGCATGGCGACTTCTTCGTCCCGGCGTGCCTGTGCCTCCCGTTCGGCTTCCTCACGCAGGACGTTCAGCGTGGTTTCGTCGATCGCGCGGCGCTTGAAGACGATCTGGGGTTCATCCGCCGCCACGGCGGGTCCGCCTTCGGGTTCGGTCGCCTTCGGAAGTTCGGGTTCCGCCTGCGGCGCCGGTTGCGGTTCGGGCACGGCGGGCGCTTCTTCCGCCAGTTCCTCCACCGGGGTCTCCGCGGGCGCTTCCAACGGGGCGTCTTGCACGGCCGGCGGGGCTTCCCGGGCGGCCTCCTCCTCGGGGTCGCCCGCCAGTTTGGAGGTTTCCGCCCATTCCATGTTCAGGCCCTGCGTGGCCGCCGCCACGACCGCCGCGCGCCGCGCGTCGGCCTCGGCAGCCATCGCCGCCGCGCTTTTCTGGAACCAGGCCGTTCCGCAATCGGAACATTGCACATCGCGACCGCCTTCGGGAATGACGCTGTCATCCACTTCGTATTGGGCGCCGCACTTGGGGCATATCAGCCGCATCTTTTCACCCGATTTCCTGCCCGGACCTAAGTCGCCAAAGCCATTCTGGCCTTTGTTGTTGGCCTGTTGTAGCAAGCATGACGCCACGATCCAAGCATTTGCGGCACTGCGGCACGAAACGACGGGCGAACGGGGCGCGAAAGCCACGCCCCACGACGGAGGACGAAGTTGATCGAATTGCGCGATGCGGTCTACGGATACACCGGCAAGGTGCTCTTGTCCGGCATATCCCTGACGCTTCCGCCGGGTTCCTTCCACTTCCTCACCGGCCCGTCCGGATCCGGCAAGACGACCTTTCTCAAGCTCTGCTACGGAGAGTTGCGGCCAACCTCAGGGGTCCTTTCGATTCTTGGGGAAGACCTGTCGCGCCTGACGCGCGACCAGATGGCGGTGATGCGACGCAGGATCGGCGTGGTACACCAGGATTGCGAATTCCTCGACCATCTTCCGCTTGCCGAAAACGTCGCCCTGCCCCTTATCCTGGCCGACCGTCCCGTGGCCGAGGGTGATCTGACCGAGCTCCTCGCATGGGTCGGATTGCGCAGCCGTGCCTCAGCCTTCCCGCCGGAGCTTTCGGGTGGGGAGCGTCAGCGCGGCGCGCTGGCCCGTGCCATCGTCGCCGCGCCGGATATCATCCTGGCCGACGAACCGACGGGCAACCTGGATTGGGAGATGTCGCAACGGCTCCTGTCGCTGCTGATCGAACTGAACCGGATGGGCAAGACGATCCTGGTCGCGACACATGATCTGAACCTGATCCGCACCGCCAAGTCGCAGGTCGCGGCGCGGGTCCTGCGCATCAAGGATCGTCAGGTGCAGCTTGCGGGGGCGGACCTGTGAAACCCTTCCTGCCTGCCGCCACCGGCCTTTCCGCCTTCGCGCCGCGCATCGACCGGATCGTGCCGTCCACGGGC
>ERZ795053.1659-NODE-1659-length-27961-cov-6.812800_pt1 | contig 27961 bp, 19 predicted proteins | sample MGYA00375137_ERZ795053 | MGnify/ENA primary metagenome ERZ795053 (study PRJEB30182, sample SAMN05720284) | activated sludge metagenome | isolation source: Anaerobic digester | place: Hong Kong | collected 2014-12-17 ...
ACAACTTTGGCTCCGGGATTTTCGCTTTTAAACTTTGCAAGCTGATGTTCATCTGGATCGAGCATGGTATTTAGGTGCTAATTTTTATCAGCCAATTCCAATTTCGAAAAGGAGTATATTCAGGCCTTCCTTAATTTCGATTGCACCCAGGTACGAAACAGCCAGGCTCGAAGCAAGTATGCCGGTGTCAATGTACAATTATGACTTTAGTAATATTCGATTGGGTTTTATGTTTCGTTATGGAAATTTTTTCTTTGGATTTGATAAGCTCAATATTTACCTGACAAATCAAAAAGTAACAGGAATTGATTTTTACGCAGGATTAAGATTAAATTTAAGTAATACGCTACGCATGAATTACATAAAAGGAAAATGCGACAGGAAAAAACTCAGGAATATTGAAACTTTCGATTTCAGAAATTTCTAAATTCGCCACTCAAATACCAAACAACAATTTCTATGAAATTATTCAAATCAAATTTTATTCACTTCCTGTTTGGAATTGGATTATCTGCGACCTTGCTCACAGGTTGCAACGAATCAAATATTAACGTTTCGCAACTTGACTTGCAAAATGACACTGCCTTTTTTGAAGGAGCGCCATATAGCGGTGCCGCATTTGATCAGGATCAGAAAGGGAATATTATTAAACAACTTCAATATAAAAAGGGACTTTTGGATGGTCCGTTTATGGCATATTATCCCGGAAATGGGATTAAGGAAGAAGGCGAATACGCCATGGGTAAACGAACGGGAGTTTGGAAAAGGTATCATGAAAATGGAAAGGTTGCATTGGAAGGTGCTTTCGAAAATGGCCAAAAAAATGGACCCTGGATTTACTGGTATGATAATGATACTTTGCAATTTAAAGGCGACTGGACTCATGATAAACAAGAAGGAATTTGGCGAAGCTGGTACAATGATGGTACACTTCAATCGGAAGTTTCATGGAGTTTGGGAGTGCAGGAAGGTTGGGAGAAAAAGTATTATGCGAATGGAGAACTGAGAAGTGAAGGTCAGTTTGCAAAAGGAGAGCAAGTAGGTGAGTGGAAATGGTATTTTGAAGATGGTTCCTCAGAATCAATTGAACATTGGAAAGACGGGCTTGCGCATGGCAGCGTTGTAAAGTATTATGCCAACGGACAAAAAATGCTTGAGGGAAATTGGGTTGACGGGAAAAAGGATGGTGTATTTAAGGAATGGGATGAAGGGGGAAAATTAATTGCCGAGGAGAATTTTGATAATGGCAAAAAACTATAAAAAGAAAAGCGGCTCTTCAGCCGCTTTTCTTTTTATTTGTTAATTCAATTTGAACATGATAGGCATATTAAACTGAACCCGTACAGGTTTACCACGTTGTTTACCGGGATCCCATCTGGGCATATTTTTGATAACCCTGATGGCTTCTTCATCGCAGCCTCCTCCGATACCCCTCAAGACACGAACATCGGTGACATTTCCGTCTTTTTCAACAACAAAGGTAACAAATACCCTTCCCTGGATTCCACTTTCACGGGCCATTTGTGGGTACTGAATATTTTCAGCCAAGTATCTTTTCATCGCCGTTTCACCTCCCGGAAAGCCGGGCATTGATTCAACAACCGTGAAGATTTGAGCTTCTTCTTCCTCCTCATCATCATCTTCAACCGGAATATATTCTTCCACTACTGTTTCCTGATCAGCTTCCACATCAATTTCAATTTCGTCTTCGATTTCCATGTCATCTTCAACGATTTCGATAACTGTTGTTTGTTGTTGTGGTGGAGGTGGTGGAGGTGGTTTCTCCTGTTGTGTGATCTCTACCATTTCTTCCGGAGTATCATCAACAACAAGTTGACCCAAATCCAGCTCTTGCTTTTCGTAGCTTTTCCACTCAAAAGCCAGCAATACACCGGCAAGAGCTATAATGAGCCCTATTTCGATGAAGATCATTTTTTTGCTTTCGAGGTCAGCTTTTTTTGATTTTTTACTATCTCTCATGATTTAGATGGATATTTCTGACAATTGAATTTTTCAGTTTGCTAAAATAATAAAATATTCAATGAAACTGTCAAACCTTTGTTCACTTAACGATTAACAGCTATAAATATTTTAATCTATTCAGTATGTGTGGCAATGACATTAAACTAAGCTCCGGTCAATTCATTATACCCTTTGGCATCGTAAAGCTCATCAGCTTCAGCAGGATTACTCATTTTTATTTTAACTATCCAGCCTTCGCCGTAAGGATCTGAGTTAATGGTTTCGGGAGCTGATTCCAGTGTTTCGTTGAATTCAAGTATTTCGCCGCTAACCGGCATAAAAAGATCAGAAACTGTTTTTACTGCTTCAATTGTTCCAAAGATTTCCTCTTTGTCAAGTGTTTCATCCACGGTATCAACTTCCACAAAAACAATGTCGCCCAGTTCTTTTTGTGCAAAATCTGTTATTCCAACCCAGGCGGTATCGCCATCAATTTTTAACCATTCGTGGTCTTTTGTGTACTTAAAATTTTCCGGAATATTCATGTGTCCTGTTTATTAATAATTCAGCTCAAAAGTAATAAATTATAAACTGTAAAATCCATACTTTACATCAAAATTTATCCATGAATTTATTAAGAATTCGGGCTCCTAATTACTGTGCTAGTGAAAACCTGAGGCTGAATCCGCCCTCGGTATTTGAATTTCTGTATTGTGAAGGGAGATAAGGATTATTGATGGTTTTCCGGAAGAAGAACTGAATAGTTAGTGATTGGCTAAAAGCATAATCCACCGATGTGTTAATTGAAACTACCTTTTGTCCTGACGAAATTTGATTTAATTCGGTATCAATGCTTCGGAGAACAGTTTTGGTGTTTTTAATTCCAAAGTCGGCCTTAATGTTCAGGTCGCTTTTAAATGTTCGTTTTCCTCCGCCACCCATGCTTCCAAAGGTTAACGGAACATCTTTAAACCGATAACCACTTCCGATAATGAACTCTTCTGAGCTAATTTCAGTAAGCTGATTATTGGCAAAACTCAGTGTAAGTGTTCTTGACTTTTTCATTTCAAGTTTTGCCAGCAAGCTATTTTGGAGAGTCATGTCAAAATTGATCAATGGGTTGAATTGCTCATTGATCGAAACCATTCCAAATTCATAAATCGGGTAATAATCTCCATTTGCATTCTTGTTGGTTTCAACCAATGACGGGTAAATAGTTCCGTTAATCGTATCCCCGATAAATTTAACATTGGTTGTGTATGAGCCAACATTATAGGTGCTGATATAAGCATGATTAACGGTAACGTTTTTGAAAATATTCTTCAGAGCAGGTATCTTCGAAAGTCCGGAATAGGAGACACGCCAGTTCGGAAGCGGGATTTTTGGGAATGGGTCGGTATTAACGTTATTTGGGTCTTTGCCTGTATAAGCAGCCAAAAATGCCGGTAATAACACATATTGTGAAGTCGGGCCATAACCTTCAGGATATCCGGTGGTATCATTTATTGGAATATTTCTTGGATCTTCATCAGCTATGCGGTTGGCAATATCCAGCCGGTAATCCCTCAGGTTTTCAAAATACTGTGATTTTTCATTATCAAGTGAACCACCAAATGCTGTTCCCCATGCAATGTATGAGATAGAGAAGCTTCCTGCCTGCATCCTGCTGCTTTCTGAAAATGTATTACTACTTTCACTATATGTATAATATGATTGGATATTCTCCGAATAAGTACGCATTGCATTAAGATCTATCTTAAAGTCTTTGAAAGGTTCAATTGTTACCTTTACGTTGAGGTTGGTGTTGTACAATTGAGTAAAAGCGGTATTTAAACTTTGGCTTGTTGATAGCCAGCCATCCCTGTTAAAATAACTTGGGTTATCGGGTTGGTATCCCAAAATAAACTGAAGACCCGGTGCATTGCTTCCCCAGTTATTTCCAACCAAATCGGGTTCGGGCATAAATCCTGGCAGAGTGGTTCCATTGTTAACGGAGTACTGGAATGAAACTTTTTTAATGCTCATCATCAATCGCAAAATGGACTCGTAAGCAATTTTCCCATAATTCACTTTCGGTTTTGTTTGGGTAGAGTCTTGTGGTGTTTGTTCCTCCTTTTTATTTCCATTCCTGCCTTTTTGCTGCGGGTTTTTGCGCGCAGGTTGATTTATTTTTTTGAGAAATCCAATTTTATTGTAAAGTTTGTTCAAATCCGCATTTCCATTAAAATTCCAGTTCTGGTTATTGGCAATGGTATTCCCAAGCTCATCCTGAATGGATATGGGTGAAGCCGTCCATGAGTAAGCCACATTAAAGCCAGCCGTAGCTGTAACCCAGTCGAGCAAAGGAAACTTATTAATCGGGATATTATAATTTAGGGCAAGTGATTGATTAAACCTGCTTTTAGTACCACCTTTCAAAATTTCACTTTTTACCCTTTCTTTCTTTTCGTCAACAGTGTAGGTGGTAGTAGCTCCATCAACATCACCTTTCCAGAAGTCATTTGGATTGCCCGGAAGCTCATTAATATAGCTTGTGGCATTGGCATTATAATTTAGGGTTAATGAGGTTGCCAGGTCAAATTTCAAATCATACAAACGATCCCAATCCCAGGTTTTGTTAAACCTTGGCGTTGTAGGTACATCTCCAAATGGATTTTTGTTCCTTAGCTTCTTCTGGTGGTACATCCGGTTCATGTTGGTTCGGAACGAGAACATTTTTGGCAGAAAATAAAAGTTAAAATCTTTTACCAGTTGAAGTGCTTTGGTTTTACTTACAAAACCAATATTTTCAAATGGTTTTACATTTTTTGGATTATTGGTAAAATTGTATCCCAGCCCCCCCATGTAGATTTTCTCCATGCTTGATTCAATATCTATATTTCGCTGGTAGGTTTCCTGGTAGCTGTAGGAAATATCAAAGTTTTCTATATCATAGATCCGGGATTTGGATTGAGCTCCAACTTTATCTTTTCTTACATTGATAAAAGAGATATTCCTTCGCTTGGTAAAATCGATGGTTAATGCTTTAATACTATCGACCTGCTGTTTATTTTCGTAACTATCCAATACATCCTGTAATTGCAGGTCGGGATCCAGGGGATTGTATTTGGGTTTAATATGGGTTTCTCCATAATCGAAATGCATGGGAATTTTGATCCCTGTTTTTTCAGGGAAGAACTTTCCGAGCTCCAGGTTGGTGGCAACATCAAAAGTTGAAACTCCTTCTAAAGGCACTTCTGTAATTTTTTTATCAATGGAAGCAAACCAGGGCGAGGTGTAGGTTCCGCTTAATGCAAGGTTACCCAGGTCGGCAAGATTCATCGATATCCTGCCGGTGGTGGCCCATCCACTTTGTTTGTTGAATTCGGTTAACCGCAATTCATTGATCCAGATTTCTGCACATTTGGGTTCGCCATCATCATCAGGTGTAGCTGATGTTTTCTTTGGGTTTCTGATACCTATTAATATGGCCTGTACATCACTGATGCTTGGTGACCCAATGACCGTTACCCTGTTTTTGCCATCATATGCTATATAAGGAAAACTGAGTTGAACGCCTGAGTTTTCCTGACGCATGGCTTCGTTTCGTTGTTGTTTAAATTGGGCAAGCCGTTCAAGGTCTATATTCAGTTCATTGCTCTCGGGCCAAATAGCGTTGGCATCATTTGTATACCAATTGGTAAAAGTAAGTGGTACTTCGTATTCATAATAGTTCTCTGTAAAATCGGAACCAATCCTTATGAAGATTGAAAGATCACCATATTTGAGTACATCGTAGTCCCTTGATTTTTCAGCATGAACAAACATTTTGAGGCGTTTGAATTGCCTGAAGTCAAAGTCGGCGGTTTTGTATGCAGCAGCTACATCGCCATCCACCAAATCGCAAACATTCATTACCATTGATTGCTCATTTAACCTGGTGAGGTTTGTTGTTCCAATATTTACTTCCCTTTCAATACCGGGAGGAATAACATATGGTATTGGAGACCTTGTTCCGTTTTCTTCAATATTTACTGCCGATATATCAAACGTAGTCACATTGGCCGAACTGGAGGCAATGTATTCACCAGGTGTGAGCAGATCTTCACTGTTTGGGTATCTTCTCCACTCACCTCTTACCAGGTCGAGTGTTGCAAAACGCAGCACCACCGGTTGATTAAAGCTGCGCATAAACATACGCATGAATCGGATGGATTTAAAATCAGAAATACTACCTATAACTTTGTCAGGATTCCTAACCGGAACCTTAAACTGATACCATTTAACATTCGCTTTTTCACCATTTGCCAGAGGAATGCCAACAGCTTCGTATACATCTGTAATATAATTCTCACCCACCTCCATTTTGTTGGGTTTGAGTTGTATGCGGTATTGGTAGTATCGTTCACCTTCGCTTAATGTATTGTCATCATTCAAATCCTCCACATTGGGTTGCCTTGTGTTTCCGTCATAAACACCACCGGAAGTGTTTTCAGGAGAGTTGCCATCAGGACCATTGTATTCCTTGTAGCGATTTAATACACTTGAATATTCGTTGCTGTTATCGTAATCATCGCCCCGGTAATTGTGATAGTTATCCCCTGACGGGTCGGCAACTGCATTGGCATAAGCCTGTGAGTTGGTGCCTAAAAAGTTAGCCAATTCGCCAAAGTAATCATACACTTTGTTCTGATCGATTTCGGTGTTTTGGTCGGAGAAAAAATATTGTTCATCCACATCACGTAAACCATCATAACCCACATCCTGAAATTCACGGGCACCTGCTTCGTTTGAAAAAGATTGAACAAGATCCAGTTTGTTGGGTGTTCGTCCCCAGGGAGTTGAAACCACATCGGTTTCAGGATAGGTGGCCGCAATGGGTAAGCCATGCTCGTAACTTTTGCGGCCATCGTTCAAAATATCTTCAGAAATATCACCCAGGTTGATATATAGATCACCGCCTGAGCCATTGTTTAAAGAACCTTCGGCAAAAGGATCCATCATCCAGAATTCAATGTATTCGATATTGGCTGATTCAAAATCGGTTGTTTCAATTTTACGCATCATACCTCCCCATCTGCTATCAGGCCCTTTCAGCGATCCGTCAGCATTCAATCCCTGCGATACTCCGCTTAATCCACCAGCATCAAAGTTGTACGGACCTCTCTCGGTTGGATAAAATGCTACGTTCAAAACGCCGATATTTGTTGGTGTTCCATTCGGTATGTCCTTGTTGGGGAATACTTCCGTTTCGAGCACCTGTCGAACATAATGATTACTTAATTCATCATTGGTGATGTTGGGTGGACGGATATTGCTGGAACGGTCATAAAATACTGAAGGGTCGATCACGTACCAGGCCATTCGCGCACGGTTGAATCCGTTGGTTACGTCATTGTAATATTCACCCTCAGGAAATAGATCTGCTTGAAATTGGGGAGTACTTGCAATATACCAGGTAGTGAAATTTCGCAGATCGATTGTCGATTTGGTTCCTTCAAAATCATCAATGTACGAAACTCCCTCTTTACCCACAGCTCGTGAGTGACCGGGGATAAAATGAGCGAACTCTCCATCCACCGACACATTGGAAGCAGCTGAAGTACTTATGAAAGGAAGTTTATCAACAAGTTTTGTAATAAATCTTGATTCTGTTTGATAACTCCCGTCTAAACCCCAGATGGTATTTGAAATAGGGTCGTCGCCGTAATTCACTTTTTGTGTTAGCGGACGTTCATGCAGATTTAAAATGGTACCGCCAAGGTGAAAGTTGCGGCTCACGTCATAATCCACATGTGCTCCCATTAATCTTTTGGTTTGAATACTGAAAAGCGAGTTGCTTTCCATCTTAATATTGATCGGTGTGCCTGAGTTAAGGATTCCTTCATTGATAATGCGCACGCGACCAAGGGTATAATCAACGGTGTAATCCACATTTTCGGTAAGCGGAACACCACCGGCAGTCACGGTTACCGAACCCTGGGGCACATTCAACGCATTCAACGAAATTTCAGAACCCGATTGCGATTTATAGTATCCGCTGATCAGGAATTTGTTCTTTTCGGCGTATTGCTCCGCTCCGGTTTTGGTTAATGTATACAATGAATCATAGCATATCTGATCGGCAAGATCAGTATAATCTGGTCCAAGTTGTTCACGTAAATATGACCCAAAGGGCTCTAAAACCGGAAAATAAACACGGCCATTTGCGGAATTAATTGTCCCTCCGTTGGTGGCTGCCTGATCAATGAAATCAAAAACTCCATCACTATATGGATTCAGCTGCTGATCAAGGTTGTCAAGGTTTAAAACCTGAATAAGGGGTGTTCCTTTGATGTCTTCTGGGCCCGATTCAAGATACCCGGTGGGTACACCTGATTCATTTCCCGAGAATAAAATATCAAGTGTAAAATCTTCTTTATTTACCTGGTAGGCGTTGAGTGAATAAACGTTTTTCATCATCAGGTCCCAAATGGGATTCCTGATATTAATATAAGTACTTTTGAGGAGTTTAACAATAAGGGTGTTTTGCCCGGTAATCCCTTCATCCGAAAATTCACCCACCTGGAAAACCGTTGAATCACTGCCTCCTCCGATAACCTGGTATTGGAATGCAACAGCAAGTGTTTGATCGGAATTTAACGCAGAGTTGAGGGAGATAAATCCAAGTTTCCTGTTGAAGTTGTACTCAGTCGGTTGCAACTTTCTGGCAAGTTCAATTTTTTCAAAATCTTCACCAGGTACAAAATCCAATCCAAGCAGATAATCGTTAATATTATTGATGTTGCGGATTTGGCTCGTATCCACATTCTTACTTTTGTTAAGCAGGTCGTTTGAATAATTGTCAGGAAGCAACAGGTTTGTAGTTTGTTGAACCTGTGGGTTGTTGATCCGTTCTGTTTCACCCAAATCTGTGAAAGCAACGATATTCCTGTTTTGGGTAACAGCAGCACCGATATTGGTAACCCAAACTTCAATTTTAGTGATGTTAATCTGCGAATTAATAATCGGCAGGTCCTTTAATCCATTTTCATAGTTTTCTCTGAAATAATGCGCCAGGAAAAAGTGCTTGTTTTCCTCGTATTCATCTGCTTTAATCAGAAAATCATTGGTTTGTGCTCCTCCCTGAACAGTAATGGTCGACGTTTCGCTTTCCTGCTCTGAAAAAATAGTGGTTACCGTAGTTTTACCAAACCGCAGTTTCGATTTGATCCCGAACAAACTCTGGCTTCCGGTGATCAAGGTGCTGTTAAGTGGGAGGCTCACATCGCCAGCTTCAAGTAACTGAAGAATTTCATCTTCATCACCCTCATAACGAAGGTTTAGCTTATTTTCAAATTCAAAAGTTGCTTCGGTATTGTAATTGGTTTTAAACTCAATTTTATCACCAATTTTGGCCACAACATTCATTTGAATTCGTTCCTGGAAATCAAAATTAACCTGGCGTCGCTGTTTTACGTCAAGGGTTGGGTCGTCGCGGCTGTTGCCCAAAACCTGGAAAATTAATTCCACATTACCTGAAGGCCGGATATCGATGGTATGCCCGCCAAATATTTTATCGAATGCTTTGCCTCCAATGTAAACCGAAGGGATGATGCCATTTCTGTTACCAGAACCGGATGCCTGTGCCCGCTCATTCCAATAACTGTCAACTGAATTTTGAAGTTCATATTCACGATATTCCTCCAGGGTCATGTAGGTGGGTGGACGGTAATCAAGATCACCCATTTTATGCCTGAGGATATACATCCCCGTTTCCGGATCGTATTCCACTTCCGACTTAATACTTTCGGGTACTTTTAGATAAAGCGGATTGGTGTTTTCCTGGCCGGTATATGGAAATTGTTCTTGTTCGAAAGGGTAGGGGGTTTTGAGGCTTTTGTTAGTATCAGCTGTTTCGGTTGAATCAGGAGGGAAAAGAAATTTGTTAATATAATGATTGTTATCCTGGTTATCAACATACTTCCCTGCTCTGGCCGCCATTGCGGAAACAGTCAATAACAGAATAAACAACAAATAGTTCTTGTATCTTACAATCCGCTCCAAATAAAAAGTCGTTTCTTAAATCAAAAAACTTTGAAATTCATCTGAACAGCAAACCAGATAAAAATTCAAAGTAAATTAACCCCCATGCTTGTTATAATATTTTTAATGCTTCCTTGATCAAATCTTCAATAGCAACGTCCGGACCCAGTTTTTGAATGATCTTGTCAAGTGCTTTTTCAGCACTTGCTTTATTGAATCCTAAAACTGTCAGACCTGATAACGCTTCATCTTTATTTGTATTGTATGATGCCGATATAAAATCAGGACTCATTTTTCCTTTGTCTAATTTATCTTTCAAATCAATGATGATCCGCTGTGCCGATTTTGCGCCTATTCCCTTCACCGATTGAAGTAGCACTGCATTATTATCCCTGATGGCATTGTACAATTTATCAGGAGATAGTGATGAAAGCATCAAAATTGCTGTGCTGCTGCCAATGCCGCTTACCGAAATCAACATCCTGAAAAGGCTGCGCTCACTGGGATCAGCAAAACCGTAAAGAACAAACCCAACAGGTGTGGTAGCCTCGTTTTTTATTGCAAGGTGGGTGAACAATCTGCATTTGCTTTGTCCTTTGATATGACTGAAGGTGTTCAGTGAAATATTAATTTCATATCCTATTCCCTGGCAGTCAATAACCACATATGCCGGATTTAATTCAGAAATGGTTCCCTCAATATAGGAATACATAAGTCAGTGAGTCAATAAATTGATTGAAAAATATCGTCTTTCAAAGACTGCGCTAAAATAGAAATTATAATTTAGTAAAGACTTGATCTTAAAATTATTTGTAAACATTATAATTTGATAAATATCTTTAAAAAAAATATTTCAGGAGGTATCAAATTTCTTAGATTTGCGTTTTTGTTAATTCATTCACAATAATTCCAAATATTCCATGGACAACCTGTTTAGAAAAGATGCATTTAATTACCATGCACAAGGAAGACCGGGTAAACTTGAGGTAATCCCCACGAAACCCTATTCAACGAAACGTGACTTATCGCTGGCTTATACGCCGGGTGTAGCTGAGCCATGTTTAGCTATCAAAGACAATACGGATGACGTTTATAAGTACACGGCCAAAGGTAATCTGGTAGCTGTAATATCAAACGGCACGGCTGTTTTAGGCCTTGGTGATATCGGCCCCGAAGCCAGTAAGCCCGTTATGGAAGGCAAGGGTTTACTTTTTAAAGTATTTGCCGACATCGACGTTTTTGATATTGAGATTAAAGAGAAAAATGTAGATAAGCTGGTGGAAGCCATTATCGCAATCGCTCCTACTTTTGGTGGAATTAACCTGGAGGATATTAAAGCTCCAGAGTGTTTTGAGGTGGAGGACAGGGTAAAAGCAGCCCTTGATATTCCTGTGATGCATGATGACCAGCACGGTACGGCAATCATTACAAGTGCAGGCTTGTTAAATGCTCTTGAGATCAATGGAAAGAAAATAGATGAAATTAAAATTGTTGTAAATGGAGCCGGGGCTTCGGCCATTTCATGTAGCCGGCTGTATATTAAATCAGGTGTGCGTCGTGAAAATATAATCATGCTTGATAGCAAGGGTGTGATTCACAAGGACAGAACTGACTTAAATGAAACAAAAAAACAATTTATTACAGATTCTCCGGCACGCACCCTTGAGGAGGCACTTGATGGTGCTGACATGTTTTTAGGTCTTTCGGCTGCGGGTGCCCTTAAAAAGGAATGGCTTAAAAAAATGGCCCCCAATCCAATCGTTTTTGCTCTAGCCAACCCGGTTCCTGAAATTTTACCGGAAGAGGCAGAATCGGTCAGAGATGATATTATTATGGCGACTGGCCGTTCCGATTATAACAATCAGATCAATAACGTACTTGGTTTTCCGTTCATTTTCAGGGGAGCCATGGATGTTAAAGCCACTGCAATCAATGATGAGATGAAGCTTGCTGCTTCGGTTGCCCTGGCTGAACTTGCCAAACTTCCGGTTCCTGAAGAAGTAAATATTGCTTTTCAAACGACTAATTTAAAATTCGGACACGATTATATTATTCCCAAACCAACAGATCCAAGGCTAATTGAACATGTGGCTCCGGCAGTTGCTAAAGCTGCGATGGATAGTGGGGTTGCCCGTCGACCTATTGAAGATTGGGCAAAATATAAGGAAGAATTAAGAAAGCGGCTGGGGATTAGCAACCCATTGATCAGGCAAATAAAAATGTCAGCAAAACGGGATCCAAAGCGGGTTGTATTTGCCGAAGCAGAAAATTATAAAATGCTTAAAGCTGCTGAAATTGTGTATAATGAACAACTGGCAGTGCCTATTTTACTCGGAAATCGTGATGTGATAGAGGAAATCATCGAAACCAACGATCTGGAACTAAAAGGGGTGAAAATTGTTGATCCTCGTGAAGATTCAGAAAAAACCAGACGCGATGAATTTGCTAAAATATTATGGCGATCCAGACAGCGAAAAGGAGTTACATTTCATTCGGCACAAGAAATGATGTTGCATCGGAATTATTTCAGTCCCATGATGGTGGAAGCCGGCCATGCGGATGCCATGATATCCGGGCTGGTGCGGCATTATGCAGATGTTCTTAAGCCGGCATTGGAAGTAGTTGGTAAAAAAGAGGAAGCCAAAATTGTATCAGGAATGTACATTATTAATACCAAGGAGGGACCGTACTTTTTAGCGGATTGTACTGTGAATAAAAATCCAACTGTGGATGAAATGGTTGAAATCACACTTCAAACAGCGTTTGCAATTGAACAATTTAAAATAAAACCCAGAATAGCTTTTGTGTCTTATTCAAACTTTGGATCAAATGATGGCAATATACCGCAAAAGCAAAGAGAAGCAGTTGGTATTTTGCACCGCGATTACCCAGATTTGGTTGTTGATGGTGAAATGCAGGTTAATGTTGCCTTGAGTGAAGAGATCATCAATGAAACTTTCCCCTTTAGTAAGTTGGCAGGTGGTAAAGCCAATACACTTATATTTCCCTACCTTACAGCGGGCAATATAGCTTATAAACTCTTGCAAACCATGAGTAAGTTTGAGGTGATTGGACCTGTTATCAACGGACTCAGTAAATCAGTTCATGTTTTGCCAATCGGAGCCTCTGTTTCTGAAATTGTAAATATGGTTATGATAGCAGTAATGGATGCACAATGTGTTGAAAAAAGAGCCAAAGGCGAAGGCTGCAGATAACTTAATGTATTACAGGTATGACGGTCACTTAGTAAAAGTGGCCGTTTTTTATGCCATTTAAAATTGAAAGAGAATCAATTAGTCGTTTCATACCAGTTAAAACATTAAATTTTTGTTATTATTCTGAAAGAAGGCTTCTCTTTCCATTAATAATTCCTATATTTATCGGTTCAAATTTTTAAATAGCTCTTTGGTTTAATATATTGATGCAGATGCTGTTTGACGATACTTATAAAACAATTGGTGCGCAAAGTGAAGGAGTTTATAAAGATCGGGGAAGTAAATTTATTGCAATTGCTTTACCTGTTATATCGGAAGATGAAGTGAAACAGCAGCTATCAGAAATTCGGTCTGCATACCACGACGCCAGGCATCACTGCTATGCATATGTGCTTGGGGCAGGTAAAGATGCCCACCGGTTTAATGACGATGGTGAACCGTCGGGTACGGCAGGCAGACCAATATTTGGTCAAATCAGTTCGAATGACCTGACAAATATATTGGTGGTTGTGGTTAGGTATTTTGGCGGCACCAAATTAGGTGTTAGAGGCCTGATTGATGCCTATAAAACCGCAACTGCTGATGCCCTCGAAAACGCTACTATTATTACTCAAACTGTTAAGGAAATTTATACAGTGGATTTTGAATACCCTTTGATGAACGATGTAATGAAGATTGTAAAGGACGAGGACCTTATCATGAGGAACCAAAAATTTGATTTGGCCTGTAAAATTGAATTTGAGGTGCGAAAATCTAATGCTTCATCTGTGTATGAAAAGTTTACCAAAATCAATAACCTTAAGATTAACTATTTAGCCACTACATGAATTTTATATGTGATTGGAGTACATTTGATTTGATACGGATTTTTTTTTAAAAAATCAAGGGTGATTATGTTTTTTTTTAAACTTTTTTTATTTCAATTTTGTTCGCAATTTCCGATTGAAAACTAACTGGATCAGGGGTTGTAAATCACATCGTAGTATTGAAACGTTAACCACTTAACATTTAATTGCTTAAAACAATTAAATAAATGAAGAAAAATTGTAAAGCAGTCTGGGATAACTGTCTGAAGGTAATTAAAGACAATATTAGTCATCAGAGTTTTAAAACCTGGTTTGAGCCTATCAAGCCCGTGAAGCTTGATGACAATATCCTAACTATTATGGTACCAAGCCAGTTTTTTTATGAATGGCTTGAAGAACACTATATATCTCTGTTAAAAAAGACAATAAAGAAGGAACTGGGGCCTGAAGGTCGGTTGGAATACAGTATTATTATGGATAATAACCTTTCAGGTTCGAATCCTCCATATACTGTTAAATTCCCTACTTCAAACAAAACAGCTACTTCAAATCCGGCTGTAAATATGCCTATTGATCTTAACAAGGGGTCATCCAAAGAAATTCCAAATCCTTTTATAATTCCCGGTCTAAAGAAGATCAAGGTCAATAGTCAGCTGAATGAAAATTATTCATTCGATAATTTTATTGAAGGGGATTGCAACAGGCTTGCCCGGTCAGCTGGTTTTGCTGTAGCCAGTAACCCGGGAAAAACCGCCTTCAATCCTCTATTAATATACAGCAATGTTGGTTTGGGTAAAACACATCTTGCACATGCCATTGGATTAGAGGTGAAAGTTAATTTCCCCGAAAAAACAGTTCTTTACGTTACCTCAGAACAGTTTACTAATCAGTATATCGAAGCGGTAAAAAATAACAATCAAAACGACTTTATTCATTTTTACCAAATGATTGATGTTTTGATTGTAGATGATATTCAATTCCTGGTGAAAAAGGAAAAAACCCAGGAAATTTATTTCCACATTTTTAATCATTTGCACCAAAACAACAAACAATTGATCATCACTTCCGATAAGCCGCCAGTTGAAATGGAAGGAATGAATGCAAGGTTGCTGTCGAGGTTCAAATGGGGCTTATCCGCCGACTTGCAGGTTCCTGATCTTGAAACCCGGATTGCAATTATAGAAAAAAAATTGTATAAGGATGGTGTTGAAATGCCAAAAGATGTGATTGAGTATCTGGCCTACAGTATCACCTCAAATGTAAGGGAACTTGAAGGGGCCTTGATCAGTATCTTAGCACAATCTTCACTTAATAAAAAGGCCATCAATCTGGAACTGGCCAAGAAGATGATCGATAAATTCGTGAAAAATACCTCACGTGAAATTTCCATTGATTATATCCAAAAAGTGGTAAGTGACTATTTTGGGCTTCCACTTGAGGCAATTCATTCCAAAACAAGAAAGCGTGAAATCGTTCAGGCTCGACAGCTTGCGATGTATTTTTCAAAAAAATTAACCAAAGCTTCGCTGGCTACCATTGGATTACATTGTGGTAATAAGGATCATGCCACTGTTCTGCATGCCTGCCGAACGGTAAATAACCTCATTGAAACCGATAAACAATTCAGGAATTACGTTGAAGAACTGGACAAGAAAATAACTTTATAATTCTTCACTTTTACATTTGGTTATTTCTATTACTTTTTGTACCTTTCCACGATAGAAATCTTGTGATGTTGCATTGTGTTTGCACATTACAAAAATACCTTCCTGAATTATGAAAGTACTATTTTTATGTAATGCAAATATGTGCCGTTCCCCATTGGCCGAGGGATTATTAAAATTGATTTTTAAAGAAAAAAATATTGATGGGTTTGTTGACTCTGCAGGCTTTGAGGCCTATCATATTAACGAAACACCCTATGAGCACACCATTCGAAAAGCTCAAAATCAAGGAATTGATATTTCCACAAAAAGGGTTAGATTATTCAGTCAGACTGATTTTGATAAATTTGACAGAATTTATGTAATGGACACCCTCGCCTACCGAAATGCGATTGAGTTTGCCCGCAATGATAAGGACAAAGCCAAAGTAGATTTTTTAATGAACGTCGTCAATCCCGGGAAAAATGAACCCGTTCCTGTTCCTCATGCACAAAGTGAAGATGATTACGACCAAACCTACATGCTGCTACATGAAGCTTGTGAAAAAATTGCCGAGTCAATTACAAAAGAACAGTTAAATTAGAAGTTGTTGTGTGAAGAATTTGAATTTGATCAGCAAAGAAGATATCATTCAAGCTGCAAAACGTATATCTCCCTATATTCATAAAACACCCGTATTAAAATGTGATTTACTAAACCGTTTAGTTGGTGGTGAGATTTTATTTAAATGTGAAAATTTTCAAAAAGCAGGTGCATTTAAATCCCGTGGAGCGACCAATGCTGTATTTTCGCTTTCATCCCAACAAATAATGAATGGCGTTTGCACACATTCATCAGGTAATCATGCCGCTGCGCTGAGCAGGGCCGCTCGGTTAAGAAATTGTGAAGCCTTCATTGTAATGCCCAAAAATTCATCAAAGGTGAAAATAGAAGCAGTTAAGCAGTATGGAGGATCAATAACTTTTTGTGAACCGACACTTCAGGCACGAGAGGAAACTTTGCGTGAGGTTATTAGCAAGACCGGTGCCATGGAAATTCATCCCTATAATGATATTCGGATTATTGCCGGACAGGCTACAGCTACGATGGAGCTTATTGATCAAGCCGGACCTTTTGATATTATTATGGCGCCGGTTGGAGGCGGAGGTTTGTTAAGCGGAACAGCGCTGGCAAGCCATTATTTTGGGAATGGTGCTCAGGTAATTGCCGGAGAACCATCAGGAGCTGATGATGCCTACAAATCCTTTTATTCAGGCGAGTTTGTCCCCTCGGTGAATCCCAAAACCATAGCTGATGGGCTTCTAACTTCTTTGGGTTCGGTTACTTTTCCGATTATACAAAATCATGTTTCAAAAATCATAACGGTTTCAGAGGATAGCATTATAAAAGCTATGCAGTTAATTTGGGAGAGAATGAAAATTATTATTGAGCCCTCTTCAGCGGTTCCATTTGCTGCAATTCTGGATAATCGTGGTATATTTGCCAGGAAAAAAACAGGAATTATTATTTCGGGAGGTAACGTTGATTTAACAAAGCTTCCATGGAAATAAATCAGTTTTTACTATGCAAAAATCTCAAGGAAATTTATACCTGATTCCATCCTTTCTCAGTCCACAAAATGATGCTGATTTTGTGTCAAATGCTAACAAACAAATAATTTATAAAATCCGGTATTTTATTGTGGAAAATATCAGAACTGCCCGAAGGTTTTTGCGTGCAATTGGATTTAATGTAAATTTTGAGGAGGTTTTTTTTACTGAATTAAATAAGCATACCGAATTACTAGATACCTATCAATTTTTAAATCCTGTAAATGAAGGTCAGAATATGGGATTGATTTCTGAAGCAGGAATGCCATGCATTGCGGATCCCGGAGCACATATCGTTATGCTTGCTCACGAGCAAGGAATCAAAGTGGTGCCGCTTGCAGGTGGCTCTTCAATAATAATGGCTCTCATTGCCTCCGGCTTCAACGGGCAAAACTTTGCTTTTCATGGTTATCTCCCCTTGTCACAAAGCGATCGGGTAAAAAAACTCAAAGAATTAGAACAGCATGCTGAAATATCGGGGCAAACTCAAATATTTATGGAGACACCGTACAGGAATAATCAGCTTTTTGATACACTTGTAAAATCTCTGAAACCAACTACCATGCTCGCTATTGCGGCTGATATTACTGACCATACTGAATTTATCAGGTCGAAAAAAATTCATGATTGGGCAAAAACAACTCCGGACTTGAATAAGCGGCCAACGATATTTCTGATTTCGAAATAAGGAATGTATCAACTTATACTGGAAGGCCCAAAAAATTAAAGGTGGTAAAATCCTGGATTTTACCACCTCGCTTCGCTGTTCTGTGTTAAAGAAACACAGTAGTATTAACTTGATAATATTTTTAATATTGTTTAATTGTAAAAAATTTTAACGGATCTTATGCTAATATTGATATCACCAGCAAAAACGCTTGATTTTAAAGGTAAAGCTATTACTAAAGATTATACTTTGCCACAGTTTTTACCGGAAAGTGAAGAGCTTGTTAAGCTATTAAAGAAAAAAAGTGCTAGGCAAATCGCCCAAATGATGAAGATCAACCCCAAGCTGGCCCAATTGAATTATGAGCGCTTTCAGGAGTGGCACTTGCCCTTTTCAGATAAAAATGCACAGGAGTCGCTATTAATGTTCAAGGGTGAGGTTTATAATGGATTGCAGGCTGAAACATTTTCAGGGGCTGAATTGAATTATTCTCAAAAGGTGTTAAGAATATTATCGGGATTATATGGAATATTACGCCCTCTTGATTTAATTCAACCCTACAGACTGGAGATGGGCGTCAAATGGAATACCCGGAAATGGAAAAGTTTGTCAAAATTTTGGGATCAAAAAATTACTGATAATGTTAAAGGTGAGATTGAACATACGGAGAACCCCTTGTTGGTAAATCTGGCATCCCGTGAATATTTTGATGTTATTAATACATCCCGCCTTCAATGCAGAATGATAACTCCAATATTTAAAGAATATCACAATGGAGCATATCTATTTATGACGGCTTATGGCAAAAAGGCTAGGGGGTTGATGGCCCGTTATATAATCCAGAAACAGATCACCAATCCTGATGAAATGAAATTATTTGATGAAGACGGGTATTATTTTAATGATAATCTTTCTGAAGGAGATAATTGGGTGTTTACCCGTGGCTAATAAAATCCAAGGTGGATTCGTAAAAAAAAGCCCCGAATAAAGGGGCTTTTTTGCGGAGAGAGAGGGATTCGAACCCCCGGAGGTGTTACCCTCAACGGTTTTCAAGACCGCCGCATTCGACCGCTCTGCCATCTCTCCAAAGCGCTGCAAAAATAGTATTTTTTTGATTGTGCAAAAAAATTATTCAGAATTATACCAAATCTTTGATAATGTCAAACTTTAGGTTAATTTTGTCGTACCAAGCAACCATAATCCCAAAAATTATTTCATAGTGTAAAATGTTGTTGTTGATCTGCAACATTATTTAATTGGTTTTGCTAATTTTGGAGTTTTAAACAGTGGTATTATAAATATGAAGATTTCAAGGAGGCAGGTATTAATGCTAATACTTATTATTAGCATATTAATTTTGTTTATGCCGATCAAAGTTAATTATAGCTTTGAATCGACGGCGTTGGTTTATCCCTACCAGGAATGGCATCTTAAGCGAGGTCAGGATGATAGCTATGTGAGTGAATTGGTTAATAATAAAACCAATGCTATCAGTCATCTCAAAAATTATAAATTTGAAAGAGGTGATGTTGCCGAGGTAAATCTTCGAGAAGACCTTGAAGCCGGTACCTATGTTAAATTTCAGGATACTATTGCCACAATTCATTCATTTTATATTGATAATGAGATTACAAAACTGCAAAATCTCAAGGCAGTAGAAAGTGAATCCCTGATCATGAATTCTGCCGGCGAAAAAGAATCCATTATCCTGCAGGCACAGCGAGAATATGATTTTGCCCAGCAGCAACTTCAACTTGAAAAGAAAAACTATGAGCGTAAAAGTTTGCTTTTCGCTGATAGTATTATCTCAATGGCAGATTTTGAAGCTGTTGAAAATGCTTATAAACTTGCCCAAATTGAAGTGGAAATCGAAAGCAATGAACTCGAGATTTTAAAGTCGGGAAAGAAATCTGAAGAATTAAATTACATACGCCAAAAAATTGATTCTTATGAGAGGGAGATTCAAACCCTTGAGCAATTGAAAGACCAGTTTTTTATTGTGCCTCCAATTGATGGTATAGTAAATTATAGTAAGGTAGTAAATGGTATTATTTCATTGAGCGATACTTCAAGCTATATTCTCAGAATTCCCGTAAAGGTAAATAATATCCAGTTTTTAAATAGCATAAGTTCAATTCAGTTAAAGATACCCGGATACGATGAAGAGGTGGTAGCTACCTTTCTGGATATTGAAGAAAATGTGAGCTTGATGGCGAATCAACAAATGGCCATTGCCAAAGCATTAATTCCGGGGGGGCATCAAAATATTTATCCCGGAATGGCAGTTCAATGTAAAGTAGTCTGCGACAGAATTACTTTGTATCAGTATCTGAAAAGAGGCGTACAATTGAGTTTATAAAAATAAATGCGCTACGAATTTAAATATATTGTCAATAATAACTACCTGGAGCCGTTGCGCCAGATGATTTTGCCATTTGTCAATATGGATGAAAATACTGACGATGATAAAGGGCGAAATCATTACACAGTCAGGTCAATATATTTTGATAATGCAAGCTACGATTTTTATTTTGAAAAAGTTGAGGGAATTAAGAACCGGAAAAAAGTACGCTTGCGGGGTTACGATGAAGGAGCGGCTGATGATGTAGTATTCCTTGAAATAAAGCGCAAATACGAGATTCCAATCTTAAAATATCGGGCACCGGTTCGATTTAATGACGCACTGGAAATGTTCAAGGAAAAGCATATCAATGGATTTGCTTTAAATGAATTTGGTATAAGCAATAGCGCAGAGAATGCCACCCGATTTTTTTACCAGCTATATTCAAAAAACCTGCGACCGGTAGTATTGATCGTGTATGAAAGAGAGGCATATTTAAGTAAATTTGATGATACAGTTCGAATAACATTTGATAAACAGTTGCGTGGGATGGCTTATCCTTCGTTAAATGATCTGTATAATGAAAAGGAACTCACCGTGGCAATGAAGAATAACTTCATTTTAGAAGTGAAATTTAACAAACATTTTCCGTTATGGCTTTCTCCAATCCTTTCAAAATATAGTTTAAAAAGGTGTTCAGCATCCAAATATACAATTACAATGGATACCTGCAGGGTAGTTAACAAAGTCACAAAATCAACTATTTACACTCGTTCCAAATGGGACCATTAATACAGTAGCATATGTTTGAGCAATTTCAGAGTTTGGATTTGTTTCCTGTAAACTTTTTTGATGTAATTACGAATTTAGTAGTTGCACTGGTTTGTGGTTTAATAATAGCTGTTGTTTATCGATTTATTTATAAAGGATCAAGTTATTCTGTTACTTATGTAAATTCACTTGTATTGCTAACGCTTATTACATCAGTGGTTATTTTGGTAATTGGTAATAACCTTGCCCGGGCTTTTGGCTTGGTTGGGGCCATGTCCATCATTCGATTCCGAACAGCAGTAAGGGATGTTCAGGATATCGTTTACCTGTTCTTCGCACTTTCTGTTGGTATGGCTGCAGGTGTTGGTTTGCATTTAATAGCCATTGCGAGCACTGTTGTGATTAGTTTAGTCGCCATAGTATTAGTAACGTTCAATTTTGGTGCTCCCCGAAAATTGGAATATTTAATCCAAATATCATATGCCTCCAGTACCGAAAGCGATCTGATAATTAATGATATACTAAAACAACATTGCAAAAAATTCAATCTTGTTAACCTAAAGAACCTGGGCGACGAAAATGTAGAAGCATTTTACCAGGTTCGTTACAAACAAAAGGAAAAAAGTAATGAATTGATTCGTGAATTGCGTCAAATTGAGCATGTAATGCATGTTAACATGTTTTTTGATGATAATGATGCCGATGCACTTTAGTTCATGAATTATTGCCTTTCTTGAACACAAACTTACCTTCCTTGTTTATTGAATGTGGCTGCTTTAAGCTTACACCTTTCAGTTTTATATTGTATTTTTGAGCAAATATTCAGCTTGTAATGTCAAAAACTTATTGCAAAAAGAAAAATAAAACAGATTCAAAAGAAGCACGATTTAAATGTAAAAAGTGTGATGGTAAAGCTGATACTAAGAAAGGTGTATGCAAGCCGGTAAAAATTTGAAGGATTCAAAAAAAGCCATGGTTTTTGCAGCAGGACTGGGTACCCGCCTTAAACCTATTACCAATAATAAACCGAAAGCGTTAGCCGAAATAAATCACATTCCACTTCTGGAAATTATTATCCGGCGACTCATTCAATTTGGTTTTCATGATATCGTAGTCAATGTGCACCATTTTTCAGATCAGGTAGTTCAGTTTATCCGTCAGAAAAATAATTTTGGGGTGAATATCATGATCAGTGATGAATCTGACCTTCTGCTTGATACCGGAGGAGGATTGCAAAAAGCCAGGCTTTTCCTTGCTGGCAAATCACCCATTCTTTTACACAACGTAGATATCCTTACCAATTTGGATTATTCAAAAATGGAAGAATATCATTTGCAGCAAAATGCACTTGCTACAGTTGCTGTGAGGAATCGCCGAAGCAGCAGATATTTATTATTTGATGAAGATAATCAGCTTTGCGGATGGGAAAATACATTAACCCATGAAGTAAAATTGCCGGTTCCAACAGTGCCACTTATAAACCTTGCTTTTAGTGGTGTTCATTTTGTAAGCCCTGATATCTTTACACATCTCCACGATACTGGTCCCTATTCCATTATTACAAAATATCTTGACCTGGCAGTCTCCAGCAAAATTATGGGATATATTCACAATGACGATTTTTGGATGGATTTGGGTAAACCCGAACATTTACAGACAGCTTCAGGTCTTTATAATCAATACATTGCTGATTTATGATTTCGTTTATTGATCATATCGCCAGCTACCTCTACCAACATTTTAGCGGACAATTTCTGGAAACTGCTGTTGTGTTCCCAAGTCGCAGGGCGGGATTGTATTTAAGAAAAAGTTTAAGCAAGCTAATTGATAAGCCCATCATAATGCCCCGAGTGCTTTCTATCGAAGACTTTATTTCGGAATTGTCAGGCTTTCAGTCAATTGATACGGTTTATCTCCAATTTGAACTTTATGATGTTTACCGAAAACTTGCGGGACCAAAGGCTCAATCATTTGCAGATTTTATTCAATGGGGCGATGTAGTTTTAAAGGAGTTTAATGAACTGGATCTTGCAATGGCAGATCATGAGCAACTGTTTAATTATCTAAGCGAATCCAAAGCCATTTCGCTGTGGAATCCTGATGGAACTCCTCTTACTCCATTTCAATTAAACTATCTGCAGTTTTACAATTCGTTGGGTGATCTTTATAATGAATTACGAAAAAGATTGCTCGAAAAGCGGCAGCCATATCAAGGACTTGCATATCGTTTCCTGGCCGAAAAATGGCAACATGAAGGCGTATCTATGCCCTGGGAAAAAGTTGTGCTGGCCGGATTTAGTGCCCTAACTTCAGCCGAAGAAAAAATTTTTGTTCAGCTGGAAAATGAAGGGAAGGGCCTTTTCTTTTGGGATTGGGATAATTATTATGTGGATGATGCCAACCAGGAAGCCGGGTTTTTCATTCGTCGAAATAAAAAGATTTTTAAAGATTTTAATGGAATAGCTGAACATGATCATTTTAATCGTATTCCCAAAGAGATTCAAATTATTGGCGTACCTCAGCGGATCGGTCAGGCGAGGATTGCCGGCGGAATTTTAAAAAAACTTGATCCCGGGAAAGGGTTATCCACAAATACCGCTGTAATTCTTAATGATGAGAGCCTTGCCGTTCCTTTTTTGAATTCACTGCCTGAGGCGATTGGTAATTTTAATATAACCATGGGTTTGTCGCTGGATCAAACTCCCATCGCCAGGTTATTGAACAAGGTTATGGATATGCATGAAAATGCTATTAAGTTTCGAAGAAAGGAAGCTGATCCCATACGTTTTTATTACAAAGACGTTTTGGCTGTGATTGAAAATCCTTTTTTTCAGCAATTATTTGATGTGAGCGATGTTCAGCTTGCCAGGCCCGTAGATGAAATTCGCAAAAGCAATTCGGTATTTATACAGGAAGGAGAATTACTGATTTCCCGGCAAACAGATTTATTTAACCAGGGGAGTGCAAATTTAAGTTTGTTGTTTTCCGACTTGCAAAATCAACCTGTCAGGGCGGTATTTGCCTTTAAAATCCTGCTCAAAAAGTTGAAGGAGCTTTTTAGTGTATCATCAGATTCCAATTCAGACAATAAACTCAATCTGGAATATTTATTTCATCTCTCAAAGGTTATAAACACGCTTGAAGGAATGATCCATCAGCATGAATTTATTCAGGATATAAAAACACTCAGGTTGGTTTATAAGCAGGTAATAAATTCGGTGCGATTGCCATTTTACGGTGAGCCTTTACAAGGTATTCAGGTGATGGGAATGCTCGAATCCCGCACACTTGATTTTGAAAACTTAATCCTTTTGGCCGTAAATGAAGGGCATCTGCCTGCTGGCAAAACGGGCAATTCATTTATCCCGGTGGATATTAAAAGGGAGTTTGGAATACCGGTATATGAAGAACATAATGCCGTTATTGCTTACCATTTTTACCGTTTGCTTCAAAGATCCAAAAAGGTTTACCTGCTTTATAATACTGAACCCGATGATATGGGTGGGGGAGATAAAAGCCGTTTTTTAATGCAATTGCTGCATGAATTGCCGGTAAAAAGTCCTGAAAGTAAAATTATGGAACGCATTATCGACCTTTCTTCAGGGATGGATATCACAGATGAGGCAATAACTGTTGTGAAAAATGAACAGGTTTATGAAAAACTGAAATCTTTGGCCAAAAGAGGATTTTCAGCAAGCTCCTTAAATTCGTACCGGAGATGTTCCCTGCAATTCTATTTTCAGCATGTGGAGGGTATTCAGGAAATGGAAGAGCCGGAAGAAACCATCGAAGTGAATACACTTGGAACCGTTATTCATGAAGTTTTGAATGATATGTACAAACCCTACCTGGAGTTGGAAATCTCCGTGAATGCCATTCAAAACATGAAGAAAAATGCAATCAACTTCATTCGCAGATCATTTGAAAAAAACTACCCAGGTGGTGATATAGATCATGGTAAAAACCTGCTGATATTAAAGGTTGCAGAGTCATATGTCCAAAATTTTCTAAACCATGAATTAAAACAAATCAATGCAGAAAAAACCTCGTTGCGTATCAAGGGGCTTGAAAAAAGATTTGAAACGGAATACAAGGGATTGGAAGAAACAAAAAATATTAAAATAAAGCTGAAAGGTTTTTTTGATCGCATAGATAATCTTAACGGAGTTACACGAATCATCGATTATAAAACCGGTCGTGTGGCACCGCTGGATTTGAAATTTAAGTCGTGGCATTTATTATTGGAACGGCCAAATCTTGATAAAAGCTTCCAATTACTTTTTTACAAATATTTATTTGAAAAGGAAAATCCCGAAATCCAAAATCCCGATAGTGGTATTATTTCGCTGCGCAATCTTAGTACCGGGTTTATGAAGGCCGAAGAGCCTGCAGGTGAAGATGATGAATTTGGCTCATTCAAAGAAATATTGGATCATCTTATTGCCGGTATTTTTGATGTTGAAAAGCCTTTTTTACAAACGGATGACATCAAGGTTTGTGGCTATTGTCTTTTCAAAGCATTATGCAACAGGGGATAAAAAACCCGGCGTGGAAAGAATCCACGCCGGACTTGACACCGAAAAAACCTACATTGGCTCTCTATCATGATCATCCGCGTTTGGCGCGCTCCCAGTTCACACTCTGCTGCCCTTTCATATAGCGCTTAAAGCCAAGGTAAACGGAAAGATTCATAATAAAGAAATAATAGGGAACGAATAATGCTTTCACCTTTAGTTTGCGGTTTTCGAGAAACCACCCGGTAAGTGCTGCTACATAAAATAGCACTTGCCCATACAATAATATCTTGTATGTTAGCGGATTGATGAAAGTATTATCGGTGGCAAAGAACAATATAAAATTAAAGATCAGAATGAGCAAAAGAAATAAAGGTGCCAGGGTCCAGCGAAGTACCCTGTGCGAAATATACTGAAACGATAATATTCCATATTTGAAGATATTCAATAACTCTTTTAGCCTGATCACCGACTGTATACCTCCGGCACTGATCCTGATTTTGCGTTTCAATTCTTCTTTTACATTGGCAGATGCTGTTTCTATGGCATAAGCTTCAGGATTGTACTGGATTACATACCCTTTCATGGCTGTACGAAGGGATATGATAAAGTCGTCGAGCAATGTGTCGGGTTCAACGTCCTGGAACAACTCCGTGCGGATCGCAAACAACTCACCGGCAGCGCCCACAACTGAGTACAGTTCGGCATCCCATTTTTTTAGCGTTGATTCATATTTCCAGTAAAGCCCTTCACCCGCTCCGGCTGCTGCATCTGTCTCATTACTGTAAATTCGTTTTTCACCCGACACACAACCTACTTTCGGATTGGCAAATAGGTTAACGATCTCCCGAATAGATTTTGTGCCAAGAATGGTATTGGCATCTGAAAATATTATAACAGGGGTATCCACCAATTTCACGCCCCGGTTCATGGCTGCTATTTTCCCGTTCCTTTCGGGTTTGTGATAAACTGTTATACCAGGGTAGTTTTTCAATAAATCCGGTGTTCCGTCATCCGAACCATCGGTAACCCATACCTGTTTTAATTTTGCCTGTGGGTAATCAAGTGAAAGCGTGTTGTCAACTTTTTGAGCTACATAGTCTTTCTCGTTAAAGGCTGCAATAAGCAGTGTTACTTCAGGTTCATAATCAGGAATCATTTCCTGCGTTTTTTTGGGTAAAAGCCTTTTTATTCTCACCAGTAAATAAAGTAAAATTCCATAACCTACATAGGCATAAAAGATGACGAATAGCCCGAGCCAGAAGAGTATCTCAATTGTTTTCATATCGATTTTTTTTAAGTAATTCAATTATAGTTACCTCACCATTACTATTATATCTAACCGGAATTCCTGAAACTCCGCAACCGTTATGTGTATAGCCAATCATTCCGTTTTCGTGCCAAATACCGCTTGCATACTGGCTGCCTTCTTTTTGGTGCGTGATGAGTGGTTTGCCGTTTGGCAGGCAAATCTGGCCACCATGAGTATGACCACACAAATACAGTTTATAATCGTTTTCGGAGGCGATGTTTTTCAGCTCCGGGGTGTGCACTGCGGCTATCTTAAAACCATCAAAATCTGCCTGAAGCGAATGGGCTGCTTCTACAGTGTAGTAGGAGTATGGGTCATCGGTGCCGGTGATTAAAATGGAACTTCCATTTCGCGAAACTTTAATACTTTCATTGATCAGAAACTGAATATCCATTTTATTTTCCAAAGTGTGCATCAGGTAGGTATCATGATTTCCAAGCACTGCAAAGGTTCCATCGGAACATTTAATTGCGCTTGTGATCTTTTTCATAGGTTCAATTATTTGGCCGAATCCACCCTCAATTTCCTTTCTGTAATCTCCGGTCATGATGCAGATGTCATACTGCAGATCATCAATCTGCCTGATCACATCGTCCTCAAAATTTGGAAGGGCATCGATGTGCAAATCACTGAGATGTAAAATTTTATATCCTGAAAACCCTTCAGGCAGGTTGTCAAATTCGAGTGAAACCTTTTTTGGAATAATTTGTCTGGCCCTTTCTGTGCCTTTGTCGTAAAGTGATAGTGATTTTAAAATAAATTTTACAATTTTTAGCAAGGCCTCAAATTCGTCCCAATGGCTTTTGGTTTTTTTCCCGTTCTTTTTTGTTTTGTACATATTGATCTCAAGCACAGAACGGGTGATCGCCCAAAGTTGACGCGATGCCGAAAGTTTTATTTCTTTATTTAAATAAGTCACCATTATATTACCTTACATCTTATGTTTGGCTTATTACACCTTTTCCCAAAGGCCTTTTTCCTGGTTAAATCGTTTTATAACTTTAGCCGGATTTCCTACCGCCACCGAATATGGAGGAATGTCTTTGGTTACCACACTTCCTGCTCCTACCTGCGATCGTTTGCCAATGGTTATACCTGCCACCACCACCGAATTGG
>ERZ795053.1661-NODE-1661-length-27948-cov-8.244542_pt1 | contig 27948 bp, 29 predicted proteins | sample MGYA00375137_ERZ795053 | MGnify/ENA primary metagenome ERZ795053 (study PRJEB30182, sample SAMN05720284) | activated sludge metagenome | isolation source: Anaerobic digester | place: Hong Kong | collected 2014-12-17 ...
GATCCGCAAGTCACTTTTGATCTCGTGATCGGCTTCCCGATTGCCGGTCGGGTGAGTCTTGACGGAGTCGATGAAGGTGAGTTTCCGTCTGGGCGTGCGCTGGTGCTCTCGCACATCGGCGGGTACGACGGCCTCGGTGCGGCCTGGGGGCGCCTGATGTCGTCATACGTCGAGCGCTCTTCCGGGACTGCCAGGTTGGTTGCCGAGGTCTATGTGACCGATCCTTCTGTCACGAAGGCCGATGTCCTTCGCACTGACCTGCTAGTCTTCGCAAACGACCTACCTGGCAGCTGACTCCTCGGCATGTGAGGAGTCAGACAGTCCCCGGATTTCCTTCTTACTACACAACGTAGGAGACTGTGGGTGCGCCCAACCGTGGGCTCTCATTCACAGGAGGAAATCCAATACGTAGCACTCTTGATCGTCTGGTCTCTTGGGTCGGCCTTGGCATTGTCGCGGTGATGCTTGCCGCGGGCGGCCTGCTCACTTGGGCATCGACTTTCGTGGCCGACCAGGTCGATGAACAACTCTCCGCGCAGGCCATCACCATGCCTGTAAAGGAGGCGATGGGTGGGCTCAGCGATGAAGATGTGGCCGCCCTGAAGCCGTTCGCCGGTCAACAGATGAAGACCGGTGCGCAAGCGAAGGCCTACGCCGACCACTACATCCTCGCCCACATGAATGAGGCCTCCGGGGGCAAGAGCTACGCAGAGGTCTCCAATGCCCAACGAGCTGCCTGCTCGGAGAATGCCGACTCAGCCGAATGTGCGGAGTTGACTGAGTTGAAGGCGAGCCAGTTCCAGGGAAGCACCCTGCGTGGCCTGCTCCTGTATGGCTACGCCTTCTGGATGATCGGCAAGATCGCTGGTTATGCCGCGATTGCAGCCTTCGTCTCAGCGGCGCTGTTCATCGTGCTGGCACTGCTTGGATTCCGCAGCGCGGCCAAGCACGAGACTGCCAAGCCCGAGACTGGCGATGCCGCCTAAGTGAGCCAAACCAGATAGCAGATGAGCCCCATCACCGAAGTGGTGATGGGGCTCATCTGCGTCTTGACCAAGAGCGCGCCCGTAGGGATTCGAACCCCAAACCTTCTGATCCGTAGTCAGATGCTCTATCCGTTGAGCTACGGGCGCATGTCCCTGAGGGGACTGGGCAACTCTAGCCGATGGGAAACTCCGGGTGGAAATCGAGGTCCTCTGCTTGTCACCTAGAGTGCTTTGGTGTTCCAGATGGTTCTGCAAGTGCGGCAATACGGGCTAGACCAAGCCCCGACTCCAATGACCCGATAGTGACCACAAAGCCTTGCGCGGCTAACCTTATCCACAGTTATGCGTTGAGGATGGCGTGAAGAAGCGCGCAGTCCTAGCTTTTACTACGACAGCGCGTGACCGCTCACAGATGAGGCGAGAGCCTCGGGGGCACGTGAAATGAAGGACGATTGCCTGGGGAGGGCAAGAATGAAGAAGAAACTGCGCGTGGCGCTTCCGATCGCCGCGTTGGCCGCAACCGCGTTTTCGGTGCTGCCATTGGCGGGAGCCAATGGCGCCGAAGAGTGCGTGCCGGTGAACGAGGGTGTCATTTATGACTACACCTGGAATGACACCACGGTTGGCCTCACCCTGACCCCCAATCCTGATCGCCCCGGCGTGCGCTGCGGCGACGCCACGGCCTCCTTGGCTGGTTGGGACTTCCTGAATCCTCCCGCACAGTGGCCCCAGAAGAATCTTTACAGCAAGACGATCACTTTGGCGGCAGATGCCACTGAGCCTGTGTCCACCTCGGGCGCGGCCACGTGCCAGAACGACGCCTATTGGGGCCCTGGCCCTGAGGTCGGCACCATCAACACGGCTGGTGGCGTGCCCTTCAAGGAGATCTTCGTCAACCACCATCTCGACAAGGGCAATGGCGCCAACTGGGCGGCAGACCCGATGTCCGGTGGGCTGACGGCGAGCTTGGGTCCGTGCGACAAGCAAGGTCCTGGCGGCGGTGAGGAGACTCCCGGTGGCGGCGAGGTTGCTGGCCCTTCCGAGCCACTTCCCCCGATGGTTGACCGCCCGAGCAAGCTGCCGCACACGGGGCGCTGACTCGGGGTCCCGGTTGTGACTGACCGGGTCGAAGAAGCTTTCGCGGCCATGCCGCGGGCGGGATTCCTCCCCAAGTCACAACGGTCGAAGGCGGGCTACGACGGACCGCTTGAGATAGGTCACGGGCAGACCAACTCACAACCACATACTGTAGACGCGATGCTCCGGTTGCTTGATGTGCAGCCGGGGCATCGCGTTTTGGATGTCGGCTCCGGATCTGGTTGGACCACAGCGCTTCTCGCCCATCTGGTTGGAGCCCAGGGCCGGGTGTACGGCGTGGAGTTGGTGCCTGAGCTCGTGGAGATGGGCGCGGCAAATCTCTGCGCCACCAATCAGCCGTGGGCTTCAATCCGTCAAGCGTCCGCTGGTGTTCTTGGCCTGCCTGAGCTGGCGCCCTTTGACAGGATCTTGGTCTCTGCAGTGCCCAGCGAGCTCCCGCAGGAGCTGGTTGCCCAATTGGCCGATGGGGGTGTGATGGTGATTCCGGTCAACGGCACGATGTTGCGCGTCGTACGCCGAGCCGAGGGCCCGCAGATCACCGAACACGGCGCCTATCGCTTCGTGCCGCTGCTGTGAATGGCTGCGCGGCGCAGATGGGAGGCCGCTGGCCAAGTTGGGTGCTGATAGAAGCCGCAATCGCGACATCCATCTTGGCACCCAACTCGCCAATCACGCGGCGGAGGTGGAGGGATTTGAACCCTCGATGGGGTTTTAGCCCCAAACCCGCTTAGCAGGCGGGCGCCATAGACCAGACTAGGCGACACCTCCATTTTGCAAAGGCAAATGTACCTGCCCAGTCGCCGTTGCTCACAATCGCCCTCTGCGGGGCAAACATGACCCTGCCGGGGCTACTGAGTTTCAGACGTTGGTGGCCTTCAGGTGCTTGGCTATTGCCTCAGCAAATGACTGTCCGCCGCCGGCAATGAGATCCACTGGGATGGTGGTCGTCTTGCCGTCCTTGAGATGGAGTACGACGCATCTGGCCCCGGCGACGGTGGTCGCCTCCAACTCGTTGACTTCGACCCAGCGGGAAGCCTTGACGCCTGCTGTGCGGATGAAGCGCACGGAGTACCCGGTGTCATCGAGCCTGACGATCCAGTGCTTGGGGCCTAGTGCAGCCACGAGTGCCACCAGAGCAATGATCGCCAGCGCAAGGAGTCCAGCAAGGACTTCGTTTGGGAAGACTCGCAGGGTGGCCAAGCCGCCGAAGACCAAGATCAGCAGGCCCAAGACGATCAGAGAGGCGCCGAAGAGGCGGCCGCGAGTCGCGGGGGCGAGTGGGTAGTCCTGTGCGGGATTGTTGCTCACGACAAAGATTCAACCTTGGGTTTATGGCCCAGCCAAATCCACCTCTTGCCGGACACGGTGAAGTAGGTCACACTTAGGGCCCGGCCCTGCGGGGCCACGAGCCGGGGAGGTTAATCATGACGCTTGAGTCTGAACTTCGTGACCTACGTGGTCTGGCATCCCAAGATGATGCTGCCAACTGGCGGATCTTGGTGCGCGACAAGCTCAAGTCCGTGCAGCGGGCCTTGCGGGCCAGCGGTGCTGAACTTCCCGTGGAAGAGGCGTGGTTGAGCGCTAGAGAGTCGGCAAATGATCGGATTCGTGCGCGCCTTGAGGCTCGCACCGCTGCGATGAGCCAGACGATCCTGACTCGGCTCGACACCAGCCGGATCAACCTCGATCTCAACCGTTTGATGGCTGATCTGCAGCACTATGTGCAGCGCACCCACGACGTCAATCTAGACGCAGTTGCCCTCGAGTTGGGCGGGTCTGAGTAGTCCAGCCAATAGACCACTGGGCCATTGGGTAGACCACTGGTCCATTTGGCAGACCACTGAGCCGTCTGGTAGACCACTGAGCCGTCTGGCAGAGGGGGCGGGATTCGAACCCGCGGTAGGTCTCCCTACGACCGCTTTCAAGGCGGTTCCGATCGGCCACTCCGGCACCCCTCCATGCCTGAGGCGTCCAAGACGCCGCAAGACATGCAGACACTCTAGTGCAGCGGACTCATTCTGCTGGGCTCTGGGCGGTGCGCCAGATGCTCCTCGGCCCTGCGTGAGCGCTTGGAGGTCGCTCCGGTGTCGAGGAATTGTTCGACTCGCACTAGCAAGAAGCCGATCAGAAGTCCGAGCAAGATGCTGTAGCTCATGCCCACACTCGCCTGCAGGAGTGGGATCGAGCGATCGACGGCGACCATGGTCATGGGAGCGGTCGCCGCAGCGCCGAAGGCGCTGACCCACCAGCCTTGCCGCCTCCTGGCCCGCATGAATGCACCCCAGGCCAACGCGGGCACTCCGACGAAGAAGACGACAGGGATGGGCACACCAAAAGCATTGCGCCTGATGAATCCTTGTGCTTCTACGACGGCGGAGTTCAGGTCGATTGAGCCCCATTGGCGCAGGGCAGCTGTGTAGGCCAAGGCGATCGCCAGAAGCAGCAGCGCCCCTGCCACCATCAGATAGCCGCGTTGACCCAGTCCGTGCAGACCGGCGCCAAGGCGGTAGATCAGTGCGATCGAGCCACCCAAGGCCACAACCAACACCACATAGGACAGCCGAGCTTGGTTGACATTGCTGGCAAATCCCAGCGCGGCCATTGACCCTGCCAGTGCCAGCGACAAGGCAATCAGCACCTCTCGGATGGCCTGCAAATAGGTCGTTGCCGGCTTCGTGGCGAGTACGCCGAGGCACGCGGCCACCGCGGCCGCCCCCACCGCGCAGCCAGCTCGCAACAGGTCAGAGGGGATCAACAGGGCGGCCAGACCGAGGGCGCCGCTCAGGAGCAGGACGACCGGCACGTGCCCGCCGCTGCGCACCGTCAACCCCAGGGCCAAGAGGCAGGTCAGGACCACGGCGATAGCGCGTGGCAGCCAGTCGGGAGTGGCTGAGAGGAGTTCGAGGATGCCGATCAGGATTGCGCTGCCGTAGACGCCGATGATCCACGCCATCTGTCGGATCTTGAGTGTGCTGGCCGTCGGGGCCGTCATGGCTGACCCGGTGGACATCTCAAGCGGTGTCGACTTCTCACGCTGGGGCCGTGGGGCTGACTCTGCCTTGCGTTTGCTGGGTGGCCGTGGGGCTGGCTCCGCCTTGCGTTTGCTGGGCGGGCGTGGGGGCGGCTCTGCCTTGCGTTTGCCGCCACTGGATGCCATTGGGTGAGAGTAGCAGCGTGACGGTGAGGTGATGACGGCTGTCGGTGGCAAGATGACGCTGTGCATCCCATAGACGCTGTGCATCCCACAGACGCCGGGCATCCCACAGACGCCGGGCATCCCACAGCCGCCGGCCAACCGACATCTGAGGCCGGCGCAGCCAGAGTCGGCGGCGTCGTACTCACCGGAGGCGGCGCCGTGCGCCTCCAGGGCGCTGACAAGGCCTCCATCGAAATCTCGGGTCAGACCCTCCTGGAGCACTCCTTGGCGGCTCTTGATGAGTTGGCCGAGACGGTGGTGGTTGGAGAATGGCTGCCCACATCACGGCCGGTCAACTTCACCCGGGAAGACCCTGTGGGAGGTGGCCCAGCGGCAGGCCTTCTGGCCGGTGTTGACGGTTTTGTCAGCCAGCCTCAGATCGTAGTGACTCTCGCTGTAGACATGCCCTTCGTGACCCGAGCCACGGTAGTCCGGTTGCTGGCCTCCCTGCTCGCTTCTCCGGGACTGGACGGCGTACTCCTTGGCGAACGGCAGTATCTGTGCGCGGCCTATCGGACCCAGTCGCTGCTCGCGGCAGCCCACGAGGTGGCGTCGCTGAATGGTTGCTCCATGCGCGCTTTGGTGGCAGATCTTCATTTGGGGACTATCGCTGCGCAAGGCCATGAGGCAAGGGATGTTGACACGATGGCAGACCTGCAGAAGCTCCGCGAGCTTCATGATCGATAGCGGGCATGTGGTTGCTTGGCCGCGCAAGGTGATGGATTCTAGAGGGGTGAACCTTCATGACTGGATTGATGAGCTCTGTGATGTGTTGGACATCGACGTCGAAGTCGATGAGGCCCTGATCCTGGATCTGGCGCGTGAAGCGGCGCACAATGTGCAACGACCAGCTGCGCCTATCTCGACCTACCTCTTGGGCTATGCCGCGGCAAGGTCCGATGCAGACCCTGAGCAGGTTGAGGACTTGGCCGGACGGGCCATTGACCTAGCCACTCGTTGGGAGAAGTCGGCGCTTGAGTTGGCGCATGAAGACGATGATGACGAGGCGGATGCCGAAGTGGGCGACCTGTCGCAAGACGACGCCTGATGCGTGCGGTCGTCGCCCCGGAGCCCGGAGGTCCAGAGGCCTTGCAACTGGTTGATCGTCCTGCTCTGCGCCCTGGGCCGGGGGAGGTGGTGATCACCACCGTGGCCACTGCGGTCAACCGGGCAGATCTCTTGCAGCGGATGGGCTTCTATCCACCCCCGCCGGGCGCAAGCGACGTGCTCGGCCTCGAGTGCTCCGGGCGCATCGCAGCTGTGGGGGAAGGTGTTGAGCTCAAGGTTGGGGCCGAGGTGTGTGCTCTGCTCACGGCAGGGGGGTACGCCGAACAGGTGCTCGTGCCCGCAGGGCAGGTGATGCAGTTGCCTCCAGGTGTCGACCTCGCGACGGCTGCAGCAGTGCCTGAAGTGGCTGCGACCGTCTGGTCGAATGTCGTGATGATCGCTGGACTCAAGGCCGGTGACCGATTCTTGGTGCACGGAGGGGCCGGAGGCATCGGCACCTTCGCGATCCAACTCGCCAAGGCCTTGGGAGCCACGGTTTTCGCCACTGCAGGATCAGCGGAAAAGCTCGATCTGTGCCGCAGTCTGGGCGCAGACGAGGTGATCAACTATCGAGATGATGACTTCGTTGAGGTGCTGACCAGAGTCGGAGGCGCCGACATCATCCTCGACAACATGGGAGCAAAATATCTCTCGCGCAATATCGCTGCCCTGGCCCCAGAAGGTCGACTCGTCATCATTGGCATGCAGGGAGGCGTGAAGGCTGAGCTCAATATTGCCGAACTGTTGGGCAAGAGGGGGGCCGTGATCGCCACGTCGCTGCGCGCCCGACCCGATGCCGACAAGGCACTGATCTGCGCCTCGCTGACAGAGCATGTCTGGCCACTCTTTGCCCAAGGCAAGATTCGCCCGGTGATCGGTCAGGAGTTCAACCTTGCCCAGATTGCACAGGCACATCAGGCGCTTGACTCAGCGACCTCCACCGGCAAGGTGCTGGTCAAGATTGCGTAGGCTTAGATCCCATGTCTGACACTGATCCACAAGAGCCGACCGCTGCTGAGTCCGCATCGTCTGACGCTGAGAGCGCCCCAGTCGAACTCATCGACCCTGAAGACGAGCATTCGTATTCCTCAGTGGCCGACCTGGTGGAACAGCCTGCCAAGGTGATGCGCATCGGGCGGATGATCCAACAGCTGCTCGAAGAGGTGAAGTCCGCTCCGGTCGATGAACCGGGGCGTACTCGATTGGCTGAGATCCTGCACTCTTCGATCACCGAGCTGAAGAGCGGTTTGGCGCCCGAGCTCGATGAGGAGCTCGATCGGTTGATCAAGCCCTTCGATGAAGCAACCCCCACCGAGTCAGAGCTGCGGATTGCCCAAGCCCAGTTGGTCGGCTGGCTTGAAGGGCTCTTCCACGGCATTCAAACCGCCATCTATGCACAACAGATGGCCGCGCGCAGTCAACTCGAAGATCTGCGCCGCGCCCTGCCTCCCGGGATGAGCCCGGGTCACCCAATGGCTCCGACCCATGAAGGCGCAGACGACAACGAAACCCCCGGCCCCAACGGGATGTATCTCTAAACTCCGGTTGGAAGTTCCCCGATTGGGATGTCGATCGTGATCTCGGTGGGATCAGACGCCTGAGTGAGAGACACCTGGCCACCCATCGCGCTCGCGATCCGCTGCGACAAGGGCAAACCGAGACCCGTCGGTGACTCAAACGGATCACCATCGGTGCCGGGTCCGTCGTCAAGAACCGAGACGAGCAGGCGGCCGTCGTGTGTCCTGACCTGGACCTCGACGGAGGACTTGGCGTACTTCAATGCGTTGTCGACCAATGGTGACAGGGAGCGGGTCAGTGAGTCACGGGGTACGAGTAGCCCTCCGCCAGCGACCACATTGGGCGTCAGATGGATCCCATCTGGCGGAGCAAACGAATCCACCACCGATGCGACAGCCTCGTCGACCGTTGCAGTGTCTTGTTGATCCTGATCGCGCGCGATCTGCACAAGGGCCGTGATGCTGTGTGTCATCGTCTGGATCTGCTCGATGATCCGTTCCAGGCGCTGGTGCACCTGCGGGTCACGAGCCTCAAGCATCGACAGTTCGGCCTCAGCTCGGATCACCGTCAGCGGCGTCTTCAACTCATGAGCAACCTCGGAGGTGAGGCGCTGCTCGTTGTGCAAGGCGTTGGTGACCCTGTCCATCAGTCGGTTGAGGGTGCGACCCAAGGCCACGAACTCATCGCTGCTGCCATCGACCTCAAAGCGGGTGTAAATGCTCTGATCGCTCCACTCCTCGGCAGCCTTGGCCATCTGGCCCACTGGCCGCAGGGTCCGTCGTACGGTCCAACGAGACACGAGTGCGGCGCCGACCGTGGCAACCAGCCCCGCCAGAGCCAGACCGATCAACAAGGAGTTGCGGCTGGTCTCATAGGGGCGCAGTCGCTCGGCGACGACCAGTGTGGCCACGGCACGATTGTCATTCTTGACCACGGGGCCACCCAAGTAGGCAAACTCATCGCCATCCACGCGTTTGGGCGTGGTCGTCGTACGCAAAGACACCGCAACCGGTGGCAGTGGCATGTTGAGTGAAGAGCCGACCACGTGGAGCGTGGGCTGAGATGGGCTGGGCTTTGAAAAGACCCAGTACTCCGTTTGAGTGGTTTCTGCGACGGGCTCATGGATTGAGACCTTGCCCGAGTCATCGACGGTAACCGAGGCAGCAACATCGCGAAAACTCTTCTCCAGTGATGAGTCGACGGCGTTGGTGATCATCTCGTGGAGCAGGAAATAGCTCACGGTCAGCACCAGGGCTAGTGCCCCCAGTGAAAGCAGAGTCGTCGTGACCACGATTCGCGAAGCCACGCTGTTTAGCCTCCAGGGGGAACCAGGCTCCCTGGAGTCGGCCTCACGAGACATCATGGCTCCATCTTCCCAGCCTGGGCTGTGGCTGCCCACAGGGTAGGGCGTGTTGTCTCAGATGGGTCGCCTATTTGGCAGCGGGCGATTGTGATGAAGTTGCACTGCCTGAGCTGACCAGGTCATCGATCAGCCAGGTGCTGCCCTTGGGTACGAGCCGGTAGCCAACCGATGTCGCGGCCGACTCCTTGGTCGCCAAGGTCACCACCATGCCCTTCGAAGTGACTTCCGAGGCTGTGTAGGTGAAGCCCTTGACCATCTCCTTGGTTGAGTCATCGACCGGGCGGGTCTTGAAACCAACCTCCATCGCTTCCTCACAGGAGGCGTCAGCCTTCCAGAGTTTCTGCTCCACACCCTGCGCCAGCGCGCGCTTTTGGGCACTGGGAGACATCAGGGAGCAGGCCTTCTTGGCGTCTTGTGCGACGGTGGCGTTGATATACGACTTCACAGCGGCTTCGCCGGACTTGGCTGCAGTTGCCTTGTCGAACTCCTTCTTGGCGTCCTTGCCGCACGCAGACAGCGTGAGGGAAAGGCCAACGATGATGGCGAGGAGAGCGAAGACGTGCTTGACGGAGCGCATGCAGATTCCTGACGTGGTGGCGGGCAAACGTACCAAGCGTACGGGGCCACCCAAGCGCCGTACGCCAGCGGGCTCCCTCCAATTTCACTGGGTACCCAGTGAAATTGGGAAAAACAAGCAAAATTTTACGTGCTACGTAGCAAGTTCACTGGGTCACCAGTGAAACCATCGGGCCAATTCGCTCGCCACGCCATCGCGTACGACGCTGTCGGTGACGTGGTCGGCGGCGAGCTTGACGTCGTCAACGGCCTGGCCCATGGCCACGCCACGGCCGGCCCATTGGAGCATGGTGATGTCGTTGCGACCGTCGCCGATGGCGAGTACGTCGGTTGCGTTCAGGCCGAGTTGGCCGCAGACGTAATCGAGGCCGGATGCCTTGGAGATGCCGACGGGAGACAGGTCGAGCCAGGCGGTCCAGCCGACGACATATTCGCTGCCGTGCAGTCCGAGTTTGGCGCCGAGCTCGATGAACTCATCGGCCGTGGCGTTGGGGTCGCGGATGATCACGCGGCTGACCGGGTCGGTCACCATCTGGTCGAGGCTCGTCACGATCATTTCGCCGGAGAGTTCTCCGGCTGGGAAGTAGCGGTTGACCCGATAGCCAAGACCGCGCTCTTCCACGGCCACACAGGCCTCAGGGTGATGAGAGAGTACGGCGTACACCACGTCGCGGGCATCGAAGGTCTCCTCGTGGATCACCTGCAGGGGCGGATCCTGACAGATCACGGAGCCGTTTGAGGCCACGATCCACGAGAGGTCGTCATTGCGGGAGAGGCCGAGTGCCCGGGCGATGGGCTCCATCGCCTCAGCAGATCGCCCGCTGGCGAGTACGACGTGTGCTCCTGCCGCCTGCGCGGCTTGAACTGCCTCGCGCACCGGCCTGCTGATCGTCTCTTGAAATTGCCCTAAGCCCTCGACCCAGTTGACGAGAGTGCCGTCGATGTCGAGGGCGATCAGTTTCGGCGCAAAGGTTGGGAGTTGTTCACTCAACGGGACTGAGCACTTCCCGGCCTTGTAGATAGGGCTGCAAGGCCTTGGGCACTCGTACGGATCCGTCGGCCTGTTGGTGGGTCTCAAGCAGGGCAACGATCGTGCGGGGGATCGCCACAAGAGTGCCGTTGAGGGTGGCCACGTGCTTGGTCTCGGTGCCTGACTCGGTGGGGAACTTGGCGCGGATGTCGAGGCGTCGAGCCTGGAAGTCGGTGCAATTCGAGGTGCTGGTCAACTCGCGATAACGCCCTTGCGTGGGCACCCAAGCCTCACAATCAAACTTGCGTTGAGCCGAGAGGCCGAGGTCGCCGGTCGCGACGTCGATCACACGATAAGCAAGCTCGAGCTTGTCGAGCCACTCGCGCTCCCAGGCGAGCAGGCGTTGGTGCTCGGCGGCGGCTTCTTCCATGGTCGTGTAGGAAAACATCTCGACCTTGTCAAACCAGTGCACCCGAATGATGCCCTTGGTGTCTTTGCCGTGAGAGCCGGCCTCCTTGCGGAAGCATGGGCTGAACGCGCAATAGCGCAAGGGCAAATCGCCGGCGTCCAGGATCTCGTCGCTGTGATAGGCAGCCAGGGGCACTTCGCTGGTGCCGACCAGGTAGGTGTCTTGGCCATCGATCCGATAGACATCGTCGGCTGCCTGCCCCAAAAATCCGGTGCCTTCCATCGCGCGTGGCTTGACCAAGGTCGGTGGGATCATGGTCGTGAAGCCGGCTGCGCGGGCTTGGTCGAGAGCCATGTTGACCAGCGCGAATTCCAAGTCGGCGCCCGCGCCGGTCAAGTAGTAGAAGCGGCTGCCCGACACCTTGGCGCCGCGTTCGATGTCGATCGCACCCAAGATCTTGCCCAGCTCAATGTGATCGCGCGGCTCGAAGCCCTCAGCGGCGAAGTCACGTGGGGTGCCGACCTCGTCGAGTACCACGAAATCCTCTTCGCCGCCCTCGGGTGCCTCGTCGGCGGCTGGGTTGGGGATCGCATAGATGGCTTCGCGCCAATCCTGTTCGGCGCGGCTTTGGGCCGCTTCTGCGGCCTTGACGTCTGCGGAGAGTTGCTTGGTGCGGGCCAAGAGGTCCTGTTTTTCTTCACCCTGGGCCCGGGAGATCTGTTTGCCGATGGACTTCTGCTCAGCTCGCAGTTGCTCGAAATCCATGATCGCCACCCGCCGGGCGCCGTCGGCCTCGATGGCCTTGTCGATCACCGCTTCGTCAAGCCCACGACGGCGTTGTGCCGTCCGGAGTTGGTCGGCGGATTCGCGGAGGAGACGGGGGTCAATCACGCGTCCACGATAGCGAGGCGAAGTTTGTGGCCCAAGCGGGCATAATGTTGCAGTGCATCTTGCCCCCACCAACCGGATCCCCCGACTGTTCGCGGCCTTGGCCTGCTTCGCGGTCTTCGCAGCTATTGCGGCGCTGCTCGTCCTGCAATGGCCGCCAATCCTCAAACTCGATGAGTCGATCTCCAAGTGGCCTCAACAGGTGGCAGCCGACAACCAGTCGCTCGGGTCATTCTTCAAGTGGCTCGGCACCTTCACCGGCACTCGAGCCCAGACCGTCTACACAGTGATCATTGCGGTGCTGCTCCTGATCAAGAAGCAGCACCGGGCAGCCATTTGGACCATCGCCGTGATGGTGACCGTCGGCATCGCGATCCCATTGCTGAAGCGGGTCTTCGAGCGCGATCGGCCCCAATGGAGCGACCCGGTGGTGACCCTGCACAACTATTCCTTCCCGTCAGGGCATGCCGTCGGGATCTCCGCGATGGCCAGCATCGCGGTCGTCTTGTCACTGCTCCTCGTGCGCAAGCGTGGACTACGCCGTACCTTGATCGTGGGCTCGGTGGCGTTTGCGCTGCTGGTGGGTGCTGATCGGATCTTCCTGGGCGTGCACTACTTCTCCGATGTGATCGCCGGGTTTGCCCTGGGCACGGGAATAGCCCTGCTTTGGTTGGCGATCTTCGACCCCAATCAGAAGACGATTGCCGAGAAGCACGACCCACTGCCGCAGGCCAATCCCGCCGTGCGCAGTGGCCATGTGGGCGTCGTACTCAACCCGATCAAGGTTGAAGACCCGGCCAAGTTCAAGGCCATGATGGAGACGCTCGCTGCCGAGGCTGGCTACGACGATGTGAAGTGGTGGCACACCACTGTCGAGGACACCGGCCACGGCATGGCCCGTGAAGCGATCGCGGCAGGCGTCGACGTGGTGGTTGCAGTCGGAGGCGATGGCACCATCCGAGCTGTCTGCGAAGAGCTGGCGGAGTCTGGTGTGCCGGTCGGCATCGTGCCAGCGGGCACCGGCAACTTGTTGGCCCGCAACTTGGAGCTGCCGCTCTACTTGCGTAGTGCCATCGATGTGGCCCTCAGCGGCCAGGACCGGGCCATCGACCTGGTCAAGATCAGTGGTGACGAACTGGAGTCAGGTGTCTTCCTCGTGATGGCAGGGATGGGCTTTGACGCCGCGATCATGGAGGGCGTCAATGAAAACTTCAAGGACAAGGTGGGCTGGCCAGCATATGTCTGGTCGGGCCTGAAGGGGATGATGTTCCCGGCCATCTGGGTGGAGATCTCGATCGACGGTGGGGAGTTCACCCGGCACCACGCTCGCACCGTGGTGATCGGCAATGTCGGCTATCTGCAAGCTGGACTCCCGTTGCTGCCCAATGCATCCATCGATGACGGTGAGGTCGACGTCGTACTCCTGCACCCGAAGCGCTTCGTGTCATGGGTGCCGCTGGCAGCCAGGATCTTGACCCAGAGCGAGCGCAGTGACGATCTGGTGATGCGCAAGCGGGGTCGCAGTGTGGTGGTCAGGGCCGAGCAGAAGGCCCCACGTCAGATCGATGGCGATCCGATCGGGCCGGGCAAGGAGATCAGGGCCGAGTCGGCCCATGGCGTCTTGCTGGTGAGGGTGCCGCGCTAGGGAGTGCTCAGCCGCGCGGCTCGAGGAAGAACACCGGGATCGTGCGAGTCACTCGAGCGGCATAGCCATCATAGGAAGGCCACTTGGCGACCATGGCCTGCCAGGCGGCTTCGTAGTCGTCGTCGAAGAGTTGGGTGGCGCGCGAAGGATAGTGGGTGGCCAAGATGCGTACGTCGATCGTGGCGTCATTTTCGATCGCAGCAATGAGATTGGGCACCCAGGCCGGGGCCTTCTCGTTGCCGAAGTTCGATCCGGCGATCAGGGTGCCATTGCGATAGGGCGTGCACAGCAAAGGGGTGGCGTAGAGCTTGCCGCTCTTGCGGCCAGGCACAGTGATCACCACACTCGGCAGACCCGCCATCGCCACGACTGAGAGCCGATTGCCGGAGCGTTGTTGCACCCACTTGTCGATCTGGGCGAGTTTGCGCACCCGCACCCGCAAGAAATTGCGTTGCCCGAGCCATTGAGCAGCCAGGGTGAAGGAATCAGCCATGCCCGCATCCTAGGGCCTTACGGCGTCGATTGCCGACTGCTCTTGCGGACTGAGTGGCGTGGGGCAACCCCCGTCGGCCAGGCTCTTGGCGTAGGTGCGGCTGTGTTGGCGGCCATTGATCGAGCTGACCACCACGCCGCTGCCGGTGTCATCGACCAGCGCCAACGACCAAGACAACTCGCCGCCCATGTCGTCGAAGGCGTCATATCTCACCACGCTGAGGTGCCTGAGCGACTGGGCCAGCTCTGCTTGCAGGGCAGCCACCTCTTGACGTAGTGCCAAGGTGTCTGCGGGGAGTTGATCTGCTGGGAGAGGGCGTGCCAAGGCACGACTCGACCCTCTCAAGGTCAAGAACATAGCTGCCATCCCGGCGCACAGGGCGAGCACTGCCGTGACCAAGGCGAAGATGCTCAACGACGTGGTCATGGTGTGAGGGTATGACCTGCAAGGGAGGCAAAACAGTAGGCACGCCCACGCTGTGCTGCCAGCCGTGGGAAACTCATCAGGTGAGTGCCAAAGCAACGACCCGGATCGCCTATCAAGGCGAACCCGGCTCAAACTCCCACACCATTTGCCAGGAGGCCTATCCGCAGTGGGAGGCCGTTGCATGCGCATCATTTGAGGATGTCTTCGCAGCGGTGCAATCTGATGACTGCACCCTGGCGATGATCCCGATCGACAATTCAATCGCCGGTCGGGTTGCCGACATCCATCACTTCCTGCCCGACTCGGGCCTGCACATCATCGCGGAGCACTTCATGCGGGTGCGTTTCCATCTGATGGCGGTGCCTGGAGCCACGATTTCCGATATCAAGACCGTCCACTCACACGTGCACGCCCTGGGGCAGTGCCGCAAGCTGATCCGGGAGCATCAACTGACTCCGGTGATCTCCGGTGACACTGCTGGTGCGGCACGGGAGATCGCGGCCTTCGGCGATCCGACACAAGGTGCGATCTCACCTCCTTTGGCCGCCGAGATCTACGGCTTGGACGTCTTGGTGGAAGACGTGGAGGACGAGGCGCACAACACCACTCGCTTCGTCGTACTCTCCAAGGACTATGTGCAGGCCCCTGCCAACAACGGGCCGGTGGTCACCAGTTTCGTCTTCAATGTGCGCAATCTGCCTGCAGCGCTGTACAAGGCGCTGGGTGGCTTTGCCACCAACGGAGTCAACATGACGAAGTTGGAGAGCTACATGGTTGGCGGGATGTTTGCCGCCACGCAGTTCTTGGCTGAAGTTGACGGACATCCCGATGACCAGCCGGTCAAGAATGCCCTTGAAGAGCTGAGCTTCTTCACCACGGAAGTGAAGATCTTGGGTGTCTATCCGGCCGACCCATTCCGGGTTGCGGCCGCCAACTCCTGATTGGAGACGCAATCCCAATGGATCTCGGTCTGATGGCGATGGTCTTCGGCGCCATCTTCATCGTGGAGTTGCCCGACAAAACCTTCATTGCGGCGCTGGTGCTGTCGACTCGCTATCGACCGCTGCTCGTCTGGATCGGTGTGGGCCTGGCGTTTTTCGTGCAGACGCTGATTGGGGTGGCCGCTGGTGGCCTGTTGTCTTTGTTGCCCAAGACTCCAGTGCACGTGGTCGCGATGTTGATCTTCCTGGCGGGCTCGATCTTGTTGTTCAAGTCAGCTCCTGGCGCTGATGCTGAAGAGGAAGCCCAAGAGCAGGAGTTTGCCGCCAAAGCAGTCGCCGGACGCACGGGATGGGGAGCGATCGGGGCGTCCTTCCTCGTGCTCTTCGCGGCCGAGTGGGGTGACCTGTCCCAGTTGTTGACCGCGAGCATGGTGGCCAAGCACGGGCACCCCGTCTCGGTCTTCGTCGGGGCCTGGTTGGCGCTGCTCGTTGTCTCGGGCCTGGCGGTGCTGGCCGGTCGCGCTCTGCTGCGCTATCTAAGACTGTCGGTGATCCATTATGTGGGCGCGGCGGTGTGTTTGCTGCTGGCTGGAGTCACGGCGTACACGATCTTCGCCTAGCGCGGAGCGCAGCCGTGCCCTAGCTTGGGCCCATGAGCACCCAAGGAGTCGCCACCGAAGTGGGCAGGCTGCGCACCGTCATGCTGCATCGGCCTGGCGCGGAGTTGAAGCGTCTGACCCCACGCAACAACGATGCCCTGCTCTTCGATGGCATCCCGTGGGTGTCGCGCGCCCAGCAGGAGCACGATGTCTTTGCGCAAGTGCTCCGTGATCACGATGTTGAAGTGCTCTACCTGACCGAGTTGTTGACCGAGGCATTTGCTTCTGAGTTGGCTCGTGACTCAGCGATCCAGGGTGCGCTTGCTTCGTTGCGTCTAGGGCAGGTGCTGAGCGACCACCTGCGCGAGCACATGGCCGAGCTTGCCCCGGAAGCCCTCACCGAGTTGCTGACCGCGGGCCTGCGCAATGACGAGGTCCGGGGTGGCTTCGGGCTGGTCACCTCGCTCCTGGCTCCTGATGACTTCTTGATCGACCCACTGCCCAACCTGCTCTTCACCCGAGACTCGAGCATGTGGCTGGGCAGGAGGGTCGCGATCACCTCGCTGGCCATGCCCGCCCGGCAGCGAGAGACCCAATTGACTGAGATCATCTACACCCATCACCCAAGATTTGCTGGCGTCGAGGTGACCCATGGTCGCCAGCGTGAATATGTCGAAGGGGGCGACGTGCTCCTGCTCGCCGACGGTGTGATCGCCGTCGGAGTTGGTGAGCGCACCACTCCGGCTGGCGTGGAGCGGCTGGCAAGTGCCGTACTGGCTGATGGTACGGCGCACACCGTGCTCGCCGTACCAATTGCCCAGCAGCGAGCCACGATGCACCTTGACACGATCTGCACGATGGTTGATGTCGACAAGATGGTGATCTACCCCAACGCGGCAGCGCATCTGGAGGCATTTGCGATCACTCTCGATGATCACGGGGAGTTGGAGATCGCCAGCCCCGAGCCCTTCTTGCGGGCCGCAGCTCGAGCGATGGGGATAGCGCAGTTGCATCAGATCGACACGGGGCTTGATCCGGTGACAGCGGAGCGCGAGCAGTGGGATGACGGCAACAACACCTTGGCGATCGCGCCGCGAGTGACCATCGCCTACGAGCGCAATGTGGAGACCAACGCGCGCCTGGAAGAGGCAGGCATTGAGGTGATCACGATCAGTGGCTCGGAGCTTGGCTCGGGGCGGGGAGGCCCGCGGTGTATGTCTTGCCCGATCGAGCGAGAGTCGCTTTAGGAAGACCTAGCGATGGGTGCTCGGAAAGTAGAGTGCCCAATCGATATTGACGGGGGGGACAACACCGATTGGGCGTTATCCACGCTAGTCCACAATCGGCGCCAATGCAAGCGCAGAGATGTGACATTTCTCAGAAAGTGCAACGTTAGCGGATAGTCAGGGCGCGGCTGGTCAAACCGGCCTTCGCAGACCGCTCCGCTGAGGTCAATGGAGCAGTTGATTTGAGTGCTTCAGCTAGGTGCGCGCCCAGCTTGTCGAGCGCTGCGGCAAGCCCCTCGGGGCCGGTGCCGGCGTCAAACTCCCACACTGGTGCGAGTAGGCCTTGGGTGCGGAAGGTGCCGATCAGTCGATCGCCAGCGACCAAGTGTGCTTGTCCGTCAGCCTGGAGTCGAGCCAGTGCATCGAGGAGGGTGTCTTCATCGTGAGGGAGCACCCACCGCAGGTATTCGCGATCGCCCATGCGGGTCCAATAGGCGCCAGCGCTGATCCGGGCCGCGGGCGACACGGAGGCATTGGCCTGCTCGAGCCCAGCCTGGATGACTTCGTCGTCGGAGTCTCCGAGCCAAAACTCAAAGCCTTCGTGCACCGTGAAGGTGATCGGATCATCGTTCAGGAGATCTTGGAGTCGAGGCCCCTCGCCGGGGTTGGTGGTCAGCCCGACCATCTCGCCTGGCTCAGCCTCCAGCGCCTTGAGGAGTACGGCGCCCAGATCGCGACTCGGGTCGCCGAATGCATGGCGCACCTGCAGGCCCAACCAGATCTGGCCGTCCTCGCGCACCAGCGCAGGCAGAGCGCCTGGGAGCATCGAGCAGAGCAACACTGAACGATTGGAGTCCTTCAGTGCCACCGGAGCAGAGGCACAGGAAACGAACTCGCGGACTGCCACCACGTCCACCTCGTCGGGCAGGTCGGCGAAGGGGCGCTTGACCAAGGTCGCGGGAGGCCCACCTGCTGCGCCGTGACAGGCCTTGTATCGCCGACCCGATCCGCACGGGCAGGGCTGACGCGGCCCTACGGCATCGGCCTCGGTGTTGGTTGAGGCTGGCTTGTTCTTCGCGCGCGACTTCTTGCCCATGGGGTGATTAGAGCAGGTCGCACCGCATGGGTGCGGTCACAGCCCCAACTTGTCGAGATATTCCAGAGTCGCGCCGGGGCTGTCGGTGATCAACGCCTCCACTCCGAGCTCAAGGCACAGGTCGATGTCCGCTGGCGTGTTGACCGTCCAACAATGCAGCCGTGCCCGTTTGCCCACCCGTTTGATGAAGCGCGGGTGCTCGCGGAGCAACTCGATGCCAGGCCCTGCGATGACTTCCTTGTCGAGCAGGAATCTAGCCCTGGGCCACTGGCGGGGTGAGTCCATCAGGAAAACCACATCAAGCTCCGGGCAGGCCCTGTGAAAGCGGCGTACTGCGGCCCAGGAGAAGCTCATCACTCGCACTGGTGAGCCGGCCTTGTGCCAGCCGAATTCGCGCACCAACTCAGCGAGCCGCTGCTCGACCAGGGCGCCGTATCTCGTCGGGTGCTTGGTCTCGATGGCCAACTCAACTCGGCGCGGATAGTCGGCGACGGTCTGCAACAACTCGCGCATGGTCAAGACTCGGCGGGTGCTCGGATCTTCGTCTGGAGCTTCGTCGTCGAGCTCGGCCCAAGGATTCTTCCAAGTGGCGACGTCGTAGTCTTCGAGGTCAGCTAGATCCATCGTTGAGACCGTTACCTTGCTGCCACCGGTACGCCGCAGGTCGCGGTCATGGAAACAGATCAGATGCCCGTCTGCCGACAGTCGTACGTCGCACTCAAGCCCCTCAGCGCCCTCGTCGAGAGCGGCGATATAGGCCCCTAGGGTGTGCTCGGCATTGGTGGCGCTGGAGCCACGATGCGCAACGACTTGTGGCCGCGGTCGTTTCATGGCCCCATTCAACCTCAAAATGGGGTCGATTCAGTTGGTGATCCGATGGAGTCCGTCGGTGGCGATGACCAGGCACGACTCGGTCGCGCCCAAGGGACAGCTCATGTCGGTGGCTGTGCTCGGATTGGGCAGCAAAGCACCCAGGGAACCAAAATTCCACGCGCCGAAGACGAAGTTGCCGGCCAGGAGCTCACCCTTGTTGTCGACAATCAGGCAGGAGTCCTCGGAACGACAACCGACCACGGCCTTCGCATTGGGCTCCGGTGCGCTGGCTGCGCGATAGTCGAATGGGTTGAAGTTGGGGATCGGGATGCCGAAGAAGTTGTTGCGATTGTCGATGCTGGTGGCCTGTCCTTGGGTGTTGGTGACCAAGCAGGCTGCCGAAGCGGGGCAGGCGGCATCAGTGACCGTCCCGCGGAAGGCGGGTCGATCCGCCTCGGGTGCCCAGGGCCGGAACTGCCTGGTGAATGACGGACTCGGGCCGCTTGGATTGTGGATAAAGACGTAGAGAGTGATGCCACCGGGGCTGGTGATCGCACACGCGACCGCACCGACTGCGCACGAAACACCGGTGAAGCCCCCGGCGGCGGGGGTGCTGTCGACTGATCCGGCTTGCCGGGCCCACCAAGCCCCATCCACATAGGGCACGCCATATCCCTCTTGGTCTACTGCGACGCAGGCGTTTTCGCTCATGCAACCGATGCCGGTCGAGGTGTGCCCGTCATTGATCGAGGTGGGGCCCCACCAATTGGTGCCGTTGTATTTGTAGGCCTTGCCCGTCTTGTCAAGAGCCATGCAGAAGTTGCTTGAAGTGCAGGAGACCCCAACGATCGGACTGGTGCCGAGTTGAGCTGCCGCCTGAGTCGCCGACTTGGTGTCGATCACGACCTGACCTGAACTTGTGCCGATGGCGCAGAAGTCTGCGCTGGTGCAGCTGACCGCTGTGGCACCAGCCATCGGATAGACCGTGTCTGTGCGGCCCCAGGAAAGAGGCCGGCTTGTTGAGGCAGGGGTGGCTCGAGCAGACGTCGCGATCGTGTGCGGGATGACGTCGGGATTGTTGCCGACGCGCACGACTCGCACAGTCTTGGTCGCTGAAATCCACCTCTTGCGCCCTTGCCAGCGCGGGGCCACTGCGCGGTAGGTGTATTTGCCGGTGGCGCCGGGTGGGAAGACCCTGATCGAGAACTTGCCGGAGCGTCCGAAGAATTCACCCGAGACCGGGATCCACGACACGACCGCCCGACCCATGCGTTGGGTGGGGATCCGCTGTTGGATCCGCACCGGGCGTGGCCCGCGGGGCACGCGGCCGGAGAAGACCGTGCTGCTGCCTTGGGGGATGTCGGTCAGCGAGGCCTTGATCGGTGCCGCGCGGCGAGCAGCCTCGGCCGGCACCATGGCGAACAAGGTGGGCAGCAGAAGCAGGCTGGCCAGAGCCGCCAGGAAACGGGCAAACATTGGGCTAGCTTAGGTGGCCGCCTTGGGCTGGGGGAATGTGTCCTGCGTCATGGACTAGATCGGCCTGATCTGGGTGCTTTTCGAAGTATTCGCGGATGAACCAGCAGGTCGGGATGACTTGGCCGCCTTCGCGGCGTACGTGAGCCAGGGCAAACTCGGTGAGTGTCGAGGCGATGCCGCGCCCCTTGAAGGCATCCAGGGTGACCGTGTGGTCCATGTCGTAGACATCGCCGGTGAGTTGATATTCCAGATAGCTGGCCAACTGCTCGCCGAGATGCGCCTCGAAGCGCGAAGCCTGCTCATTGTGGGTCGTGGTCAACTGCTCGCCCATACAGCCAGTCAAGCACAATGACTCAGGTGACTTGGTTTTCCACGCCCTCAAAGACGGTCGCCGAGCTCGGCAAGGTCGGCTACCTTGCCGATCAGGCGACGGCAACGACCACCTTCCTTGCTGGCGCCTTGGGCAAGCCACTCCTGGTCGAGGGTCCTGCCGGTGTCGGCAAGACCGAGCTGGCAAAGGCAATCGCGGCCTCGACAGGCTCTGAGTTGGTGCGCCTGCAATGCTACGAGGGCCTTGACGAAGCCCGCGCGCTTTATGAGTGGAACTACAAGAAGCAGCTCCTGCGGATCCAGGCTGCCGGAGAGCAGTCGTGGGATGACACCCGCGATGACATCTTCACCGAAGAGTTCTTGTTGACCCGCCCGCTGCTCACGGCGATCACCAACCCGAATCCCACAGTGTTGCTCATCGACGAGGTCGACAAGACCGATATCGAGGTCGAGGGGCTGTTGTTGGAAGTGCTCAGCGACTTCCAGGTGACGATCCCCGAGTTGGGCACGATCACTGCCGTACGACGACCACTTGTGCTGCTGACCTCCAATGCCACGCGGGAGTTGTCAGAGGCGATCAAGCGCCGCTGCCTGTTTTTGTACATCGACTATCCAGATGCGCAACGGGAGAAGGAGATCCTGCTCAGCCGGGTGCCGGAGGCCGATGAGGCGCTGGCCACCGCGATTGTGGAGGTGATCGGCCGCTTGCGGATGATGGAGCTGAAGAAGGCGCCGTCGATCGCCGAGACGATCGACTGGGCCCGCACCTTGGTTGCGCTCCAGATTGGCACCCTTGATGCTGCGGCGATTGACCAGACCCTCGGTGTGATCCTCAAACATGCCAGCGACCAGGCCAGAGCGATCAAGGAATTGCGCCTTCGGTGAGCATCCTCGACCGACATCTCGACTTCGTGCACGCGTTGCGGCGCACGGGGATGGCGGTGTCATTGGCTGAGGCGCTCGACGCCGTACACGCCATTGAGCTGACCGGCATCGCCGATCGGGAGAGGCTGCGGGCCACCTATGCCGCGACGCTGGTCAAGCGGCAGAGTCATCGCAGCGCATTCGATGAGATCTTCGACCTGTATTTCCCCGCCCGGGTGGGCGCGGGGAGTGCTCTTGATACCCAGGGCTTGACCCAGAGTCTGGCTGAGGGGCTGACTGAGGGTCAAGTTGGCGATGGCGCAAAGGATCTCTCCGCCGCCGGCCTGCTGGCTGATGGCCCTGAGCAGTTGGCCGCCTTCCAGGAGCAACTGGTGACTGCATTGGGCATGGGTGATCCTGACGCCATGGAGGCCTTGGCCCGGGAGGCGGTGCAGCGCTTCGGACTGATCCGAGGCCGCAGCGAGGGCGAGCAACGCTGGTCGACCTACAACGTCATGAATCGCACTTCGCCGGAGTCGCTGATCGAGCGCACCATGCAGGGGCTGCTGGGTGAGCTAGATGATGATCCTTCGATCAGACGGCTGGTCGAGGCGCAGGTGAAGGTCTTTGAGCGGTTGGTCGATGCGGAGGTACGGCGTCGGGCCGCCGAGGTGCGTGGCCCGGATTATGTCGCGCGCTATACCGTCGAAAAAAGCCTGGAGCAGCGTGACTTCACCTCTTTGAAACGGGCCGATCTGGAGAGGATGCGCCGTGAGATCCAGCCCTTGGCCAGGCGGCTGGCCACCAGACTCACCAAGGAGCACCACTCCCAGCGCCAACGCGGTGCCTTGGACTTCCGCAAGACCGTGCGGGCGTCGATGAGCAGTGGTGGTGTGCCCTTGCGGACCCACCACAAACCAAAGCGGCCCCATCGCAATGATCTGGTGGTGCTGTGTGATGTGAGTGGTTCGGTGGCCAACTTCGCCAGCTTCACCCTGCTCTTGATCTATGCCCTGCGTGAGCAGTTCAGTCGGCTGCGGGCCTTCACCTTTGTTGACGATGTGCACGAGGTCAGCGACCATTTCCGCCCCGGAGCCGACCCCGCACAGGTGATGACCGAGCTCGCCTCCAGCGCTGCCATGGCCTCCTTGTGGGGTCGCACCAACTATGGCCGGGCCTTCACCGCCTTCGCGGAGAAATATCCAGACGCGCTGACTCCCAAGACGAGCTTCATCGTGCTCGGTGATGCGCGCTCGAACTATTCAGATCTCGCTCTGCCCGTGGTCAAGGAACTGGTCGGCTCCGCGCGTAAGTCCTTCTGGCTCAACCCCGAGCATCCAAACAACTGGAACTCCGGTGACTCCGCGGCCCACGACTATGCCGCTCTGATCCCGATGGTGGAGTGCCGCAACCTGGTGCAGTTGGAGGAGTTCGTGCACGACCTCGCCTGAACTGGTGACCAGCCTGTGGAGATCGCCGTACCACGGTTAGCGATCAGGCGGTAGAGTTGTCTGCTTGTCAGACACCGGGCCGAATGCCCAACCTGACCTAGGCAACGGGACCAACCCCCAACAGTGAGTATGGATTTGAACGAAGACATCACCGCCGCTGAAGTGGCAGGCGAGCAGGAGTTCGTTGATTCGGTCTATGCGCAACTGGGCAAGGCGGCTGACTCGGCGGCTCTGTTGGCCAAGGAAGGCTTGGCCAGAGGCCACGTTGGGCACGAAGGTGGCCTGGTCGAGCGTGATGCCATGGTCTACCAAGCCGCACGCCGGATCGCCTCTCTCGACGCTGCCCACGAGGGCTTGGTGTTTGGTCGCCTCGACCTCGTCAATGAGGTCAGTGACAAGCCCCGATATGTCGGCCGGATCGGCCTGCGTGATGACGACTACGACGTGCTGCTGATCGACTGGCGCGCCCCGGCTGCGGGGGTCTTCTATCAAGCCACCCCGGCCGACCCGATGCAGGTCGTGAGGCGTCGGATCCTGCGCACCCGCGGAGAGCGGGTGCTCGGTGTCGAAGACGAGTTGCTCGACCCTGAGCGCGGCGCCGACCTGGTGATTGTCGGCGAAGGTGCGCTGATGGCCCAGTTGTCACGGGCCCGCGATCGCTCGATGCACTCGATCGTGGCCACCATCCAGGCCGAGCAGGACCGAGCCATCCGGGCGCCGGGCAAGGGCGTCGTACTCATCACCGGTGGGCCGGGCACCGGCAAGACCGTGGTGGCCCTGCACCGTGCGGCCTTCTTGTTGTACGGCGATCGTCGCCGCTACGAGGGTGGCGGGGTGCTGATCGTGGGCCCAAGCGGGGTCTTCATGCGCTATATCGAGCGGGTGCTGCCCTCACTCGGTGAGACTTCAGCGGCGCTGCGCTCGCTCGGTGAAGTCGTCGATGGCATCAAGGCCTATCGCAGAGACGCCCCAGCAGTGAGTGCGATCAAGGGCTCCGCCAAGCTCGCTGAGGTGTTGCGGCGTACGGCGCGCCAAGCCGTGCCGGACGCACCGAAGGAGTTCCGGATCTTCTATCGCGATGCCAAGATCGCGCTCGGGCCGCGAGAGTTGGGCCAGATCAGACGCGACCTGCTCTCATTGGGGCCGCGCAATCGCTCCACCACCAAGGTGGCATCCAGCCTGATTGACGCCATGTGGAAACAGGTCAGCACAGATCGGGCCTTGGAGCGCACCAAGGAAGACTTCGCTGACGAGATGCGCAGCAATGATGAGTTCTTGGAGTTCGCCGCAGCTTGGTGGCCGGTGCTCGACGCCAGCACGGTCTTGCATTGGCTCCGTGACGCCGACTTCTGCTCGCGAGTCTCCCAGGGCGTGCTCGATGTCGAGCAGGTGCAACTCCTCTCGGCATCTTGGCGAGATGAGTTGAGCATCGACGACATCGCGCTGCTTGATGAATTGCGCTATCGCTTGGGCGACCCGCCACTGGTCGGGCACGAAGACGAAGACCCATTGGGCCTGGCCGACACCAGCCTCCACGAGGTGACCACGGCCTCTGATCGAGAGTACGCCGGAGCCCGTCCTTGGCAGCCACCCAGCAATCGGATCGAGGATGATGGTTTTGCCCACGTGCTGATCGACGAGGCCCAAGACCTGACCCCAATGCAATGGCGCATGGTCGGGCGCCGTGGCCGCACCGCCACCTGGACGATCGTCGGTGACCCGGCCCAATCGTCGTGGCCCGACCCGGCAGAGGCCAGGGCAGCTCGCGATCTCGCACTCAAGGGCAAGGAGATCCACGAGTTCCATCTGTCCACCAACTACCGCAACTCCAAGGAGATCTACGACTTTGCGGCGGCCTATGCCGAGCGGGTGGGGCTCGATGCCGACCTGCCCACCGCTGTGCGCTCCACCGGAGTGGCACCTCAGGATAAGCAGGTTGCTGACTATCGGGTGGCGGTGCGTGAGCAGGTCGCCCAGATGATGGCCGATCTCGAAGGCACCATCGGCGTCGTGGCTCCGATCGCCAAGGTGGAGCAGGTGCAGTCGTGGCTCGACTCCTGGCCCGAGCTGGATGGCCTGACCGGCACGGCTGACTCGCGTGTGGTGGCGCTCAATGGCCTGGACACCAAGGGTCTGGAGTTTGACGGCATCATCGTCGTGGCCCCAGGTGAGATTGAGGCCGAGTCACCCACGGGTCGGGCGACCCTGTACGTCGTACTCACCCGGGCCACGCAACAAATGGTGACCCTCGCCGCCGATACGATCTAGACATGCCCACCAATCCTGCGGCCTCCGCACCAAAGAACCCGGGGTCGACGACTCAGGCGCCAATGATCCGCGCCGATCTCGACCGCTTCCTCGACGAGGCGATGGGTCAGGAGTCTTGGGCCTTGGTGCGGCTGCGAGACAGCGACACGGTCACCGTGTTGGGCGGGCCGCTGGTGCCGGCCAGCCTGTTGAAAGACATCGAGTTGCCCGAAGGCCCGCCCGCCTTGGGACGACGTTTTGACCACCTGGCTGCGGTGCCCTTCCGGCAGATCACTCAACGCGGCTTCGAGGCCCACGACGACGATACCCCGTTGGCGGTCATGCGCGTCGAGGTCGAGCATGAGATCGCCTTGCACGAGATGATCGACATACTCCCTGAGCAACCCGCCCAGTTTGAAGATCGCGGCGGCTTCGAGGTCGATGACAGGGCGTACGCCGAGACCGTCGCCGAGATCATCAGCGAGGAGATCGGTCAGGGTCAGGGCGCCAATCTCGTGATCGGTCGCCACTATAGGGCGAAGCTGCGAGATTGGGATGTGCGCGGGGCTCTGGCGGTGCTGCGTCGGCTGTTGGAGCGCGAGCGCGGTGCCTACTGGACCTTTTGCTTCTGGACGGGTGATCGCTTCTTGATCGGCGCCTCGCCCGAGCGGCACGTGAGCATCAACAAGGGTCAGGTGCGGATGAATCCCATCTCGGGCACCTTCCGGCTGCGTGGCCTGCAGGCTGATGAGCGCAAGCAACGTTTGCTCGACTTCTTGGCTGATGAGAAGGAGATCTACGAGCTCTTCATGGTGGTCGACGAAGAGCTCAAGATGATGTGCGAGGTGTGTCATGAGGGTGGTCAGGTGCTGGGGCCCTTCCTCAAGCCGATGACCCATTTGGTGCACACCGAATATCTCCTTGCCGGACGCAGTCACAGCGATCCGCGAGACATCCTGCGCGACACCATGTTTGCCGCGACGGTCACGGGAGCGCCGGTGGAGAATGCCTGCCGTTTGATCAAGAAATACGAGACCGAAGGGCGTGGTTACTACTCCGGTGCCCTGGCCCTGTTTGGCCGCGATCACGATGGCGAGGTGACGCTTGATTCGCCAATCGTGATCCGTACGGCGGATGTGAGCCCCAGCGGCGAACTCAAGGTCACTGCTGGCGCGACCCTGGTGCGCGACTCCGACCCCGACTACGAAGTCGCGGAGACTGCGGCTAAGGCCAGCGGCATTCTCAGTGCCTTCGGCTTGGCCGATCAGGCTCCGGTGGCCAGTAGGGGGATCGACGAGCTTGCCCACGATGAAGACGTCATCTTGGCTTTGGGGGAGCGCAATCAACGGCTCGCCAAGTTTTGGTTGACCGATCAGTCTGGAGCCCAGCCGGCGGCATCACTGCAAGGCAAGTCCGTGGTGATCCTGCACGGCGAAGACGACTTCGTGAACATGCTCGCCCACATGTTTGCAGTGATGGGCATGCAGCCAAGCATCATCCGGCACGAAGAATATGAGACCGGGGCCTTCGCCGCCGCTGACTTGGTTGTGATTGGTCCGGGGCCTGGAGACCCGCGTGACCTGGCCCAGCCCAAGATCGCTAACTATCACCAAGCCGTCGGCGACGTGTTGTCATCTGGGCAGCCCTTCTTGGCCGTTTGTCTGGGGCACCAGGTGTTGTGTGAGCAATTGGGACTGCCAGTCGGCTACAAAGACATCGTCTTCCAAGGCACTCAGGCTGAGGTCACCCTTGACCAAGGGGCCGAGCGAGTCGGCTTCTACAACACCTTCGTCGGGCGTGCTCCCGACTCCGGCCTCCCTGATGGCGTGCAAGTCTGTCGTGACGAAGCCACCGGCGACATCCACATGGTCGCTGGAGAGCACTACCGGGGCATCCAGTTCCATGCTGAGTCGATCCTCTCCGAAGACGGCTATGCGCTCCTGCAACGACTGATCGTGTCGCTCCTTGATGACGCCGCGCAGTGAGGCAGTAGAGCAGTGAGGCCTTAGATGAGTGTCGTCGTGGTCGACCACTACGACTCCTACACCTGGAACCTGGTGCATCTGATCGCTGAGGTCACTGGGGTGGTGCCTAGCGTCGTACAACATGACCAGACGCCTGATCTGAGCAGTTACAGCCACATCGTGCTCTCACCTGGGCCTGGACATCCGGCAAATCCTGTCGACTTCGCTCTCGGCAAGGATGTCTTCGAGTTGGGCCTGCCCGTGCTAGGGGTGTGCTTGGGCATGCAGGCACTGGTGACCGCTCACGGAGGCGAGGTCACCAAGGT
>ERZ795053.1664-NODE-1664-length-27903-cov-24.245260_pt1 | contig 27903 bp, 29 predicted proteins | sample MGYA00375137_ERZ795053 | MGnify/ENA primary metagenome ERZ795053 (study PRJEB30182, sample SAMN05720284) | activated sludge metagenome | isolation source: Anaerobic digester | place: Hong Kong | collected 2014-12-17 ...
CCTCATGAACTGTCATACCCCCATCATCGAACAGGGGTACGACAAGTTTTCAGACCTTAACCACAGACCGGCACCAAAAGAACGGTCCGACTACGGCTTGACCACCCAGGTCTTGCGCTGGACGAACCGCTTGTAGCGCGGCGTGCCCTTGGCGGTCTGGATGACGGTCACCTTCATGGTGCGGGGACCCTTGACCTTGATCCGAACCACACCTGCTTTGCGGGTCACCTTGCAGAAGCTCACCTCGCCGGCCGCCGCCGACTTCTTCGGCCGGCAGATCACCCGGGTCTTCAGCTTCTGCCCCTGATCGGTCCTGCCCGCCTTCACCCGCGTCGGGGAAGCCGGCAGCGCCTTTGCGGTCTGCGGCAGCCGTCGCACCTTCACGGTCGCGGACGCTGAGTTGTTCGCCAAGTCCTTTTCATATGACGTCGTGGAGACCGTTGCCTCGTTAGTGACACCGACCTTGTCGATCTGGGTGGTCAACGACACCTGAGAGGACGCACCTTTGGCCAGCCCAGCATGCGTGCAGGTGACTGTCTGCCCGGAGGCCGAACACGACCAGCCTTCTCCGGACGACGACACGAACGACGATCCAGCAGGCAGGGTGTCGACCACAGTCATCAGCCCGGCATCGTCGATGGCCCCCACGTTGCTTGCCGACAAAGTCCACACACCCTGCTCACCGAGCGCGAATGATCCCGACCCGGATTTGGCCAACGCCAGGTCGACCGGTGTGACACCGATGGGCGTGGTGCTGGTGTTGTTCGCCGGCTTGGAATCGGGCGTACCAGATGCCACCGTCGCAGACACCGGATAAGAGGCGACGAGCCCGGGCTTGGCCGTGGCGACGGTCCAACTCAAGGGCGGGGCACTCTCCCCCGGGGGCAGAGAGGACACCGGCGCGGGGACGGACACACCGACCTTGGTGTAAGCGGGGGTCCAGGAGCACTCAACCGCCTGTCCGGCCGCCGAACACGTCCACGGGTCCGTTCCGGAAACGAATGTCACCCCTGCCGGCAACGTGCCCTTCACCGTGATCGGCGAAGCTGCATCCGAGGGTCCGTTGTTCTTGACCGCGAAATCCACCACCGCCTGATTGCCAGGATCCACCTGATCGAACTGCGCCGCATGGGATGCGGCGATCGACATGTCCGCGTCCGTGACTACGTCGACCGTGGCTCGGGCGACAGGAGGACTGTCGGTGACCGAGACCTCCTTGGTCGTGGCGCAGTAATCAACGCCGTTGTTCGGCGTCATCTTGGCGAGGAAACTCGCGCAGTTGCCATAGGTGCCGGGCTGTAGCCACGGTGCTGCCGTCACACCGACCTCAACCGTCCACGATCCACCTTCCGCAACGTCCGCCATGCACTCCAAAGACGCGAAACCACCCGTTGTTGTACAGTCAGCCCCCCGGCAGCGAACTGACCGGATCGCCCTGGATTTGCAGGCCTGGGTCCAACACATCGAAGAAGCCCATTTGGCGGTCATAGGAAGCGTTGTTGGTGACCGTGATTCGGAAGCGTGTCCCGTTCGGCGAACCAGCCACGATGGGATTCGCTCCGATCCGCTCCTTGATAATCGTGTCGGAGGGGCGCGCCTGGGCAGGCATGCCCAATCCGACTCCAGACATCAACACCAGACCGGCAACAGCGGCACTCATTGTTCTGATTTTCACGACGATCCCCTCAAAGTTGCGACTACCCACAGCGACAATAGCGCTACAGATCGTCACGTTGCACCCTATCGGCGTCGAAGTCAGAGCCACCCGTTAGCGTGCAAGTAGGTTCACGAATGGGAGACGCGAAATGCAGAAAATTCTTGACGCCATCCTCAACGACGCACCCGCCGAGGACTTCGCGTCGATCGAGATTCCCGAGTCCTATCGGGCTATCACAGTCCACAAGGACGACGCCGAGATGTTCGAGGGCCTGACCACCCGCGAGAAGGACCCCCGCAAGTCCTTGCACCTCGACGAGGTCCCGGTTCCCGAGCTTGGTCCAGGCGAGGCGCTGGTCGCAGTCATGGCGTCGTCGATCAACTACAACACCGTCTGGACCTCGATCTTCGAACCCGTGTCCACGTTCGGATTCCTCGAGCGCTACGGCCGCACCCACCCGATGGCCAAGCGCCATGACCTGCCGTACCACATCATCGGCTCCGACCTCGCCGGCGTGGTCTTGCGGACCGGACCCGGCGTCAACGCCTGGAATCCCGGTGACGAGGTCGTCGCGCACTGCCTCAGCGTCGAGCTGGAGAACCCGGCCGGTCACAACGACACGATGATGGACCCCGAGCAGCGCATCTGGGGCTTCGAGACCAACTTCGGCGGTCTGGCCGAAATCGCCCTGGTGAAGTCCAACCAGCTCATGCCCAAGCCCACTCACCTCACGTGGGAGGAAGCTGCCGCCCCGGGCTTGGTCAACTCCACGGCCTACCGGCAACTTGTCTCGCGCAACGGCGCCGGCATGAAGCAGGGCGACGTCGTTCTGATCTGGGGCGCCTCCGGGGGACTGGGTTCCTATGCGACCCAGTACGCGCTCAACGGAGGCGCGATCCCCATCTGTGTGGTCTCCAGCCCGGAAAAGGCCGAGATCTGCCGGGCCATGGGCGCGGAGTACATCATCGACCGCAACGCCGAGGGCTACCAGTTCTGGAAGGACGAGCACACCCAGAACCCCAAGGAATGGCAACGCCTTGGCAAGAAGATCCGTGAGCTGACCGGCGGCGAGGACGTCGACATCGTCTACGAACACCCCGGCCGTGAGACCTTCGGCGCCAGTGTCTACGTCGCCAAGAAGGGCGGCACCATCGTCACCTGCGCCTCGACCTCCGGATACATGCACGAGTACGACAACCGGTACCTGTGGATGAACCTCAAGCGCATCATCGGCTCGCACTTCGCGAACTACAAGGAGTCGTACGAGGCCAACCGCCTGATCGACAAAGGCATGATCCACCCCACGCTGAGCAAGGCGTTCCCGCTTGAAGAGACCGGTCAGGCTGCGTATGAGGTGCACCGCAATCAGCACCAGGGCAAGGTCGGGGTGCTGGCACTGGCTCCCGAGGAGGGCCTCGGGGTCAAAGATGCGCAGAAGCGCGCGAGGTTCGAAACCGAGATCAACCGGTTCCGGAACACCTGATGTTCGACGACAAGGCCAAAGAACTGCTCGACAAGCCCAAACAGTTCGCCATCATCTCCACCATCGAGCCTGACGGCCAACCCCAGAGCAGCGTCGTGTGGTACGAGCGCGATGGTGAAGACCTGCTGATCTCCACGGTCCAGGACCGCCGCAAGCACAAGAACCTCGTACGCGATCCACGGTGCACTGTTCTGGTCTACGACATGGACCAGCCTTACTCATACGTGGAAGTCCGCGGGCATGTGGAGATGACCACCGAGGGGGGCCGGGAACTCATCGACAAGTTCGCGCGCGCCTACCAGGGGTGGGAGCGCTACCCGGCCGACGACGGCACCGACAACGTGCGGGTCGTCGTGCGGGTCATCGCTGACAAAGTCGTGTCCCGCTAGCTCAGTCAGCTCTTGGCGAAGAACATGGCCGCGCGGGAGTTCCACAGCAGGTAGAGGATCAGCAGCGCGAACACCGTCATCACCAGGGCGGACCAGAAGAACGCGCTGCCCCACAGCACGACCATCGCGATCACGCCGAAAACGAATCGGAACATCATCAGCAGACTGATGAGCAGTCGGGCGAACCTGCTTCCGTGGCCCAGTGCGGAGGCGAACAGCGCCATCACCAGACCGAGCCCGAGACCAACCCACGCTTCGATCCTGGCGGTGCCGGGGTCGACCCCGGCGTCGGTCAATGTCTGATCGCTGGTGAACAGCAGAATCCCGGACGCGATGATCGTGAGGATCGCGACGATCCACGTCAAAACAACGACGAAACTGACGCTGGCGGGTCGACTGACCGACTGGGTGCTCATTGCGGAATGTTAGCGCGAAACTGATGCGCAACCGCGCTCCCTGCCGGGCGCGGCAGCCCCGTACTCGGTCTGACTCACAAGAAAGCCGCAGCAGCGTCGAGCACCGGCCCTGCCCAGCACGGACTGGCTTACACGTCCTCCGCGGCCTGCAACCACCGCTCCTCGACGTCGGCGAGCACCCTTTGCGCATCGCTCAGTTGCACTCCGAGTTCCATCAACCGGTCCCCGTCTGTGGCCGCCTGGGCCATCTGGGCGTGCAGATCCTCGATGCGGGCGTTGGCCTTTGTCAGTTCGCGCTCGATGCGCGCCAGTTCCTTGCGAGCCGCGCGACTGTCGCCACTGGTTGCCTTGGACGAGGGAGTCCGCTCAGCCAGACTGTCCGCGAGGTACTGGTCGACCCCTCCGGGCAGGTGCTTGAGCGTGCCACCGGTCATCGACCAGACGTCGTCGCAGACCCGCTCCAGGAAGTACCGGTCGTGCGACACCACGATGAGGGTTCCGGGCCAGGAATCCAGGACGTCTTCCAACACGGTCAGGGTCTCGGTGTCCAGATCGTTGGTCGGCTCATCCAGCATGAGCACGTTCGCGCCGGACAGGAATGTGCGCAGCAAGTGCAGCCGGCGCAGCTCGCCTCCGGAGAGATCCCCCAGACGCTTCCACGGGGCGTCGCCGGTGAAACCGAATTCCTCCAGCAGTTGCGACGGCGTCAGGTCGTCGCCACCGGCGACCTCGACGTGGTTGCCCACCTCTTGCAGCCAGGGCAGGACCCGTGCTTCGGCGTCGATCGAAGGCAGCTTCTGATCCACCACCGCAGGTTTCACCGTCTTGCCCCGCTTGATCCGCCCGGAGTCCGGCGGGAGTTGCCCGACCAGTGCGCGCAACAGGGTGGTCTTGCCCGCTCCGTTCGGACCCAGGAGGCCGACGCGGTCGCCAGGTCCGATCCCCCACGTCACATCACGCAACACCGCAGGCACACCCGGAGCCGGGCTCAGTGTGAGATCGGTGAGGTCGATGACCTGTTTGCCCAACCGATTCATACTGACTCGCTGCAGAGTCAGCCGGTCGCGCGGCGGCGGCTCGTCAGCGATCAACTCCAGGGCTGCATCCTGGCGGAATTTGGGCTTCGACGTCCGGGCAGGCGGGCCACGGCGCAGCCAGGCGAGTTCCTTGCGAAGAAGGTTCTGCCTGCGTGCTTCGATGGCCTGTTCCTGCTGTTCGCGCTCGGCTCGTGCCAGGACGTAGGCGGCGTAGCCGCCCTCGTAGCGCTCAACCCGGCCCCGCCCGACCTCCCAGGTGCGCGTGGTCACCTCATCGAGGAACCAGCGGTCGTGGGTGACGACGACCAGGGCACGACGACCTTTCGGCCACCCCTGCAGGTACGCGGCCAACCACCCAATGGCCTCGATGTCCAAGTGGTTGGTGGGTTCATCCAGCAGCAGGACATCGGGCTGAGCCACCAGCGCCGCAGCAAGGGCAACCCGACGCATCTGTCCACCGCTGAGCTGATCGGTGGGGCGTTCGAGTAATGCGGGGTCCAGCAATCCGTCCAGGACCGCGCGCGTGGACGGGTCGGACGCCCACGCGTGGACCGGGCCGGTGCCCACGACGACTTCCTGGACCGTTCCGGGAGGCAACGTGTCGTGCTGGGTCACCAGGCGGATCGACACATCACCGGCAGGGGTGACGCGGCCGGAATCCTGGCTCTCCTGGCCGGCCAAGGCACGCAAGAGGGTGGACTTGCCAGCCCCGTTGCGTCCCACCACACCGATACGGTCGCCGTCGGCGAGCCCCAGGGCCACGGACTGCAGCACAGTGGTCGTGCCTTTGGTGATCGTCAGATTGTCGGTGACGACGAGGGCTGGCACAGTTCCCAGCCTAGGACCGAGCGGATCACGCCCAGTCGGTGAGCACCTCGAGCAGAACGTCGTTGACCGCGCCGGGGTCCTCCACCGCACTCAGATGCCCAGCTCGGGGGATCTGCCGGGCTACCGCCTGCGGCATCATCTCCAGCATCGCCTTCTGATCGGCGGTCGGCGAGATCACATCTTCGTCACCCCACAGGACCACAGCTGGGCCCTCGTAGTTGCGCAGGGTGGGTGCCGAGTCCGGGCGATCGGCCATGGCCCGCTGCGCGGAGGCGACGGCTTCCGGGGGCGCCTGTTCGATCCACCCACGAACTGTCTGCACGACCTCGGGGCGTTGGGCGATAGTGGTGGCGCCCAGCAGGTTGGGCAGCATGGCGTCGGCCAGATCGCGGGTGTGGTCGGCAGCCAACACCTCGCCGGCGACGCGCAGGCGTTGTTCGCGAGCAGCAGCGGTGTCCGCGCTCGCCTTGGTGTCCATGAAGATCGCGCCGGTGACGATGTCAGGGGCCTGGCGCAGGATCTCCATGAGGAGGTAACCACCCATGGACAATCCAGCGAAGACCGCAGGCCTACTCACGTGCGAGAGGACCTGTTCGGCCATGAGTGCCATCGACGGGTCCTGCGGGATGCGGGACTCCCCGAATCCTGCGATGTCCGGCGCGGTGACCTTGAACCCGGCTTTGGTCAGATACTCGACCTGGGCGTCCCACAGGTGCCGGTTCACCGGGAATGCGTGCAGCAGCACGACCTGGGTCATTCGCTCTCACTTTCGACGGCGTCGGCGGCGTCAGCGAGGTCGCCCACATCGGAGTCCCCCGCGTCGCGGGCCACATCGCGCATGGTCGCCGGGGGCACTGGCTCCTCGGGTTGTTCGAGCACCTCCGCCTGCGCGGCCGCCTTGCCCATACGCGATCGGCGGATCACCACGGCCACTGCGATCCCAATCCCGACCAGCGTCAGGCCCAATGCGGCCTTCGGCAGGGTCCGCTTGGCGGTCTCGATGCCGCGTTCCGCGCGTTCCAACGTCTCGTCTGCGCGCGTCAGTACCGCGTCTGCGTTGACGATCGCGTTGTCGGTGTCTGCCAGTGCCTCTTCGAGCGTGTCGATGCCTTTGCGCATCTTCTCGATTCGCTTACCCATGTCCCCAGCCTGACCCTTGGCCTGGCTGGCCGGCAACTCGGGGTGGCCAACCGACCCGAGGGGGCTACGGCATGACCGTCAGGCCGCCGTCCAGGACCAACTCCTGGCCGGTCATGAACGACGATGCATCCGAGGCCAGGAACACGGCCCCGGCGGCGATCTCGGCGGGCTGTCCCCAGCGCTGCATGGGAACCCGGGCCAGCGCGCCGGCGCCACCATCGGGCGCATCCCGCAGGAACTGGGTCAGTTCGGTCTGGATCCAGCCGGGCAGCAACGTGTTGACGCGCACCCCCGCCCAGGCCCATTCCACCGCAACGCTGCGCGTCAGGGAGATGATCGCCGCCTTGGCCGCGCCGTAGTGGCTCATCATCGGGGCACCAGCCAGGCCCGCCACGCTGGCCACATTGATGACTGACCCGCTCTTCTGTCCCATCAGGACCGGGCCGACGGCTTGCAGCACGTGGACCGTCGAGTCGACGTTGAGCCGCTGGGTCTTCTGCCAGCCGCTGAAGCGCATACCCACGATGGGTGACGAGAAACTGTTGCCACCGGCATTGTTGACCACCACGTCGACTCCGCCGAGGCCGTCGATCGCGCCAAGCACCGCGGCGGTGATGGCCGCCTCGTCGGTCACATCCGCTACCTTCACTACGGCGTTGCGGCCCAGATCCACCACTTCGGCGGCAACCTCGTTGAGCAGGTCCTCACTGCGGGCGATGAGCGCCACGTCGGCGCCCTGCCGGGCATATTCGATGGCGATGTCCTTGCCGATGCCGCGGGATGCCCCGGTGACGATCGCCTTCTTGCCGTCAAGCTGCCTCATAAGTCACTCCATTTACTCATCGGGCCGTCCCATGTGGACGGCAGTTCGGTGGGTCGTCCAGTCACGCTGGTGACGATCTGGTCCAGCACGATGCCGGTGTACTTCTCCCCCACCCACAGGTGTTTGGCACCTGCGACGGGGATGAATTGCGCGGAGGGGACGACCGCGAAGTGGGGCGCGGCCGCATCCGGGGGCAGGAAGTCATCATGCTGCGGAACCATGACCACCAGCGGTCGTCCGTCGGCCGCCCAGCGATCCAGATCGGTGTCTTCGGCGAACCGCAGCGGCGGGCTCAACAGAATCGCGCCACGAACCCCGGGCAGCAAACCGTGGCGCAGAACCACGTCGGTGCCGAAACTCCAGCCGACGACCCAGACGTCCGGGAGTCCGCGATCAAGTGCGAAATCGACAGCCGAGCGCAGGTCGAGCCCCTCGGCATTGCCAGCGTCGAAACGACCCTCGGACGTCCCAGCCGCACTGGTCGTGCCGCGGGTGTTGAAACGCAGGACCGCCAGATCCGCCAACGCGGGCAGACGCCACGCGGCCTTGCGGAACAGATGGGAGTCCATCATGCCGCCGTGGGTCGGCAGGGGGTGGACACACACGATCGTGGCGACCGGGGTGGCGGTCAGGGGCAGCGCGAGTTCGGCGACCAGGCTCAGACCGTCGGAGGTCTTAAGCGTGAGCGGTTCACGGCGGGCCGGCAGCACTGAGTTCGCCGCGATCCGCTCCACTGTTTCAGCCTATAGCGGCACTCCCATTCGGGCGGTGGGTCGCCTTGGTTGGTGAGCCAACCGAAGTTCCAACGGGACCCGGCCCGCGGTTTCCTAAGGCGTTGTCAGATCCCGCCGGCGCCAGCCCACGAAACCGAGCCCCAGCAGGACGACCGCCGTCAGTGTCAGTGGGACGAGTCCGACCAGACTGGCGTTCGGGGCCGGCAGGCCCGGAGAATGCACGAACGGGGACAGGTTCATCACCCACTGTGGTGCATCCCACAACGGACCGAACTCACCGACGACCACAGCCACGGCGAAGACCCCCCAGATGACCGGCACCGCCCGCGGCAGCCATCCGAAAAGCAGGAAGAGCAGGCCGGTGAGCACCCAAGCGGCAGGGACCTTCGACAGCGCTGCGACCGCCAGCGCCCCCACTTGACCGGGGTCGCCGGTGGCGACCCACGCCCCGAGTCCGACCGCGAGGCCACCGACGAACAAGACGCCGGCGACTCCCATCAGCGCGATCACCAGATGGCTGGCCGCCCACCGACCCCGCGATACCGACGTGGCCAGCAACACTTCGGCGTGGCCGTCCTCCTCCTCACCGTGCAGCCGGCTTGCCGCCTCAATCCCATAGGCGGCGACCAGCACACCCATGATGGCCAGCTCCGCGGCCAGGAAGGCGTCGGCCAAAGCGTCGGTCCCGCCGAGCTTCTGCAGGTACTCGGCGGCCTGCGGCGAGTCCAGGAACCCGGTCACCGAGTCGGAGATGGAGCCCAGGAGAAAACCGAAGGCGGCGAATCCGACCGCCCAGGAGATCAGCACTGTGCGTTGCAGCCGCCACGCCAGTCCGGACACCGAGCTCAGTTTCCCCTGCGATGGTCCCGCTCGGTCGGTCAACAGTCCCGCGCCCAGGTCACGGCGACTTCGCAGGACCATGGCCACCGGGACGCAGACGGCGGCCATCGCGGTGGGCAGCAGCAGCACCCACCACCGATCACCGGCGTACGCTCGCACCTGCTGCATCCACCCGATCGGCGAAAGCCAGGACAACCAGTTCCCACCACCGGAGGCGACGTCACCGACCGCTCGCAGGGCGTAGGCGACCGCGACGGCGATCAGGGCCAGGGAACGACCGGCCCGCGCACCCGTGGTGACTTGCGCGGTGACACCGGCCAACGAGGCGAAGGCGATCCCGGTGAAGGCCCAACCAAGTCCGAACGCGAACGAACCTGCAACCGGCAGTCCGGCCGCGATCAGCGACCCTGCGCTGGCCACCCCCAGCACCAGGCTCGCTCCGAAGGCCACGATCAACGCCGCGCTGAGAGCGGCCAGTCGTCCAAGCCGACCAGCGCCGAGCAGTTCCAGACGTCCGGCTTCTTCCTCAGCACGCGTGTGCCGGATGACCACGAAGACGAACAGCACCGCAGTGATGGCCGCACCGAAAGCGGTCAGCTTGAACAACGACAACGCGCCCACGGACGTCGGGTCATAGACCGGGCCGTATAGAGCCACCAGCGCCCCGGTGGCGTTGACGATCTCCGCGGCTTGAACACGCGAGCCTTCGTCCGGGTACAGACCCACTGTCGCCGCCGCGGAGAATCCGGCCATGCCGGCGAAACCCAGGATCCACAACGTCAGCAGCAGCCGGTCGCGGCGCAATGCCAGTCGCACGAGGGCGCCAGTACCTGCAAAGGAGTCAGCCATCCTCGCCACCCTGATAGTGACGCAGGAAAACCTCCTCCAGCGTGGGCTGCTGGCTGCTCAGAGCCTGTACCCCCGCGTCCGCCAGGACACTCAGCAACGCGGGCATGCCGGCGGGGTCGACCTGACAGGAGACTTGCTGGCCATCAACGGTCACTTCGTGCACACCTGGCAGTTCCGCGAGGGCGTCGGGCATCCGCTCGACGGTTGCCACGACTTTGGTGCGGGCCAGATGCCGGAGTTGCGCGAGGCTTCCGCTTTCCATGGCCCGACCGCTGCGGATGATCGTGACCCGGTCGGAGAGCGCCTCGGCCTCGCTGAGGATGTGACTGCTCAGCAGAACCGTGCCGCCTGTCTCGCGGTACTCGTGCATGCACTGGCGAAAGCGCGCATCCATGAGCGGGTCCAGCCCGGAGGTCGGCTCGTCGAGCAGCAGCAACGGCACATCACTGGCCAGGGCGGCAACCAGGGCAACCTTCTGGCGGTTGCCCTTGGAGTAGGTCCGGGCCTTCTTCGTCGGGTCGAGCTCGAACAGATCCACGTAGCGTTGTCGCCGCTTCGGGTCCAGCCCCCCGCGCAGGCGGCCGAGCAGGTCGATCACCTCCCCCCCGGACAGCTGCGGCCACAAGTTCACCTCGCCCGGCACATAGGCCAAGTCTTTGTGCAACTCGACGGCGTCAGCCCACGGATCACGACCCAGCAACGTCATGTGCCCGGCGTCGATGCGCAACTGACCCAGTAGCACGCGCAAGGTGGTCGTCTTGCCCGCCCCATTGGGGCCGAGGAAGGCGTGCACTTCACCGGCTTCGACCTGCAGATCCAGCCCGTCCAGCGCGATCGTGCTTCCGAACCTCTTGACGACACCCTGCACATCGATGACCGCAGCCATGTTTCAAGCGTACTCCCGGCCCCTGTCACCTCTGGTCGGCATCGCGCGCGGTGGTCGCCGACCGTGTGGCTACCCGACGCGGGGCTTCGGAAACCGCAGTTTCAGCGGCTTGCTGCTCTTGCCGGAGACGATGTACGCCTTGAGTGCTCGCGGCTTGTCCGGCGCCCACCGGCTGTAATCGAGCAGGACGCGCTCGCCCTTGCCGAGTTTGGCCTTCAGCGTGGCGAAAGAAGTTCCGACCGGACCCGGTTCGGCGACGCCGGATTGGATGGCGTTGGCCTGCACCGAGCCCTTCTTGCCGTCCGCGGTGAACAGGATCACCTGACCTGCTTTTTCGTCGAGCCCACCCAGGATCGCGGAGTCATTCTTCGCCTTGGCACGTGCGGTGATGAGCGTCGAATTACCGTTGAACACGGTGTCCACGAATCTCAGCTGACCCAGTTTCGGATACTTGCTCTGGTAGACGACAATTCCGTCGGACGGGCGCAGGCCCACCTTTCCGATGCCTCCTGCCGGCACCCCGGCCCGGTTGACCGCGAGTGTGTAGGAACCAGATACCGCCGACACGGTGGTCCGGATCGGCGTGGAGCTCTGCTTGGCGTTGATCCGGACGACGAAGGTCTTCTTCCTGGGGACGGTGAAACTGGGGAAGCTCCACTTCTTACCGGGCTCCCACGGGTTCGTCGGAAGGTTCCGGGTGACTCCCTTGATCCGGTTGCCGCTGAGGCTGGTGATCTTCACGCCCAACGGAACATCGGTTCTCACCGGCGACAGCGTTACCTGCGTCTGGTTGGCTCCGGGGCAGAAGGCACAGCGCTGCTTCTTCTTCTTGAACACGCCAAGCGGGACCAGGCCGATATCGTCCAATGTCGGATCGGACGTCTGAGCATTGGGATTGGCTGAGAACGTGTACTGCGCCTGTTCATTGGTGGCATCCAGGCGCACCACTCGCCGGAAGTCCGGGTAGTTGTTGTCGTAGATCGCGACGTCGTAGCGCCCATCGCCCTTGTCGTACAGCGCGTAGGGAGTCACCGCATGCCCACCCGCGCCACTCCCCATGACGAGGACCGGAGGTGCTACCCCCGGCCGCAAGGATGCCGCGAGCCGCTTGGCCACCTGCGAGGGCTTCAGCAGGTACTTGTCGGTGTCATTGAGGTACTGCGTGGCCATGTTGCGGGCGATCGTGCGCGAGATCGGTGTTTTCAAGGCCAACGAGTATGTGGAGTTGACTCCCGGCTGGAACTGCCGGGGCTGAAGACTGCCTTCGTAGAGCATCGATGCCGTCGCCGCGAAGCCGAAACAGTGACCGCCACTCATGTCACCGTTCATCGCGCGCATCCATTCCCGCGCCGACAATGTCAACGTGCAGGGTCCTGTAGCCCTTCTTTCCACGCAGACCCGCTTGCCGATCATGGAACGCATGGTCGCGGCATTGAGGTTCTTCGGGCCGGCCGGGTCGGTACCGAACAGCTTGGCGTTGGAGGGATCAGGAGCCGCGGTGTTGAAGAAACTGAAGCCATCGTTGAAGGGGCGGAAGCCGCTATCGGCGACCAACTCCCCGGACACGGAGTTCCAGTCGCGGATGGCGTTGGCAGCAGCGAACTTCTGCGCGTAATCCGCCCAGACGATCGGGTTCGCCCTTGCCGGGACATTGGTGCCATCGTCGGCGGCCGCTCCAGCAGCAGCCGGTCCTAGGCAGACAGCCGCGGCCAGGACTGCAGAAACAGGTGCTCTCATCAGCGTCACTTTCTTGGAACTGGGGGCCGGCATTGCGCCGCGGCATCAAGCCGTCACCGTATCCGACGAAGTCCTGACCCACCCACCGGGTGGACGGACGCTGTGGGCGGTACTGTCGTGCGATGCCACATGTGACGATCACACGCGAACAACTGGGCTCCTACATCGCCACGAACATGGCGGGCGTCCAGATCGAATTCGGTGAGGGCGAGGACCAGTTCACACCGGTCGAACTGCTGCTCGTGGCGCTCGGCGGCTGCACCGGGATGGATGTGGACTACCTGACCTCGCGCCGCGCTGAGCCGCTTGACTTCGAGATCGCCGTCGATGCCGAGAAACTCAAAGATCCCGAGCAGGGCAACCTCCTGCAGGACGTGACTGTCACGTTCCGGCTGCGGTTCCCGCAGGGTCAAGACGGTGACCGGGCGCGGACCGCCCTGCCGACCGCGGTCGCACGCTCACACGACCGCTTGTGCACCGTCGGTCGATCGCTGGAAGTCCCGACGCCGATCACCAATCACATCGAGTGACCGCTGCGGGCCCAGCAGGGATTGTGCCAGTGGCGCCGCTCGTCGACGCCCCGGTGTTGCGGCCACACCACGACGTGCGGAACACCTATCGCGATGCGCTGATTGCAGCCCGGGCAGATGTACTGCTTACTCGCCTGTGAACCGGGGATACTCTGCACGATGAAGTCCCCCTCGCGGCGTCGCGAGGCGTAGCCCGCCGACAGCGGACGCGCTTGCTCCTCGCGGCGGCGATTACGGCGGCTCATCTGTCCAGGGTAGGCAGCCGATCAGCGGTACGCGCGGAAACCCCGGCCCGTCTTGCGGCCCAGGTAACCGGCCTCGACCATCTGCTCGAGCAGCCGGGCCGGAGCCAGCTCCGGCAGGCGGAACTCCGAGTGCAGCGTCTGCTCGATGGCCAGCGACACGTCGTTGCCCACCACGTCGAGCAGAGCGAACGGCCCCAGCGGCAGACCGGCACCCTTGGTCATCACCGTGTCGATCTCGTCGGCGGTCGCGTAGTGCGATTCCAGCAGCAGAACTGCATCGTTGAGGTACGGGAAGAGCAGCGCGTTGACGATGAATCCCGCCCGGTCGCCACACTTCACCGGGTGCTTGCCGACCTTGGCGCACAGGTCCACGACCGTGTCCGTCACATCCTTGCCAGTCGTCAACGGGCTCACCACTTCGACCAGCTTCATGATCGGCGCCGGGTTGAAGAAGTGCATCCCGACTACGTCCTGGGGCCGGGAGGTGACCGCGGCCATCTCCACGACGGGCAGCGACGAAGTGGTCGTGGCCAGAATGGCACCCGGCTTGCAGATGCGGTCCAGGTCCCGGAACAGATCGAGTTTCACCTCAAGGTCCTCGACGATCGCTTCCACGACCAGATCCACGTCGGCCAACGCCTCACGCTGCGTGGCCCCGGTGATCCGGCCCAACACCTCGTTGCGGACATCCTCGGTCATCTTGGCTTTGGCCACCGCCTTGTCCAGCGACTTCGTCACGGCCGCCCGCACACCGGCGACCTTCTCGTCGCTTCGGGCCACGAAGACCACGTCGTAGCCGCTCTTGGCGAAGACCTCCACGATGCCCGAGGCCATGGTGCCGGTTCCGACGACACCCACGGCTGCGACCGGACGTACCGCTGAGTCCTGATCGGTTGCCGACGCGCCCGCGGCCTGACCGCTGTGATCGTAGAAGCCCTGTCCGGTCTTCTCCCCCGTCCGGCCGGCGGCGATCATCTGCTTGAGGATGGGCGCCGGAGCGTGCAGGCGCCGTCCGGTGGTCGCGTACAGGGTGTCGAGCACGTCGTACGCAGTGTCGATACCGATCTTGTCGAGCAGCGCGAGCGGCCCGATCGGGTAGCCGCAGCCGAAGCGCATGGCTGCATCGATGTCGTCGCGACTGGCGTAGCCGGCTTCGTACATGGTGACCGCGTGGTTGAGGTATCCGAAAAGCAGACCATCGGCGATGTACCCGGGCTTGGAACGCACCACCGTGGCCTCCCGACCGATGTCGGCCAGGAAGGCCTGCAGGGTCTGCACGGCGTCGGCGTCGGTGAACTCCGGGCGCACAAGTTCAGCGTGGGTGCGGTTGGGGTCGTGCGGCAGCGACAGGCCGAGGACCCGGTTGGGCCGACCGCTGCTCAGAGCCAGGTCGGTGACGGACAACGCAGTGGCGGTCGTGACCAGGACCGCATCGGGTGCCACCAGGCCGCCGGCCTCGGCGAACACCGCGTGCTTGACAGCGCGCGACTCCGGCAGGCATTCGATCACGATGGCCGCGGACTCGATGCCTTTGAGCGAGTCGCCGACGTCGACGCCGGCCCGGTCGGCTGCAGCCTTCGCAGTGGCCTCGTCCTTCTCCACGCCGATCACTGTCCAGCCCGCGTCACGAGCAAACCCCGCAACCTGTGCTCCGACCGTACCCACCCCGAGGATTGCCACCGTTTTCTCAGCCATGCCCCCAAGTCTGGCAAAGCGGGCCTCGGCGACAATAGGTGGGTGTGGCACGCCCGACCGCTGGACGACGCGGACATCGCTGCTGTCGTCGCGATGGTGAACCAGTGCGAATCGGCCGATAGCGGCGAGGTGATGCTGGAGGCTGCCGATCTCGTTTCAGACCTGGCTGGGCTGGACCGTCAGCGCGACGCGGTGGTCGTCGTCAGCGGCGGGCGGATCGTCGGGTGGGCCATGGTGTGGCAGACCCGCAAGCGCTGGGCGGATGTTCATCCCGACGCCCGCGGTCACGGCATCGGGGAATGGCTGCTGAAGTGGTCGACGTGGCGGGCGACGGCGCTGGGCGCCGACCGGATCGGTCAGACGATCGATGACCGGCGCACCGAAGTTGCCGCCTGGCTGGCTGGGCACGGCTACACCTCGCGCTACCACTCCTGGATCCTTTCGGCACCGGCCGACGCCGCCGAACACCGCGCCGAACCGGTAGCACCAGGCGAGGTGGATGCGGTGCTGGATCTGTTCGAGCGGACCTTCGCCGAACACCAGGACCGCCTTCCCGTGCCCCGTGCGCAATGGCGGGCAGCGACTGTCGAGCGGCCTGGTTTCGAGCCAGATGACCTGCTGGTGATTCGGGTCGGGGACCGACCGGCGGCAGCGGCGTTCCTCATCGATTCCGGGGAGGTCTGGGTGGACAAACTCGCGGTGGCTCCGGAATTCCGGGGACATGGTTTCGCCCGGGACCTGCTCGATGCTGCACGTTCGCGTGCCACCGGCCGCGGGTATTCCCACGTGCGACTGTCCACGGACTCCAACGCCGGCGCGCTGGAGGTCTACACCCGGCTCGGCATGAGCGTCGAACGCAGTTTCACGCACTGGGCCGTGGACTTGTAGACGCTTCGGCTGAGTCCTGGGAAGCGATCACCGCAGGAGTAGACTTGCAGGTGAGGACGCGACGCTGGCGCACCTCGATGTGCGGTGGTCACGTCCCATGGAGGGGAGTGGCTGCCATGAGCCGATTCGCACACATCACGATCACCGCCCTGGTCATTGGGCTTCTGGGTGCCGTGGCGCCCAGCAACGCCGAGGGCCCCGGGTTATCCGGAACCGTCACCGAGGGCGGGCACACAGTGAGTTGGAATGTCGGCGGAGTGAGTGCGCCGCCGCCGGCTCTCGCGGGGCAGTACGCCGGCGTCGTCAAGCCCGGGGCAAAGGTCACGTTGAGCGGCTCGATGACGTACTCGCTGCAGAAGGGCTACGCGACCAACCTCAGGCAGTCCGCGTCGCTGTCGGGTGCACCCATGCAGTCCTTCACCGGATTGGTCTACGGCGGTACCTATCCGTTCTCCTACAACCTCACGTCGGTGGCGCCGAGCGGTGAGGGTAGCGGCGTCGTGACCGAGATGTACGTCGTGGTGAAAGGGATCAACTGCAACGATTCCGGGGTGTGCGGAGGTCCGACTGTGCGCCTGACGATCGGCGTGGTGGCCAATCTGGACACGGAACCACCGGTGATCACGATCGAGAAACCTCGCGGAGTCACCGGTATCGGCGAGAAGACCCCCGTGTTCGGGACGCTGTCGGACAACAGCAAGAAGGCCACGATGCACGCTGCGATGTACTCCGATGGTGACGTGGTGATGACCGGAACAAAGGGCCCGGTGCGGGCGGTGGGCCAGCGCTGGTCGGCCAAATGGAAATACCCGAAAGGTCATCCAGGACCGTTCTACGAGTGCTTCTGGGCCGAGGATGCCGCTGGCAACCAGAGCAAGAACGCACCCTTCAGCGCGTGCCGCTGGCTGTCCATCCAGGTCCCCATCACGCGGGTGTCGAACGGCTGCGGTGGGTCCGCCTGGGGTGAGAAGGCGGTCGAGATCATGAACTGGTTCGGTGATGTCCGCTTCTACGGCGACCAACCGGTGGTCATGCGTGGCGCTTGCAACCAGCACGACGCCGCCTACGGCGGGTCGACCGTCGTGGGGATGCGCACGAAGAAGGCGACTGACTACCGCCGGTGGTCTCGCGAGTCGGTCGATGAGAAGTTCGCCGCCGACCTGACGGCGCAATGCGACCGGTTCTTGAAGGGTAGGAAGCTGCGCAAGGAGCGCAGGGCCTGCTACAAGGAGGTTCCGATCTACGTCGGGCTGGTGCGGGAGTTCGGTCAAAGCGTCTTCGATGCCAATTCCACGGTCCCCGGGACACAGACGGAGATACCCGGCCGGACCACGCCGAAGGGTGGGAGCCGCGACAACCGGTGAGCACCTTCGTCAGAACAGCCGTGACTCCACGTCGTCGTACCCGCGCAGGTGGTCGTAGTCGACCACCACACACCGGATCCCGCGGTCCTGGGCCAGAGTCCGGGCCTGCGGTTTGATCTCCTGGGCTGCGAAGACTCCGGTCACCGGGGCCAGCAATGGATCGCGGTTGAGCAGCTCAAGGTAGCGGGTCAGTTGTTCGACGCCGTCGATCTCACCGCGTCGCTTGACCTCCACCGCGATCGCCGCGCCCGAATCGTCGCGGCACAGCAGATCGACCGGACCGATCGCGGTCGGGAACTCGCGGCGCACCAGCGTCCAGTTCTCGCCGAACGTGTGGACCTGCTCGGCCAGCAACTCCTGCAGATGTGCCTCCACACCGTCCTTGACCAGTCCGGGATCCGGTCCGAACTGCCCCGACCAGTCGTGCTCGATCTCCCCGAGCCGGATGATCAGGCGCTCGCCGGCCTTGTTCGTGACCTCCCAGACTGTGTTCCCCTCGTCGTGGGTCTCCTGCAGCACGCACGGCGGGCTCATCCAGTTCAGGGGTTTGTAGGCCCGGTCGTCGGCATGCACGGAGACTGATCCGTCGGCTTTGACCAGCAACAGGCGCCGGGCCATGGGCAGGTGCGCGCTGAGCCTACCCACGTAGTCCACCTGGCATTGCGCCACCACGAGCCGCATCAGATGAGCACCTTGAACACGACCACGAGGCCACCGACCGCCGCGGTACCCAGCGCCCAGAGCAGGTCGTCGCGACGGTTCTCCGAACCGCCGCCGACCCAGGTGTAGGCGAACAACGCAACGACCAACGTGCACATGCCCAGCGTCACCGCGGCCTCGAAGTCGTCCACCAGCAATGAAGCGGCCCAGGCCGCGCCGACCAGTAGCAGACCGGGCAAGAACATCGACGAACTGTGGATCGCTTCCGCGCGCAGCCAGCCACCCGAGGGTGCCTGCATGTCCTGCAGACGCTTTGCGAGCACTGCCGCCCAGAAGTGCGCGACGACCAGACCAGCCGCAGCGACCAGCAGGACGAAGGTCAGCTCACCCAGCGAGTCCAGGTAGCCCTTCGCGTTGGCCGCAGCGGCCGTGGCAAGCAGGGTCAGGGATGAGTAGACGACCAGCGAAATCCTGGCGGTGGATTCCGCACGCGTCAGCGGGCCGAGGGACTTCACGAGTACTCGTAGAAACCCTTGCCGCTCTTGCGCCCGAGATCCCCCGCGGCCACCATCCGGCGCAGCACCTCCGGCGGACTGAACTTCTCGTCCTGGGTGTCCGCATAGATGTTGGACGTCGCGTTGAGGATGATGTCCACTCCTGTCATGTCAGCGGTCTCCAGCGGACCCATCGCATGCCCGAAGCCGAGACGGCAGGCCACGTCGACGTCCTCGGCCGAGGCGACACCGGACTCCACCAGTGCGATCGCTTCCATGGCCAGCGCCGTGATCAATCGGGTGGTCACGAACCCGGCCACGTCCCGGTTGACCACGACCACCGTCTTGCCGACCCCTTCGGCGAACTCCTGGGCACGGTTCATCGACTCATCACTGGTCTTGTATCCGCGCACGAGTTCACACAGTTTCATCAATGGCACCGGGGAGAAGAAGTGCGTCCCGACGACGTCCTCGGGTCGCGAAGTCACCGCCGCGATCGAGGTGATCGGGATCGCCGAGGTGTTGGTCGCCAGCAGCGTCCCGGGCGCGCAGATCTTGTCGAGGCGTTCGAAGACCTCCGTCTTGATCTCGATCTTCTCGAAGACGGCCTCGACGACGATGTCGACCTCGCCCATCGCGTCCAGCTCGGTGGTCGTGCTCACCCGCGCAAGGGCCGCTTGCTCGTCCTCGGCGCTGATCTTGCCCTTCTCGGCGAACTTCGCCAGCGACTTCGCGATCCCGTCGCGGCCCCGGGCGACCGCGCCGTCATTGACGTCCTGCAGGACCACGTCGTGACCTGCCACGGCGCTGACTTGTGCAATTCCTGCGCCCATCAATCCGGCGCCCACGACTCCGATTCTCATACCTGAGAGGCTAACCCTTCGACCAGATGCGCGATGAAGCACCGGGGCGCACAATGGGGCTGTGCCAGCGTGGTCCACGTATTCGTATCTCTTCGGCCCCTTGGTGGCCGGCGGGATCATGGTCGTGATGGTGCTGCTGCTGCGGTGGGCCTTCCACACGGGTGGGTCCCTGGTGGCCGACGAGCCGAAAACCGGCAAACCCGATGAGTACGGTTTGATGGTGCCGGTGGCCGGCGCTGAGGACTACGTTCGGGCCGAGATGCAGCGACAGATGCTGCAGGACGCCGGGGTGAAAGTCAATCTGGTCCGGACCACCGACGGTCCCCGGCTGATGGTGTGGCAGACCGACCGCGATCGGGCCCTCGACCTGCTCAGTCGACGCGGCTGATCTGGGCGCCGAGACCCTGCAACGACTCCACGAAACCCGCGTAACCGCGGTCGATGTGATGAACCTCGTGCACGGTCGTGGTCCCCTCAGCCACCAGCCCGGCGAGCACGAGTCCGGCCCCTGCCCGCACGTCTGTGGCCTCCACCGGGGCCCCCGACAGCCGCGGCCGGCCGCGCACCAACGCGTGATGGCCGTCGGTGTGCACGTCGGCTCCGAGTCGCGTCAGTTCGTTCACGAAGCGGAACCGCGCTTCGAACAGGTTCTCGGTCACCATTGCCGCACCCTCGCCGATCGCGTTGAGAGCGATGAACTGCGGTTGCAGGTCCGTCGCAAAGCCTGGGTACGGCAGCGTGACGATGTCGACGGCCTTGGGCCGCCGGTCCATCGACACCCGGAAACCCTCTGGGAGGAGCTCGACCATGGCGCCACTGGAGACGAGTTTGTCCAGCGCGATCTCAAGATGTCTGGAGTTTCCCTGATCGATGGTGATGTCGCCTTGGGTCATCACCGCGGCGACCGCCCAGGTACCTGCGACGATCCGGTCCGGCACGGTCCGATGGGTCACCGGTGTGAGGGACTCGACTCCCTCGATCTCCAGCGTCGATGATCCGATCCCATCGATCGTGGCACCCATCTCGACCAGCATCGTGCAGATATCGATGATCTCCGGCTCGCGCGCGGCGTTGTCGATGACGGTCGTGCCCTTGGCCAGCACCGCGGCCATGAGCAAGTTCTCAGTGGCACCCACACTCGGGAAGTCCAGCCAGATGGACGCTCCGTGCAGTTGACCGGCCTTGGCGATCAGGAAGCCGTGTTCGCTGCTCACTTCGGCGCCGAGGCGGGTCAGGCCGTTGACGTGCATGTCCAGGCCGCGCGACCCGATCGCATCGCCCCCGGGCAGCGCGACATCGGCTTGCCCGACGCGGGCCACCAGCGGGCCGAGCACACAGATCGACGCCCGCATCTGCCGCACGAGGTCGTAATCGGCTTGGTGACCCGGCGCGGCTGGGACGTCGATGACCACAGTCCCCGCCTCGCGGTCCTGCACCACTTCGCAACCGAGGCGGCGCAGCAGTTCGGCCATGATCGTGACGTCGAGGATGTCGGGCACCTCGGTCAGGGTGGTCGGACCCTGGGCGAGCAGTGCCGCGGCCATCAACTTCAGGATGCTGTTCTTGGCTCCTGGAACCCTGACCGTGCCGGACAGACGATTGCCACCCACGACCTGAAATGCCACCCCCAAAGGATACGTCGGGCTGTCGTGATGGCGTGGCAGAACTGCCCGGTTCACAATTGCCGGCGGACACCGACGGTCGCTGGCACCCGATGGGCAACGCTGGGGCGCCCCATGGCCAGTCGTCCGGCGAAACTCACGGGCATTGGTAACCTTCCCCAATGCAGGAGTGCCGGCTGGCTGGATCCACCTTCGACATCGCAGCAGCGGCCGGGTGGTACTCGGCCATCGCTGGATTGCTCGCGGGTTTTGCGTTGTTGGCGATCCTGTTGCCCCTGGACCACGACAGTGCAGCGGAGGGCGACGAGGGAATCGGGGCGGCGCAGTCGGTCGTCATCTTCACCTGCGCCTTCTTCTCCCTGCTGATCCTCGGGGTCTCCTACGCCATTCTGTCCGGGCGTACTGGAGATGGACCAGAGCGCAGCATCGCGGCTCACGAGCAGCTGCTGAACGGCTCTGCGTTCGGGCTGTCGACACTTCTGTTGCTGTTCGGGCTGCGCTCAGTGCTGGCCGCCTATGGGCGCAACCGGGCGGTCTTCCTTCCTGCCCGCAGCGTCATGCTGACCATGTCAGCAGTGTTGGGGCCGGTGGTGTCACTGTCATTGCAGTTCGCCAACGCGATGGACATCGAGGCGTACCGTGCGTCCGTCTCCCCGGAAACCAATGACTGCACTGTGGGCGGTCTGTCCAGTGGAGTATGGATCAATATCGTCATCACTGTCGCCGCACTGCTCGTGATCCTGCTGCTTGCGCTGGTCCGGCACCGACTGCCACGCACCATCAAGGCTTCGGAACTGATCGCGAAAGGTGTACTGGGATACACGGTCGCGATCGTCGTGTGGACCTCGATGGTCGTTCCCCTGCTCTCCAGGGATGTCGTGGCCGGGGCGGTGTTCGAGCACGTCACTCTGAGCGCAACCGGGGTAGCCACGATCTTGGTGGCGGCCGCGGCGTGGGCCGCACGCGGGCCGGACGACCTGACCGATGAAGAGGCGACGTCAACAGCCACTAGGTGATCGGTGCCCGTTCAGATCCGTCCCGCGCGGCGATGCACCCAGGTGGCTGCGATGAAACCCAGCCCGTTGATCGCCCAGTGCAGAGCCATCGGGGTCAACAACGAGTCGGAGTAGATGCGCAGCGCGCAGAAGACCAGCCCGGCGACCGCAGTGCCGGCCACGGTGAAGAGCACCGACTGGATCCGCCCCCAGATTCCGCCACCGAGCAAGTCACCGACGGCACCGTTGGCGTCGTGCATCACCAGGCTGGGAAGGATGTGCCACAGGCCGAACAGCAGGCTCGACACCAGCACCGCCTGCCATATCCCCAGCCACTGATCCAGCAGAGCCAGACCTACACCGCGAAAGGCGAGCTCCTCGAACAGAACAGTGCCAAGCGGCACATTGACCAGTGTTTTGTAGAGCAGGGTGCGCGGACCGAGCACCGCGCGGTCGTCGGCGAGAAAACGTCGGGTGAAGCGCATCGAGCCGCCGATGACGTAAACCAGGGTGACCGCTGCGATGCAGCCCGCGGACCAGATCAGGCCGCGGATCCAACTGCCGGGGCCCAACCCGATGTCCGTGAGACTTACGCCGGCGCGGTACCCGATCCACACGATCAGCACACTGCCGATCACACCTGTCGGCACGTACCAGCGCTGGGCCACGTACGGCGAGTGGTTCAGGACGTTGACGATGATCAACACCCCGAGGACAACGAGGTCGAGAGTCACCGAACTACGCGCTCGGCGCGGTGATGGCTCCGGACAGGTCCGTGACTCCCCACTGGCTCAGCTGCCGCTGCAAAGCCTCTGTGGCGCGCTGCAGTTGTTCTGCCTGAACACGGTCGGTCGCCCACGTGAGTTCGCGCAGCCGCAGGGCCCGCTCAATGCTCGCCATCGTCTCGCTGTCGACGGGAAGGTCGAAGGCCAATGAGGTGAAGCGGGCGATACTGGCCCGGTAGTCGTGGCCGCGTGAGACGAAGACGCCGGGCACGACGTCGGTGCTGTTCTTCAGGTCCACCCCGACATTGAGGAAGGTCCCGACCGGCCGCCAGCGCATACCCCGCGGGACTCCTGGTTCACGTGCGTCCCGCAGCCAGGGCGGGCACTCCACCGCCAGTTCCGGCTCGAACCTCACGATCGGATCTTCGTGATGGCTGACCAGGAAGATGCGGGCAGATTTCTTCACCGACTCCGAAAGCGCCTCGTACTCCTCGTAGCTGGCAACCTCGACGACACATCCATCCGGGTCGGTCTTCTGCTTGTCCGCCCGCCACCGCTTGGCCCACCCACTGGCGGCGGGGGTTCCGATGAACAGAGCCCGGTCCACTCCTGCGCGGTCGAAACCGCGCGTGCCCTCGTGCAAGAAGGCATCCTGCATGGTGTGGGCCCCCAGGGACTCCCCGAACACCAGCAGTTTGGGCCGCCTGTTCTCCGGAATCGCCCGGATCCGCCACGTCAGGGCGTGCAGCATGGCACGGTTCTGCTCACGGCCCATTGCCACGCGATCCAGCGAGATGAACGACGGACGCAGGGAGTACTGCAGGGCGAAGGTCGCGCAGTCCCCGCCGGTGAGGTACTCCAGCGTCTCCATCATCACGTAATTGAGATAGCCGGTTCCGGTGGGCGAACAGAAGCACAGGACTTTGCGTTCGAAAGCACCCATATCCTCGAGTTCGCGCATCAGCAGGTCCACCCGTTCGTCGACCTGCGTGGCCGTCGCGATCCCCGCGAATGCCCGCACCGGATCCATCGCTGGTTTGCCGGTGACCGCCGTGATCTCCGCGGCGGGCAGGGCCATGTTGACGATCCGCCGACCCTCCCGGCTCAACGTGTCAAACGGGATTTGGGACCCCGGCCCGCCGGACACCGTCAGCATCGTGGGCTGTTTGCTGTATGCGGCCTCGATGGCGGCACCACCTGCATCAGCCTGCCGGTTGACATATTCCAGACCCGCGATCAGGCCGGCTCCCACCATCCCGAGGCTCACGGAATGCCCGAGCCAGTTGGCGAAGGGACTCATCGACGGTGACGTCCGCTTCACCAGATGCGCGATGCCGTCCGCGGAGACGGATTCGACGAAGGCCGCCCCCTGCAGACCGGCGCTGACTCCCACCCCGAAGGCCAAAGACCGCGCCAAGGACGGCGACTTCTCGTACTTGTCGGTCTGGCGCTGCTCGTAGGCTGCCGCTTGTGACGACAGGGGAAGTGGATCCCTGGGGATCGGAAGGACATCGCGGCGCGCATCCCGGCGGTTGCGTGCGGTGAGTCCGATCGCGGTCACCGTGGCCAGCGCGAACGTCCCGGGGCCGACGACCCGCCGGTAGCTCCAGCCTCGACGGGCCTGCAGGATTTCGGCAGCCCCCAGAACGCTCGAGGCCATCAGCCCGGTCACACCGGTGACCCCGGTCACCCATCCGGCGCTGCGCAGCGCAGCACGCCTGGCTGGCTCGGACTCCCGGCGCGGTAGCAGTCGGTACACGGCCAAACCTGCGGCCATGGCACCCGCGTGCGCGACGGCCTGGGTCACCCCAGCGACACCCGGTCGCTGCATCCGCTTATGACCCACCACGGCTGCCGCCAAGCCCTCCACGGCAGACCCTGTCACCGCGACGAGACCGTAGTTGATCGCACTGGTCAAGCCGGTGAGGATCGCTTGGTCCCCGACGCTACGTGGCAGCAGGCCGGGCTGATAGGACATCCCGATGCTGGCCATGGACGCCATGGTGGCCACGCGGGAAGTGAAGCTGATTTCGGGGACTTCGACCATGTGCGTCATTGTGCCCTAGGGTCGAAACCATGGTGAACCTGACGCGGATCTACACACGGACCGGCGACGACGGCTCGACGTCGCTGGGAGACTTCAGCCGGACCAGCAAGACGGATCTGCGTCTGGAGGCCTATGCCGACGTGGATGAGGCGAACAGTGCGATCGGGGTTGTGCTCGCTGTTGGTGAGCCGGCCCAGGAGATCGTCGCGGTGCTGGGTCGCGTGCAGAACGAACTCTTCGATGTGGGGGCGGACCTGTGCACGCCGTTGGGCGGTGAAGGCCCGCAACTGCGCGTGAGGCAGGACTACATAGAACGACTCGAGGCCGACTGCGACACCTTCAACGCGGACCTTCCCAACCTGCGCTCGTTCATCCTGCCGGGGGGAACCCCTGCTTCGGCGTATCTGCACGTGGCGCGCACCGTGACCCGCCGCGCCGAGCGGGCGACCTGGGCGGCATTCGCCGAGCACGGCGACACGATGAACCCCCTCACTGCGCAGTACTTGAACCGGTTGTCCGACCTGCTGTTCATCCTCGGGCGGGTCGCGAACCCTGGCGGCGACGTGCTGTGGGTGCCGGGTGGCGAGCGGTAAATCGACCGTCTCCTCCGCCGTCCGCGGTTGAGGGCGACGTTGTTGGGCATTCTCGGTGCGCGAAGTGCCCAACAACGTCGCCCTCAAGAATCAGGGCGCCGCCTTTCTTTTCCACAGCCCCTACCGGCGTCCACAGATCCTTCGCCGCCAGTGACGGACCCGCGCAGCGGAACGAACCTTGAACCATGCCTTTCATCGTCAGCCGAGCGGGCGCAGAGGGACTGACATATGAGCAAACCCGCCGTCGCAGCATGACCACGCCGACCCGGGGCGTTCGTAATCAGCCAGACGAGGACACGTGGAAAGATCAGGTTCGAGCACTGGCTCTGGTTCTACCCGCGGGCGCGGTTTTCTCTCATGACACCGCCGCTCAGCTGCACAAACTTCCGCTACCCACCCTCGACGGCACACCGCTGGACGTGACGGTGGCTTCCCGTAGCGCGCGGGGATCTCGGCACGCGGTGCGTTGGCACTACTCCAAACTCCCCCTGCGAACCGCTCACCCGGGTGGGCTGCCGGCGACGGATCTGGCACGCACCTGGTTGGATCTGGGAAGCCGGCTCACCCTTGAGTGGCAGGTGGCGGTCACTGACGTCGTCCTGCAGCGGATTCCCGCCACTGAGTTGCACATCACGGGACATCGACGCGGGGCATCGACTCTGGCTGCTGCGCTGAAACTCGCGGACTCGCGCAGTCGATCACCACGCGAATCGCTGCTTCGGGTGAACCTGCTGATTGAAGGAGCGCCCGCTCCAGTGGTCAACCTCGACATCGTGGAGCAGGGAGTCTGGCTGGCCACCGGGGACCTGGTCTGGCCCGAGTTCCGCTTCATCGTGGAGTACGACGGGGCCGACCACGCACCGCTGAAGCAAAGGCACAAGGACGCCAACACACGTGCAGACCTGAGCGCAGCGGGTTGGACCGTGCAGCCGCTGACCGCGATCCACTTCCGTCACGTGCAGCGCACCGTCACCATGATCCTCAACCGACTACGGAGCAAGGGCTGGACCGGCTGAGGGCGACGACGTTGGGCACTTCGAACGTCCAAAACCCCCAACAACGTCGCCCTGAATACCGAGGCAGCGCCGAAGCAGCCGAGCCAGGCTCAGTGCCGCGGACCGACCGCGACCTGCAGACGCCCTTCGGCCTTGCGGACCTCAGTCTCCGTGCCCTGTTCGCGAGCCGCGGCCAACTCGTCCTCGGCCTGCCGAACATCGATTTCGGAGGCCAGTTCCACGGTTTCGGCCAGCAGGATCACGCGGTCGCTGTCCACAGTCACGAAGCCTTCGTGGATGTAGGCGCGCATGTCGTCACCTTCGACCGGGCGGATCAGGATCGGGCCGTCGGCGAGCATCCCCATCAGCGGTGAGTGCCCGGGCATGATGCCGGTCTCGCCGTCAAGGGTTCGCAGCACGACCAACGAGGCCTCCCCCTCCCACACGTTGCGCAGGGTGGAGACCAGGGCCACGGACAGGACAGCCATGACTACTTGGCCAACTTCGCGGCGTTGCGCTCAACGTCCTCGATCCCGCCGCACATGAAGAATGCCTGCTCGGGGATGTGGTCGTACTCGCCGTCGGTGAGCGCCTTGAAGGAGGCGATGGTCTCCTCGACCGGCACGAACGATCCGGGCTGGCCGGTGAAGGCCTCGGCCACGAACATGTTCTGGCTGAGGAATCGCTGGATCCGGCGGGCGCGGTTGACGAGGATCTTGTCCTCCTCGGACAGTTCGTCCATACCCAGAATCGCGATGATGTCCTGCAGATCCTTGTAGCGCTGCAGGATCTCCTTGACGCGTGCGGCCACCGCGTAGTGGTCCTCACCGATGTAGCGCGGGTCCAGAATCCGGGAGGTCGAGTCCAGCGGGTCCACCGCGGGGTAGATGCCCAGCTCGGAAATCGGGCGGCTCAACGTTGTGGTCGCGTCGAGGTGCGCGAACGTGGTCGCCGGCGCCGGGTCGGTCAGGTCGTCCGCGGGAACGTAGATCGCCTGCAGCGAGGTGATCGAGTGCCCACGGGTCGAGGTGATCCGCTCCTGCAGCTGGCCCATCTCGTCGGCCAGTGTCGGCTGGTATCCCACTGCCGAGGGCATACGTCCCAGCAGCGTGGAGACCTCGGAGCCGGCCTGCGTGAACCGGAAGATGTTGTCGATGAACAGCAGCACGTCCTGCTTCTGCACATCGCGGAAGTACTCCGCCATCGTCAGAGCCGTCAGGGCGACCCGCAGCCGGGTGCCGGGGGGCTCGTCCATCTGGCCGAAGACCAGCGCGGTCTTCTCGATGACGCCCGACTCGGTCATCTCCAGGAACAGGTCGTTGCCCTCACGGGTGCGCTCCCCCACACCGGCGAACACCGACACACCGG
>ERZ795053.1666-NODE-1666-length-27888-cov-5.207056_pt1 | contig 27888 bp, 19 predicted proteins | sample MGYA00375137_ERZ795053 | MGnify/ENA primary metagenome ERZ795053 (study PRJEB30182, sample SAMN05720284) | activated sludge metagenome | isolation source: Anaerobic digester | place: Hong Kong | collected 2014-12-17 ...
CGGCATCAGATAGACCCCTTGCACGTGCGGCAGTTCCTTCAACTCCAACAGCAGTTCCTGTGCCATCTTAACCCCTTCCTGACGGCCACTGGCGCCGGCTTTTCGCATCCGTTCCAGCGCTTCTTCGCTCAACGTAATGCCAGGCACTTCGTTGTGCAAAAAGCTGGCGTGGCGGTGGCTCTGGAGCGGCAGCACGCCGATGAGGACGGGGACCGGGAAGTCGCCGTAGCGCTCTTCGTACAGATTCAAAAAGTTGCGCCACAACAGCGGGTCATAGATTGGCTGGGTCATCGTGAAGTGGGCACCACCACTCACTTTCTGGTGGAACCGATCAACCTCTTCGCTGAGATTGGGCCGCGTGGGATCACAGGCAACCGCGATCGTAAAATTGCCCTTGCGCCCCATTTCACGTCCCGATGCGTCAAAGCCTTCGTTAAAGCGATTGATCACCCGGACCAATCCAATGCTGTCGACGTCGTAGACCGCGGTGCTTTGGCGCGTGTCGCCCAAACTGGGCGGATCCCCTGTGAGCGCAAGGATGTTGCGCACGCCGAGGGCATGGGCACCAATCAGATCGGCCTGCAACCCCATCAGCGAACGATCCCGGGTGGTGAAATGGACAATCGTTTCGATCTCGGCCTGTTGCTGAATCTGGATACAGAGCGCCATTGCCCCCATGCGGACGCGCGCCATTGGGCTATCAGCCACATTGACGGCGTCGGCGCCCATTGCCTTGGCATGGATGGCGCCTTCGATCTGTTTTTGCGCCACAAAGGCCCGCGGTGGGTCAACTTCGACACTAATGACAAATTTACCGGCGCGCAATTTCTGGAGGAGGGAAGTCGGCTGGTCCTCTTCTGCCACATCGTACCCGGCGGTGAGATCGGCGATCTCCTCGGTGGCGGTTATGACTTTGGCTTTGGCCGGTGTGGCAACTGCTTTCAAATTCAAATGGCTGTTCAACGCTTCTCGCATGGCGCGGATATGGATGGGCGTCGTTCCACAACAGCCACCAATCAGCCGGGCGTTCTGCTCGAGAAAGAGCGGAACATGGTGAGCAAAATATTCGGGGCTGGAAGGGTAGTAAAAGCGCCCTTCGACGCGCTCGGGGAAACCGGCATTCGGCATGACACTAAAGCGGACTTCTGGCGCGGCATCGTGCATAGCACGCAGCGCATGTAACGTCTGCACGGGGCCGACACCACAGTTCACCCCAACCAGATCAACCCCCATGGCCAGCAGCCGTTCGGTGACAATCTGCGGCGAGAGGCCGGCACCGGTCAGCCCATCCTGGGCATAGGACATGGAGGCGACGATGGGCAGATCGCAAATATCCTTGGCAGCACGGACGGCGGTGCGCAACTCTTCAAAATCAGTAAACGTTTCAAAGAGCAAGAGATCGGCACCGGCTTCCCAGAGGACGGCAATCTGCTCACGAAAGACATCATAGGCTTCCGCCTCGGTCACCGTGCCGAGGGGCTGTAGCCGTTTGCCCAACGGCCCCACATCGCCGGCGATAAAGAGTGCGCGACCCGCGACTTCGCGCACGTCGCGCACCAGCCGGACGGCTTTGAAGTTAAATTCACGAACATGATCCGCCAATCCATAGGCTGCCAAGCGCATGCGGTTGGCGCCAAAGGTATGGCTCTTAATTAAATCGGCGCCGGCGGAAGCATACGCCTGATGAACAGCCGTCACCCAGCCGGGGTGAGTAACAACGAGCTGTTCCAAACATTGTTCGCTGCTAGCCCCTTTGGCATAGAGCATGGTGCCCATGCCACCATCGCAAAGTAGTGGACCTTCTTGTAATTTTTGTAGAAAAGGATTCATAACCTCATTTGCCTGTTAATTGTTGATAGAGTCTGCAAGCGGTCACGTGGCCGAACCGCTGTGTTGTGCTGCCACTGCCGCGCGATAACGCCAAATGTCTTCCGCATGTTCGGCCTCATGCAGTGCAAAGCTGTAGAAGAAACCGGACAGGGTGCCCAGTTCACCCCAACCATAATCACCCAAAGCGGCGAGTTGTTCTCCATCTACATTATCGAAGTGACGAAGCACGCGACGGTGGTAGGTCATGAGCCCATCGCAGATATCAATCATGTTGAGTTCAGCTCGTTCCGCCAGCAAATTGGCGTTGATATCGTCGACGCCATTGCCGTCGAGCCAGGGGGTGAGTGATTCATGAGCCGCATCGGGCCACTGTTGCAACACCGAGTATTGATATTCATTCCAACTCAGCACATGGACAAGTACATCGCGAATCGACCACTCCCCACAGACGGGCGTTGCGACGATGGTCTCTTCGGAGAGGTGGCTGATACTGTCCATCAAGTGGCTGTGTTGGGTAATGAGAAAGCGGCGCAGTGCCGGCTGTGACCAACGCTCCATTGAGCCACAATAGTGGTTGAGATCCTGGGCGTGCAGACGAGTGTGGCGCACCATATGTTCCAATAGATCCGTGAGCGACAACGTGCGCGCCCCTTCAGGATAGATGGTGGTCAGTGTCTGTTGATCGAGCGTTTGTGCAAATTCGATCATGCGGCGACGGGCGCTGTCGGCTTCGGCCAAAATCGTCGACCAGGGGCGTGCGTCATCGTGCTGGGCGCGATCATCGTTGCCAATGGTCGGCGCCGCAAAGCCGTCGGCGGCTGAACTACCCTGTATAGCCGCCTGCATGCGTTTGGTTTGATAATCGTCCCAAAATGCCACGTGTGCCATCAAAGCTTTGGGACTCCAGCCGTCGGCCATGCGGCCGTGCTCAATCTCATCCACCTCAAGTAACGCGAAGATGGTACAGAGTTTGTCATAAGCGGCTTGTAAGCGTTCGGCAATTCCTGCTGCTGTACTCATATGCATTCTTTCTGTGTATACTCTCTGCGTCTACTACTATAACGAGAATTGCCACAATTGACAAGCAGTCCACATTCCCGTAATCCCAGTGTAAGTGAATCGCAAGGTCTCAGTCGTAGTGGTCGAACCAATAGGCGAGATACTTCCAGGCACCCCAGTCGTCATAAAGCGTCGCAATATGTTTGTCATCGGGCAACGCGTCGGCTGGTGTGGTGGGAAAGTAGTGGCGGTGGACAAAGCTGCGATATTCGCTGTCCACAGGAAGTTCCCCGTAGTGTCCCAGCAACATCAAGAGCGTGTGTGCGGCATAGTCGCCAATGCCTTTGAGGCTCTTCAACTCTGTTTTGAGCGCTGCCGTCGGCAGCGTACACAATGTTTGTGCATCAAGTGTGCGTTCACTGCTGGCGAGTTCACGCGCCAACTGTTGTACGTAGCTGTTGCGATAGCCCATCCGTATGGTCTCGGCAAAGAGAACAGGGTCGGCAGCCGCCACCTGTTGCGGGGTGGGAAAAGCATGGCGGGTCGGTTCCAGGGGGAAGGGATCGCCAAGCGTAGTAACCAGCCGCTCTATCATGCCCACGGTGTTGCGCCAAGTGACGTTGGTGGTGGCAATGGTCTTGACAACATCCTCCCACAGCGTGGGTGAGCGCAACAGTCGCCCCCGCCCCTGGCCGACAACGCGTCCAATCCGTGCGTGCGTGGCTGCCCGGCGATAGAAGTCGCGATAGTCCTGATCCAACTTGAGCATCCAGCGCACGCGTGCCGTCACCTCATCTCTTGCGTTGGCCGTCAAGGGTTGGGCGCTGTGGACCACGATGGAAAGGTTGATCTGTTGCTCGGTTTCCGCGCCTTGCTTGATGTGCAAGAGAACGACTGTCTTGTCATCCAGCCGTTCGACCCGTTCCAGCGTCGCGCGTGTTTCGTCCCAACGGAAAGGGGCAAGCGCGGGCCAGCCGTGGTCGCAGACGCTGGCGGCAAAGGAGTACGGTTTGGGAACCGTTAGCGAAATTGTTTCAAGACTCATGAATATACCCCAACATGCCCGCACGTTCTTGAATGTGGCGGACCAATGTCTGTGCTGCCGGTGACAGGATGCTCTGGCGTTCCAATTTTACCAAGGCACTGTCTCGATAAAGTGGCGCCATATCGGCAACAGGCACTGCGGCCACGGCGCCACTTGCCAACTCCTGGGCGATATAGCCCTCGGTAAAGAAGCCCGTTGCCTGGCCTTCGGCAACCAGGTAAGTTGCCAGCTCCTTTGGCACATCAGCCGTGAAACGAGCGCGTGCTGCCAAATAGGCCAAGTCGGGGGGCGTTATCTGCCACCAGCGCAACGGCAGAAAGCGCACATCGTCGTTGACGATATCGCTCTGGGTGACTGTCGGTCGGGTCGCAAAGGGATGGCGTGCCGGCACGATTAAGGGCGCATGTTCGCGAAAATTGAGCAGCGGTTGCAGATCGGTGGTGAGTGGCTGTACACAGGGCCAGGTGATAATCGCCAATTCCACGATCCCATCATAGAGCATTTCAATTAACTGCCAGTGGTCGTTGGCGCGAACATAACAGTCGACAGTGGGATAACTGGCTTGGAACTTGACCAGTGCCGGTGCTACTAAAATACGCGCCAGCGAACCGAGAACGCCCACCGTCACCCGACCGCGTTGGCCTGCCTGTGCTTCCTGGACCGCGGTAACCCCTTCGACCATTGCTCCAAGGGCTCGCCGCGCATAGGGCAAAAAACTGATGCCCAGGGCTGTCAACTGGACTCCTTGATTGGAACGGGTGAGCAGTGGACCCCCTACTTCCTGCTCTAAGGCTTGGATGCGCGCGCTGATCGTCGGTTGTGCAATGTTGAGGGTCAATGCGGCTCGGCTAAAGCTGCCTTCCCGGATAATGCGATCAAAGGCAGTTAGTTGTTGAATGTCCATGCTCTATTCAAATATTCGATAGATAAAATTAAGCGAACCCTCTTGCCGAGAAGCAAGAAAGGGCATATCCTCACATGATAACTCTCGATGTTCAGCCACTCGCCTTCCCGGCTGCACCAGCCGGGAAGGGTTGAAGCCATGTACAGTATTAGTATTATACTGTAAGCCGCTATCTATGCCAGAGTAGGGTCGTTGTTACAAACAGATTGCTGACATACAAGAAGGGACCTGACAGTTATGCACGCACTAGAAATTCGACCGGTTGTACTTGCCGATGTGCCTGCGATCAACCAGATTTACAGCGAAAGCGTTCTCACCTGGACCGCTTCCTGGGAATTGACACCGCCGGACGATGCCGAAATGACAAAGCGAGTGCAGAGCCTCCTGAGCCAGGGCTACCCGTATGTGGTCGGGATTGTGGAGGACCGTTTGGTGGGTTATTCCTATGCAAGCAGTTATCGGGCACGACCCGGCTATCGCTTTACCGTGGAGAATTCTATTTATGTCGATCCTGCTTATCAGCGTCGTGGGATTGCCCGGGCCCTTATGCAGCATGTAATCGACGCATGTACCGCAAAAGGCTACCGTCAAATGGTTGCGGTCATTGGAGATAGTGAGAATCACGCTTCGATTGCACTGCACCAGCGCCTCGGTTTTACCAAGGTGGCTATGCTGCCCAATCTCGGCTTTAAGTTTGGGCGCTGGCTTGACAGCGTCATGATGCAACGCGCCTTGGGCGAAGGTGGTACGACGCTACCGGTGGAGTAAGCCATGACTTCAACTGTGAATCTCGCTTCCGCCGTTCAACTTGCCCGGCACAATCAGCGCAACTATCAGATCACCTGGTTGGCGACCTTCCTCTTTTTTGTTGCCTTTTACGCGCTGATTGTGCCACTGCCGCGCTATCTCACCGGCATTGGGTTGGCCGATTGGCAGGTGGGGTTTGTGCTCGGCGCAACCAGCATTGCCTCGCCTGTGGCCCGTCCCATTTCTGGGTTGCTGACGGACCGCTTTGGATACAAGCCGATATTGCTCTTCGGCGCGGGATCGCTGGTGGTCGGCACTGTCGGCGTTGTTGTGAGCACGGGGGTGATGGTGCTCTTTGGCATCGGGTTTGGCGCCTATTTTCAGTTCTTTGCCGTCTTGCTGGAACGGCGGGCCATCAGCGCGGCACCTATTTATGCCACGTATGGGGTCACTATTATCGTCACACGCCTTCTCTTTGGCCGCTATCTTGATCGTATCGGCTTTGCAAGAGTAATCTTCCTCGGCGCACTGCTGATGGCGTTTGGCCTAGCGGTTGCCGCCGTTGGTGATTCTACTTCACTCCTCATGGTCGCGGCTGCGCTCACTGCGACCGGTGGCGGCTTTTTTCACCCCATGTTAATTGCCCACCACGTAACCATATTGCCGGAGCGGCCCGGGTGGGCGGTTGCCTGTTTCTACTTTGGCTTTGATGCGGGGCTCGGTGTGGGTGCGTGGGTGCTTGGTATCGTGCTGGGCCTGTGGGGATTGGCTGCCCTCTTTTGGACCGCCGCCGGTTTCACCTTGGCGACCATGTTGCTGCTTCCCCTCATGAGTCGGCAGCAGAGAACTGCTACGTGACCGTCGTATAACCCACGGATTGTCGGCACGACAGCAAGGCATTCCCCCCGTCGTGCCGACAATCCGTTGTCAGAAGCGTTCGGTTATATCACCGTGCGTTTACCGGGAGCGGCGAATCACGGGCATGAAGAGCCGGAATTCATCGTTGTCCGTGATCTTGGCAGATGCTTGGCCGGCGGTCAATGTGGCATTTTCGGCACTGACCGACAGGAAGAACTCTTCCGTCTCTTCGTTGAGATTATCATCCACAAGTGTCACCTCAACCGTCGTATTTTTTGCGCCAATCGGAATCACCACCTTGTGGTTGACGAGGGCAACAAAGTCGGTTGGCGCCGATGCCGTGCCGTTGACGGTGTTGATAGTCAGCGTAATCGGCTGACCACTTGCCGCACTGAGAACGAAGTGGAATTGCACCACGCTTGCTGTTTCGAGTGCAGTGCCACCGCTGACACTAAGCGTGGGCGGCGCGTCATTGTCAACAATTGAGAGCACCATTTGCTTGATTGCACCAAGGATGGCGCCCTGTGGGTTGCTCATCACGAGCCGAATCGTCTCATCTGCTTCGTCAAGGGCATCTTCCATAATGGGAATCGTGAAGCTTGCCTCCGTTTCGCCCACTGGGATCATCAGTGTACTGTTGACGGCCCCATAATCACCGCCACTCGACGCTGAACCGCCATTTGATTGGTAATCCACAAAGACAGCCCCAGCGTAGTTCGGTTCACTGAGTGTTACCCGAATGGTCGCGGAGCCACCGCTCTCGTCGATGGTCGCCGTGGCCGTCGCAAAGTTGAGCGTTGGTGCACGGACTGTGACCGCCGTTGCCGCCACATTGTTGGTTGGGGTGACATCTTCCCGGGCATAGATAGTGGCCGTGGTGTGAATGGTGTTGTTCAACGACAGATAATTGGTGCGTGCACGAATGGTAATCGTACCACCCGTCCCCGGCGCAACATTGGGTAACTGCCACACGTAAGGGGGGCCAATCTGCGTCAGTTGTACCGACCCGTTCACGGTGAAATCGGAGAGTAATTCAAAGGGCAAGAGATCGGTTAAGACCACCCTTGTGGCCACTTGTGGACCCGCATTGGCGAAGCCAATTGTATAGGTGATGAGTTCTCCCGGTAGAACCGATGCCGGTGTCACTGAATAGGTCACACCCAAATCGGAGGTACAATCGCGGTTGCGGTACAGGCTCGTTGCCGTGCCGGTCGCACTGCGACCGCTGAAGAAGAGATCAAGATCGCGGTCGCCATCGTAATCAGCCCAGAGCACCGTTCCGCTGTGAATTGCCTCAAACTCGGTGACTGCGTCCAAAAAGTTATCATTGCCGATGTTGACCATGAGCTGCACCAGCGGTGTGGTGCCATCGGTTGTGCCGGCGATCAGAAGATCAATTGTGCCATTGTTGTCATAGTCACCCCATTGGGCCGTGGCCTGATCAACTGCGACAAAATTACTGTTGGCCGTCACGTCGACAAAAGCCGTGTTATCATTGCGCAGTAGATGGACGGCACGGCTACCGCCCGTGCTTTTGCCGGTTAAGAAGATGTCGAGATCGTGATCCCCGTCGTGATCGCTCCAGGTGGCGATCCCATCAAAGACCCCAGTCAATGAAGTTGCCGAATCGACAAAGGTCCCTGCGCCATCATTGCGGTAGATTTGGGTGACCGCATTGGTTCCATCGGGTGTGCCGGCCAACAAGAGATCGAGATCGCCATCCGCATCATAGTCGCCCCATTGCGCTGAACCGCGATAGAGTCCAGGCAGTGTTGTCGCACTGGCGGCAAACACACCGTTGGTGTTGTTGTAGATTCGGCTCAGCCCCGTGGTGCCATTGGTTGAACCGGTAACGATGAGGTCGAGATCTCCGTCGTTGTCATAGTCACCCCAGGCCGCGGCACTCTGGGCGACGCCGGCCAATGGGGCGCCGATATCTGTAAAGACGCCACTGTTGTTTTGATAGATTTTGGCAATGGGACCACTGCTTCCAGAGCCGGTCAACAGGAGATCGGGGTCGCCGTCACGGTCGTAGTCACCCCAGGCCACGGCACCACTGTGAACCGCGACAAGCGTTGTTGAGATTTCTGTGAAGGAATTGCTGCCGTTGTTGCGATAGAGTTTGGTCATGCGGTTGCTTCCGTCCGACGAGCCGGTAAGGAGCAGATCGAGATCGCCATCGCTGTCGTAGTCGGCCCAAGCCGCGCTGCTCTTGGTCAATGCCGGGAAGGGCGCTGCAAGGCGATTGAAGCCGGCGAGACAGCGTTCCGGATCAAAATCTCCGGCAGTGAAATGCCATTGATAGGGTTCCAAGGGCGCACCGGCCACACTGTTCAGACCCGATGTCCCGACCACATAGACCTCCTCACCGTGGTGCAGCGGTTGGGTTGGCATGAACCGCATGTGTCGGTTCACCTCGTCATAGTCGGCCAGACCTTCACGCCAGCCACTCTGCGTACCATAAACCACGATGGTCTGGTCGGTTGCGGTCAACCCATTAACATCAGCGTCAAAGGTGGCGGTGAACGGCCCACGGAGGGCAACGCCGACGGCACCCAACGTCGGGACTGTTTCTGTAATATGGAAGGGGCGTCCAACCGGCGCCTCGCCTACGTTGTTGGTCAAGGTAATGTCATGTGTGGCAGAGACGCGGACGCGATTGGTAAAGACCGTGCCGGGCGCTCCCGCCAAGGTTTCGCCAGTGACTGTGATGATGCCACCTTCGCCGATTGCCAGGTCGCTAACCAGCCACTGTTTTCCCGTCGCGCTGGGTGTTTCGGTGAGTGTCACCCCGGCACCTATGGGCGCTGTGGCAAATTGGAGATTGGTGAGGTCCACGGGCACGCTATCACTCACAACGACATTGCGCGCCGGCTGTGGTCCCGCGTTGGTAAAGACAATGGTGTAGGTGATCACCTGACCGGTTGCTGCCGTTGGCGAAGAAGCAAGCTTCGTAACAGCCAAATCGGAGATACAGTCGGTATTGCGATAGAGTTTCGTTGTTGCTGCGCTCCCATCATTGCCGAGAATGAGGAGATCGAGGTCGGCATCACCATCCTAGTCGCCCAACGCCATGTCGCTAGTCCCCGCACCGGTCAGGCCGGCGTTTAGATCGGTGAAGGTGCCATTGTTCTGGCGGTAGAGCGCACTGATTGGCCCGCCATTCGTCTCCCCGCTGAGAGCCAGATCCAATTGTTGATCGTTATCGATATCGCCCCAGGCCACTTGTCCATTGGCGACGGCGGGCAGACCAGTGGCGAGCGTCGTAAAGGTACCACTGTCATTGCGGTAGAGTTGGGTGACGTTGGCGCTGCCATTGTTGCCGGTGAGCAGCAGATCCTGGTCCCCATCGCGATCGTAGTCGCCCCAGGCGATGGCGCTTGCCGTGACGGCAGTGAGCGCAATCCCGCTGTCTACCAGTGTGCCGTTATCGTTGCGATAGAGCGTGGTGCGTGGGTTGCTGCCGTCACTCCCGGTCAGCAAGAGATCGAGATCACCGTCGTTATCGTAGTCGGCGCCGGCAACCGCGCCGTGTGAGCGCCCCGGCAGCCCGGCACTGATTTGGGTAAAGGAGGCACCACGATTGTTCCAGTAGAGGTGGGTAATCCGACCGCCGCTGCTGAGGCCGGAAAGAACCAGATCCAAAAAGCCATCGTTGTTGATATCCAACCAGGCCGCCGCACTGTCGGACACTGCTGTAAAACCGGTCGCAACAGGCGCGAAGGAGCCGGTGTGATTGAGATACAGTGCGGAAACCGGGTTGCTCCCATTGCTGCCGGTGAGGAAGAGATCCAAATCACCGTCGCCGTCGTAGTCCACCCACTGCAGCGTTCCATTGCGCACCCCGGTCAACGGCGCACCGATATTGGTGAAGCGGTTGTTGCCGTCGTTGCGATAAATTTGGCTGACGATCCCTCCGCTAATCTGACCGCTGATGGCCAGGTCAATATCCCCATCGCGATCATAGTCACCCCACGCCGCCGCGCCATGGTCAAAGGCCGGGATCCCTGTGGTGATGGATGCAAAGTCGCCCACACAGCGATTGCTGGTTTCACCGGCGGTAAATTGCCACTGGTTGGCGATCAAGGGGGCACCGGAGGTACTGCGGATGGCCTCAGTGGCGATAACCGTTACGACTTCCCCTTGTAGAAAATCTCGATTGGCGCGGAATTGATAGGTGCGCGTGCCACCGTTGTAGCTTGGATTGACGGCTGTGAGACGGCCACTGTGGCTACCGTAGAGGTAGAGGGATTGGTCATTCATTGTGGTGGCTCGGGCATCCGCATCGAAGGCCATGCTGAGCGAGCTATCGAGCGCAGCCCCAACCTTGTTGCCACCATCGGGTGTAGTTTGGTCCACATGGAAAGGCACAATAATCGCCGTCGTTGCGATGTTGTCGGTGAGTGTCACATCTTTATCGGCGCTGATCTCTGCCGTATTGGTATAAATGGCACCGACGCTCGGGTTCAGCTGACCGGTGATCGTAATCGTGCCGCCTTGGCCCACCAGCAGGTCACTGATACGCCAGCGGTAGGGCGGATTGGCGCCGGTGTCGGTGATCTGTACCCCAGGGCTGGCACTACTGGTCACCTGGGCGACGCTAATCTCACTGGGGATCAGATCCTCCAGAATGACATTGGTCGCCGTGACTGGGCCGGCATTGTGAAAATCTAAGGTAATGGTAATCGGCTCGGGTGTCACCGGCTCTGTGGTCAGGACGGTAGTCGGCACCAGCGTCTGCCGGATCGATACATCTGAGGGGCAGTCATAGTTGCGGTAAACGGTTGTCACGATGCTCTCGGCCCCGGCGCCGGCAGCCAACACCGCGGTATTGGAGACACTGAAACCGGCAACCAGCAAGTCCAGATCATAATCACCGTCAAAATCACCCCAACTAATCGAACCGAGATTGACACCCGACAGTTTGGCCGGATAGAGAACAAAGGAGCCATTCTGGTTTTGATAAAGGCGGGTCGAGACATTCTCGGCGTTGTCTTTGCCGCTGACAACCAGATCGAGATCGCCATCATTGTCAAAGTCACCCCAGCCGATGGTGCCGTCGAGCACACCATGGAGGCCGGCGTTGATGTTGGTGAAGAGGCCATTGTCGTTGCGATAGATTGCGGTGATCGGGGCGGAGACACTGAAGTTGGTCTCACCACTCATCACAATATCTTCATCGCCGTCCCCATCATAATCACCCCAGGCCACGGCACTGTCACCAATGGCAACCAGACCGGCACCAATGTCGGTGAAGACGCCCCCATCGTTGTTGTAGATGCGACTGATGTAGGTACTATTGTTGATCCCGGTAAAGAGCAGATCGAGATCGCCATCATTGTCGTAGTCGGCCCAATCGGTGCTGCTGTTATTGATCCCTGGGAAATTGACGTCCACTTTTGTAAAGATGCTATTGCTATCGTTGCGGTAGAGTTGCGCAATGCTGCCGCTGGTTGTATCCCCGTGCAGGAAAATGTCGAGACGGCCGTCGTTGTTGTAATCCACCCAGTTCACGCCACCACGGGTGATCGCGGGGAGACTGGTGGTGATCGTGCCAAAGGCTACGCCATTTTCATTGCGGTAGAGGCGAGTGACAGGTCGACCTGTACTATCGGCCCCGGCCACCAGCAGATCGAGATCGTAGTCATTGTCATAGTCGCCCCAGGCCACTGTCCCTTCACGGACACCCACGAGGCCGAAGTCAAGTTGCTGAAATTGGCCGTCGTTGTTGCGGTAGATGCGGGTGATCGGATTACCGATGAGCGGCTTGCCGGCAATCACGGCATCAAGGTCGCCATCGCGGTCATAGTCACCCCATGCCGTGGCGCTGGACCAAACCGGCGTGAATTCGTTGACTGGTAGAAACCCTTCGATACAGCGCTTCTGTACATAGCCGGCTTTAAAGTTCCACTGCGCGGGCGTTAATCCGCCGCCGCCGCTGCTTTGTACGCTACCCGAGGCAATGACGCTGATCTGCTCGCCGAAAGTATAAGGCCGGTCGGCTTGAAAGGTTAACGAGCGCGTACCGCTATCATATTGAAATGTACCATTGAAACGACCCTGTTGTTGGCCTTGCACAATGAAGTTTTCCGCTACACTGTTGACCTCCAAATCGGCGCTAAAGGTGGCGTGTACGGTCTCGGTGAGGGTGACACCGGCATAGGCGGATGGTGACGGGCTGCGGTTGACAATGTCGAAAGTGGCACCGGCGCCGGCGACCACTTCATCGGTCGCATCGCCATCGGCGGTTGGTTCACCTGCTGCCGACGTCGGTGCGGTTGACCAAAGACCAAACGCACAGAGCAGGAACAGTAAAAGCGCCCCTAATCGTACTCTGGTAGACAAGTGGCGGAAAGACAAATAGATGGTGGACATGGTGGGAGATTCCCTTTTTAACAATCAAGAAACAATAGTACCGCGGTGATCTATTGAATCGCACCATAGAAGGAAGGGCAATACGGAATTCTACGCAAATTCATTGTTTCCCTTAGGGCATTTGATGTAATTTCGGGCATGGGTGGAAAGGCGCGAGCGCTGTCCCGTGAACCACGCTTGCCACCCGACGCTTCACTGCTCTACTCGCACCAGCGGGATGCATCCCATAACAACTGCCTCTTTTGGCAGAGCGGTGAATCAAGTATAATGAGCGCATGATCACAACTGTTTTGTCTTTGCCGAAATTTCTCAAGAAACCAGGCGTAGTAGCACAGCGTTGCGGCATGTTTTTCGCTGCTCGATTGGATGCTTACGACGATGGCGCTACTACGGAGGAAACAAAAGCCACGGCGGACCGGGGAATGGCTGCCTGGCTAGAGTACACGAGCCTGCGCAACCTCCTCTTGTTGGGCTTTCTGTTGCTTGGGTTCTGGTATAGTCTGGCAACACCCCCTTTTGAAACACCGGACGAACTCTATCACTATGGTTTTGTCCGCCACATTGCTCAGGGTAACTGGCTACCTGTGCAGCAGGCGAATGTCGAGTCGCCGTGGGAGCAGGAGGGCAGCCAGGCCCCCCTTTACTATCTGCTTGTCGGCTGGCTCACCCGTGGCATCGATCAAAGTGATTTTGCCGCAATCAATGTGCGTAACCCCCGCGCCAACATCGGCGATCCGCTCTTTCCCGGCAACAAAAACTTTATGCTCTACAGCGCGGCGTCGCACCCGCTGCGAGGGGCCAATCTGGCCCTCCATGTTGGGCGCTGGCTATCGTTGTTGTTGGGTCTGGTTACTCTGTGGTGTACCTATGCAACGGTACAACTGGCCTTTGCCGACAGTTTGCAGCGCGGAGATAGCGCTACAACGCGTTTCCCCAATACCGCATTGCCTTTCATTGTGTCGCTTTGGGTGGCAACAATTCCCCAATTTGCCTTTATCAGCGCCTCTTGCTCCAACGACAGTCTGATTATTGCTGTCGCCGCCGCCACCGTCTATTGGCTGGCACGCCTCATGACCAAACCAAACAGCGCGCAGATCACCCTCGGCGAATGGCTGGTCCTGGGCATCCTGTTGGGCATCGCGGCGCTCAGCAAATTGCAGGGGTTGGGATTAATGGGGTTGGCCGGACTGATCGTGCTCTGGCTGGCGTGGCGCCGGCGGGAGTGGCAACTGGTGTTGCATGCAGTGTTGCCGGTGGCCCTGCCGGTCCTTCTCATTGCCGGCTGGTGGTATTGGCGCAACATGACACTGTACGGTGATCTCCTGGGCACGGGCCATCTGCTGGCCAACAATGGTTTGCGTACCGACGAATTGACATGGGGTGGCATCGGGGGCGAATTGCGTGGTCTGCGCTACTCCTTCTGGGGGCTCTTTGGCTGGTTCAATCTGCTCTTGCCTGGTTGGATCTATGTCGTGCTCGACAGCATCACTCTGGTTGCTTTTGCGGGACTGTTTGTCCGCCCTTGGCTCGGGCCGCCGAACGACCGGCGCGAATCCACGCTTCGCTTGCTGGCGCTGCTTTGGACTGTGCTTTCGCTGCTGCTGCTGGCCTACTGGATCAGCCAGGCAACGGGTTCTCAAGGGCGGTTGCTCTTTCCGGCCATTGGCGTTATCATTTATTTGGTCGTTGACGGGCTACGCACTTGGCTGTGGCGACTCCCCGTTTGGGTGCAATCACTGGTGTGGCTAGCGGTGCCGCTGTTGCTCCTTACTGCTTCGTTTTATACGTTGTTGGTGCTTTACCCGCGGGCTTATGGGGCACCACAACCGGTGGCGACCGTGCCCGCGGATATAGCGCTTATCGATATGCACTATCGCGGCATCGACCAACCTACTGATGAGATGCGTGTGCTTGGGTTGCAACTGCCGGCTGAACGCTATCAGCCCGGTGAACGGGTACCGGTGACCCTCTATTTACAGGCCGACCAACCCGTTCTGGAGGATTATCAGCTCTTTATCCAACTGCTCAACGAAGAGGGCGTTGAGATCGGTAATTTAACAAGCCATCCGGGGTGGGGGCGTCATCCCACGAGCCTGTGGCAACCGGGGGCCATCTACGCCGATACCTACCCGGTGCTGATTGATCGGGCCATCGATAACCGTTCACCCTTACTGGCAAAGGTCTATGTCGGCTTTGTCAATCCGGCGACCGAAAAGAGTGGCCGTTTTCCCATCGGGGCCTATGACCGCGACGGCAACGAAGTGCCCGAGCCCTTTTTGGGAACGGTGGCCGTCAGCCCAACGACGCCGCCGGATGCCGCCGATTTGGTGACGCCGGCGACGGAAACCATTGCCGTCGGCACGCAGTTTGGCACTGTAATCCAGCTTTCCACGGTGCTGTTGCCCAATCGGGCGGCGTTTGCCGACGCGGTGCAGGCTGGTGAACCGTTGACCGCCACCATGATCTGGGACGCGATTGGTCAACCGGCAACCGATTACACGGCTTTTCTCCACTTTGTCGATGCTGATGGCGCACAGGCAACCGGCTTCGATCAGGCCCCGTCACCGCGCTTCCCCACCAGCTATTGGCGGGCCGGTGATCGTATCGTAACGACCTTTGCTGTCCCGGCGCCCACATCCGCTGAGTTAGAAGATTACGCCGTTTGGGTGGGTCTCTATGAGGCGGAGAGCGGTGGTGCACTGCGCTTACCGGTGACCGATGCCGCCGGACAAGTTGCCGGCGATGGACAGGTATTGGTGCGCGACCGTATCCAGGAGTAAGCAAAACATTTGTTATCAATTGAGGATCTATGCTAAACCCAAAGATGAAGAGGAACCAAAACCGATGAAAATTACCGACATCACTGTGCAGTCCTTCCGCCACATGTCCAATACCGTGCGCGACTCGGAAGGACACGGCCATCCCGGTCCCGAACATGAGGCACGCTCGACGATGGTAACGATCCAGACCGATGAGGGTGTGAGCGGTTACTCCTTCGGCCCCATGCCCAAAGGGACACTGGAGGGCGCGATCAAGCCACTGTTGATCGGGCAGGATCCCAACTACCGCGAAAAGATCTGGCACGCGATGAAAGAGCGTCAACGGCTCAATCTGGCAACGCTCAACGATAAGCATCTGAATACGATTGACCTGGCGCTTTGGGATCTCGCCGGCCGCGCGGTCGGCCTGCCGGTGCACAAGTTGATTGGTGCGACACGCGACAAAGTGCCCGCCTATGCCAGCACGATGTGTGGCGACGATTTGGAAAATGGCCTGGCGACCCCCGAGGACTACGCCCGTTTTGCCGAATGGTGCGTCAAGGAGCGTGGCTATCCCGCTTTCAAGCTCCACACCTGGCAGCCGCCCTACGATGGCGCACCAAGCGCCAAGCGCGACATTGAAGCCTGCGCGGCCGTGCGCGAAGCGGTTGGGCCCGATATCCCGCTGATGCTCGATCCCTTTCACTACTACAGTCGCGAAGAGGCTTTCTATCTGGCCCGTGAACTGGAGAAGCTCGACTACTACTGGATGGAAGAGCCAATGGACGAACACAGCATGTCCTCCTATGTATGGCTCTGTCAGAACACACTGTTGCCGATCTGCGGGCCGGAAACCGCCGAAGGCAAGATGTTTACCCGTGCCGAGTGGATCAAGGCCGGTGCCTGTGATTTGGTTCGTGGCGGTGTGGGCGATCTCGGTGGCATCACGCCGCTGCTCAAGGTGGCCCACCTCGCCGAAGCCTTTGGCATGCGCATGGAAGTGCACGGCGGTGGGCCGGGCAATCTCCACGTCCTCTGTACGATGGCCTTCCCCGGCGAATTCTACGAGCGAGGGCTGCTGCACCCCTTTATTGATTGGGAACAGCCCAAGCCGTGGCTGCACAAGCTCGACGATCCGATGGACGAGCAAGGGTTTGTCCACGTCTCCCAGGATCCAGGGCTGGGCCAGGCGATCAACTTCGACTACATTACCGACAACCTGGTTGAACGCTACTAATCCTTTCCAACCATAAAAAGTGCCCGACGGTCGACCGTCGGGCACTTTTTATGGTTGGACTATGAGATTGGTGCCGTTCTATGATGTCGTGCCGGGTTCTTGTTTGCGCTGCCAGCGGCTGCGCGGTCGACGCACACGCCGTTTGTTTTCGCCGGTCTCTTTCCCCGTGGCACGCTTGGCCGAACCATTGTTGTTCGCTTGACCGTTCGTAGCCGGACTCTTCACGGTCGGCTCACTCTGCGTGCGATGTTCGGGTACGCGGTCGGCGCGACTTTGCTCCGGGCGCGTTGTGGGCTTTGCCGCTGATGGATAGCCGGCAGCTCCAGCGCTCCGCTGTTGCGTGCCATTGCGGCGGGCACTGGCACGGTCACTGCGATGACCGCTGCGCTGGTTGTCTCGACTACGGCTCGACCCACCCTCGCCGTTGCGGCGGTTTTCACCTGAGCTGTTGCGGTTACCGTTGCTGGCTTGTCGCCCCGAAGAACGCACCTGCTTCACGGCAATCTCCGGTACAAAGCCGCTGTAATCAAAGCCGGCCAGCGCGCGCTGTTCGATACTCATCTTGAGCACCTTCTCGATCTCGCGGATCATCGGTTCATCATCAGGCACGGCAAGGGTAAAGGCATCGCCGGTGGCGTGGGCGCGCCCGGTGCGACCAATGCGATGGGTATAGGCATCGACCGTGTCGGGCATATCAAAGTTGATGACGTGCGAGATCTCGGCGACATCGATGCCGCGCGCCGCAATATCAGTGGCGACGAGGATCTGATATTTCCCCGAGCGGAACCCATCCATGGCGGCCTGGCGGGCGGGCTGACTCATGTTGCCCTGCAGTGCCGTCACCCGATACCGTTTGGCATCAAGGGTCGAGGCCAGATTGCGCGCCCGTCGTTTCGTGCGGGTGAAGATGAGCACGCGATCGGTATCCATCTGCTTCAGCATGGAAAGCAAAAGGCCCGTCTTCATATTTTGCGTTACTGGGTAGAGCGCATGGGAAACGGTCTTGGCCGGCGCAATGATGTCCACCTGCACCGTGGTCGGCTCGACCAGTACTTCGTCGGCCAGTTTGCGAATATCATCGGGCATGGTGGCGGAGAAGAAGAGGTTCTGGCGCTGCACAGGCAATAGTTTGATGATACGCCGGATGTCAGGCAGGAAGCCCATATCGAACATGCGATCCGCCTCATCGAGCACCAGCACTTCAATCTGTGACAGGTCAACAACCCGTTCGCTGTGCAGATCGAGCAGACGGCCGGGGCAGGCCACAATGATCTCGGCGCCGTTGCGCAGTGCCCGGATCTGCGGAATCTTGCTGACACCACCATAGATCGGCACACTGCGCACCTTGGTCTTTGCGCCAAGCTGCACAATGGTTTCATGGATCTGCTCGGCCAATTCACGGGTGGGTGCAACAATCAACGCCCGGTGGCGGCGCAGTGCGCCCTTTGTCAAGCGTTGGAGGATCGGCAACACGAATGCTGCCGTCTTGCCGGTGCCGGTTTGGGCCAAGCCCAACACGTCACCATCGTTTAAGGCAACAGGGATCGCCTGTTCCTGAATGGGGGTGGGGTTTACAAATCCCGCGGCTTTGATGCCGGCGTCAATGCGCGCGTCAAAGCCAAACTGTTCAAAACTCACGAATGTACTCCTTGGACTCTACAGGTCATGTACTCACCCAAGCGGTAGTGCAGTGGGACAATAGTCGGTGGCGTGAATTTGCCGACCGTCTAACTCTGCACTGTCTTACTGCTGGATGTGTAAGAAACTATCCGCAATGGGCGCCATCTGCGCTGAAAGGGATGGGGGAAGGCGGATAGCTGAGCCAAGTCGCACCCTCGGCTCGCATGGTTACGATAATATAGACTTGCGCAGCTTCGTCGCTCTTCAGCGCAGGTTGTGCACAGCCAGGATCGTTCTATCATTTGACCCAATCGTCTGTCAACCTATCGACGCGTCTTTTTACGCTGGCGCAGTTAGAGGCGGAACAGCGTTTCCTGTTTCCCGCCCAAAGATTCTAATGATACCATACCTGGAGCCAAATTGAAATTACAAAAGTGTCAAACTGACAATACGTTATCAAAGATCCATGACCCTATTGACAAACGGTCCTCTTTTATATATACTAACCATAGTTAGTAATAACCAAGATAAAGTTGTTTGACGACCATGGCGATTAAACATGTTTTGCTGGCATTGCTGGCTGCAGAACCGGCTTACGGTTACGAACTGAAAAAGCGCTACGATGAGACTCTTGGCGAACTCTGGCCGCTCCAACAGGCGCAGGTTTATAACAATTTGCGCCTGCTCGAAAAGGCTGGGCAGATCGAACTGGATGCCCGTGTCGCACAGGAAAATTTGCCCGATCAAAAGCAGTTTCGTGTCACTGCAAGTGGTGACAGTGAGTTGACGTCGTGGTTGGCCGAACCCATCAGTGGTGATCGCCATCTCAAGGATGAGTTCTATCTCAAAGTGATGGCGCTGGCTACCATTTTGCAACGCCCATCGGCATTGGCAGAATTGCTCTGGCAACAACGTGCCCGCTACTTGCAAACCCTGCGGGAGTTGGAGCGAACACTCATTGCGACTGAAGCCACCGGTGATGCCGTGACTGCAGCCCTGCTGGAAGGTGCAATCCTCCATGCCGAGGCTGATCTAACCTGGCTCGACCGCATTGAGGCACGGCTGCTTGAAGGCGGTGCCGCATGAGTCAACTGCCACAATTGCGTGGCCGGCGCCAACGGTTGCGCCGTTTTGTCCGTGATTATTTGCGCAGCGTGGCCCGCTCTGAATGGCAACTAGGCCTCTTGGCCGTGGTCGGTATTGCCCCGGGGGTTGCGACACTACTGGCGTGGATCAATCTAGCCGTTGCGTTGCGGGCACAGCAGGGAGTACTGCTGTTGGGCTGGCTGTTGCCCGAGACGCTCCTGGATCGGCTGGGGGCGGAGGGAGTATTAATCGGCGCCGGCATGGTGACGCTGTTGATTGGTTGTTTGGGGTTGACTAATGCCTACTTGGCCAGCCTTGACCGGCGCCGACCCGCGTTGCAGTTGTTACGTGGCCTGGGGCTTCGTTACCAGGAAGTATTGCAGTTGCTAACGCTTGAAGGGCTGGCGATTGCGTTGTTGGGTGGCGGTGTTGGTCTCGTATTGGGCGGGATGCTGAGCCGGCTCACTTGGACCGCGGCTGCTGCGTATTTGGCGCTACCTGTTTCCTACCATCTAACACCGCTTGCGCCACTAATTGCCTTTGGGGTGGGGCTGCTTGCTGTCCTACTCTTTTTACGAACAGCGGCCCAACTCAGCCTGCGGTCCACAACCAGCCGGCATGTTGACAGACCAGCCGCTGCGCAACACCTGGTCAATCGCAACTCGTGGCTGGGCGCAGGCTACGGGGTTATCCTGACTTGGATTGCCGGCAGTATTATTTTACCGCTCAACGCCGCTCTCCTACTGGCTCTGCTCTCGGCCATTGTCGGCACTTTGCTCAACGGCGGCGGCTGGCTGTTGACTCATCTCTACCGACGGCTTCCCCTTTCACCTCGACACCCGTTGTGGACGTTGGCAGTGCAGGGGTTGGCCCGCCACCCCAACCACACCGCCGGTATGACCCTGGCGATGACCGCCGGTGCCTATGCTGTGGGCCTGGCCGGGCTGAGTTGGCTGGCTTCCCGTGGCGTTGCTCGCTTCCCCTTTTGGGTGGCGGCGCTCATCCTGTTGGCTGGGGCAACGTTGGTCTTTACGGTGGCCGCGTTGGCCGTTCTAGAGCGGCGCGGCGAACTGGGCCTGTTGCAGGCCCTTGGCGCCCGCCGGGGACGGCTCTGGCAGTTGGTGTTGCTTGAATATGGCATTGTCGCCATTGGCGGCGGTGGCGTGGGGGCGTGCATGGCGCTGGTCAACTGGGTGGCCGCGGGGCAACGGGAGCAGTGGTGGACGGCATTGGCGCTTATCCTGCTCGATCTCTGCGGCGCGCTGGCGACGGCATGGCTCGGCGCAACGCCAGTGCTTTGGCAGGTAATGGGGCGAGGGAGCAGTCGCGTGGGTGGACGGTGGGACAGTGGGATAGTGGGACAGTGAGACAGTGGGACAGTGGGACAGTCCATCATGTCCCATCTTAGTATGGAGGGTAAGGATGCAACAGTATCTTTTTAGAGCAACGGGTACGATTTTGGCGATGACCTATCTCACCTTTGTGGTGACGATGCATGCGCTTTGGCGTTTGTGGTTGGGCATCGAAAGCGATGTGGCGACGCGGCAGACCATTGCCTTCGGTTTGGGATTGCTGGTCGTTACGACGCCGCTCTGGTGGCTACACTGGCGCTGGATGCGCTGGCAGTTGGTCGATGCCGCGCCGGCGCGCCGGCACGACTTTCGCACCTACGTGCTGGTAGTTGCTGTTGTCGCACTCTTTGCTGTCTTTGGCAGTGCTGGGTTGGGCGTTGCCGTGCTGGCCCGGTTGGCCCTGGGCGTGATGGAGACGAGTGCCGCCGGCTGGGCCCAGAGTCTGCTGGCAGTGACGGCCATGTTGAGCGCAACGGGTGTCTGGTATCTGCATTGGGGCTACATTGTCCAAGATCAACCCGGTTATGATGTGGGATGAGTGAATCACTATGTTGGATTGTTCCCTGTTTTTTCTATCATCACCCAGCAGAAGCACGGCTGCGACATTGCTAGAGGCACAATCGCACCTGCCCTACAGTTATCCAGATGTTGGCGCAACGGCGGGTACCCCGCCAACACAGTATGTGGTCGATCACAACCGTGTTCAACTCGGGTGGGGCGAGCATACATTTGTCCAGGCTTGTGCCGCCCTCCGCACATGGATTATGTTCGATCTCGGCTGGATCGACCTGCTCTGGCCAGACGCGCCGCTAACGGAAGGAAGCACTGTGGGGGTGCTAGCCCATTTGCCTGGTGTACATATTCTGAATGCCTGTCGTATTGTCTATCTGATCGACGAAACCCAAGATGATGTCACCCGCGTTGGCTTTGCCTACGGTACGCTTCCTGGCCATATTGAGCGGGGGGAAGAGCGCTTTGCGGTTGAATGGCACCATCGCGATGATCGTGTCTGGTATGAGATAATGGCCTTTTCCCAGCCCAACCACTGGCTTGTCAAGCTGGGCTATCCGGTTGCTCGCTTCTATCAACGGCGTTTTGCGCGCTCGTCAATGTACCGCATGCAACAGGCTACACGGTCTACGCTTCAAGTGGCATGATCGCTTGGCCGCCCCGTGTTTGTAACGAAAGGAACCGTATTGATGAGCCCCCAATCGCAGTTACTTACTGGTAGTGCACTTGGTGGTGCACTGCTCTGGCTTGGCCTACTTGCCCGATGGTTTCAACGCCCACTGGATCTGTCGGCAACGGTCTTTCTGTTACTGCTGTTGGCGATCCTGGTCAACACACCACTGGCGCTGAGTTTGTTGCAGGAGAGAACCTGGTCCTTTATCGGTGACCGATGGGTGATCGGACTGCAACCGATTGCGGCAGTGGCTGTCGCCGCGACCGCCTTCGTTGGCCATGCCGGCTTCTCAATCGGACCATTGTTGCTCCCCTGGTCGGCCCTGTTGACCGTGCCATGGCTGCTCTTTGCCACGCTGCTGGCGCTCAACGCACTTTGGCAACTTCTGTCCCTCTGGCAGATGGATGTGCCGGCGCGCCTGCAACTCATGGCGCTCTTGTTTCTGCCGATTGGCGCGGCGTGGCTGGTTGCGTTTCAATTGGGCCTGCAACCGCTCCGCTTCAGCGGTATCATCGTCCTGCTAACCGCTGTTCACTTTCATTTTACCGGCTTTGCGGCCACGATGTGGGCAAGCAAGATTGGCGCATACCTGCCGCAAAGCAACCGCACCTATCCCTGGTTTGCCGGTGGCTTTGTCCTTGCCACGCCGCTCATCGCCCTTGGGATCACTCTTTCCCCGCTGGTGGAAGTGGTCGGTGTGGCCTTGCTGGCAACCTGCCTGGTGGGGTTGGCTCTGCTCTCTTATCGCCATGTGCTGCCGATGTTGACAAACATGTTGGCAAAGATCTTGCTGTCGCTTGCGCCAACCGCAATGGGAGTTGCAATTGCGTTGGCGGTGACCTATGCAATCGGTGAGTTTCTCCAGCAGCCGCTGTTGACGATCCCGCAGATGGTGCAGTGGCACGGTTGGCTCAATGGGGTGGGCTTTACCTTTTGGGGACTGCTGGGCTGGCGGTTGGCAGAATATCAGCCTCAAGTGTAACCTTCTTGATTTGTAACAGATAGGCGGCACAATGGATCAACAACAAACCTTGGTAGAGACGTATCAGGTGTCTAAGGCATATCCGGGGGCTGGTGGCGCGGTGCAGGCGCTCCAGGCCATCGACCTGGCCATCCACGCCGGCGAATTAGTCGCGCTGGTTGGGCCAACCGGCAGTGGCAAGACAACGTTACTCATGCTCCTGGCCGGCTTGGACCAGCCTGACCGGGGAACCGTCACGCTACAAGGGCAACAGCTCGCCACCCTCGGCGACGATGCGCTTACCGATCTGCGTAGCCGCGCGGTCGGCGTCATCTATCAACAGTACAATCTCTTTCCGGGCTTTAGCGTGCGCGAAAACATTGGGCTGCCGCTACGGTTAATGAGCGCACCACCGTTTGATGCAACAGTACGTGCGAATGAATTGATTGCGGAAATCGAACTGCACGCTATCGCCGACCGCTATCCAACCGAACTATCCGGCGGGCAACAGCAGCTGGTTGCGGTCGCACGTGCCCTCGCCGCTAAGCCTCCGTTAATCCTCGCCGACGAGCCGACGGCCAATTTGGACAGCACAACGGCGCGGCGCATTGTCGCCCACCTGCGCACTCTAGCTGATAGCGGCAACCACGGCGTTCTCTTGGCAACCCACGATCTGCGCACCGCCAGCCAGGCCGATCGGGTCTTGACGCTGCGTGATGGGCAAATCGTCAAAGAGACGGTGCTGGGCGAAGGACGATCGACACGGGAAGTATTGGCAGAATTGGCCTAACTGTTAAACCGGTGAAAGCAAACCTTACCCCTGGAGTAAAATCATGAAACATTGGCTCGTTAGTCGCAAAGCAACCGGCTTGTGGATCGCTGTTGGCGTGGGTGTTGTGTATGGCCTGATCGCGCGCCTTGCCTTTTATTATTCCGCCTGGCAAGATCTCTTTACTGTCATGACCTGTGGCTTTATCTTTTTGATGCCGGCGGCGTTGGGTTATCTCACGCTGCGTTTTGTAGCGAACCCAAATATCTGGCAACGTATTCTGTTGCCGTGGATACCAGGGTTGATTCTGGTGGCAACCGCCTATGCAGTTGGCTGGGAAGGGTCAATCTGTATTGTGATGGCGCTGCCCGCTTTCATGGTGATGGGCACAATCGGCGGGCTAATTGAACAGGTGTCGCGCAGCAAACTATCGGAGCGCAACCAAATGGGCGCCTTGTTGGGCGTCTTCTTACTCCCTTATGCCGTCGCGCCAATGGAACAGATGGCAAATTTACCGGCCCAAATCCGTACCGTTGAGACCCAGATTGTGATCGACGCCGATGTGGAAACGGTCTGGCAGAATATTATTCGCGTGCCCGCCATTACCGCGCACGAACAACATTTTAATTGGGTCCACCAGATTGGTATCCCCAAGCCGGTTGAAGCCACCTTGTCCCATGAAGGGGTGGGCGGGGTGCGCCATGCCACCTTTGAACATGGCGTCACCTTTGTCGAGACGATCAACGAATGGGAGCCGCAACAGTCAATTGCCTTCACGATTGATGCACTGGCTGAGACGATGGATGTGAAAGATTTAAATGCCAAGGTCGTGGTCGGTGGGGCCTATTTTGACACACTCGACGGGCGCTATGCAATTGAGCAGTTGGCCGATGGACGGGTCGTGCTCCATCTTTCGAGTGAGCATCGCCTCTCCACCCGCTTCAATTTCTACGCCGGTTGGTGGACCGATTGGGTGATGCGCAGCACGCAGGATTACATTTTGGCGGTTGTCAAGGAGCGCTGTGAGGGAAATCAACCATGAAACACGCATCAGCTACATTCGCGGCAACACCGTTAACTTCTTCAGGCGACAGCCGTCACCTGTTGACCACGCTGATTGGAGATGGACGTCCCCTTTTAGCTGTGGGTTCGCTGCTTTTGCTCGTTGCCGGCGTTATCGCGATTGCGCTGGCGGCCAGCGGTTACTTTCTGCCCCACGACGCCGCAACGATTGGGATGCAGGCACCGGAGCTCTGCGCCCATTTCGACTGCCATGTCGTCTATTTTATGATCCACGACCGCGTTGCCTTTGGCGGTGCGCTGATCGCCTGTGGACTACTCTACCTCTGGTTGGTCAACTTTCCCCTGGCTGACCAACAACGGTGGGCATGGTGGACGCTGCTGCTATCCAATTGTGCGGGGTTTCTCAGCTTTCTCAGCTATGTGGGATATGGCTATCTTGACAGTTGGCACGGCGTTGCCGCATTAGGTATGTTGGCGATTTTTAGCAGTGGGTTGCTATACAGCCATCGCCAGATCAAGTGGTCCCAGGTCTCTCTGATCCCACGCTGGCGGCAGTTGCGCTGGAACAGCGTCTCGTTGGGCTGGATATTGCTATTGCTTCTGGCGGCTGGCTTGATTGGCGGCGGACTGGTGATTACCTTGGTCGGTGCGACCGCCGTCTTTGTGCCCCAGGATTTTGCGTATATGCAGGCAACGCTAGCCCAGCTACATGAATTGTCCCATCACCTTGTGCCAGTGATTGCGCATGATCGGGCGGGTTTTGGCGGAGCATTGTGGGCCACAGGGATTGCCCTGATGGGTATGTTACTCTTTGCCACGCCCTCGCACCATCTCGTACAGGTGATTGGATGGGCAGGATGGATAGGTTTTGGCTGCGCCGTTGGCATTCACTGGCTCGTGGGGTACACCGATGTCACCCATTTGCTGCCTGCCTATGCCGGGCTTTGGGTGTTAGCCAGTGGCTTGTGGTTGGTTCAGGGGGAGTTCAAACCAAAGCCCGTCGCAATCGGTGTGTAAATGGGCTACTACCATAAGGCACGCAGCAACAGTGTCGCCCCCAACACAATCAGCGCGCCGTAAAGCAACGAACGCAACCGTTCCGGCGCTACCCGCTGGGCAAAGCGATTTCCCAGCCAGAACGCGCCCAACATAACCGGCCACGCTGCCACATAGAGCCAAAGCACTTGCCGGGTCCACAACCCTGCGCTGGCGTGACTTAACAGAATCAGCAGGCTGACCGGCAAGAAAAACCCTTGCATGGTCACCCGAAAATGGTCCGGCGACCAACGGCGGATCGCGCCATAGATGAGGACCGGCGGGCTGGACATGTTGTACGCGCCCCCCAAGATCCCGGCCAAAAAGCCAAAGGGGTAGATCCAACGAGGATTTTGCAGCCCCCTCCACGTGGGTTGCCACAGGTTGTAGCCACCGACACCGATCAACACAACCCCCAACGTGGCGGTGACCCAGGCCACGGGCAACGCGGTCAGTCCCCAAACACCCACGGGGATGCCCACCACAGCCGCAATCAGTAAATGCCAGGTAGCGGCCAGATCAATCTGTTGCCAATTCCAGACGAGCAAGAGCAGCGTCACAGTGGCGGCAATCAGCGCGATCAGGGGCACCGCAGTCTGAATGCCGATGACAAGCGTCAAGAGTGGGATCGCCAACAGCGACTCACCAAAGCCGAGGGTAGCCTTGGTGAGCGCGGCGAGAAAAAGAATGGCGAAGACCGCCACAAGTTCAATCCACATCTTTGGAATAGCGCTCATCGCCCAAATCGGCCTGCATCTGGTGTAGTTGGTCCTTAAGCTGTGTCACTGTTTCGGCGTAAGCGGGCTCATTGACCACATTATTCAGTTCAAAGCGATCGTTGGCAAGGTCAAAGAGCTCCCACTCCGGTTCATAGCTCTCATCAATGGTACCGGCCTGGCCAAGCGCATCGGCGTAGTAGTAGATCAGCTTGTGCTGTAGGGTGCGGATGCCGTAGTGGGCGTAGACATTGTGGTGCGCCTTGTGCATCCAGTAGCGATAGTACATTGCCTGCCGCCAATCCGCTGGCGTTTCGCCGTTGAGCAGTGGGCGGAAGCTGCGTCCCTGCATATCCTCAGGGATCTCTACGCCGGCCAAATCGAGAAAGAGCGGGGCAAAGTCGACGTTGAGGATCATATCATCGTTGGTGGAACCCGGCGCGATCTCTTTGGGATAGCGCACGATAAAGGGCATGCGCAGCGACTCCTCATACATAAAGCGCTTGTCATACCAGCCGTGGTCGCCAAGGAAGAAGCCCTGATCCGAAGTGTAGATGACGATGGTATTTTCCGTTAGCCCTGCCTCGTCAAGATAGTCGAGCACGCGGCCCACGTTGTCGTCGATGCTGGCGATCACCCGTAGATAATCTTTGATGTAGCGCTGGTAGGCCCATTTGCGCAGTTCATGTTCGGGTAAGTCGTAGTTGATGGTCGACTTGAGATCCATTGGCTTCATATGCACACCCACGCGCATTTCTGCGGCAGCAGCCGCGGCGGCGCGACCGGCATAGTCATCGTAAAGCGTCTCCGGCTCGGGGATCTCTTCATTCAAATAGAGATGGGCATGTTTTTCATCGGGTTCCCATTCCCGGTGAGGCGCTTTGTGATGGTACATAAGACAGAAAGGTCGGTCGGCGTCGCGGCCTTTCAGCCAATCTAAGCTCAGGTCGGTGATGATGTCGGTGACGTAGCCGTGCACGGTGCGCCGTTCGCCGCCATCGGGTCCTTTGAAGATCAGATCGGGGTTGTGGTAAAGCCCTTGGCCCGGCAAAACAGCCCAATCATCAAAGCCGGTGGGGCAGTGATCCGCTCCTTGCCCCAAGTGCCACTTGCCAAAGATCGCGGTCTGGTAGCCCACTTCTTGGAGTAGCTTGGGGAAGGTTTGCAGGCGATTGTCCATGGGTGTGGACAGCGTGGTCACATTGTTGATGTGATTGTAGGTCCCAGTGAGGATGGACGCGCGGCTGGGTGTGCAGATCGAGTTGGTGCAAAAACAGTTGTTAAAGCGCATGCCGCCGTTAGCAATGCGGTCGAGATTGGGCGTACGGTTGATGCGGCTGCCATAACAACTCATGGCGTGGGCGGCATGGTCGTCGGACATAATAAAAA
>ERZ795053.1667-NODE-1667-length-27883-cov-9.026053_pt1 | contig 27883 bp, 35 predicted proteins | sample MGYA00375137_ERZ795053 | MGnify/ENA primary metagenome ERZ795053 (study PRJEB30182, sample SAMN05720284) | activated sludge metagenome | isolation source: Anaerobic digester | place: Hong Kong | collected 2014-12-17 ...
CGCCGGCACCGACGATGACCACGTCGTAGGCCGCCTTCGGCTCGCGGTCGGGCCACTGTGGGGTCCAGTTCTTCTGGCCGGTCAGCGCGTTCCTCAGGATCGACAGGGCTGAGAAAAGGGTTATCGGCGGCAGTCCCTTGGTGGCGGCGGGCATTCGGCGCGCTATGCAGGAATGCGGCGATTCTCGACTGTATGAATGCGCCCGGATCGCTTAAAATTCACGTCACGTCGCGCAATTGATGGGGGCCCGCCCGTGGAAATTCCAGCCGCACCGCGGCTTCGCGTCGGCTTCATCCTGGCGCGGCGCTTCACCCTCTGCGCCTTCGCCAAATTCGTGGACGTGCCGCGGCTCGCCGCCGACGAGGGCGACCGGTCGCGGCCGATCCGCTGCAACTGGACCGTGTATTCGGCGTCGATGAAACCGATCCGCTCGAGCGCGGGCATCTCGGTCCAGCCCGAGGAGCGGCTGGGCGATCCCCTGCGCTTCGACTACATCGTCGTGGTCGGCGGGCTGGTCGGCGAGATCGAGCGCTTGGACGCTGCCCATGTCGCCTTCCTGCGAAAGGCGACGGGGCGGGCGTGCCTCTGGTCGGCGTCTGCACCGGGGCCTTCATCCTGCACCGGGCCGGGCTGATGCAGGGTTACCGCTGCTGCGTCAGCTGGTTTCACCATGGTGATTTCCTGGCCGAGTTCGAAGGGATCACGCCGGTCTCGGACCAGATCTTCGTGGTCGACCGCGACCGGCTGATCTGCTCGGGCGGGGCGAGCTCCGCGCATCTCGCCGCCTGGCTCGTCGACCGCCATGTCGGCCGGGCGGCGGCGACCAAGAGCCTGCACATCATGATCATGGACGACGCGCGGACCGGCGAGGTGCCGCAGCCGGGCCTGCCCGTCGAGCTTTCGACCGACGACCCGCTGGTGCGCCACGCGCTCGCGCTCATGCGGCAATCCATGGAGGCGCCGCTGACGGTGGAGCGGCTGGCCGAGCGGCTCGGCGTCGGCCGGCGCGCGCTGGAGCGGCATTTCCGCGCCGCCCTTGGGCCGTCGCCGGCGGCGGCCGACCGGACCATCCGTCTCGCCCAGGGCCGGTTCCTACTGGAACGAGGCGATAGTTCGATCACCCGGATCCCATAGGACACAGGCTTCTGCGGCGTCTCGCATCTGATCCGTGTCTTCCGCGAGCGGGAATGCATGACCCCTGAGGCTTGGCGGTTGCATGCGCGGCAACAAGGCATTGCGGAGGTGGTCTGACCGGACACAAGCGTTGCGGTAATCGTTCGTGCGGCCCGACGGTGCCACATCAGACGCGGCGGGAACATGTGTGGGATCAGGGGGAGCGTCGCGAAGTGGCTCTAGCCAGTCCGCGCCATGTCGTGCTGTCAGTGCAGGCGCTGTCCGGGCGCGACGGCCTGCTCGGGCTGGACCAGGACGATCTCGCCCTCGGCGTCGGCGAGGCCGAGGGTGAGCACCTCGGAGCGGAAGGGGCCGATCTGGCGCGGTGGGAAGTTGACGACCGCGAGCACGAGGCGGCCGATCAGGGTCTCGGGCGCGTAATGCGCGGTGATCTGCGCCGAGGATTTGCGCTCGCCGATCTCGGGCCCGAAATCGATCCAGAGCTTGAGCGCGGGCTTGCGCGCCTCCGGAAACGTCTCGGCGCGGGTGACGCGGCCGACGCGGATATCGACCTTGAGGAAATCGTCGTAGGCAATGGTGCTCATGCGGGCCTCGCTGGATCCGCACAAGAAAACCGCCTGCCCGGCCGGGGGCAAGCGGTTTCCGTCGGTCGATCGCGCAGGATCAGCTGCGGGTGGCCTTCGCCGCAATGTCGCGCAGTTCGGTGAGGCTCTCCTGGATGCGGGCGGAGACGATCTCATAGGCTTCGGAATTCGCCTTCTGGGCGGATTCCGCGAGCGCCTGCATGTTGGCCAGCGCCTTCTCGAAGGCCGCCTTGGCGAGCTCGCCCTGGGCCTTGGCCTTGTCGGCGTCGAGCTTGGTGGCGTCGAAGGCCTTCATCTGCTTCTGCGCTTCGGCCATGGTCTCCTCGAAGATCGCCATCTGCTTCTTGAAGAGGTCCTGGTAGCCGGCGGCCGCAGCCTTGTTGGCCTCCACCAGCGCGTCCATGTTCTTCTTCTGCGCTTCCATGATCGCCTCGCCGTCGAGACCGGGCATCTTCATGGTCGAGAGCGCCTTGGTGAAGTCGTTGTTGCGGAAGAACTCCGACATCTTTTCAGCGTCGAAGGAAAACGTCTTGGGGTCGAACATCGCATTGCCTCCTGGGGTTAAGATCATCCGATGGCCGTCATATTGTGCGCTGCAACATGGAAATCAAGGGAGAATGTTGCAGTGCAGCAAAAATCATCGCGCGAGCTCCCTGCTGCGCCGGGCGGCGGCGTTCACGGCCTCCCGAAGCAGTGGGCCGAGGCCGGCCTGCTCGTGCATCAGCACCTCCAGCGCCGCCGCCGTGGTTCCGCCCGGGCTCGTCACGTTGACGCGCAATTGCCCCGGCTCCTCCTGTGCGGCATCGGCGAGCGCGGCGGCGCCCGTCACGGTGGCGCGGGCGAGGCGCCGGGCCAGATCCGCGGGGAGGCCTTCGGCTTCGGCGGCGTCCGAGAGCGCCTCGATCATCAGGAAGACATAGGCCGGTCCCGACCCCGAGACCGCGGTGACGGCGTCCATCTGATGCTCGGATTCGAGCGTGACGGTCGGTCCGACGGCCTGCATCAGCGCTTCGGCCAGCGCCATCCGGCCGGCATCCACCCGGGAATTGCCGATGAGCGCGGTGATGCCGCGGCCGATCGCGGCGGGCGTGTTGGGCATCGCGCGCACGATCGGCGTCCGGGCGCCCAGCGCGGCTTCGAGGCTGGCGATCGGCGTGCCGGCGGCGATCGAGAGAAAGAGCGTATCGTCGTTGCCGAGTGCTGCGAGCCGCGGCAAGGCCGCGCCCATCATCTGCGGCTTGACCGCGAGAAGTGCCACGGCGGGCCGCGCCGGAAGCTCGCCGTTGAGGTTCAGCCCCTCGCCGGACAGGGCCTCCAGGCGCGGTCCCGGCGCCGGGTCGAGCACGGTGAAGGCGCCGGGCGGGATCCCGCGGGCCAGCCAGCCTTCGAGCAGCGCCGAGCCCATCTTGCCGCAGCCGAGCAGAACAAGCCCGCGCGATGCGATCTCCGACAGCGCCATGCAACCCCCCTCCCGGCCCGCAACCGGAAAGGGGGGCCGGCGTCAGGCTCGACCGTAGGCCTCGGCCATGGCGATTCCAAGCGCCTTTTCGGCGGATTCCCCTCCCCAGGCGACGAGCTGGAAGGCGGGGTAGAAGCGTTCGCAGGCGGTGACGGCGGCGCGCACCATGTCGTTGATCTGGGCCGAAGTGGCCTGGGCGCCGCCCGTGAGGTTGAGGCTGTAGCGGTAGGCCATGAGCTTCTGCTCGCGCCAGAGCACGAAGGCGCCCGACCAGCAGCGGTCGTTCGCCAGCGCCATGGCGGTGTAGAAGGCGCCGAGCCGGCGCGCCGGCGGGGCCATGTCGAAGGCCGAGATCAGCCGCAGGGTCTCGTCCTGCGCCGACCAGGCGAGCGTCACGGAATAGGTCCGCCAGGTCCCTTCGATCGCCATGGCGATCTGGTCGGCCGCGATGCGGTCGAAGTCCCAGGACCGCTCCTCGGCCAGCGTCTCGACGATGTCGATGGGGTGGAGTTCCTCACAGTCAAAATCACGCTCGACAATGCCCATGCCCGGTGCCTCTGGTTCTGGCCACCGAACGGGACATCCCCCCGCTCGGGGGCGGTGAGGTTAACAACAGGTCAGCGCACACATTTGCTGACCTACCAGATATGGTGGTGCAGCGCTCCGAGTCTGTAAAGGGACAAAATGCGGAAGTTTATTTGTATTTGTCCCAAAGGTTAACGTCGCGCGGCGCCGTCAGGCCGGATCCCCGTCCTTCGGCGCGGCGCCGGCGGCTTCCAGCGCGTCGAACCTGGCCTGGAGGGCGGCGTTCTCCTCGCGGGCCTTCTGGGCCATGGCGCGGACCGCGTCGAACTCCTCGCGGGTCACGAGATTGCGGTCGGCGAGCCAGCGGTCGACGAGACCCTTCAGCGCCGTCTCGGCCTCGGATTTGGCGCCCTGCGCGACGCCCAGGGCGTTCTGCATGAGCTGGGCAACGTCGTCGAGAACCTTGTTGCGGGTCTGCATCTTCGTCTCCTGTTCGGGCGAAACCTATATGGCGGCGGGGGGCGGATTTGCCAAGCGGGTGTCGGGGGAGGGGCGGATTTGCCAAGCGGGCTGCCGGGCGAGGGGCGGGGCGACTGCATCTGGAATTCGTTCCTTCTTCTCTGACCGTCCCGCCCCGAGACGAGGGCAGCGCCCGCCTGGGGGCGGGGCGGGATAGTGACGCTGGCGCACCCGGAACTTGGGCCGGAGGTCGCATTGCCAATGGAATCTGCCTGGGAGATGTTGCGCGCGACGCATGCATACGTCTTGCACCGTGCCCCCCGACGTGCCGCCACGGCGGCTTGACATGGATACGCCACGCCCCGATTCAGGGGCGCCAAGACGCGCCCGGAGGTCGCATGCCGCCCTTGCCCTTTCCCGACATCGATCCGGTACTGGTCTCGTTCCGGGTCTTCGGGGTGGAGCTGGCGATCCGCTGGTATGCGCTGGCCTATATCGCGGGGCTGCTGCTCGGCTGGCGCTATGTCGTGGCACTGATGCGGCGGTCGGCGCTCTGGGGCGGGGCGGCGCCGATGCGCCCCGAGCAGACGGACGACCTGCTGACCTGGATGATCCTCGGGGTGATCCTCGGCGGGCGGATCGGCTATGTGCTCTTCTACCAGCCGGGCTATTACGCGGCGCATCCTGCGGAGATCCTCGCGGTCTGGCGGGGCGGCATGTCGTTCCACGGCGGCTTTCTCGGCGTCTTCGCCGGCGTGCTCGGCTTCAGCTGGCGCAACGGGCTCGACTGGTTCCGGGTGGGCGACGCGGTGGCCGCCGCGGCACCGATCGGGCTCTTCTTCGGGCGGATAGCCAATTTCATCAATGCCGAGCTCTGGGGGCGGCCGACGACGCTGCCCTGGGCTGTGGTCTTTCCCGGCGAGGCGGCCTCGACCTGTCCCGCCGGTTGGGAGGGGCCCTGCGGGCGGCATCCCTCGCAGATCTACGAGGCGGGGCTGGAGGGGCTGGTGCTCTTCTGCCTCCTCGCCTTCGCGATCCGGCGCGGGGCGCTCAAGCGCCGCGGGCGGGTCTTCGGCATCTTCCTGATCGGCTACGGGCTCGCCCGCATCTTCGTCGAGCGCTACCGGGTGGCCGATGCGCAGTTCGTCACGGCGGAGAACCCGCTCGGCCTCGTGCTGCGCTTCGGCGAAACCGGCCTGAGCATGGGCCAGATCCTCACCCTGCCGATGCTGGTGGCGGGGCTCCTCTTCCTGTTCTGGCCCTGGCAGCCGCGTGACCCCGCTTGAGGCGCGGATCCGGGCCCGGATCGCATCCGCAGGCCCGATGCCGGTGGCCGACTACATGGGCCTCTGTCTCGGTGATCCGGAGCACGGCTATTACATGACCCGCGATCCCTTCGGCGCGGCGGGGGATTTCGTCACCGCGCCGGAGATCAGCCAGATGTTCGGCGAATTGCTCGGCGCCTGGGCCGCGCAGGTCTGGAGCGATCAGGGCCGGCCCGACCCCTTCCTGCTGGTCGAGCTCGGGCCGGGGCGCGGCACGCTGATGCGCGATGCCCTGCGGGCGGTGGCGGGGGTGCCGGGCTTCCGCGCGGCGGCGCGGGTCCTGCTGGTCGAGACGAGCCCGGTGCTGTGCGCCCGGCAGGCGGAGACGCTCGAGGGCAGCGGGGCGCGCTGGGCGGGCTCGCTGGCGGCGCTGCCGGAGGCGCCGGTGATCGCCTTCGCCAACGAATTCTTCGACGCCCTGCCGGTGCGCCAGTTCCAGCGGCTGGGCACGGCCTGGCGCGAGCGGATGGTGGTGCTGGAGGGCGGGCGGCTCGCCTTCGGCTGGGGGACGCCGCGCGCGGAGGCGGTGCTGGAGGCGCGGTTCGCCTCGGTGCCGGACGGGGCGGTGGTCGAGCTCTGCCCGGCGGGCGAGGCGGCGGCGGCGAGCCTGGGCGCGCGGATCGCGGCGCGGGGCGGCGCGGCGCTGATCGTGGACTACGGGCGCTGGGACGGGATCGGCGACAGTCTTCAGGCGCTGGCGGACGGTGCCCATGCCGATCCGCTGGCGCGGCCGGGCGAGGCGGACCTGACCGCGCATGTGCGGTTCCGGGCGTTGGCGGAGGCGGCGGGGGCGGGTCTGCGCGCCTCGGGGCCGGTGCCGCAGGGGGTCTTCCTCGAGCGCCTCGGCATCACCGCGCGGGCGCGGGTGTTGGCGCGGGGCGCGGCCGGCGCCGAGGTGGCGGCCGCACATCGCCGCTTGACCCATCCGGAGGAAATGGGAAACCTCTTCCAGGTGCTCGCCCTCACGCCGCGGGGCGCGCCGGTTCCGCCGGGGTTCGATCCATGACGCTCGAGATCCTGACCAGCGATCTGCTCGTCCCGGTGCGCCACGGGTTCTTCACCCGGCGTGGCGGCGCCTCCTCGGGCATCTTCGCCGGGCTGAACTGCGGCCCCGGCTCGGGCGATCAGCGCGAGGCGGTGGCGATGAACCGGATTCGCGTGGCCGGGGCCATGGGCGTGGCGCCGCAGCGGCTGCTCTCGCTGCATCAGATCCATTCGGCGGAGGTTGTGGTGGCCGGGCCGGAGGGCTGGGTCGAGCGTCCGCGCGCCGATGCCGCGGTCACCGCCGAGCCGGGGATCGCGCTGAGCGTGCTCACGGCCGATTGCGCGCCGGTGCTCTTCGCCGACCGCGCCGCGGGGGTGATCGGCGCGGCCCATGCCGGGTGGCGCGGCGCGCTCGAGGGCGTCCTGGAGGCGACGATTCTCGCCATGGAGCGGCTGGGCGCCACGCGCGACGCGATCGCCGCGGCGGTGGGCCCGACGATCAGCCAGCGCGCCTATGAGGTCGGGCCGGAATTCGCCCATCGCTTCATCGATGCCGATCACGCGCATGGGCGGTTCTTCGTGAACGGGGAGGGCGACCGCTACCTGTTCGACCTGCCGGGCTTCGTGCTCGAGCGGCTGCGCGGCGCCGGCGTGGGCGAGGCGGGCTGGATCGGCACTTGCACCTATTCCGAGCCGGAGCGGTTCTTCTCCTACCGCCGCGCCACCCATGCCGGCGAGCCGGACTACGGGCGGTTGATCTCGGCTATCCGGCTGTGACGCCGGCGCTCCCCTGCGCGGGCGCCGGTGCGGCGCGCAGGCGGCGCTAGCCGGAGCCGTCGGTCCGGGTGCCGGGCATCCGCTGAGATTGCGACCGCACCGTCACCAGCTCGACCGCGACGGGGCGGCCGATCCTGCCTTGGAGGGCGGCCGCCAGGACCGGGAGCGGCGGCGGCTCGTCGGGGCCGTTGATGGTGATCTTAATGCTGTCGCCCCGCACTTGCACCGCGTGCAGGGCGAAGTCCGTGCCGGCGAGCCATTGCTCGGCTTCTTCCCGCGCCTGGCTCCTCGCCCGGGCCTCGCCGTCCAGCGCGACGCTGGTCGCCGCGAGCGGCACGGTCACCAGCATCACGGCAGCCGCGATCACGACGAAGGCGTTGCGGCGGGCGCGGCCACGCAGCTCGACCGTCGCGGCGGCGGAAAGTCCGAGTGCAGCGAGCAGGCCGCCCCCCGCGAGCAGGATCGCGAGCATGTTGGTGACGAAGAGCAAGAGCGCGCCCTGTGCCGCCTCCCCTTCCCCGGCGGAGAGGGCGATCCCGACCACGCAAAGCGGCGGCACCAGCGAGATGGCGATGGCGACGCCCGGCAGCGAGTCGGCGATGTCGTCGCGGCTCATGCAGAAGGCGCCGGCTGCCCCGGAGGCCAGCGCCGCTGCCAGGTCGGCGATGCGGGGCTGGATCCGCCCGGTGATCTGGCTGTTGCCGTCGAACGACAGCTCGCCGCTGTAGAGCGTCCCGAGCACCCAGGAGAGCGCGACCACGCCGAGCGCGCCGGCGACCACCAGCGCGAGCGAGCGGGCGGCGCGGTCCATGCGCCCCGTCACGATCGCCGCCGCCGCCGCCATGATCGGCGTCATCAGCGGCGCGATGATCATCGCGCCGATCACCGCGGCGGTGGAGTCGCTGAGGATGCCCATGGTGGCGATGACCGCCGACAGGAACAGCAGAACGCCGAAGCGCTCGAGATAGAGCCGGCGGCGGTCGTCCTCGAAGAAGAGCTTGCTCTCGAAGGGCGGCACGAGCTCCGGCGTGAAGCGGTTCTCCTGCAGGAGACTGGACAGGATCGTCATGACTCGCATTTCCCCGCGCGGCCGGCACCGGCGTCGACGCGCCGGTCGAGGAAGACGTGCGGCCGGCCGCAGCGGCGCTCGTCCCGTCGCTCCGCGGCTTCGGCCATCATCACCCTGAGCACCCGACGCGGAGCTTGTCCACGCCATGCTGCATCGTGGTTGCGGAAAGGTGGCCGGGCGGCGCCGCCGCCTGTCAGTCCCGCGCGCTCGCGCGCGCTTCGAAGACGTCGAAGGGCACCGCCGGCTCGTCCTTGGCGCAGCGGATGACGAGGCTGGTCTTGACGCTCGCCACGTTCGGCGCGGCGGTGAGCTCCTCGGTGAGGAAGCTCTGGAAGGTGGAGAGGTCCGGGGCGACGCATTTTAGGATGAAGTCGATCTCGCCGTTCAGCATGTGGCATTCTCGTACCAGCGGCCAGTCGCGGCACTTGGCCTCGAAGGCCGAGAGGTCGCGCTCGGCCTGGCTCGAGAGGCCGACCATGGCGAAGACCCGCACCTCGAAGCCGAGATCTCGGGCGTTGATGCGCGCGTGGTAGCCCTCGATCAGCCCCGCCTCCTCGAGCGCCCGCACCCGGCGCAGGCAGGGGGGCGCCGAGATGCCCACCCGCCGCGACAGCTCGACATTGGTCATCCGCCCGTCGCCCTGCAGCTCGGCGAGGATCCTGCGGTCGATGGCGTCGAGTTTGTGATCGGTCATGGCACGGGGGGTCTCGGCTGCAACGCCATTCTTCCTTAGGCTGAAGCACCGCTGGAAACAATCAGCTTCGGCGCGGTAACAGGCGCGCGACGATCGCGGGAACCGCTTGATCTCGCGGTGTAGACCGGCAATGTGAGCCGCGGCCGTTCGCCTTCGAGGCGATCGGCGTAGCGAGTATGCCGGCAGGACCGGCGCGTCATTTCATGCGAGGTTCGGACATGCATCTTGGAAACGTGGGTTTCGGGAACTTCCTTCTGGACATCCTCTTCATCGTCTTCTTCGTCGTCTGGTTCTGGATGATCATCACCGTGATGGTGGATCTGTTCCGCCGGCACGACCTGTCGGGCTGGGCGAAGGTGATCTGGGTGATCTTCCTGGTCGTTCTGCCCTATATCGGGGTCTTCGCCTACCTGGTGACCCAGAGCGGCAGCATGGCGCGGCGCAGCGCCGAGCAGGCCGAGGAGGCGCGCGAGCAGCTGCGCAAGGTCGTGGGCTTCAGCGTCGCCGACGAGATCGAGAAGCTCGACCGGCTCAAGGCGTCGGGCTCGCTCAGCGAGACCGAATACAAGGCCCTGCGCGCCAAGCTCATCTGACGGCCCGGCGCCGCCCCGGCAGGGCGGCGCTTCACACCGGCGGGCGGCGGGCCTATATGTTCGCCGCAAACCGGAAAGGGTCCCGAACATGTCCAGCGCGCGTCACACCAGGCTGCTCATCATCGGCTCGGGGCCGGCCGGCTATACCGCCGCGGTCTACGGCGCGCGGGCGATGCTCGAGCCGATCCTGATCCAGGGCATCCAGCCAGGCGGGCAGCTGACCATCACCACCGAGGTGGAGAACTGGCCCGGCGACACCGAGGTCCAGGGTCCGGATCTGATGCTGCGCATGGAGGCCCATGCCAAGGCGACCGGGGCCGAGATCATCGCCGACCATATCAGTGCGCTGGATCTGTCGCGCCGGCCCTTCACCGCCGCCGGCGACAGCGGCACCACCTATACCGCCGACGCCGTGGTGCTCGCGACGGGGGCGCAGGCGAAATGGCTCGGGCTGCCGAGCGAGGAGAAGTTCAAGGGCTTCGGGGTCTCGGCCTGCGCCACCTGCGACGGCTTCTTCTACCGCGGCCAGGAGGTGGTGGTGATCGGCGGCGGCAATTCGGCGGTCGAGGAGGCGTTGTTCCTCACGAATTTCGCCGCGAAGGTCACCCTGGTCCACCGCCGCGACGAGCTGCGCGCCGAGCGCATCCTGCAGGACCGGCTGTTCAGGAACCCCAAGATCGAGACGATCTGGTTCCACACCCTCGACGAGGTGCTGGGGGGCGACAATCCTCCCGGCGTGACCGGGGTGCGGCTGCGCGACCTGCGCGACGGCAGCTTGCGCGAGATCCCCTGCAGCGGCGTCTTCGTCGCCATCGGCCATGCGCCGGCTTCGGAGCTGGTGGCCGACCAGCTCGAGACCCATCACGGCGGCTATGTGGTGACCAAGCCCGATTCGACCGCCACGGCGATCCCGGGCGTCTTCGCCGCCGGGGACATCACCGACCACGTGTTCCGCCAGGCGGTGACCTCGGCCGGCATGGGCTGCATGGCGGCGCTGGAGGCGGAGCGCTTCCTGGCGGCCGAAGACGCGGCGGCGCCGGCGGCGCCTGACGTCGCCGCCGTTGGCGCGGGCTGAATTCGGCCAGAGGGCGCCCGGATCTTTGCCGCCAGCCAGCGGCGGATGGCCAAGGGAAAGCCCAAGGCTGTTTCCGCCGTATCCAGTCTAGGCTCTTTGGGAAAGCACGCTCACCGACAGCCCGTGCTGGCGCACGGGCCGGAACCTGGTTGATGTTTGCGCAACTCAAACGGAGTGCGGAGCGGCGGGGGCCGACCGGGCAACCGGAGCGCTGCGGGGCTCTCTCCGGCCGCCGCCCGCGCTGTCAGTGCACGCTCACCGGCGAGAATTCGTTCTGACGGGCGACGATGAAGGCCTGGTCACGGTCCCGCACAAGCGCGAGCACGTCGCCGCTGTCGGAATGGATCGCGTAGAGGTGGTCGAGGCCTTCGGTCTGCGCGCGGATCGCCTCGGGGAGATCGGCGGTCTTGACCTCGCGCACATAGACGATGCGCTTGTCGCCACCGGTGGGGAAGCTGGGAAAATCGGTCATTGCTCGGGCCTCCTTCAGGTCTTCTTGCCGTTGATCGGGATCGTGCGGACGATCGACTCGGGCGGATTGCGGCGCAGTTCGATGTTCAGGAGCCCGTTCTCGAGCCCGGCCCCGGTGACCTCCACGCCATCGGCGAGCACGAAGCTGCGCTGGAATTGCCGCGCGGCGATGCCGCGATGCAGGTAGACGCGCCCCTCGGCCTCTTCCGACTGCCCGCCGCGCACGGTGAGCTGGTTGGCTTCCAGCGTGATCTCGAGATCGTCACTGGCGAAACCCGCCACCGCGAGGGTGATGCGATAGGCGCCCTCGGCCGTCTGCAGGATGTTGCACGGCGGATAGCCGTCGCTGCCGGCCTTGGCGGTGCGCTCGACCAGGCGATCGAGCTGCTCGAACCCCAGGAGATAGGGATGCGAGGCGAATGTGACCTTCGTCATGTCGTCTAAGCCCTTGTTTCAAGCGACTTGCCGCGGAACCCCGTTTCGGCGGTTCCTCTGGAGAGATGGGGGCGAGGGTGGTGAAAGGCAAGGGCGCGCCGGGACTAGGCGCGCGGGGCGCGGCGGCGTATAACCCAGGCCCGGGACCTTTGGATGTGACGCCATGACCGAACCGCCCACCATGTCGCGCGAGGAGGTGCTGCGCATCAAGATGGGCCTCCTGCAGCGCGAGCACCGTGATCTCGACGAGGCCATCGAGGCGCTGCACAAGGATGGCAAGGTGGACCAGCTGACGCTCCGGCGGCTGAAGAAGCGCAAGCTGATGCTCAAGGACCAGATGACCAAGCTGACCGACGAGATCGAGCCGGACATCATCGCCTGAGCGACCGGGCGCGCACGGCTTGCGCGCCGGGCGGCCGCGGCTATAGTCGCGCGCCTCGCCATTCCGGAGCCTGCCCATGAACCCCTCCCCGACCGGCCCGCGGATCGGCATCGTCATGGGAAGCCAGTCCGACTGGGCGACCATGCGCGCCGCCGCAGAGGTGCTCGAGGCGCTGGACGTGCCCTTCGAGGCGCGCATCGTCTCGGCGCACCGCACCCCCGACCGGATGTTCGCCTATGCCGAGGAGGCCGCCGGGCGCGGGCTCGCGGCGATCATCGCGGGCGCGGGCGGGGCCGCACATCTGCCGGGCATGCTGGCGGCCAAGACCAGGCTGCCGGTGCTCGGGGTGCCGGTGCAGAGCGCGGCGCTCTCGGGGCTCGATTCGCTTCTCTCCATCGTGCAGATGCCGCGGGGCGTGCCGGTGGCGACCTTTGCCATCGGGCCGGCGGGGGCGGCCAATGCCGCGCTCTTCGCCGCCGCGATGCTGGCGGTCGGTGATGCCGCGCTGGCCGGACGGCTCGACGCCTGGCGGGCGGCGCAGACCGAAGCCGTGGCCGAGGTCCCCGATGCGTCCTGAGCCGCTGCCCGAGGGAAGCCGGATCGGCATTCTCGGCGGCGGGCAGCTCGGCCGGATGCTGGCGCTGGCAGCGGCGCGGCTGGGGATGCGTGCCCATGTCTTCGAGCCGGCCGCGGAGCCCTGTGCCGGGCAGGTGGTCGAGCGGGTGACGCGCGCGGCATACGACGACCGCGCCGCGCTCGAGGCCTTCGCGGCATCGGTGGACGTGGCGACCTACGAATTCGAGAACGTGCCGCTGGCGGCGGTCGATGCCGTGGCGGCGCGCGTGCCGGTGCGGCCGGGGCGGCGGGCGCTGGAGGTGGCGCAGGACCGGCTGGCGGAGAAGGAATTCCTGCGCGGGCTCGGGCTGTGGGTGGCGCCCATTCGCCCCGTGGACGGGCCTGAGGATCTGGCGGCGGGCCTTGCGGTGCTGGGGGTGCCCGCCATCCTCAAGACGCGCCGCTTCGGCTATGACGGCAAGGGGCAGGTCCGCATCGACGCCGCCGGCCCTTCCGCGCCGGAGGCCTGGGCGGCAATCGGGGCGGCGCCCTCGGTGCTCGAGGGTTTCGTGGCCTTCGAGCGCGAGATCTCGGTGATCGGGGCGCGCGGGCTCGACGGCGCGGTGGTGGCATTCGACCCGGGCGAGAACCTGCACCGCGACGGCATCCTGCACTCGACCACGGTTCCGGCGAGGGTGAGCGCGGCGTTGGCGAGGGACGCGGTGCTGATCGCCGGGCGCATCCTCAATGCGCTCGACTACGTCGGCGTGATCGGGGTGGAGATGTTCGCCACCGATGCCGGCCTCGTGGTCAACGAACTCGCGCCGCGGGTGCATAATTCCGGGCACTGGACCCAGGACGCCTGCCTGATTGACCAGTTCGAGCAGCACGTTCGGGCGATCTGCGGCTGGCCGCTCGGCGACGGGCGCCGGCATTCGGACGCGGAGATGGTGAACCTGATCGGCGATGCGGTGGCTTCGGCCCCCGGCGAGACCGGGGCGGCGGTGCATCTCTACGGCAAGGGCGCGGCGCGGCCGGGGCGCAAGATGGGGCATGTCACCCGGATCGCCCCGCGCCGGCCGTGAGCGGGGTGCGCCTCGCGGTCCGGGCGGTGGTCTTGGACGCCGGTCGGCTGCTCCTGGTCAATGCCTATCCCGGTGAGCAGAGCGACCTCTGGTGCGCGCCGGGCGGCGGCGTCGAGGCCGGGGCGAGCCTCGAGGACAACCTGCGGCGCGAGGTGCATGAGGAGACCGGGCTCGTGGTCCGGCCCGGCCGCCTGCTGGCGGTCTCGGAATTCCACGATCCCGCGAGCGGCTTCCACCAGGTGGAACTGTTCTATCGCGCGCGCCTGAGCGGGGCGGCGGCGGGGACCAGGCTCGCCGATCCCGCGGGCGTGGTGAACCGGCTGGCTTGGGTCGATGCCGGCGCCATGGCGCGACTGCGTTTCAAGCCGGACTGCCTCGCGCGCATCGCCTTCGGCCCGGATGGGCCGACGGTCCACGATCCGCTGGAAGTGATCGTGCGCTGAGGCCCTGCGCCGCGCTCAGGCGTAGGCGCTCTCCCGACCGAAATGCTTGGTCAGCAGGTAGTAGACCACGGCGCGGTACTTGTTGCGGTTCGAGCGGCCGTAGGTGTCGAGCACGGCATCGATCCCGGCGGTCAGCGCGGGGCCGTCGGCGAGGCCCAGCTTCTTGATCAGGAAGTTGTTCTTCACCGTCTCGATCTCGCTCTCGCTGGTGCCCGCGACGGTCGAGGAATCCGCGTTGTAGATCGCCGGGCCGCAGCCGATGGTCACCTTGGTCAGCAGGTCCATGTCCGGAGTCACGCCGCATTTGTCTCGCAGATCCGCGGCATAGAGGGCGATCAGGTCGTCGCGCTTGCTCATCTGGTCTCTCCCCGGGAGATACGGCCGGCGTTCCGCCCGGCCCCGTCGGAGCCTAGGCGGCTGCAATCCGGCGCGTCAAGGAAATGCCGTGGATGCTCTGCCTCAGCGCGTCGCGACGAAGAAGAGCCGCGGGAAGGCGAGGAGCACCTTGCCGTCCGCCGCCACGGGATAGGCCTCGGCCAGCGCGGCGCGGTAGCGGTCGAGGAAGGCCGCGGCCTGGCCGGCGTCGAGCGGCGCGAGGCAGGGGCGCAGGCCGGTGGACTTCAGCCATTCCACGATCGCATCGACGCCGTCGAGCGGGTGGAAATAGGTGGTGCGCCAGAGATCGACCGAGGCCGCCCCCGCCTCCCGCAGCAATTGCCAGTACCAGCCCGGCGCCTGCCGTGGCACGCGCGCGGCGGCGGCGCCCGACAGCGCGGCGCTCCAGGGCCCCGCCGCCGCCACCTCGCGCATCAGCCGGTGCGAAGGCTCGTCGAGATTGTCGGGCATCTGCACCGCGAGGCTGCCGCCGGGCGCCAGCCGCGCCAGGAGCGCGGGCAGCAGCCGGTCGTGGCCGGGCACCCATTGCAGCGCGGCATTGGCGAGGATGACGTCGAAGGGCCCAGGATCGGCCCAGCGGGCGATGTCGGCCGCCTCGAAGCGGGCGCCGGGCAGGCGACGGCGAGCGGCGGCCAGCATGTCGGGCGAATTGTCGATCCCGAGCATGTCGGCATCGGGGAAGCGGTCGCGCAGGAGTTCGGTCGAATTGCCCGGGCCGCAGCCGAGATCGACGGCGCGGGCGACCCGGGACGCAGGGATGCGGGCGATTAGGTCGCGGGCGGGCCGGCTGCGCTCGTCCTCGAAGCGAAGATACTGCGCCGACGACCAGTCGGGACCCGGGCTCAAGGCTTGCCGCTCCGGGACGGATGGACGCCCGTCGCGCTCCGCTGCCTCGGCTCCTGCGTTCTCGCCGCCCCATGCGGGCGGTTCCCACTCTCGGCCATGGCGCTCCCCGGATGCCTGCCACCCAGCCTGCTCTGCGCCCCGGCCGCGGGCCTGTCAAGGCGCCGGGCGTGGCGGGTGCAGGCGCTCCGCCCGCATCGTCGCCGCGACCGCCTCGACAAAAGAAAAGGGGGCCTCGCTTGAGGCCCCCTCCGGAGTGTTCAGCCTTGCGGCAGGATCACATCATGCCGTCCATGCCGCCCATGCCGCCCATGCCGCCGGGCATGCCGCCCTGGCCCTTCGGCTCGGGCTTGTCGGCGATCATGGCCTCGGTGGTGATCAGCAGGCCGGAGACCGAGGCGGCGTCCTGCAGAGCGGTGCGCACGACCTTGGCCGGATCGATCACGCCGAACTTGAACATGTCGCCATAGGCTTCGGACTGGGCGTTGAAGCCGAAGGTCTCGTCGGTCGATTCGATGACCTTGCCGGCCACGACCGAGCCGTCGACGCCCGCGTTCTCGGCGATCTGGCGCAGCGGCGCCTGGAGCGCCCGGCGGACGATCGCGATGCCCGCGGTCTGGTCGGAGTTCGCCCCGGTCATGTCCTGGAGCTTGCGGGAGGCACGCACCAGCGCGACGCCGCCGCCGACCACGACGCCTTCCTGGACCGCGGCGCGGGTCGCGTTGAGCGCGTCATCGACGCGGTCCTTGCGCTCCTTCACCTCGACCTCGGAGGCACCGCCGACGCGGATGACCGCGACGCCGCCGGCGAGCTTCGCCAGCCGCTCCTGCAGCTTCTCCTTGTCGTAGTCCGAGGTGGTCTCCTCGATCTGCTGGCGGATCTGGGCGACGCGCGCCTCGATCTCGGCCTTCTCGCCATGACCCTCGACGATGGTGGTCTCGTCCTTGGTGATGGTGATCTTGCGGGCCTTGCCGAGCATGTCGATGCCGACGTTCTCGAGCTTCATGCCGAGATCCTCGGAGATCACCTGGCCGCCGGTCAGGACGGCGATGTCCTGCAGCATGGCCTTGCGGCGGTCACCGAAGCCCGGCGCCTTGACGGCGGCAATCTTGAGGCCACCGCGCAGCTTGTTGACCACGAGGGTCGCCAGCGCCTCGCCGTCCACGTCCTCGGCGACGATCAGGAGCGGCTTGCCCGACTGGATCACCGATTCGAGCAGCGGGACCATGGGCTGCAGCGAGGAGAGCTTCTTCTCGTGCAGGAGGATCAGCGCGTCCTCGAGCTCGGCCACCATCTTGTCGGCGTTGGTGATGAAGTAGGGCGAGAGGTAACCGCGGTCGAACTGCATGCCCTCGACGACCTCGGTCTCGGTCTCGAAGCCCTTGTTCTCCTCGACGGTGATGACACCCTCGTTGCCGACCTTCTGCATCGCGTCAGCGATCTGCTGGCCGATCTCGGTCTCGCCGTTGGCGGCGATGGAGCCAACCTGGGCGACTTCCTCGGAGCCGGAGACGGTGCGGGCCTGGGCCTTGATGTCCTCCACGACGGCGGCGACGGCGAGGTCGATGCCGCGCTTGAGGTCCATCGGGTTCATGCCGGCGGCGACCGACTTCATGCCCTCGCGGACGATCGCCTGGGCGAGCACGGTGGCGGTGGTGGTGCCGTCGCCGGCCTCGTCGTTGGTGCGGCTGGCCACTTCGCGGACCATCTGCGCGCCCATGTTCTCGAACTTGTCCTCGAGCTCGATCTCCTTGGCGACGGTGACGCCGTCCTTGGTGATGCGCGGCGCGCCGAACGACTTGTCGATCACCACGTTGCGGCCCTTGGGCCCGAGCGTGACGCGGACGGCGTCGGCGAGCATGTCCACGCCCCGGAGCAGGCGGTTGCGCGCGTCGGTATCGAATTTGAGCTGCTTAGCGCCCATCGGATGTTCTCCTTGAAATCTGCTGACTGAGGATCGGCGTTCGGGATCAGGCGGCCTTGGCGGCCTTGGAGCCGCTCTGGATGATGCCGAGCACGTCGCTCTCCTTCATGATGAGGAGATCCTCGCCCTCGATCTTGACCTCCGTGCCGGACCACTTGCCGAAGAGGATGCGGTCGCCGGCCTTGACCGACATCGGGATCAGCTCGCCCGAATCCTTGCGCGCGCCTTCGCCGACGGCGATCACCTCGCCCTCGGAGGGCTTTTCCTTGGCAGTGTCGGGAATGATCAGGCCGCCCTTGGTCTTCTCTTCGCCCTCGATGCGGCGGACAACCACACGGTCGTGCAGAGGCGTGAAGTGCATTTCGGTTCGCTCCTTGATTCGCGTTCCAGCCTGTGAAGGTGGCTTCCGGTCGGGATTAGCACTCGCCACCAGTGAGTGCTAACATGCGGGCTGAGGTATTGAGCGTGCTCCTGCCTGTCAAGAGGGCGGGGGCCGGGAAATCTGCCGCGGCACGTCTTTGCGCCGGGCGCGATATCGGCTAGGAGCGCGGTCCGCAACCCGGGGCGCGCCGCCATGACCGAGATCATCCAGACGCTCGATTCCATCGATCGGGGCTACAGCCTGCTCTATTGCGACCTCTGGGGCTGCCTGCACGACGGACACCGCGCCTTTCCCGAGGCGGTGGCAGCCCTCGAGCGCTTCCGCGCGCGCGGCGGCGGGGTGGTGCTGCTGACCAATTCGCCGCGGCCGGGCCGCGACGTGGCGGTCCAGCTCGAAGGGCTGGGGGCGCCGCGGTCCTGCTACGACCTGATCGTGTCCTCGGGCGACGCGGCCCAGGCGGCGATGGCCGCCGGGCAGTTCGGGCGCAGGGTCTATCACATCGGGCCGGAGCGCGATCTCGGCTTCTTCCGCGACGACGCGGGCCGGCCCTACGACATCGAGCGCGTGCCGCTCGGGGAGGCCGAGGGCATCGTCTGCACCGGGCTCTTCGACGACCGGGCGGAGACGCCGGCCGATTATCGCGCGACGATCCTGGAGGGGAAGACCCGGGGGCTGAGACTACTCTGCGCCAATCCCGACATCGTTGTGGACGTGGGCGATCTCCGCATCTTCTGCGCCGGCGCGATCGCGGCCGCCTACAGCGAGGCGGGCGGGCAGAGCTACTATTTCGGCAAGCCGCATCCGCCGATCTACACTCTGGCGCGCGTGCGGATGGCGGAGATGCTGGGCTTCGAGACACCGGCGGACGAGATCCTCTGCCTGGGTGACGGCATTACCACGGACATTCTCGGCGCCATGGGCGAGGGGCTCGACGCGCTCTTCGTTACCGGCGGGCTCGCCGCGGAAGAGACCGGCACGAGCCGCGCCGCCGGGCCGGATCCGGCGCTGCTGCAGGACTTTCTGGCAGCGGCGCGGCTCGCGCCGAAGCTGGCGATCGCCTATCTGCGATAGACGGCAGGGCGCCGGCCCGCCCTTGAATGCCGGCGCGCCTTCGGCGATACGGGCGGACGTGGCGCGGCAGGTTCCTGCGGCGCGTCTGGACGCCGCCCGGCCCGGAGGCCCATGAAGAGACATCTGAGCCATCACGGGCTCGATCCGGCGGACCGGGGGGCAGCGGCCGCGATCGGTAATTTCGACGGCGTGCATCTCGGCCATCAATCGGTGCTGGCGCTGGCGCGGGCGGCCGCCGCGGAGCACGGCACGGCCTTCGGGGTGGTGACCTTCGAGCCGCATCCGCGCAGCTTCTTCGCCCCCGATGGCCCGCCGTTCCGGCTGATGACCGCGGATGCGCGGGCGCGACGGATGGAGAAGCTCGGGGTCGAGCAGCTCTACGAGATCCGCTTCGACGCGGATCTCGCCGGCCTGTCGGCGGAGGCTTTCATGCGCGAGGTGCTGGCCGGGGCGCTGGGGCTGCGGCATCTGGTGGCGGGGGCGGATTTCCGCTTCGGCAAGGGGCGCAGCGGGGATACCGGGCTCCTGCGGCGGCTCGGCCCGACGCTCGGCATCGACGTCACAATCGCGCCGCTGGTGGCCGATGCGGAGGGCGATTTCTCGTCGACGGCGATCCGCGAGGCGCTGAGCGAGGGGCGGCCCGAGGAGGCGGCGCGCATCCTTGGCCATTGGCACCGGATCGAGGGGCCGGTGCGCGAGGGCGACCGCCGCGGCCGTGAGCTGGGTTTCCCGACTGCCAACCTCGGCCTCGACGGGCTGCATCTGCCGCGGCTGGGGGTCTACGCGGTGGGCGTGGACGTGCTCGACGGTCCGCACCGGGGCCGCTACTTGGGCGCCGCCTCGATCGGCACCCGGCCGACCTTCGGCGAGAACCGGCCCAATCTGGAAGTGTATCTGCTCGATTTCGACGGCAATCTCTACGGCGCGCAGCTCTCCGTGGCGCTGATGGCCTTCCTGCGGCCGGAATGGCGCTTCGACAGCGTGACGGCGCTGGTGGCGCAGATGCAGTCGGACGTGGCCGAGGCGCGGCTGCGGGTCGCGGAGCTTCAGCGTGGCTGGTTTCCCGGCGAGGCCGGGGCGGCCGCCGCCGCGCCGAGCCGGTCGCGGTAGAGCAGGAACGGCCGCTCCACCGCGAGATGCAGCGCGATCGCCGCCAGCACCGAGAGGCCGAGGAAGACGATCCAGAAGCCCGCCAGCGGATGCTCCGATCCCTTGGCCAGTGCCATGGCCAGCGGGATCAGCGGGAAATGCACCAGATAGAGCGCATAGCTCAGGGTCGCGATCCCCCGGGCGACCGGCGCCAGGGGCATGGGGACGGCCCTCGCGAGCACGGCGCCGAGGGTCATCGCGGCGCAGACCAGCGCGATCAGCACCGGTTGCAGCACCACGTCGAAGCTGCCGATCCGGGCGAGGAATTCGTGGCTGGCGAGCCAGACCAGGAGGATCAGTGTCCCGGCAGCGAGGAACGCCAAGCCTCGGGGCGCGAGGCGGCGCAGGACGCCCGCCCGCTCGGCGAGCGCGATGGCGACGCCGGCGGCCAGGGGCTCAAGGCAGGCATGGAACGGGCTGCGGAAGCCGCGAAAGAAGATCTCGTAGTCGAGCGGCAGGGGCGATCCAGCCAGCGTGACGGCGCGCAGGAGGGGGGAGGCGAGGAAGACTAGCCCGAGGACCATGAGCCCTGCCCGCGGCGTTCCGGCGCGCAGGCAGAGCGCGATCAGGAGCGGCGCGATCATATAGAACTTCTCCTCCACCCCGAGCGACCAGAAGACGACGTTGAGATCGGCAGGCAGGTAGTCCTGCAGGAAGAGCAGGTGGTAGAAGACGCGGAACCCCAAGGCCTCCTGCGAGACGGTGTAGAGCGGGAAGGCGCCGAGCACCACCAGGACGAGCACGGCGACATAGGCCGGGACGATGCGCAGACCGCGCCGCAGCAGGTAGCCCGGCCAGTCGAAGCTCGGCGATTCCGCGAGCCCGCGCGCCAGCTGGCGCCCGATGAGATAGCCCGAGAGCACGAGAAAGAGATCGACGCCGACCCAGCCGTTCAGCATCGCCGCACCGGCGGCGCCGGGCTCGAGGCCGAATTCCAGGAGGCTGGCGCGGTAGCCGTGGCGCAGCAGGACCAGCGTGATCGCCAGCGCGCGCAGCAGGTCGAGCCAGGGATTGTGACCCGGGTGCGCGCCGGACAGGCCGCGGGCCATCGCTGTCAGTCGAGGCCGAGGGTCGTGCGGATCGGGGCGGTGCGCTGCTTCCAGATCAGGCTGTCGACGACATAGTGGTGGAAGTTGACGATCTGGTAGAGCACCACCGTCCCGGCCATGCCCGCGGCGAGTGCTGCTTCGAGCGTGCCGAGGATGCCGATATAGACCACGCCGGTGATGGCGACGCAGGTCAGCAGGTAGAGCCAGAGCCGGCCCGGCTGGCTGATGTAGGAGAGGAACCGCGCCTCGGGGTCGATGCCGTCCTTGAAGCGGCGCGCGTTGAAGAGCCAGACGAAGAGGATGTATTGGGCGTTGTGCCAGATGTTGACGCCGAGCCAGCCGAAGGTGACGTCCGCGACGGCGACATAGAAGGCGCCGAAGACCAGGAAATGCGTCGCCATGTAGAGCGTGTGCAGCGGCGCGAGCCGGCCGGCGCGCCAGGCCTGGAGGCGGCGCAGGATCCAGATCGCGGTGAGCACGACCGTGGCGACCGCCGTCAGCGTCACCGCGACCTGTGGCACCGGGATCACCTTGATCGGCAGGCCGATGAAGGTTCCGGGATCCTGGGCGGAGCGGTTGAGGATGCCCAGGACCGGCCAAGCATAGAAGATCGCCACGTCGAGCCGGCCGGATTCGAAGAGCGCGGTGCGGTCCTTGCCGCGATAGGCGCGGCTGATGCCCCAGCTCTGCCGGGTGTAGTGCCACCATTGCCAGTAGAAATAGACCGAGACGATGATCCAGACGCCCGCGACCGCGGCGACGGCGAGCGTGGCGATGGCGACGATGGGAAGGAGGCCGAAGATCAGGAACCGCGACTCGGCGAAGCTCTTCCGGTCGAAGCAGAGGCGGGTATAGGTCGAGATGACGTGGTGATAGCCGAGGATCCAGAGATCGATCGCCAGCACGTACCAGAAGAGCTGCGGGAAGCTGAGGATCAGGCCGACCGAGGCGAAGCTGAGCGCCGGGATCCCGAGGATGAAGCCGAGATCGAATTCCCGGCTGCGCAGCCATTTCCATTCGCGCGCCGCGGCGCCGCCGGTCGTTTCCACCAAAGTCCCGGTCCTTCGCTGGCTCGGGCCCGCACCCGCGGGCCGGACTCCTTGCCAGATCGTTAGGGCGTGGCGGTTGACAGCGGGTTAATCCGCGCGGAAGCCGGCGGGGAACGGGGGGGGCGAATGCTCGAGACCGAGCGTCTGATCCTGCGGAACTGGCGGCCGGAGGACCGCCGGCCCTTCGCGGCGATGAATGCGGATCCGACGGTGATGGACTTTCCCGGCCCGCTCGGCCGCCGCGAGAGCGATGCCGAGATCGACGATTTCCTGCGGCGCTGGCGGGTCGACGGCTATTGCTTTGCCGCGATCGAGCGGCGCGAGGATGGCGCCTTTCTCGGGATGGCGGGCATCGCCCGCTGTGACATGGACCTGCCGTTCTGTCCCTGTGTCGAGATCGGCTGGCGGCTGGCCCGTGCGCATTGGGGACGGGGCTACGCGACCGAGGCGGCCCGGGGCTGGCTTGATCACGGGTTCGCGACGCTCGGCCTCGACGAGATCGTCGCCTTCACCGACCCCGGCAACCGGCGCTCGCTGGCGGTGATGGAGCGGCTGGGGATGCGGCGCGACACCGGCCGCGATTTCGAGCATCCCGCCCTGCCGGCGGGCCATGCCCTGCGCCCGCATGTCCTCTATTCGGCGCGACGGGACGGCGGGGCCGCCGGCTGACGTCGGGGCTTTCGCCCGGCGGAAAATGAGGCCATAGCTCCGCCCATGGCGAAGGATCCGATCGACCGCGCCGGGCTGCGCCCGGACTTCTGGAAGCGCTTCCCGCTCGAGGAGCTTCCCCGCAACGAATGGGAGGCGCTCTGCGACGGCTGCGGCAAATGCTGCCTCGTCAAGCTCGAGGACGAGGAGAGCGGCGCGCTGGCCTATACCAACATCGCCTGCCGGCTGCTCGACCGCGGCACCTGCCGCTGCGGCAATTATCCCCTGCGCCGGCAGCTGGTGAAGGGTTGCGTGGTGCTCGACCGCGACAATCTCGACGCCACGCTCGCCTGGATGCCCCGGACCTGCGCCTATCGACTGGTGCGCGAGGGGCGCGACCTCGAGCCCTGGCATCCGCTGATCTCGGGCGATCCCGAGAGCGTGCATCGCGCCGGGATCAGCCTGCGCGGCCGGATGGTGGCGGAATACGACGTCGACGAGGAGGATTGGGAGGATTTCGTGATCGGCGAGGACGTCTGATGTGGTTTGCCTCCGACAATGCCGGCCCGGCGCATCCCTCGGTGATCGCGGCGCTGGCGCGGGCCAACGAGGGCAGTGCCGCCTCCTACGGCGCCGAGGCGGCGATGGGCCGGGTGACGGCGGCGCTGCGCGCGCTCTTCGAGGCGCCGGAGGCCGCGGTCTTCCTGGTGGCCACGGGCACGGCGGCGAATGCGCTGGCGCTGGCCTGTCTGGCGCCGCCCTGGGGTGCGATCTATTGCCACCGCGAGGCGCATGTGGCCGTCGACGAATGCGGCGCGCCGGAATTCTACACCGGCGGCGCGAAGCTCGTGCTCATGGACGGGGCGCACGGGCGGATCGATCCCGAGGACCTTGCCGCGGCGCTCGCCGGCGCCACGCCGCGCGGGGTGCACGGCGTGCAGAATGCCGCATTGTCGCTGACGAACGCCACCGAGGCGGGCTCGGTCTATACGCCGGCCGAGATCGCGGCGCTGACGGCGGTCGCCCGCGCGCATGGCATGGCGGTGCATCTTGACGGAGCGCGCCTCGCCAATGCGCTGGTGCATCTCGGCAGCAGCCCGGCGGAGCTGACCTGGAAGGCCGGCGTGGACGTGCTCTCCTTCGGCGGGACCAAGAACGGGCTCGTGGGGGTCGAGGCGGTGATCCTCTTCGATCCGGCGCGGGCCTGGGAATTCGAGTTGCGCCGCAAGCGCGGCGGGCATCTCTTCTCCAAGCACCGCTATCTCTCGGCGCAGATGGAGGCGTATCTCGAAGGCGACCTCTGGCGCGATCTCGCGCTGCGCGCCAATGCCCGGGGCGCGAAGCTCGCGGAGGGACTGGCGGCGCTCGATTGCGTGCGGCTCTTCCATCCCACCGAGGCGAACCTGGTCATGGCGGCGGCGCCGCGGCGGGTGCATCGCGCCCTGAGGGCGGCGGGTGCGGTCTACGGGTTCTGGCCGCACGAGCTGCCGATGGAGGGTCCGGGGGAAGACATGCTGCCGGCGCGCTTCGCCTGCAACTGGGCGACCTCGGAGGCCGAGGTGGCGCAGCTGGTGGCTCTGACCGGCGCCGCCGCGGAGCGGGGCTGAGGGCGATCCCCGGGGCGTCGGCCCGGGCGCCGGGATCCATTCTTCGAGGGCCGGCTCGGTCCGGCGGCCGCCCATGGCGCCGCCGCCTTCTCCTCGCGGATTTGGCAAGCGACAAATCCGCGCGCGCCTGCTGGCCGTCACGCCGAAGACGTGCCTCCGGCACGACGCCAGGCGCGACAAGCGCGCCCGCCAGGCATGCGCGCGCGGATTGCCCAGCGACGGTGGAACCCGACCCCCTCGGCCTCCGCGCTTGCGCGCTGCGGCCGACGAACCGGCGCGAGGCGGTGCCTCGCTCAGCCGAGACCGGCGAGATGCGCGTCGAGATGCGCGAGCCGGTCCTGGCCCCAGAATACCTCCTCGCCCACCACATAGCTCGGCGCCCCGAAGACCATGCGGGCGAGCGCCTCGTCGGTGTTGCGCTGGAGGGTCTCGACGCCGGTGAGCATGCCCCGGTCGGCGAGGCCGGGGTCGAAGCCCGCCGCCGTGAGGCAGTCGCGGATCACCGCGTCCTCGGCGATGTCGCGCTCCTCGGCCCAGACGGCCCGCAAAAGCCCGTGCAGCAGCGCGCCGACGTCGCCGCCGCCAGCATTCTGCGCGGTGATGACCGCGACGCAGGCGGGCACAGCGTTGGTCGGCCAGTGCCGGGGCTGGGGATTGACCGGCAGGCCGGTCGTCCCTGCCAGCCGCGCGATGTCCTGCAGCCGGTACCTTCGCCGGGATTCGTGGCGGTCCTTCACCGGCGGCGTGCCGGTCTCGGCGAAGATGCGGGGAAGCTCCACAGGCTTGTAGGTGATCTCGGCGCCGTGGCGGGCGGCGATCTCCTCAAGCCGCATGCCCGCGAAATAGCTGAAAACCGAGAGCGGGAAGCAGTAATAGTCGATCGTGGCCAAGGCCCGGTCCTCCCCATGGCGGATGGGACCGAGCATCGGGGAATTGCGGGGCTTTGCAAGCCCGACCTGCGGTGCTAGGCCACGGCCCGAGCCGGGGATGCACGCGAAAGGCTGCCGCCATGAACCCTCTCTTCAAGCCCAAGCTCATCGCGGGCAATTCCAACCATCCCCTGGCCCAGTCCATCGCACGGCGCATCTCGATCCACCGCGGCGAGCCGGTGGAACTGGTCAAGACCCGCGTGGAGCGGTTCAACGACCAGGAGATCTTCGTCGAGGTCTACGAGAACGTCCGCGGCGAGGACATGTTCATCATCCAGTCGACGTCGAATCCGGCGAACGACAACCTGATGGAACTCCTGATCATGTGCGACGCGCTGCGCCGGTCCTCGGCGGCGCGGATCACCGCGGTCATGCCCTATTTCGGCTATGCGCGGCAGGACCGCCGCTCCAAGGCGCGCACCCCGATCAGCGCCAAGCTGGTGGCGAACCTGCTGACCGTCGCCGGCATCGAGCGGGTGCTGACGATGGACCTGCATGCGGCCCAGATCCAGGGCTTCTTCGACGTGCCCGTGGATAACCTCTATGCCTCGCCGGTCTTCGCGCTCGACATCATGCACCGCTTCGCCAACCTCGCGGAGGTGACCGTGGTCTCGCCGGACGTCGGCGGCGTCGCGCGGGCGCGCGAGCTGGCCGAGCGCATCGACGCCGATCTCGCCATCGTCGACAAGCGCCGCTCGGCGCCGGGCGAGGTCGCCTCGATGACGGTGATCGGCGACGTCAAGGACCGGGTCTGCGTCATCGTCGACGACATCTGCGACACCGCTGGGACGCTGGTGAAGGCGGCGGAGCTCCTGACCTCGCAGGGTGCGAAGGAGGTGCATGCCTACATCACCCACGGCGTGCTGTCGGGCCCGGCGGTGGAGCGGGTGACGGGCTCGGTGATGAAGAGCCTCGTGGTGACGGATTCGATCGAGCCGACCCCGGCGGTGCGGAAGGCCAAGAACATCCGGATCGTGCCGGTCGCGCCGCTCTTCGGCCAGGCGATCCTCAACATCGCCAACGGAACCTCGGTCTCCTCGCTCTTCGACAGCACCACGCTGGGGCCGATCTACGAGGCGCTCTATCCCAACGCCGCCTGAGCAACGGCAGGAATCTCCTTGGCTTCGCGCGCCGCCCCGGCCTAGTGTACCGGGCATTGACGCCCAGGGTCCCGCCCCGGGCGCCTTCGAGACAGGGGGAGAAGAACATGAAGATAATGGTGCAGGGCCTTGCGACCTTCGCGGCCGCCATGGGACTGGCGGCGGCGGCGAACGCCTTCGAGCCCGAAGCGACCGAATGCATCGCACCGGCGGCGCCGGGCGGCGGTTGGGACTTCACCTGCCGGCAGGTCGGGAAGACCATGCAGGATCTGGGTCTCGTCCCCGGCACGATGCAGGTCACCAACCTCGCCGGTGGCGGCGGCGGGGTCGCCTTCGCCGAGGTCGTCAACAAGCGTAACGATTCCAACGACCTGATCGTGGCGGCCTCCTCGGCCACCTCCACGCGGCTCGCCCAGGGCGCGTTCCCGGGCAACACCATGGACCAGGTGCGCTGGCTCGCCTCGGTCGGGGCGGATTACGGCATCATCGCGGTCGCCGCGGATTCGCCCATCAACACGCTTCCCGAGCTGATGGATGCGATCAAGGCCGATCCCTCCAGCGTCTCGGTCGCCGGCGGCTCGGCGGTGGGCGGCTGGGATCACCTCAAGGTGCTGATCGCGGCCAATGCCGCGGGGGTCGAGGACGTGCGCAACGTCAAATACGTGGCCTTCGACGGCGGCGGCGAGGCGGTGACCCAGCTCCTGGCCGGCTCGGTGCAGGCCTTCACGGGCGACGCCTCCGAGGCCAAGGGCTTCGTCGACTCGGGCGACATCAAGGTGATCGCGGTGCTCGCGCCCGAGCGGCTCGAAGGCGATTTCGGGCAGTTCCCGACGGCGGCCGAGCAGGGCATCGACGCGGTCGGCGCCAATTGGCGCGGGTTCTACGCCCCCGGCGGCATGTCCGACGAGGCCTATGAATACTGGGTGGACGCCATCGGGAAGGTCTACGATTCCGAGGAATGGAAGGCGACGATGGCGCAGAACGGCCTTGCGCCGCTCGACCTGCGCGGCGACGAGTTCCAGAGCTTCGTCCAGGAGTCCGTGACGCAGATCAGCGATCTCTCCAAGGAAATCGGCCTGATCCAGTAGCCAGGGCGGCGCGGCGCGGCCATCGGGACCGCGCCGCGAATTCCACTCCAGCCAAGGGAGCGTCTCCATGGGCGACCGGCTCTTCGGCGGCATCGGCATCGCGCTGGCTGCCTTCTTCATCTGGCAGGCGACGACGATCCAGGAGAGTTTCATCCAGGATCCGGTCGGACCGAAGACCTTCCCGATCATCATCGGGATCATCCTGGGCCTCTCGAGCCTGGCGATCCTGCTCAGACCCGACCCCAAGCCGGATTGGCCCGCCGTCGGGCGGCTCGCCGAGATCGGTGCGGCGGTGGTGGTGCTGCTCGCCTATGCCTTTGCCCTGCCGCAGGTCGGCTTCCTCATCGCCACAGCCGTGACGGCCGCCTATCTCTCCTGGCGGCTCGGCACCGCGCCGCTCTACGCGGTCGCGGCGGGGATCGCGATCTCCATCGGCATCTATGTCGTGTTCCACCTGATCCTCGGCCTGTCGCTGGCCAAGGGCCCCTTCGGCTTCTGAGGAGCTTCGGACATGGACGCGCTCGCTTCGCTCGCGGACGGCTTTGCCGTCGCGCTCACCTTCCAGAACCTCTTCCTCGCGCTGGTCGGCTGCTTCCTCG
>ERZ795053.1668-NODE-1668-length-27880-cov-6.932830_pt1 | contig 27880 bp, 26 predicted proteins | sample MGYA00375137_ERZ795053 | MGnify/ENA primary metagenome ERZ795053 (study PRJEB30182, sample SAMN05720284) | activated sludge metagenome | isolation source: Anaerobic digester | place: Hong Kong | collected 2014-12-17 ...
CTGCCGGTCCGGCGTCACCAGCGCCGCCCGGCGGCCGGGCTGCTCGAGCACGGCCCGAAGCTTCAGCGCCACCAGCAGCGCCTCCTCGGCATGCCCGTCGCATTCGGCGATCTCGAGCCCTGCTAGCGCCGCAGCGGGCAGCTCCAGGTTCTGCCACGCCTCGGCGGTTGCCGCCGGGCGCATGATCTCGGCCAGGAACGCGGTGCGGGCCGGGGCCGCCCGCGCCGGGGCCGGGTCGGGCCAAAACGCCACGTCGCCGGGCCGGCGGCCAAGCCGGTCGAGCAGCAGGCGGAAGGGATAATAGGGGTGGGTCGGGCCGATCGCTTCATAGCTCGCCCCGTCGATCAGCGGATCGAAGCCCGGCAGCACGACCATGCCGCCATCGAGCTCGAGCACCGCCGCGAGAAGATCGGCCACCGCCGGCACCGTGCCGGTGATGCCGGCGGCGATCACCGGACCCGCCGGCGGCGTCGCCAGCAGGGCCGCCGCAGCCGCCTCCAGGCGGGCGTTCCGCCAGGCTGCCGGATCGGATGCCCCCTCGGCTTGCAGCAGCGTCGGCCAGGCTTCGTCGAGCAGACCGAGGAATTTCACCACTTCCTGCCAGTGCTCGGCCAGGTCGCCCGGCAGAAGGGCCGCGAGCCGGCCGAGATCGGCCTGCTCGGTCTGGACCATGTCGAGGAGCTCGGCGAGGGCGGTCGCGAGGCGGATCGCCTGCTCGTCCGGCATCGGGTCCTTGGCCTTGACCAGCCGGGCGAGCAGCAGGCGGCGGCGCAGCGGGTCGATCGGCGGCGGCAGGTCCGGAACGGAGCCGGCGAGCGGCAGCGGCAGGTCGCCGAGATCGACCTCGCCTACCGGCTGCAGCCGCGGCAGGAGAAGTGCCGGTGCCGGCGAGAGCTCGAGGAAGACGTCGCGCAGCTCGAGGCAGGCGCGCCTGGACGGCAGCAGGATCAGATGATCGGCGAGAAGCTCGGCCGGCTCGCGCAGCAGCGTCCTCGCGAGGCTCGCGAGGAACGGCCGTTCCGCCGGGATGCTCAGGAGCCTGCCCATGGGCACAACTCTAGCTATGGTTGATGAGCCGCGCCAGCCGGTCCGCCCAGGCGGCGTCGCCGCAAAGCTGCAGGACGCGCGCCTCGCCCTGGCCGATGGCGATCTTGAGCGTGAGGCTGCTCGCCGGGAACCAGCCCGGCCCGGCCCGCTCCGGCCATTCGACGAGCAAGAGCACTTGCCCGAGCGCGTCGTCGAGACCGAGCTCGACCAGCTCGTCGGCGCCGTTCAGCCGGTAGAGGTCGGCATGCAGGATGCCGCCCTGCGGTGCGGTGTAGTGCTGCACCAGCGTGTAGGTCGGGGACGGCACCTCGACGGCGGCGCCCATCAGCTCCTGGATGATCGCCCGGGCGATCTCGCTCTTGCCGGCGCCGAGGTCGCCTTCCAGGAGCAGCGTGTCGCCGGCGCGGAGCACGCCCGCCAGCCGACGCGCGAACACCAGGGTGGCGTCGCGCGTCGCGCAGGCGAGCTCGTGCCGGAGACCCGGCAAAGGTGTCAGTAGCGGTACTGCTCGGCCTTGAACGGGCCCTGCGGCTGCACGCCGATATAGGCCGCCTGGTCGGCCGAGAGCCTGGTGAGCTGCACCCCGAGCTTGTCGAGATGCAGGGCCGCCACCTTCTCGTCGAGGTGCTTGGGCAGCACGTAGACCTTGTTCTCGTAACGGCCGGTGTTGGTCCAGAGCTCGATCTGCGCCAGCACCTGGTTGGTGAAGGAGGCGCTCATGACGAAGCTCGGATGGCCGGTGCCGCAGCCCAGATTGACCAGCCGGCCCTTGGCCAGGAGCAGGATCTGCTTGCCGTCCGGGAACTCGATCTGGTCGACCTGCGGCTTGATCTCGGTCCACTTGAGGTTCTTCAGGTCGGCGACGCGGATCTCGTTGTCGAAATGGCCGATGTTGCAGACGATGGCCCCGTCCTTCATCGCCCGCATGTGGTCGAGGGTGATGATGTCCTTGTTGCCGGTGGCGGTGACGAAGATGTCGGCGCGGGTCGCCGCCTCCTCCATGGTCACCACCTCGTAGCCGTCCATCGCCGCCTGGAGCGCGCAGATCGGGTCGATCTCGGTGACCATCACCCGGGCCCCGGCGTGACGCAGGCTCTCGGCGGAGCCCTTGCCGACATCGCCGTAGCCGGCGACCACGGCGACCTTGCCCGCCATCATCACGTCGGTGGCGCGGCGGATGCCGTCGACCAGGCTCTCGCGGCAGCCGTACTTGTTGTCGAACTTCGACTTGGTGACGCTGTCGTTGACGTTGATGGCCGGGCACATGAGCTTGCCCTTCCTGGCCATGTCGTAGAGCCGGAGCACGCCGGTCGTCGTTTCCTCCGAGATGCCCTTCACCGCCTTCATCAGGTCGGGATGCTTCTCGTGCATGACCAGCGTCAGGTCGCCGCCGTCATCGAGGATCATGTTCGGAGTCCAGCCGTCCGGCCCCTCGATCGTCTGCTCGATGCACCACTCGTACTCCTCCTCGGTCTCGCCCTTCCAGGCGAAGACCGGGATGCCGCTGTCGGCGATGGCCGCCGCGGCATGGTCCTGAGTCGAGAAGATGTTGCAGGACGACCAGCGGACCGTCGCCCCCAGATGGACGAGGGTGCGGATCAGCACCGCGGTCTGGATGGTCATGTGCAGGCAGCCGACGATGCGCGCGCCCTCGAGCGGCTGGCTGTCGCCATACTCGTCGCGCAGCGCCATCAGGCCCGGCATCTCCTTCTCGGCGATCGCGATCTCGCGATGGCCCCAGCCGGCGAGGCCGATATCGGCCACTTTGAAATCGGTGAATTGGCTCATGTGTTCAGGTCTTTCCGGTGACTGTCCAAGGCCCAATTGGGGGCATGGCACGAGAATGCGAGCCCGCCGGAGCGAAACACGCAGCTTTGTCCCGCGGCATGGCCACAGTCGGGCTCAATCGCTTTCGTCGAAGCCGCGCTCCACCAGGCCGACAAGGGCGGCGATGGCCGCCTCGGCGTCGCGCCCGCGCGCTTCTAGCATCAGTGTCGAGCCGCGACCAGCCGCCAGCATCATCAGTCCGAGGATGGAAGTCGCCGGCACCTGCATCCCGTCCTTCTCGACCAGCACCTGGGCGTCATGCTCGCCGGCGAGGCGCACGAGCTTCGCGGCGGCGCGGGCATGCAGGCCGCGTGCGTTGACGATGGTGCAGCTCTGTCGCCATGCATCCGGCACGGCGTCGCTCAACCCGCCGTGGCCTTGCCCGGCGCCAGGAGCCGGCTCGCCACGTTGATGTACTTGCGCCCGGCGTCCTGGGCGGCTTCGACGGCCGACTCGAGATCGCCCTGGTCGCGCACGCCGGCGAGCTTGATGAGCATCGGCAGGTTGACCCCGGCGATCACCTCGACTCCCGGGCGCTCGAGCGTCGAGATGGCGAGGTTGGAGGGCGTGCCGCCGAACATGTCGGTGAGGATGATGACGCCCTTGCCGGTATCCATCGCCTCGACCGCGGCGACGATGTCCTGCCGGCGCTGCTCGATGTCGTCGTCGGCGCCGATGCTGATCGCCGCAATCTGCGACTGCGGGCCCACGACATGCTGCATGGCCGCGGCGAATTCCTCCGCCAGCCGGCCATGCGTCACCAGTACCAAGCCGATCATCGTCCCCCGCCGCCCTGTCTCACGCGCCGCCAGAGGCGCCGGTGCCGCGTCCGAAGGCGACGCCGGTGCCAACACCCGGCGTCGCAGCGCCGGGTGCCGTGGCCGGCACCTCGCCCGGCGCCGCCAGCTCGCGGTGCGAGGTGCTTACCTCGTATCCCGCCCGACGCAAAGTGTCGGCCAGAAGCACGGTCACGAAAACCGACCGGTGCTGGCCGCCGGTGCAGCCGATGGCAATGGTCAGATAGCTCTTGCCCTCGGCCCGATAGCGCGGCAGCAGCGGCATCACCAACGCCTCCAGCCGTGCCATGAACGTGTCGAAGCCGGGGTCGGAGCGGATATGCGCCTGGACAGCTGGGTCGAGGCCCGTCAAGGGCTTGAGCCCTGCCACATAATGCGGGTTCTGAAGAAAACGCACATCGAGCACGAGATCGGCCTCACGTGGCAGGCCACGCCGATAGGCGAAGGAGACGAGGCTCACCATGAGCCCGGGCGCATCCCCGGCCTGGGGAAAATGCCCGGCGAGGAGGCGGTGGAGCTCGGGCAGGCTGAGCTGGGTGGTGTCGATCACCTCGTCGGCGGCCGCCCGAAGAGGGGCGAGGAGCGCCCGCTCGGCGGCGATGCCGTCCTGCACCGGCCGATCGGCCGCGAGCGGATGGCGCCGACGGGTCTCGGTGAAGCGGCGCTGCAGCGCCTCGTCGTCGCAGTCGCAGAAGAGGAGCGTCACCGCGACGTCGGGGTTGGCGTCGGCGAGCCCCTCGACCAGCTCGACCAGGCGGCGCGGGTCGAAGGCGCGGGTGCGGCTGTCGATGCCGATGGCCAGGTCGCGCTCGAGCCCCTCCTCGAGCCTGAGGAAGCGCTCGATCAGGGGAATCGGCAGGTTGTCGATCGCCTCGAAGCCCTGATCCTCGAGCCTTTTCAAGGCACTGGTGCGACCGGCCCCGGCCATGCCGGTAACGATCACCAGCCGCCGCCGGCTGATGGTGCTGCTGCCGGCCGGGGTGCTCAAGCGACCCGCTCCCCGGCGAGCAGCACGGCGAGCCTGGCCGTGGCCGAGGCGGCGAATGGCTCGAGGCGATAGAGCGGCAGGCGGCGGCCGCAATAGAGGGCGGTCGCCGGCGCGGGCAGCCGGTCCAGGGCGAGGGTCGCGTCGGCCACCAGATCGAGGCACAGATCGAGCCGGGTCAGGGCGAGCGCCGGCTGACGGAAGATGCCCTGGCCGCGCAGCTCGATCAGCCCGGGCTCGCCGGGCGACCGGGCCATCAACCGACCAGCGGCGTCGAGCCCGATCCGGACGAGATCATCCGCGACCAGCAGCGCCCCGCGCTCGATCAGGCGGAGCGCCAGATCGCTCTTGCCGGCGCCCGACGGACCGCGCAGCAGGATGCCGTGCTCCTGCCAGCGAATCGCGGTGGCGTGGACGATCACGTCGCCGCTCTCGTCCTCGCCTTCGAGCACAGCCATGCCCGGGCCGTTCACCGGGCCGGCGGGCAGACCACGCGCATCAGCTCGCATGGCGCGACCTTCGCCCTGGCTGCCGCGCATGGAATGGCCACGGGCACGGACAGCTCCCCCGCGGGCAGCGGCGAGCGGCAGTTGGCATCGGTGCTTGCGCCATCCGTCAGGCGGCCTGCGGCCGCCGCCGCCCGGTCAGGAGCTCGAAGGCGCGCCCCGGCTCCTCGACCTCGCGCAGCGCCCGGCAGAGCGCCTCGTCGCGGAACACCCGGGCGACCCGGGCGAGGGCCTTGAGATGATCGGCCGCGGCAGCGGTCGGTGCCAGGAGAAGAAAAAGCAGGTCGACCGGCTCGTCGTCCAGGGCCTCGAAATCAACCGGCGGATCGAGGCGGGCGAACATCCCGACCAGCCGGTCGAGGCCGTCGAGCTTGGCATGGGGAATGGCGAGACCGTCGCCGATGCCGGTGGTGCCGAGCTTCTCGCGCTCCAGGAGGGCGTCGAGCACCTTGGCGGGGTCTAGGCCCTCGTCGGCTGCCACCCGCTCGGCCAGAACCCGCAGCACCTGCCGCTTGCTGCCCGCTTTGAGCCCGAGCACCACCGAGCCGGGTGGGAGCAAATCGGAGAGCTCGATCATTGCGATGCTTTCAAGGGCTGTCTGGCGCTCGGGAGCGGCCTCGGGAATCTGCCGGTCGATCGCCGGTGGCTGGCACGGCTGGCAGTGGCACGGCGGCCGATCGGCAAGACCCTTGCCGCGTCCACGAGCCGTCGCGGATTGTAGCACGGTCGGCCCGGCTGCGTCGCCGGGGTTGCCCCGGCTCGCCCGGTGCCGATCGGCCGCGGGCACCAGGGCGACAGGCTTGCCCCGGGGTCCCTGACGAAGCGGTTGGCCACGCCGCTCATCGACCCAGAGCCTTGCTGCGGCGACGCTGGGTCGAGGAGGCAATACCCAGCGATTCCCGATACTTGGCGACGGTGCGGCGGGCGATGGCGATGCCCAGCCCCTCGAGCCGGCCGACGATCTGGTCGTCGGAGAGCACCGCCTGGGGGTCCTCGTCGTGGATCAGCCGCTTGATCTGCAGGCGGATGACCTCGGCGCTGTGCTCCGCACCGCCGTCATTGCTGGCGATGGCGGTCGAGAAGAAATACTTGAGCGGGAAGGTGCCGTGCGGCGTCGCCACGTATTTCTGGCTGGTGGCCCGGCTCACCGTGCTCTCGTGCAGCCCGGTGGCCGCGGCGATATCGCGCAGGACGAGCGGCCGGAGCGCCCTCGGGCCGTCATCGAGAAACGCCCGCTGGCGGGCGAAAATGGCCCGGCTCACCTTGAGGATGGTGCGCGAGCGCTGGTCGAGCGCCCGGGCCAGCCAGGTGGCGTTCTGATAACGCTCGTTGACGAACTCGCGCTGCCGGAGATCGAGACCCGAGCGGGTCAGCTCGGCATGGTAGTCGCCGTGCACGACGAGCCGCGGCAGGGCCTCGGGGTTGAGCTCGATCCGCCAGGCATCGGGGCCGGTGCGATAGACCACGATGTCCGGCAGGAGCGTCACCTGGGGCTCGCTCGCGAAGGCATGGCCGGGGCGCGGGTCGAGCGCCTTGAGCTCGGCCACCATCTCCTCGAGGTCATCCCGGTCGACGCCGCAGAGGCGCTGCAGCGCCGGCCAGTCGGCCCGGGCCAGGAGCGGCAGGTTGTCGAGCAGCCGGCGCATCGCCGGGTCGAGCCGGTCCCGCTCGGCGAGCTGCAGCGCCAGGCATTCGGCGAGGTCGCGGCCGCCGATGCCGGTCGGCTCGCAGCGCTGCAGGAGGGCCCGGGCCGCCGCGACGCGCTCGATCCCCGCATGCGTCCGCTCGGCGATCAGCGCGTCCGGCTCGCGCAGGTAGCCCTCGTCGTCGACCCAGTCGCAGAGATCGAAGGCCAGCCGACGCAGCCCCGGGTCGGCGGTGAGCATGCCGATCTGGCGGCGCAGCTCGTCGCGGAGCGACGGCAGCTCGCTCAGCCGGGCCTCGAAGGAGCCCTGGCCGGCGGCATCGGGGTCGCGGCGCGGGCCGTGCAGCTGCTGGTCGAGGGCGCGGGGCGGGCGCGGCTGGTCCCAGTCGCCGGCATTGTCCCGCTCCGGGCGGGCCGACGGCTGGGCGACCGGCGCCGGCGCCTGCTTCGGCGAGGCGGCGGTCTCGGCGATCTCGAGGAACGGGTTCTCCTCGGTCTCGCTGCGCAGCGTGCCGATGAGCTCGTGGTTCGAGAGCTGCAGAAGGCGAATCGCCTGCTGCAGCTGGGGGGTCAGGACCAGGCTTTGCGTTTGCCGGAGATCGAGACGAAGCCCGAGCGCCACGCGGTCAGCTCCGGCGGGCGGACGAGAGGCGAATCGACAGGCGGGCGGCGGTGGTTTTGGACGTCGTCAGCATCGCCGGGTCAGCACCAGTCCGACAGGTCTGGGAGGTGGCTCATCGCTCGAAGCTGTCGCCTAGATAGACGCGCCGCACGGCCGGGTCGGCGACGATCTCCGCCGGAGCACCCTCCTTGATGACCACGCCATCGGCGAGAATGTAGGCCCGATCGATGATGTCGAGCGTGTCGCGCACATTGTGGTCGGTGATCAGGACGCCGATGCCGCGGTCCTTGAGATGACCGACGAGCTGGCGGATCTCGGCCACGTTCAGGGGATCGATGCCGGCGAGCGGCTCGTCGAGCAGGATGTAGCGGGGATCGGAGGCCAAGGCCCGCGCGATCTCGCAACGCCGCCGCTCGCCGCCGGAAAGCGTGCTCGCCGGCGCGTCGCGCAGATGGGTCAGCCCGAACTCGCCGAGCAGCTCGTCGAGCCGGCGATGCCGGAGCGCCTTCTGGGGCACCGCCACCTCGAGCACGGCCCGGATGTTGTCCGCGACGCTGAGGCCGCGGAAGATCGAGGCCTCCTGCGGCAGATAGCCGATGCCGAGCCGGGCCCGGCGGTGCATCGGCAGGGCGGTGACGTCGACGGAATCGAGCAGGATCCGCCCGCCATCGGCAGCGACCAGGCCGGTCACCATGTAGAAGCTCGTGGTCTTGCCGGCGCCGTTCGGGCCGAGCAGCCCCACCGCCTCGCCCGGAATGATGCGAAAGCTGACGTCGCGCAGGACGACGCGCCCGCCATAGGCCTTCATCAGGCCGACCGCCTCGAGCCGGCCTGCCGGCAGGCGTGCCGGGGCCCGGGCGGCGCCATTCGCCTCGGGGACGTGGATCACCCCGGCTGCGGCGCCGGGCGGCTCGCTCTCCCGCGCACCCAACGGCCGCAAGCGGGGCGGGACATCGAGCTCGGCCGCCATGCGCCTAGCCACCGGCCGACGGCTGGAACAGCGCCCGCACCCGGCCCTTCGCCGAATCGGTCGTGCTCATCGTGGCGAGCTGGCGGGCGACGTCGATCTCCAGCCGGTCGCCGGTGACGACGTTCGCCTCGCGCGTCAGGACGACATTGCCGGTGAGCACGATCTCCCCACCGACCACATCGTAGTAGCCGCTGTCACCGGTCGCGGTCTCGCTCGGCGACGCGATGCTCACGTCGCCCTCGACCTCGATCCGGCGGATCGCCTGCTGCGGCGCCGCGTCGTTCTGGCCCTGCTGGTAGTAGACGATCAGGCGCGCGGCGCTCAGGGCCAGCTCGCCCTGCTCGGCCACCACATTGCCCTCGAACACGGCGCGCCCGTCGGCCTGCTGGACCGTCAGCCGATCGGCGACGATCTCGATCGGCTGGCTGGTGTCATGGGCGCCGAGGCCGTTTTCTGCCTGGGCATGGGCGAGAGCCGGCAGCAGCGCCAGGCTTCCCGCGAGGGCGAGGCGTCGCCAGCCCGCCCGCCACTGTCCGTCCAGCCAGCGAAACCGGGCCGGCATCAGGCGATGCCCGCGCGCAGGCAGTCGTGCAGATGCACGGCCCCGACCGGCACCTCGTCGCGCAGCACGAAAAGCACGGTGATGGCGTGCCGGTTCATGATCGTCAGCGCCTCGACGGCGAGGGCATCCGGCGCGATCGTCCGGGGCCCCCGCGTCATCAGCTCGCCCGCCCGGCGGCCGAGCAGATCGGGGCCCATGCGGCGGCGGATGTCGCCGTCGGTGACGATGCCGAGGAGCCTTCCGCCGTCATCCGCCACGCCGACGCAGCCGAGGCACTTCTCGGTCATCACCACGAGGGCCTCGCTCATCGGGCAGTCGGTCGCAACGAGCGGCAGCTCGCCCGCGCCCCGCATCAGCTGCTCGACCCGCATGAGCTGGCTGCCGAGCTTGCCGCCCGGATGGAACACGGCGAAATGCTGTGGCGTGAAGCCCGCGCGCTCGAGCAGGGCCACGGCCAGCGCGTCGCCGAGCGCCAGCATCGCCGTGGTGGAGGTGGTGGGGGCGAGGCCGAGCGGGCAGGCCTCGGTCAGCTCCGGTAGGACGAGCGCCACCTCGGCTTCGGTTGCCAGCGTGCTCGCCGCCCGGCCGACCATGGCGATCAGCGGGATGGCGAAACGCCGCGTATACAAAATGAGATCGCGCAACTCGGCGGTCTCGCCGGAATTGGAGAGGGCGAGCACCGCGTCCTTGGTGGTGATCATGCCGAGATCGCCGTGGCTCGCCTCGCCGGGATGGACGAACATCGCGGGCCGACCGGTCGAGGAGAGGGTGGCCGCGATCTTGCGGGCGACATGGCCGCTCTTGCCCATGCCGGTGCAGACCACCCGGCCCTCGAGCGTGGCCATCAGCGCCACCGCTGCGGCGAAGGGCGCACCCAGGCCGAGGGCGAGCTGGTCGATGGCGGCGGCCTCGGTGCGCAGCACCGCCTGGCCATGGAGCACCGCCGCGGCGTCGAGCGCCTCCGCGTCGGCCGGGCCGTCGTGCGTCTCGCTCTCGCCGCGCAGCCGGACGCTCTGCACCGTCGGCTGGGTCACGCCGTGGCTCCTCTGCTGCCGTGTCGGCTCGTGTTCCGCCCCATCACCAAGAGATCAGGCTCCCACAGGGCCGGATCCCGCCGTCCGGGCCTCCGCCCGGGCACCAGCGGCGCCGGCCATCGTGGCGACTGGGCCGGACTATGGGCTTCGGCATCCGGCCGGTCAATCGCCACCCGGGGCGCTGCCCGGCCACGATGCCGCACGCCGGCGGGCAGCACCCGTCGGCTGGCCCGCCGCCCTGGCCGGCGCTCAGGAATGCGCGAAAACATCGATGTCGGCCCAGCCCGCGAGGTCGAGGGCGGCACGGGTCGGCAGGAAATCGAAGCAGGCCGCGGCGAGCGCCGCGCGGCCCTCCCGCTCGAGCATCGGATCGAGACGCTCCTTCAGCGCGTGCAGATGGAGGACATCCTGCGCCGCGTAGCGCTGCTGTGCCTCGCTCAGCGCCGGCGCACCCCAGTCCGAGCTCTGCTCGGCCTTCGAGAGGTCGATGCCGAGGAGCTCGCGGCAGAGGTCCTTGAGGCCGTGCCGGTCGGTGTAGGTGCGCACCAGCCGCGAGGCGATCTTGGTGCAGTAGAGGGGCCGTGCGTCGATGCCCAGGTGATGGCGCAGCACGGCGAGATCGAAGCGGGCGAAATGGAAGAGCTTGAGCCGCGCCGGATCGGCCAGCACGGCACCGAGCCGCGGCGCCTTGCCGCCCGTCAGCTGCACCAGATGGGCGTTGCCGTCGCCGGCCGAGAGCTGGATCACGCAGAGCCGGTCGCGGTGCGGCAGGAGGCCCATGGTCTCGGTGTCGACGGCTACCACCGACCCGAGCTCGAGCCCGTCCGGCAGGTCGTCCACATGGAGGGTCACGCTCATCGCAGCAAAACCACCGCTCCCTGATCATCCGCCGGCTGGGGATCGCCTGCCATCCGGGGGTCGGCCGATGTCCGGGCCTCGCGCGAGGACTGCGGCACCGGCGGCCGTCACAACTCATGCAACGGCCGCGGTAAAGGTGGCGTTAACGCCGTTGGTGCCCAGGAGAGGACTCGAACCTCCACGACCAGAAGGTCACTAGCACCTGAAGCTAGCGCGTCTACCAGTTCCGCCACCTGGGCTTGGGCGGTGCATCTATGAATGTTTGGCCGCCGCGTCAAGCTCGCCGGCGCCCGGGCGTGCAACGCGCGCCGGCAACCTTGCCGGGGGCTGCGCGCTCGGCGCATCTTGCATCCGAAGCCGGCATTGCCGACAACACGCCTGCGCCGACAGGCGACGCCGCTTCGAGGAGGATTCCCTTCATGCGCAACCAGGTCGTCACGGTCTTTGGCGGCACCGGCTTCATCGGCCGCCAGCTCGTCCAGCATCTGGCCGGGCTCGGTGCGGCGCTGCGCGTGCCGACCCGCGACCCGGACCGGGCGGGCTTCCTCCGGCCGATGGGCGATGTCGGCCAGATCGCCATCCTGCCCGCGAGTGCCGACCCGGAGGGCGTCGCCCGACTGGTCCATGGCACCGCGGCCGCGGTCAATCTGGTCGGCATCCTGCACGAACGGCGGGACGGCGATTTCCTGAAGGTCCATCGCGACTTCGCCGGCACCGTGGCCACCGCCGCCAAGGCCGCCGGCACGCGTCGCCTCGTCCATCTCTCGGCGATCGGCGCCGACCCGGACGGTGCTGCCCGCTATGCCCGGAGCAAGGGCGAAGGCGAGGCGGCGGTGCGCCGGGCCTGCCCCGAGGCCACCATCCTCCGGCCGAGCATCGTCTTCGGCCCGGGCGACGGGTTCTTCACCCGCTTCGCGCGGATGAGCATGCTCTCGCCGGTGCTGCCGCTGATCGAGGGCGGCCGGACCCGCTTCCAGCCGGTCTATGTGGGCGATGTGGTCGAGGCGATCACGACCTGCCTCGCGGACGACGTCGGGCGAGGCAAGACCTTCGAGCTCGGCGGGCCGCGCATCGCCAGCTTCGAGGAACTGCTCCGCTACCTCCTCGCCACGCTGCATCGGCGCCGGCTGCTGCTGCCGGTGCCGGCGCGCCTTGCCGCCTTCCAGGCACGTTTCCTGGAATACCTGCCGAGCCCACCCTTGACGCGCGACCAGATCAGGCTGCTGCAGAAAGACAACGTGGTCGCCCCGGGAGCGCTGACGCTCGCCGACCTCGGCATCGAGCCGACGCCGCTCGAGACCGTCGTGCCGCGCTATCTGGCACCGTTCAAGCGGCAGCAGCCACGACTGCGGCCGGCCTGACGGAGTAGTCGCGAAAAGCGACCTGTTTCCAGTCGAGCACTCCACGCGGCACCACTGCAGCACCAGAACGGCGAAAGAAGCAAGAAAAGCAGTCGCAGAACGTGACGAAATGGTGATGGGATGCTGGACGCATGCGTCCAACGTGGTATAACCCGCCCCGTTACGAACATCGCGAGCTGCTTCGTGCGCCGGGCCACCGGACGGCGCGCTGCGGTGTGGTCGACCGAGCGGGCACGCCGGCGGTTGGCATGGACCGGGTCGCGTCTGCGTCGAGACGAGATTGGCAGGAGGAGGCGCCTCATGGCCGCCAGGATGATGCAGTTCACCGACGTGCCGCAGGCGATGCCGAACAAGCGCGCCGCCGACGAGCGGGCGCAGGATTTCGGCGAGATCTACGGCCGCTACGACGAGCGCCGGGCCGCCGACCAGGCGTCGCGTTGCGAGCAGTGCGGCATTCCCTTCTGCCAGGTGCATTGCCCGCTCCACAACAACATCCCGGACTGGCTCCGGCTGACCGCCGAAGGGCGCCTCGAGGAGGCCTACGAGCTCGCCTCGGCAACCAACAACATGCCCGAGATCTGTGGCCGGATCTGCCCGCAGGACCGGCTCTGCGAGGGCAATTGCGTGATCGAGCAGGCCGGCCACGGCACGGTCACCATCGGTGCCATCGAGAAGCACATCACCGACACCGCCTTCGACATGGGCTGGGTCCAGCCCGTGCGGCCGCTGCACGAGCGGCCGGAGAGCGTCGGCATCATCGGCGCCGGGCCGGCCGGGCTCGCCGCCGCCGAGGAGCTGCGCCGCGAAGGCTACCAGGTGCGCGTCTACGACCGCTACGACCGGGTCGGCGGCCTTTTGATCTACGGCATCCCCGGCTTCAAGCTGGAGAAGCCCATTGTCGAGCGCCGCGCCGAGCTGCTGCGCCAGGGGGGGGTCGCCTTCGAGCTGGGCGCCGATATCGGCGGGGCCGGTGCCGCGCTCGGCTTCGCCGAGCTGCGCCGGCGGCACGATGCGGTGCTGATCGCGACCGGGGTCTACAAGGCCCGCGCTTTGGCAGCGCCGGGTGTCGGCCAGGACGGCGTGGTCGCCGCCCTCGACTACCTCACCGCCAGCAACCGCAAGGGCCTCGGCGACAGCGTGCCGGCGTTCGACGCGGGCACGCTCGACGCCCGTGGCAAGCATGTGGTCGTCGTGGGAGGTGGCGACACCGCCATGGACTGCGTGCGCACCGCCGTCCGCCAGGGGGCGACGTCGGTGAGCTGCCTCTATCGTCGCGACCGGGCCAACATGCCGGGCTCGGCGCGCGAGGTCGGCCATGCCGAGGAGGAGGGGGTCGAGTTCGTCTGGCTCGCCGCGCCGGAGGCCTTCCTCGGCGATGGCAAGGTGCGCGCCGTGCGCGCCTTCCGGATGCGGCTGGGTGCCCCTGACGCCACCGGCCGGCAGACGCCGGAGCCGGTCGAGGGCTCGACCTTCGAGCGGCCGGCGGATCTCGTCATCGCCGCCCTCGGCTTCGACCCCGAGGATCTCGTGACGCTCTTCGACGAGCCCGAGCTGCCGGTCAGCCGCTGGGGCACGGTCAAGATCGACTGGCGGACGATGATGACGGCGCTGCCCGGAGTGTTCGCCGCCGGCGACATCGTCCGTGGCGCCTCGCTCGTCGTCTGGGGGGTGCGCGACGGCCGCGAGGCCGCCGCCGGCATCCATCGCCATCTGCAGTCCAGCGAGCGGGCCGGCGCCGACAGCGCCGCCGCCCTCGCTCTCGCCTCGTGAAGGTCGCCGCCATGTCGCAATCCAGCATCGAGCAGGCGCTCGCCACCTACCAGCGCGAGCGGGCGAAGCTCGAGGCGCTCGGCTACGAGGCCGAGGCCTTCGAGCGCGACGCCTGCGGCGTCGGCTGCGTCGTCGCCATCGACGGCCGGCCGCGGCGCGAGGTGGTGGTCGCCGGGATCGACGCGCTGAAGGCCGTCTGGCACCGGGGTGCGGTCGACGCCGACGGCAAGACCGGCGACGGGGCGGGCATCCACATCCAGATCCCGCAGGACTTCTACAAGGGCCAGATCCGCGGCATGCGCGAGGCCGACCACCACGTCGCCGTCGGCATGGTGTTCCTGCCCCGCAACAACATCCACCAGCAGGAGGCCTGCCGCACCATCGTCGAGAGCGAGGTGCTGCGCTTCGGCTACGTCATCCGCGGCTGGCGCCAGGTGCCGGTCGACACCAGCGTGATCGGCGAGAAGGCGGCGGCCACCCGGCCCGAGATCGAGCAGATCATCATCGGCAACCCGATCGACGGCGACGGCCCGAACGACAGCGAGGCCTTCGAGCGCGACCTCTATCTGATCCGCCGGCGCATCGAGCGGCTGGCGCTGGCCGAGAGCCTCGCCGATTTCTACATCTGCTCGCTGAGCTGCCGCTCGATCATCTACAAGGGCCTGTTCCTCGCCGAGCAGCTCGCGACCTTCTACCCCGACCTGCAGGACGAGCGCTTCGTCTCGTCCTTCGCCGTCTTCCACCAGCGCTACTCGACCAACACCTGGCCGTCCTGGAAGCTGGCCCAGCCGTTCCGCACGCTCGCCCACAACGGCGAGATCAACACGCTGCGCGGCAACGTCAACTGGATGAAGAGCCACGAGACGCGGATGGTCGCCGACATCTTCGGCGAGCACAACGAGGATCTGAAGCCGGTCATCCAGGCCGGCAGCTCGGACAGCGCCTCGCTCGACGCCGTGGCCGAGGCGCTGGTCCGCGCCGGCCGCTCGCTGCCGCTGGTCAAAACGCTCCTGGTACCGCCCGCCTGGTCGAACAAGATGGCCATGCCCCAGGCGCACCAGGACCTCTTCAGCTACTGCAACTGCGTCATGGAGCCCTGGGACGGGCCGGCGGCGCTGGTCGCCACCGACAGCCGCTGGGTGATCGCCGGCATGGACAGGAACGGCCTGCGGCCGCTCCGCTACAGCCGGACCAGCGACGGCCTGCTCGTGGTCGGGTCCGAGGCCGGCATGGTGCCGCTCAAGGAGGTCGACATCGTCGAGAAGGGGCGGGTGGGGCCCGGCGAGATGATCGGCGTCGACCTCGTCACCGGCACCTTCTTCCGCGACGTCGCCCTCAAGGACCGTCTCGCGGCGCACCGGCCCTACGGCAAGTGGGTCGAGAACATCCGCCTCCTCGAGGATCTTGTGGCGGCGCGGCCGCCGGCCCCCGTCCATTACGGGCGGGAGGAGCTCAGGCGACGCCAGGCGCTCTTCGGGCTGACCATCGAGGACATGGAGCTGATCCTCTCGCCCATGGTGCTCGATGCCAAGGAGGCGGTCGGTTCGATGGGCGACGACACGCCCTTGGCCGTGCTCTCCAAGGGCTATCGCGGCCTGCACCATTTCTTCCGCCAGCAGTTCAGCCAGGTCACCAACCCGCCGATCGACCCCTTGCGCGAATGGCGGGTGATGAGCCTCAAGACCCGCTTCGGCAATCTCGGCAACATCTTCGACGAGGACCCGAGCCAGACACGGATCCTGCAGCTCGAGACGCCGATGCTGACGACCGACGACTTCCGGGCGCTCGAGGCCTATTTCGGCGCCAATGGCCGGACCATCGACTGCACCTTCAAGGCGAAGGGCGAGCGGCTGCGCGAGGCGCTGGCCCGAATCCGCCAGGAGGCCGAGGAGGCGGTCCGGGGCGGCTGCGAGCAGCTCATCCTGTCCGACGAGGCGGTCGGCCCGGAACGGGCGCCGGTGCCGATGATCCTCGCCACCAGCGCCGTCCACAGCCACCTCGTCCGCCAGGGGCTCCGCGCCTTCAGCTCGCTCACCGTGCGCACCGGCGAATGCCTCGACGTCCATTACTTCGCCGTGCTGATCGGCGTGGGTGCGACCACGGTGAACGCCTACCTCGCCGAGGCGGCGATCGCCGATCGCCACGCCCGCGGCCTCTTCCCGGGCCTGACGCTCGCCGAGTGCCTCGACCGCTACAAGGAGGCGGTCGGCCAGGGCCTGCTCAAGATCATGTCCAAGATGGGCATCTCGATCATCAGCTCCTATCGCGGCGGCTGCAATTTCGAGGCGGTCGGCCTCTCGCGCTCGCTCGCCCGCGAGTACTTCCCGGGGCTGATCACCCGCATCTCCGGCATGGGCCTGACCGCCATCAAGAACAAGGTGCGCGCCCAGCACGAGCGCGCCTATGCCGAGGCCGAGCCGGCGCTGGCCATCGGCGGCTTCTACCGCTACCGGCGCAGCGGCGAGCGGCACGCCTACGAGGCGCGCATGGTGCACCAGCTCCAGCAGGCGGTGGCGACCGATTCCTATGTCGCCTACCAGCGCTTCAGCGACATGGTGCAGGCCGGCGACCCGGTCTCGATCCGCGACCTGCTCGACTTCCGCCAGGGCCGCACGCCGGTGCCGCTCGACGAGGTGGAGAGCATCACCGAGATCAGGAAGCGCTTCGTCACCCCCGGCATGTCGCTGGGTGCGCTCGGACCCGAGGCGCACGAGACGCTGACCATCGCCATGAACCGGATCGGGGCGAAGTCGGATTCCGGCGAGGGCGGGGAAGGGGTCGAGCGCTACACGCCGAGGCCCAATGGCGACAATGCCAACTCGCCGATCAAGCAGGTGGCGTCCGGCCGCTTCGGCGTCACCGCCGAGTACCTGAACGCCGCCCGCGAGCTCGAGATCAAGGTGGCGCAGGGGGCGAAGCCGGGCGAGGGCGGCCAGCTCCCGGGCTTCAAGGTGACGGTCGAGATAGCACGGCTGCGCCACGCCACGCCGGGCGTCACCCTGATCAGCCCGCCGCCCCACCACGACATCTACTCGATCGAGGACCTGGCCCAGCTCATCTACGACCTCAAGCAGATCAACCCCGACGCCAAGGTCTGCGTCAAGCTGGTCTCGGAGGCCGGCATCGGCACCATCGCCGCGGGCGTGGCCAAGGCCAAGGCCGACGTCATCCTGATCTCGGGCCATGTCGGCGGCACCGGTGCGAGCCCGCAGACCTCGATCAAGTATGCCGGCAGCCCCTGGGAGATGGGCCTTTCCGAGACCAACCAGCTCCTCACCCTCAACCGCCTGCGCCACCGCGTCACGCTTCGGACCGACGGCGGGCTCAAGACCGGTCGCGACATCGTCATCGCCGCCATGCTGGGAGCCGAGGAGTTCGGCATCGGCACGCTCTCGCTGGTCGCCATGGGCTGCATCATGGTCCGCCAGTGCCACTCCAACACCTGCCCCGTGGGGGTTTGCACCCAGCGCGAGGATCTTCGCGCCAAGTTCACCGGCACGCCCGAGAAGGTCGTGAACCTGATGAGCTTCATCGCCGAGGAGGTGCGCGAGATCCTGGCCTCGCTCGGCCTGCGCTCGCTCGAGGAGGCGGTCGGCCGGAGCGACCTTTTGAAGCAGGTGGGCCGCGGCAGCGAGGATCTGGACGATCTCGACCTCAACCCGATTCTCGCCCAGGTTGACCCGGGCGGTCTGCCGCGTCACTGCACGCTGAAGGGTCGAAACGAGGTGCCGGACAGCCTCGACGCGCAGATGCTGAAGGACGCGCGCGCCCTCCTCGAGGACGGCGAGAAGATGCAGCTCCAGTACAACGTGCGCAACGTCCAGCGGGCCGTCGGAACGAGGCTCTCGGCGCACATCACCCGCCGCTACGGCATGAAGGGGCTGCAGCCGGGCCACCTCACCGTGCGCCTCAGGGGCTCGGCCGGCCAGTCGCTCGGCGCCTGGGCGGTGCAGGGCCTCAAGCTCGAGGTCTTCGGCGACGCCAACGACTATGTCGGCAAGGGCCTCTCGGGCGGCACCATCGTCGTCCGCCCGACCGTCTCGAGCCCGCTGGTCGCCGACCAGAACTTCATCATCGGCAATACCTGCCTCTATGGCGCCACGGACGGCAAGCTGTTCGCCGCCGGTCGCGCCGGCGAGCGCTTCGCCGTCCGCAACTCGGGTGCGATGACCGTGGTCGAGGGCTGCGGCGACAATGGCTGCGAGTACATGACCGGCGGCGTGGCGGTGATCCTGGGCGCCGTCGGCGACAATTTCGCCGCCGGCATGTCGGGCGGCATGGCCTATGTCTGGGACGCCGCGGGCCAGCTCGAGGCGCATCTCAACCCCGACATGGTGATCATGCAGCCGGTCCTGGTCGATCACTACGTGCAGGAGCTCAAGAACCTCCTGGTCGAGCATGTCTGGCAGACCCAGAGCACTCTCGCCGAGCGCATCCTGCACGACTTCGACATCGAGCTGCCGCGCTTTCGCCAGATCGTGCCGAAGGAGATCCTGGACAAGCTGCCCGTGCCGGTGCAGCCGCAGGCGGACGCGGAAGCCCGGCTCGCATGAGGCGCTTTCTGGTTCTGGCGCTGGCCCTCGCTCTTGCGGGTCCGGCACTGGCGACGCCGCCGGTGCCGGCCTCGCGCGACGCCATCAACGAAGCGCTGGACGGCATCCAGTCGCTGCCCTTGCCACTGCCGGAGGCGGGCGAGCTCCGGGTGGGTCGGCCGGCCGACGAGCGGCGGCTCAACCGCGGCTTCCTCGAGGATCTGGCGGCCCAGCCGGACTGGCCGGATCAGGGCATCGTCATTGCCGCCGGGCGCTACCGGCTCGAGGACGTGGCGACCGAGCTCGATCGCCCCGAGCTGCTCGCCTGCGAGACCGATACCTGCCGACTGGCGGCGCCGCTGGCCGTCGAGCACGGCGCCGTGCTGGTCATCGAGGGCCTGACGGTCGAGCTCGAGCAGCGGGCCGGAGCGGCAATCGTCGCCTTCGGCGACCTCTTCATCAGCCTCTCCGCCATCGAGGGACGGGCCGGCGACGCACCGGCAACCACGGATGGCGAGGCGTTTCGCCCCTTCATCGTCGCCTTTGACCGGAGCCGGACGGTCATCCGCGGCAGTCGGCTCGCCGCGCTCGGCTATGACGGCAACGGTGCGACGGGCCTCTCCGTCACCGTCACCAGCCGCGACGACCCGCCGGCCCGGCCGGTGCTGCAGCTCGTCGGCAACCTGATCGAAGGCATGTATGACGGCGTGCAGGTGCGTGGTGCCGCCGAGGCGACGCTCCTGCGCAACCGGATCAGGGCCTCGCTGCGGCACGGCATCGCGATCCGCGACGGCACCGCCGACGGCCTGATCGCCGACAACGACATCGTCGGCAGCGGTGCCATGGCCGACAACGGCAACGGCCTCCTCCTGTCCCGCGGCATCACCCGGACGGCAGTCCTCGCCAACCGGATCATCGACAGCGCCGGGGCCGGCATCCAGATCGACAAGGGCGCCTTCGATCTGACCCTCGCCGGCAACGAGCTGGCGCGCAGCGGGCGCGACGGGCTCGTGCTCTACGAGAGCTGGTCGGTCGACCTCCAGCGCAACGCCATCGCCCAGAACGGCCGTTCCGGCATCCGCATCCGCGCCGCCGACGGCATCCTCGTCTCCGAGAACGGCCTCACCGGCAATGCCCGCGCCGGCATCGACCTGCAGGACTGGAGCACGGTCACGAAGCCGCCGAGCGAGGAGGAGGCGGCGCTGATCCGCCCGACCGAGGTGACCGTCAAGGGCAACCGCTTCGCCGACAACGCCAGGGGCGACTGCGTGGTGCAGGGCGTGGTCACGATCCTGCCGGCGGAAGGCAGCGATTGCTGAGACGGGCGACGCTCGCCACCCTGGCCTTCCTCGCCTTCGCTTCGTCCACCCTGGCCCAGGTGCCCACGCCGGCCGAGATCGCCGCCCTCGCCGACGAGATCCTCGCCGAGCCGGTGCCGGCCCCGCTGGCCGGCGAGGTCGCCCTGGCCGAGGCCGCGAACGAGCCGGCGCTGCGGCGGGGCTTCCTCGACGAGCTCGAGGCGCTGCCGGGCTGGCAGGGCGTCGCCATCGTGCTGCGCTCCGGCCGGCATCGGCTCGAGGCGCTGCCGGCCCGGATCGACCGGCCCGATCTCCTCGCCTGCGACGGCCGGCGCTGCCGGCTGGCCGCCCCGCTCGTCGTCGCCGCCGGTGCCGTCCTCGTCATCGACGGCATCGAGCTGCGCCTGGCGCAGGAAACCGGCGCCCTGGTCAGCGCCCATGGCGGGCTCTTCATCAGCGATTCCGAGCTCCTCGGCTGGAACGATGAGGCCGACATGCCGGCCCGGACCGACGACCGCGGCACGGCGTTCCGCCCCTGGATCACCGGGCTCGAGGACAACCGGACGGTGGTCCGCCGCAGCCGCCTCGCCCATCTGGGCTACCAGGGCACCTCCACCTTCGGTCTGGCCTTCACCCATGGCGGCCGCGATCCGGCGGAAGGGGGGCCCCGGGTCAGCGTCGTCGCCAACGCCATCGAGGACCTCTATTTCGGCTTCTTCAGCTTCGGTGCAGTGGGGGTCGAGGTCATCCAGAACGAGATCAGCCGGAGCCACGTCTACGGCGTCGACCCGCATGACGCGACCCGCGACATGCTGATTGCCCAGAACACCGTCACCGGCACGCGGCGCAGCCACGGCATCATCCTCAGCCGCGAGATCCATGATGCGATGGTGGTCCTGAACCAGAGCAGCGACAATGCCGGCGCCGGCCTCTTCATCGACAAGGGCAGCCACGACGTGACCTTTGCCCGCAACCGCGCCTTCGCCAATGGCAAGGACGGGATCGTCGTCTACGAGAGCCGTGACATCACCATCACCCGCAACGAGCTCTTCGCCAATGGCCGCGCCGGGATCCGCGTGCGCGCCTCGGCCGATGTCCGGGTGTCGGGCAACGCCATCCGGCACGATGCCGGCCCCGGGATCTTCGTCTACGACTGGAGCCACGCCGCCCGCGAGCCCGACGAGGAGGATGCGACGCACCTCCTGCCGACGAGCGTCGAGCTTTCCAGCAACAGCCTCGCCAACAATGCCGGCGGCGACTGCAGCATCCAGGGCGAGGTCGAGATCCGCATCCCGCCCAATGGCTACAGCGACTGCTGACGGCTTCGTCAGGCCTGCGCGAAGCCGGCCTTGGTTGGCAGGCCCATCCGCTTCAACGTCATCACCACGGGACAGACGCCGGTGAAGCTCGCCTGGATCAGATGCGCGCCCAAAAGCCCGGTGACCCAGAGCCAGTTGAGGCTTTGCCAGACAGCCAGCAACACCGTGACCAGCACCAGAACGCCAACGACGAGGAGAATGGCACGTTCCACCGTCATTCCGGTCCTCCCGCGATTGTCCAACTCGGCATTATCGGCAGTCGGACAGAGGCGCGCAAGTCCGCCGTCAGTAATGCGCCGGCACCAGCTCGCCGGCACCCAGCCCCTCGCGCGCACCCTTGGGCCGCGACTGCGCCTTGGGCATCTTCGGCAGCTCCGGCGGGACCTTCTCGTAAGGAATGCTGTCCAGGAGGTGCCTGATCAGGTTGAGCCGGGCGCGGCGCTTGTCGTCGGCCGGGACAATGTGCCAGGGGGCCTCCGGCGCATGCGTGGCCGCGATCATCCGCTGGTAGGCGGCGGTGTAGTCCCACCAGCGGCGCACCGATTCGGTGTCCATCGGGCTCAGCTTCCAGTGCTTGAGCGGCTCCTTGATCCTCGCCCCGAAACGCCGCCGCTGCTCGCCCTGGCTGACGTCGAGGAAGTACTTGCGCAGAATGATGCCGCTATTGACGATCATTTCCCGCTCGAAGGCCGGGGTCAGGGCCAGAAAGCGCTCGTATTCCTCGTCGGTGCAGAACCCCATCACCCGCTCGACGCCCGCCCGGTTGTACCACGAGCGGTCGAACAGGATGATCTCGCCGGCCGCCGGGAAATGCTGGATGTAGCGCTGGGCGTAGATCTGCGTCCGCTCGCGGTCCGACGGCGCCGGCAGGGCGACATGCTTGAACACGCGCGGGCTGGCGCGACCGGTGATGCGACTGATCACGCCACCCTTGCCGGCCGTGTCCCGCCCCTCGAAGACGACGATGATCCGCTGCTGCGCCGCCTTGACCCAGGCCTGCAGCCGGGTCAGCTCGACCTGCAGCTCGTGCAGCTCCTGCTCGAAGACCTTGCGCTTCATCTTCTCGGGCGCGGCTGCCTCCGCCGCCGGGCTTGCCTTCGCCGCGTGCTTCTTCTTGCCCAAGACCCTCTCCACTCGATATCCGGTGTAGTCGCGAGTGTGACCGGGGTCGGGCGGCCGGGCAAGGCGTGACGCAGGCTGGCCTCGGGCTCACGCCGGATCGTCGGCGATGCTCGCCTGTTCCTGAACCGCTCGCTCGCGCTCCGGCCACGTGCTCTTGATGAAGGCGAGGACGGCCTCGATCTCGGCGTCGGTCATGAGGTCGGCGAAGCCCGGCATGTCGCTCTCGTAGGCACCACCGACGATGGCCGCAGGGCCGTCCCTGACGATGCGGAACAGGATGGAATCCGCATGGTGCCAGGTGTGGCCGGAGGCGTCGTGCGGGGGAGCGGGGAGGCGGCCGGAAGAAAGTCGGCGCTGCCAGTCCGGCTGGCCTTCGAGCTCGACTCCGTGGCAGGAGGCGCAGTGCTCGCCATAGAGCGCGGCGCCCAGGGCGAGCATCTCGGGCGAAGCGGCGCTTCTCGTGGCCGGCTCCCCGAGCCCGCGCCAGAGGGCTGCGGCGCCGAGGGCGGCGGCAATCGCCACCGCCCCGGCCACGAGGATGCCGCGTCTCATTCGTCGGCGTAGAGCTCGGGCCCGCCGGCGCCGATGGCGAAGACGCGGAAGGGCTCGAGCTGCTCGCCCATCATGCCGGGCGAGCCCGCCGGCATGCCGGGCAGCGTGATGCCGCGCACCGCCGGCCGCTCGTCGAGCATCCTCTCGACCACCTCGACCGGCACATGGCCACTGACGAAGTAGCCGTCGATCATGGCCAGGTGGCAGCCCTGGAAGTCGTCGGGGATGCCGGCCAGCCGGCTCAGCCCGACGATGTCCTCGACTGGCCGCGTCGTCACCTCGAAGCCGCTGGCCTCGAGATAGTCGCCGTAGGCGGCGCAGCAGCCGCAACTGGGGCTCTTGATCAGCTCGACGCTGCGGCTGGGCTCCTCGGCATGGCCATTTGCGGTCGAGCCGACGGCCAGGCCGAGCACGGCCACGAAAAGAAGATTGCGCATGTGAAAGGCTCCGTTCGGTGGATGCGCCCGGTCGCGAGGGCCGGGGTCGACGGCAGCACCTGACGGCCCTCCGGCCGCCGTCGGAGGGGGCTCGGGGCAGGCGACCGCCCGTTCAGCTCGTGACGGGGCTCTTCGGTGGATGCGGCTCGGGCAGACCGGGCCGGCCCCGCGGCAGCGCGCTCCCGCTTGGCCATGGCGACAGACGGCCTGAAGCCCCCGCGAGGGCGGCTTCGCTTGGGATCGCCGTCAGCGGCCCGGCGCAGACATCGGCGCAGGCCATCATCGCGTCCTGCGGCATGGCGCAGTCGGGGCAGCCGCCGTCCATCGCCGAATCTACATGGCCGCTCGGCAGGCCCGCGACGCCCGCGGTCATGGCGACGGCTGCGACGTGCATCATCGTGCCCATGATGAAGAGGCACATGATGACCAAAGACAGAGACCGGACGCCCGCACGCATGCTCGAACGTTCACCGACCGCCACGGGCTTGTCAAGGCGTCGCCGGGTTGCGGCGCGCCGTCACTCGCCCCGCTCCGGCCGCGTCTGCACCGGGTCGATCTTGCCGCCCGGCTCGAAGATCGCCGCCCGCACATGGCTGAGGCGCGGCGGCGGCTCGGCGATGAAGGGGAGCGGCCTGGTCAGGCGGATCGCCTCCAGCCCCAGCCGGCCGGCGAGCAGCGCATTGCCCGCGCCCTGGCCGGCCCGGGCCGAGAGCAGGGCCGCGAGCGAGGCGCCGACATGCTCGACGGCGGCGTGGCTGACCACGTCGGCGAGCCCGGCGATGGCGGCGTTCCTGATGCAGCGGCGCAGCAGGTTGAAGGCCGCCGCCGAGCCGAGCGCCAGCCCATAGGCGCGGGCGATGCCGCGGATCATCAGCGTCGCCCGCCAGAGCACGAGCAGGCCGTCCATCAGGCCGAGCGGGCTCAGCGCCGTGAGCAGGCCGATATCGCGGCTCGCCTCCAGCACCAGCCGGTAGGCGCGCTTGTCCCGAGGGGCGAGCACCTGCCGCTCGTAGAGGCTGAGCACCTCGCTGTCGTCGAGGCCGCGCTCGCTCGCGGCCCTGATCTCCGCCTTGTGGCGCTCGCCGAGCTGCTGGTCGAGATCGTCGAGATAGCCCACCGCCTCGCCGTGCAGCTCGGAGCCGGCGAGCCGCTGGCCGGTGAGCCGCAGCCGCTCGGCCCGACGCACCCGGCGAAGGTCGAAGACCTCCTTCCAGAGCGTGCCGAGCGCCGTGACCACCACGACCGCGAGCAGCACCGCGAAGGGCCAGCCGAGCAGCGGCGTCGTCTCGATCAGCCCGGTCACGTAGTCGATCGCCTGGAGCAGCACGAGGCCGATGATGGAGCCGACGAGGAGCAGGCCAGGCCGGCGCCAGAAGGGGCGGGCGGGCGGCACCGGCGGCGGCGCCAGCTCGGCCGGCAGCTCCGGCGTCTCCTCGACGGTCTCGAACCGCCCGGCCCGGGGGTCGAGCTCGAACGGCCGGACCGGTGGCAGCTCACCCTTCATCGCAGCTTGTCCCCAATGAGGAACTCGATCGCCTGGTCGAGCCGGAGATGCTGCCCCTTGACCCCGGGCTCCAGGCGTCTGGGCTCGAAGTCGCGAAAGCGGAAGCGGCCCGAGCGCCAGTCCTCGTCGTCCGGCAGGTCGCCCGGGATTTCCCCCGGAAAGAGCACCGTCTCGCGCCCTTCGTCGGCCAGCCGGCCGCGCACGCAGGAGAGAAGCTGGCCCTGATGCTCGGTCCTGACCGTGTCGGTCGCACGCAGCGCGGCGAGCGCCAGCACGTCCGTCTCGAGCCCGGCGAAGCGCGCCTTGCGCCGGGCCGGGGCGATCATCAGCTCGAGCAGCTGCTTGAGGTTGGCGTGCTGGTTGGCGGCCACGTGGTCGGCCTTGCTGGCGGCGAAGAGCAGCTTCTCGATGCTCGGCCGGAAGAGCCGGGCGAGCAGGCTGTTGGTGCCGTAGCGGAAGCTCTCGAGGATGGTCTCGAGCGCGTCGCGGCTGTCGGCGAAATGGGCCCGGCCACGGTTGAGGGTGTGGAACAGGTCGACCAGCACGATCTGCCGGTCGAAGCGGCTGAAATGGTCGGTGTAGAAGGGCTCCACCACCTGCCGCTTGTAGGTCTCGAAGCGGGCCGCCATGGCGCGCCGCAGCTCGGCGGGTGCGGCGTCGGGCAAAGGTGCGAAGCCGGTCGCCGGGTCGGCCCCGGCGGTGACCAGCCGGCCGGGCTGGACGAGACTGAGGCCGAGCTCGTTCTGCACCCGGCCGAGATAGCGCCGGTAGACTTCGACCAGCTCCGCCGGCGTCGTCGTCGGCGAGAGCCCGGCCAGGGCCGCCCGCCACTCGCCGGCGACCGCGGCCCGCGGCTCGACCCGGTCGCGCTGTGCTGCCGTCTCCGAGAAGGTCGGGTAGTCCATCTCCAGCAAGGGCAGGTCGAGCAGCCACTCGCCCGGATAGTCGATGATCTCGAGGATCAGGCTGCCGTTCGGCGCCATCAGGCGCTGGACGAGGCCGGTCGTCCGAAAGCGCAGCTCGAGCTTGAGCACCGTCAGCCGGTCGGTCGCATCGGGCCAGGTCGGACGGTCCGCCATCAGGGTCCGGTGGAAGGTGGCATAGGGAAAGGCCGGCCCGCGCACCGGCAGGAGCCGCGCACCCCGGTAGCGGCCCTCGTGCACGGCGCCGACGAAGGCGAGGTCGTGGCCGTCGAGCAGGTGATGCACCAGCGCCGTCGTGAAGACCGTCTTGCCGCTCCGCCGCAGCCCCGTCACCGCCAGCCTGAGATGCCGGTCGACCAGCCGGTCGCCGAGCTCCGCCACCTCGCCCGGCAGGTCCCGAACGAAGCCGCCGAGCCGATCGAGTCCGAGCATCAGCGCCCTACCCGACGCTCATGGCAGCTGCCAGTGGCCGAGCAGCAGCGCCACGCCGACGAGGAGCCCGAGGCCGCGATGACTGCGGAACCGGTCGAGGCAGTCGGCGGGATCGTCGAGGTCGACCGCCTGCACCTGCCAGGCGAGCAGCCCGGCCACGGGCAGGAGGGCGAGGAAGAAGAGCGGGCCGAGCCCGGCGCTCCAGCCGGCAAGCACGAGCAGGCCGAGCATCGCCGCATAGAAGCCGTAGAGCCAGGGGCGCGTCGCCTCGCCGAAGAGCAGGGCCGTCGATTTCACCCCGATCAGCGCGTCGTCCTCCTTGTCCTGGTGCGCGTAGATGGTGTCGTAGCCGAGCGTCCAGGCGATGCCGGCGAGATAGAGGAAGAGGGCCGGCAGGCCGAGCCCGCCCATGCTCGCCGCGTAGCCGACCAGCACGCCCCAGTTGAAGGTGAGCCCCAAGAAGACCTGTGGCCAGTAGGTGATCCGCTTCATGAAGGGATAGCCGATGACCAGGGGCATGCTGCAGAGCGCTATCAGCGCTGCGGTCAGCGGCAGGAAGAGGAGCACGCCGAGGCCGATGGCGAGCTGCAGGGCGAGGAAGGCCATGGCCTGCTTCATGCGCAGTCGCCCGGCGGCGAGCGGCCGGCCGGCGGTGCGCGCCACGCGGCGGTCGAAGTCGCGATCCGCCATGTCGTTGATCGTGCAGCCTGCCCCGCGCATGGCGATGGCGCCGATGGCCATGAGCGGCGCCCAGAGCATGGCCGGCGTGCCGCCGGCCAGGGCGAGGCCCCAGAGGCACGGAATGAACAGCAGCCACGTGCCGATCGGCCGGTCGAGCCGCGCCAGGAGGCCGTAGTCGCGCCAGCCCCGGGGCAGCCGGACCAGCCAGCCATATTCCTCGTCAGGCAATCGGACGACGGGCTCGCCAGCTTGTCCACTCATGCCGGATCACTTAGCGTTCGCCTCCCTCACGGTAAAGGCGGCGCCCAGCAATGCGCGACACGCGACTCCATCTCGAGGCACCGCTCGGCCCCGGCGCCAGCCTCGATCTCGAGCCCGAGGCGGCCCACTACCTGCGGGCGGTGCTCCGCGCTCGCGCCGGCCGGACCTTGCGGGTCTTCAACGCCGGCTCCGGCGAATGGCGGGCGCGCCTCGTCCGGCTCGACCGGCACCGGGCGACCCTGGCCGTCGAGACGCAGCTCCGCCCGCCGGCCGCCGAGCCCGGCCCGACCCTTCTCTTCGCGCTCCTGAAGAAGCCGCGGCTCGAGTGGCTCCTGGAGAAGGCGGTGGAGCTCGGCGCGGCCCGGCTCCAGCCGGTGCGCTGCCGGCACGCCGTGGTCGAGGCGGCCAGGCCCGACCGGCTGCGCCAGCGCCTGATCGAGGCGGCGGAGCAATGCGAGCGGCTGAGCCTGCCGGAGCTGCTGCCGGAGACGGGTCTCCTCGAGGCCGTGCACGCGGCCAGCGAGCCCGGCGTCATCCTCGCCGACGAGGCGGGCGGCGCCGCCCTCGCCCCCACCCTCCGCCGATATCCCGAGGCGGCATTGCTGGTCGGCCCGGAGGGCGGCTTCGCCACCGACGAGCGGACGGCACTCCGCGCCCTGACGTTCGTCCGGCCGGTCAGCCTCGGCGCCACCATCCTGCGGGCCGAGACCGCGTCGCTGATGCTCCTCGCCTGTCACCGGGCGCTGACCTCGGCCGCGGATCGGCCGTGCCGTGCCGAAGCTTAACAGCGTGTTGCGGAATTGCGAGTTTCAGCGACCCTCGAGTCCGATCACGA
>ERZ795053.1669-NODE-1669-length-27873-cov-8.766734_pt1 | contig 27873 bp, 14 predicted proteins | sample MGYA00375137_ERZ795053 | MGnify/ENA primary metagenome ERZ795053 (study PRJEB30182, sample SAMN05720284) | activated sludge metagenome | isolation source: Anaerobic digester | place: Hong Kong | collected 2014-12-17 ...
GCGCCATCCTGATTTTCAAAACAGGTTGCATCCGTAGTTACCATTCCAATGTTCAAGCCATCCGGAGAAATAACCGTAGCACTTTCCGTAGCAATACATCCGTTGGCATCCGTAACGGTAACTGAGTAGTTCCCGGCATTTAACCCGGTAATATTTTGAGTAGTTGCTCCATTACTCCATTGATAGGCGTATGGAGTTGATCCACCGGATACGTGCATGGTGATAGAGCCGTCAGCACCCGAAGCACAGGTTGTGGTGGATGCAATTATGCTTATTTCCAAAGGCTCCGGTGCAATTATTTGAGTCTCAGCCACTTCAAAACACCCATTCTCATCCGTTACCGTTACCGCATAGGTACCCGCACCTAATCCTGTGAGGTCTTCTGTCGTCGCTCCATTGCTCCATGAAAATTCATAAGGGGTTTGGCCACCCTGGACTTGTAAATCCACTGATCCATCCTGATTTTCGGCACAAGTTGCCTGGACAGGTATCAGGGTTAAAACCAATGGTTCTGAAGCGCCAATATTTACGTTATCACTTGCCGAACAGTTCTTAGCATCTGTGACAGTAACGGAATAACTTCCAGCACTAACACCTGTCAAATCTTCTGTTGTTGCCCCATTACTCCATATGTAGTGATAAGGTGTCGTTCCTCCCGTTACGGTGAGGTTGACCTCGCCATCCCCATTCCCGGTACAAGATTCCGGTGAAGTTTGAATGGCAAGACTTAGTGACGCTGGTTCACTGATACTGGCTTGCTTCTCCAATTGACAACCTGCTTCATCCGTAATGGTGACAGAATAATCACCTGCCTGAAGACCCGAAATATCCTCGGTGGTTGCCCCGTTGGACCACAAATATGTGAACGGGCCCGTTCCGGCCGTCACAGTCAAGTCAATCGAACCGTCATTTGCTCCATTACAAGAAATATCCTGCGTGATAATGGTAGCTTGCATCGATTCACTTACGGTAACCGTGGCTTCATCTGTGGTCGAACATCCCCCTGCATCGGTTACGGTCACCCGGTAAGTTGTTGTGGTATTTGGAGAAACCGTAATTGAAGCGGCATGAGAACCATTACTCCAACTATAGCTATAAGGTGCCGTTCCGGCGTTTGCCGAGGCGGTTAACACGACGGAATTCCCAGCACATATGAGCAAACATTGCGGATCTTGAGACAAGCTTGATCCACTTAGATTCAGGTTAAAATCTCCATGAAGGGCAGAACTGTTCAGGCCGGGACCCGAGCTAGGCTGGGACAGAATTTTGATGTTAAGCCATCCGGAGGCACCAAACGCCGTTGACGTATTCAGGTTTGCACCGGTTCCAACCTGGAAAGCCGGACCGTTGCGATCAAATTCCAATAAAGCTCCTGAAATATCGCCACCACCGATTGCATAACCATGCGTCTCGGCATAATAATACCAATCCTGATTGTTGAGATTTCCAACACATTGGGTATTTTCTTTCGGGCTATCCGTCGGTGGACTAAACGTCCTACCCTTGAACACGGTTTTGATATTGAACGAAACCCTGGAATTACCACTGTTTACGATGACCATTTCGAGGTATGCAGTACCGTTATCGTACTCCTTGAATGACCCACTCTGTACCGACCAATATGGGCTGTTAGAATAAGCGTCAACAATATTATCGTTCCAGAATCCGTAGGTAACATAGGAGCCACAGCTTTGGTGGCTATTGGAAACAGACCGGCTTTCCAATGGATCCGATGAGCAGGCAATATTTACTAAAGGCCCCCCGCTTGAAAGGACAGATGCGGATTTTACCAGCGTGCAACCGTTATTATCCGTTATCGTCACAGCGTAGCTGCCACCAGATAAATTAGAAATGTCTTTGGTCGTTGCTCCGTTACTCCATTTGTAGCTATAGGGAGTGATGCCTCCCGTAACGGATAAGTTAATGGTACCACTGGAAGCACCCTGACAACCTGTATTCGTAACTGACAAGGTAGCATCTATTTTATCAGGTTGGTCGATCCACCGCTTAATCGCTTTAGTACAACCATTTGCATCTGTTATGGTCACTGCGTAGTCACCCGTGGATAGTCCACTAAGGTTCTTTGTAGTGGCTCCATTACTCCATAGATATTGATAAGGTGTAATTCCCCCGATCACATATAAGGTAATTGTTCCATCGCTTCCGCCTCCACAGGTCACATCCGTATATTCCGTCCAGGCATCAATTTTGGCTGGTTGACTTATGGTTGCCTTTTTGGTTGCAGAACAACCGGCAGCATCGGTGACCGTTACCGCATAATCACCGGGACTTAATCCACTAATGTCCTCTGTGGTCGCCCCGTTTGACCAGGAATATGCAAGAGGAGCAATTCCACCTGTCACGGTTAAATCCAAACTTCCATCGTTCCCTCCTGCACAATCCACATTATATGCAGCAATGTTCAGGGCAAGATTGCTGACATTTACCGTGATGGATTTGGTTGAGGTACACCCTTTATTATCCGCAGCAGTTACTGAATAAACACCATTAAAAGCTGTGGTTATTGCATTTGAAATCAAAATGTTTCCATCCTTATCCCCGGTTCCACTAAATCCATTTGGACCACTCCAGGTGTAGGAAGACATTCCATTTGGATTTACGGATAACGACAATGAAGAGCCTGAGCAAACATTAATCACACAGTCATCATCGGAGAGCCAGCCTGAGCCTGCATTGTATTCACAAATTAAATCCGTTGCAACACATGGATTTCCTGTGAGACACAGGGCATCAAGTTTAAGATAATCTCCATTTGCCCTTCCAATGATCTTGACGTAACGGGAACCCTGAGGTGCTGTCATCGTCAGATTATAAGCTTTGAGGTCTTGATTCGGGTCAACGTCGTGGTCGACCTGGACACTTTGAGAACCCAATAAAGTGCCTGCTTGAGTGTAAAATTCTATCGATAGAGTATGATTAAAACTTGGTTCATGAGTTCCGGCAAAAAAGTCAAGGCTGTAAACTGTCCCGGTTGTAACGTTTACATTTTGTGAAATGGTGGCCGTTTGGCCTTGTGTGGAAGGCTTAATGAAAACAACATAATTTCCATTAACCGCATAATGGGTTGTGAAGTTATAGTCTCCTACCACTGTCCATCCCTGGATGGTGTTTTCAAAACTCGGATTCACCACCAAGGATTCCGGGCAGGTGTAATTGGAACAACCTCCCGGATGAACGGTATAATTTTGTGCAGAACACCCGGCAACTGTGTAGCTATCAAACTTATTCGTACTTAAATAGAAATCAAATACGTCTCCATCACTGGCATCCCCATTCCAGAAGCCCCCCCCTGTGATGGTTGCAACCGTGGTAGTTCCTTTTTTCACAGTCACGGAAGAACAATCGCTATTGGTAAATTTCACCGTTGGCTTGCAGGTATTTTCACAATTATCGTACTGAAGAATAAATACGTTATCCAGGTGAAATTCCCAGGCATTGCCGACTTGGTCCGATTCAACACGATAAACAAAATCCGTCTGTCCCGGGCTTAGAATATCATCCAGATAATAGCGGTCAATATCCAGATTGTAATTTGAACTTCCATTAAAAGAATTACTTCCGGATAACAGGTTATCACCCATGTATTGACCGTCGATATAGGTTTTTTCGCCTTTATAATTATCCCCCTCCCAAATAATGGAGCTTAGTTCGATATTCGCCTGGCAATTTGGGATGGTGAACCCGTCAAGATCCCATTGTTGGTAGAAGTTTTTAATGGGATTGGGCCAATAACCATAAAAGCCATCGTACATTTTTATGGTCCGGTTAGGCAAATCGGATTTGGTATAAATAACGACCAGTGACCATCCGCCATAAACGCTTCCATAGGGACAGGAGACTACCTTGTCAAAGGATAAATTATCGATGGTGATGTTACCGGAACCGGTAATTTTTGAGGTTACATCTGCATACGCTGCATAGAAGTCCTGGTAGTATCCACCATTGTTAATGGTTTCCGTCCACGCATCATCCGCTGCTACATTCTGGCTATTTAGTGTTACCGACTGGTCGATATAAACAGCGTTGCTTGCGTAATAGGAACTTCCTGACCAATAAAGGTAGGCTTTGTGGACAGTGGCTCCGGATGGAATGTTCAGATATCGGCTGGTCCCATTGACCTCACCACATTCATTGGCCGCTTCCCCGGTGTTTTCGGTGTTTCCAATAATCGTGTAACCGTAATTTCCGGTGAAGGTTATTTTTTCACCGATACCATTTCCGGCATAACCGGAGGGCAGATAGAACAGGTAGAACAAGAATAGGAGTACAATAGGCAAAAATAGTCTTGCCATTGTACAATGCTTGTACATTTGGATCATCTCTTTGGACGTTTTATTTGGGCTAAAACAAAAACAGGATCGCTCCAAAAGGGAGGGATCAAAAAATCTTACTCTTAACAGAAAAAACAAAAATATTTGGGAATCGATAGTAAGGGGGGATCACTATTTACTCTCAGCAAGATTCAGGTATAACCATCGTTTCACCTTGTCTTGACTTATATATTTTGCAATAAATCGTAAGCGTTAATTACGACTATTCAAAACAGTCAATTCGTGAAGATTGGATTGGCAAGATTAGATGCAGGGAGGTAAAAGCTTTACAAAGCTGCAAAAAATTCTACATTTCAAGAAATCAAAATAAAGTATTTCAAAAATTATTTTCCAGTCACTCAACGCCGGAAGGGGAAATCCCTTCTTAATAACAATGCCCGAGCATGGAGGTAATTTAGACTCGGGTTTGTCATGAAACATGTCGCGGGGAAGTGAAGACATGTCAATCCAACATTTTACTACCCCAAATATTTTGCCAAATAGATAATCCGGGAATTATTTTTGACCCGAAGTCAATTAAATGATAACAATTAGAAATCTTTATCAGTTATACCATAAATGTTATCAAGTCATTAGGTACATCATACAGCGATCTGTTATTTTTTTGCAATTTTGAGTCCCCAAACATTGAGTCCATCTTATTACTAGTATATTCCATGCAAATCAGTTATAAAACCGAACCACTATCCCTTAAAGGCCCTCTTTGGCTTTTTAGTCTGAAAGATTCCATCGATCGAAATCTCCTGGAATTCGCCGGAAATTTCCCTGACCCATTACCCATCAACCTTATCCTGCAGGCATACCAGGATGAATCCCCTACCCTGTATCTGGAAGAAGGCAAGATCAGGTTACATCTTTTCAGGACCAAGGCATACACGTTCTCGGCGATCAAGAACCTGGCAGCTGAAGCTATTTTCAACTGTCGCAAACTAGATACGAACCCGATCATTCTGATCGACCTGGCACTCTTTTCGGCCCAGGCCCTGGAAGCCATTTCAGAAGGCCTCTGGTGGGGCGGACAAAATTTGGGACTTCATAAAACTTCGGATGAAGTACCGGCAAGGGCATGGAACATTTCCTTAGCAGGCAACGAATCCCGGGAGTCAATGGAAGTTGCCATATCCAAAGGAAGTTATAAGGGTGCCCTGCTGGAAAAAATAGGTGGCCTGGTCAATGAACCTGGCAATGTATGCACCCCACAATACATGGCAGACTTTGCTTTACGGGAAGCGGAAAACCGACCGATCAACATTCGCATTCATTCTGCTGAAGACATTCAGCGGGAAGGATTGTGGGGGCTCTGGAATGTTGGAAAGGGAAGTAGTTATCCCCCGGTTATGATAGAAATGGATTATCATCCGGAGAAATGCATTGCCACCGTCGGGTTGGTTGGTAAAGGGGTAACTTTTGATACGGGTGGTGTATCGCTTAAGGATGGGAAAAACATGCATTACATGAAGTCCGATATGGGCGGAGCTGCAGCAGTTCTCGGGACCATCCTGGCGGCGGCGGACCTGCACCTGCCAATCCGGCTCATCGGTATCATTCCCAGTGCGGAAAACCATATAGACCGTCTGGCGTACCGGCCAGGAGACGTCATTTCATCCTATTCCGGCAAGACCATTGAAATCATCAATACCGATGCCGAAGGCAGGCTGCTCCTTGCAGACGGGTTGAGCTATATTCTTAAAAATTATACCCTGGATCACTTAATCGATTTGGCCACACTGACTGGCAGTGCAGTACAAACCTTCGGTTATCTGGGAGGTGCCATTTTCTCCAACAATGCTTCACTTTCCGATGAGCTCATGAAAGCTTCCATAGAATCGGGAGAAAAAATTTGGCCGTTACCTTTGTGGGAAGAATATGAAAAGGAAATTGAATCCACCATTGCCGATATTCGTCATTTTCACAATAGTCCGCTTGCTGGAGCAGCAGTTGCAGCCAAGTTCCTGGAATCATTTATCGGAGGATTTGCTTCGTGGGCACATCTGGATATCGCGGCTGTTGCCTTAAAGGAGACGGTATTCAGCAAAGAAAAAGTGGGCACAGGCTTTGGCGTTGATTTACTGATCAGCTGGCTCGAAAACTTCCAAGGCAACTAATCCGTCTCATTCGGGCACTTTTCCATTATCCGATCCTGGACTTCAAAATTTAAGTCATTAAGAATTCATACCCAGAACATCGCACTTTCTTTTAAGATTGTTTATTTTGAAGGCAAAGCAACCGGGATCGTATGCATGTATTACACGTTAGTGCCGAATGTTATCCAGCGGCAAAAACCGGGGGGTTGGGCGACGTCGTTGGCGCACTTCCAAAATATCTGAACCAGGCAGGAATGCAAGCCAGTGTTATCATTCCAAAGTATGCCTTACCCTGGTTTGCCCGCCATCAATTTCAGGAGGTATTTTTCGGTCAAGTCCGGATGTACAATTGGAGCGTACCTTACCAGATTCAGCAACTGACCGATGAAGATCTTGGCTTCACGTTGTACGTGGTTAACATTCCCGGTAAATTTGACCGGGCCGGAATATACTCCGATCAATACGGCTATTTTGGTGATTCGTTTGAACGGTGGATTTGCTTTCAACAAGCCGTCCTCCAGTGGATCATTGTTACCCAGCAACCCATTACCCACATCCATTGCCATGATCATCATGCCGGACTTATCCCTTTCATGATGCGGTATTGCCCCATTTATGCAGACCTTGCCGAAATGCCCAGCTTCCTGACCATTCATAATGGCGGATACCAGGGACGTTACGGCTGGAGTAACAACCATCTTTTACCATTTTATGAACGACCTGCAGCGGGCATGCTGGATTGGGATAACAGCATAAATATGCTCGGAAGTGCTATTAAATGCTGCTGGGCTTATAATACGGTCTCTCCTACCTACCTCGAAGAAATGAATGAGTCATCAGGCGGCCTGGAAGGACTCCTGAGACTGGAGCGAATGAAGGCATCCGGTATTGTAAATGGTATTGATAATGACGTATGGGATCCCAGAACCGACCCTATGATTGCGGTACATCTAGAGGATGATTTTCTTGCTTACAAACGCGGAAACAAAGCCATAATTTGTGAACGATTCGGATTAGATCCGGGCTTACCTATCCTAACATTTATTGGCCGGATGGTCCATCAAAAAGGCGTCGATGTTCTTGCTGATGCCATTTGGAGCATGGTCCAGCAGACGACTCAAATCCAATTTATTATTCTGGGTTCGGGTGAGGCCCAGTACGAAGATCCTTACAAGTCCCTTGCTCATCATTACGGGAACCAAGTAAAGACCATCATTCAGTATAACGAAGCGCTATCCCATCAGCTTTATGCAGGGTCAGACTTCTTGCTCATGCCATCGCGGGAAGAACCTTGCGGATTGAATCAGCTCTATGCTATGCGATATGGTACTTTACCTATGGTCAGACGAACCGGAGGTCTGCAGGACACGGTCATTGATATTGATGATTGGCAGGGTACCGGCATCTGCTTCAGTCAACTCAGCGTTCAGGATCTAACCGCTGCATTTTTCCGTTCAATCAGACTTTACCAGCACAAATCGAGGATGTATGGCATTATGCAGGAAGGGATGACTAAAGATCATTCCTGGGAACGTGTTGCACTGGATTACATCGGATGGTATAAATATTACATGGGAATCGAATAATTCTAATATATTACGATAAAAATTTATATATCATGAGGATTAAGATGATATGCCTGATATTGGGAGGCGGTGCCGGATCACGCCTTTATCCACTCACAAAAGACAGATCAAAGCCTGCGGTCCCCATTGCTGCCAAATACAGGTTGATCGACATACCCATTTCCAACTGCCTTAATTCCGGTGTTAAGCGGATGTTTGTACTGACCCAATTTAACTCAGCCTCGCTTAACCGGCACATAAAGAATACCTACCATTTTGATAATTTCAGTAATGGCTTTGTCGATATTTTGGCTGCCGAACAAACGCCGAGCAGTGACAAATGGTACCAGGGTACAGCAGATGCCGTCAAGCAATCCATGCATCACCTGGTCAATCAGGACTTTGATTACCTGCTCATTCTTTCAGGAGACCAGTTGTACCAGATGAATTTTGAATTGATGGCCCGCTATCACATAGCACAAGGCGCTGACATAACGATTGCCACCATACCGGTGGTAGCCAATGATGCGACGGGTTTTGGCATCATGAAGGTTAATAAATTCGGGTTTGTCGATCGCTTTACGGAAAAGCCCAAGAAAGAAATACTTGATGACTGGAAATCGGAGGTTGAAGAGCGTTTCACCAACGATGGACGCCACTTCCTGGCATCAATGGGTATTTACATCTTCAACAAACGCATATTGCGCAAGTTATTTGAAGATCACCCGGAAGCGGTTGACTTCGGCAAGGAAATCATACCGAATGCCATAAAATCAGGATTTAATGTAGCGAGTTATGCTTACGACGGATATTGGACGGATATCGGAACCATCAAATCCTTTTTCCAGGCAAATCTGGAGTTAACCGACGATATTCCCAAATTCAACTTGTTCGACAATACCTCGGTCATCTTCACCCGGCCTCGGATGCTTGCTCCATCAAAAGTATTCGGAACCAGATTTAACCGGGCTGTAGTCGCGGAAGGAAGTATCATCCATGCCAAAGAAATCGAGCGATCCATCATCGGTATCCGGTCCAGAATTGGTCACGACACGCTGATCCGAAATTGCATTGTTATGGGTAATGATTATTTCGAAACCCTGGATCAAATCATGGATCGGTCGAACCCCATACCGATGGGTATCGGGCATTCCTGCCGGATTGAAAATGCCATCATTGATAAAAATTGCCGAATAGGAAACAATGTGACCATATTAGGTGATGACAGTCTTGAAGATGCAGAAACCGATTCTTATGTAATCCGGGACGGCATCATTGTCCTTAAGAAAAAAGCGTCGATACCCGCCAATACGCAAATAGGGTTGATTAAGTAATTTATTTATGCAGAAATCCGTCTTATGCGTCGCTTCCTATTTTAAAGGAACTGACTTTATCATCCAGGCAAAAGAACTTGGCAATACGGTTTATCTCCTCACTGCTGACACGCTGAAAGAAGCTGCCTGGCCTTGGGGTTCCATTGATGACGTATTTTATTTATCACTTGATGAGCACCATAACTGGAATTGGTTGGACATGGAGCGTGGCTTGGCCTTTGTGATGCGATCACGTCCAATTGACATGATTGTTGCCCTGGATGATTTTGATGTAGAGAAAGCGGCACACCTCCGTGAAGTCTTTCGCATTCCGGGCATGGGCGATACGACGGCTCGCTATTTCAGGGACAAGCTTTCCATGAGGACACGGGCTCTCGAAACCGGAATTCCGGCACCACCTTTTACGTCTTTATTCAGTGACCAGCATATCAATACATTTCTCGAGCAGACGCAGCCTCCCTGGATGATTAAACCCAGAGGAGAAGCTTCTGCCACAGGAATACGGAAAGTCCATCACAAAGAATCTTTCTGGGATACAGTCCATCAGTTGGGCGATGACCGCCATCGATTCCTTGCCGAAAGCTTCATACCCGGTTCCATTTACCACGTTGATGCCATTACGTTTGAAGGAAAAAATGTTTTTACCTGCGTTTCCCAGTACCTGGATACTCCATTCGAGGTAGCTCACGGCGGTGGAATATTCCGGTCTATGCTGTTATCCCAGGACCATCCCGACCATCAGGAACTGGTTAAGCTCAATCAGGACCTGATGAAGGCATTTAATATGCGCCAGTCGGCGAGCCACAGCGAATGGGTGCGGTCTCACGAAACCGGGCAATTCTACCTGATCGAAACTTCATCCCGGGTAGGTGGCGCTCACCTGGCCGATATGATCTATCAGGCAACCAATGTGAACCTTTGGAAAGAATGGGCGAAACTGGAAACAGCAGTTGCTAAAAAAGAATCGTACGTACTTCCTGAACTCAAACACATACCGACCGGAATTATCATTTCACTGGCAAAAATGGAGCATCCACAACCACAGTTTTATCAGGACCCGGATGTGGTGTGGACGATCAGCAAAGCACACCATGTAGGATGCATCGTTCAGGGTACTGATGATCAGAGCGTCAAAAACCGATTGGATGATTTAGCATTTCAAATACGGGAACATTTTCATGCGGCTGTTCCTCCAGCAAATAACCCTTTGCATTAATCCATTTCTGCTGATTAGGAACAAATCCCGCGTCCAAGCATCGAAGACTTGTTGTAGTGGATTCTGTTTATTAACTCAGGCTTTGTGGGGATGTTGGTAAAATCCGATTGAGCCCCCCACCCAATCCTTGTCTTTATTGTATTTCACCCCAATCATCTTTCCCTTGCTCATGCGAATCAGATTGTGAATAAGGATAGGACGGTCTTTGTGGAAAGGCCACAGATACATTAATCTTATTTCAACCTTGGCCGGCTCACTTGGCGTACGGATTATGGGCGCGTAATTAACCTTTTCCTGTAAGATGTATTCATCTGGGTTCTCAAGTGCTCTTATCTCCTCTTTCGTCACATCAAATTTTATCCCTTCTCCCGAAAACGAATACAATGGCTTGAGGACATAATCATGCAAGTTGTCCGGGAGATCATCAAGAATCTCATGGACAAAACTGGACTTTGGTACGAATTCACTGTTAATATAAGGTAGTAAATACTTGCTGATCTTAAAATACCAGTTGGGATGTCCGGCCCAATGCACATCCACATCTTCCCGCAATGTAAACTCCAGTGGCAAATCTGGCCTGCGCAATAGTTCGTCAAAAATGACCCGGTTGTACAATTTGTGGATCGCAATCTTTTGTCCGGCCTCATTCAGATAATACAATGAACGGCCCGATCGCTTAATCTCAGATATGCAGCGGACCGGAATACCCAGATAATACCTGGTAGCGACAAAGTCGATATAAGTATTTTGTTTAGGAGGCTCTATATCGATCAGGACTACATTTTCAGGATTTTCTCCCGCCAGTATGTGTCTCCTTAAAAGATCAACATAGCTCTCGTTATTTAGCTCTGCAAAAAAATGATCCAACCCGGTTAGAAAAGGATAACTTCTCTGATAGGCTTCTGCCAGCGCCAATTGATAGAAATACAAACTTGGAAATCCCTGAACTTCAATGAGCCGGGGACTTAGTTTCCCGTTAATATCGCAGACACCCAAATCGACTTGGAGGAAAAGCGTATTCGGCGTTTCATTGGGTACGTCAACTTTTCGATCCAGCAGGCGTTTGCTCATGGATTTGAATGTATTTGATACCAGAAAATCAACCACCTCCTCTCCTGCTTTGACTGCCGAACCTAGCAGGTCAAGGTCAAAAATAACCGGAGACTCCGCTACTCTAAATTGGGGGCGGTGGTTGAATCGGCCACCTAAGTCCTCAAGAAACGACTCATACAATTGTGGTGTAAAAAGTGCATTGATCTGGTCGCGGTATACGTCTAACATAGAGACATTGACATTAAAAGGTCAGGAGATGAGAACATCTGAATTGAGCAATGAGCCTACTGATTTATCCAAAAAGCCAGGCAACACCTGTTGGAAAGTTACTTCTATCTTTTCTGGATCATTTAAATATTTTATCATCTCCCAATAAATGTCTTCACCATATTGCTGGGAAATGGTATTTCGCCACTCATCTTTCTGTGCATAGTCCCGCATACCTTCAGGGTCCGCTTCGGGATGAAATTGGGTCGAGGTTATGTACTCGCCTACCTGGATGGCCATTAATGCTCCAAACCTCAGTTGAACTTCATCTTCCACTTCTATCGCCAGCAACGATGCATTCCATTTTCGAAAAGCATTGATATCAGGATCCACGACCTGAAACTGGCGAAAGTCAGCCACATAGAAGGGATCTCCCAAAGCTTCAAACAATTCAAAATCTTTACCTCCTGCCGTCTTAGATACCGGGTAAATTCCAAATGATTTTTTAGGCCTTGGCTCGATGACTCCCAACCCTAAGTGATAGCAGAGCATCTGGAAACTATGGCAAATAAAAAAAGCATATTTAGGAGCTTCAGGATGATCGTTGTTGTGCTCCATCAATTCGTCCAGCCACTGATAATATCCTTTTTCCCAGGCATGACCTTCCGGAAGAGGAGATCCGGGGCCGCCCGAGCTGATATAAATATCATGATCCATCGAAGGGATTTCTCCTTTCTGTCTTACATCAAATATTTCGACCTGGAATGAATGCGGATGGTTTTTTAGAATATTCTTGAGGTTTTTCATCCCCATATTAGGGGTGCCATCATAGAGGTCAAGAATGGCAACTTTGCACCTTGGATTCATCATTTATTTCTTTTTTCGGGTGTTTGTTCCGAAGCCTTCTTTCACAGATCTTTGGATTGCCGTGCCCCACCGTAAATTCATTTGACCTTCCTTATGGGCTTTGGCGCGTTCGATGGCAAGGTCGGCAGCATGTTTCACGATCCAGGCGAAATTTATTTCACCAACGGAATGGATGTCCGCATCCGGCGCCGGATTACAAAAATCGATGGCATAAGGAACCCCATCACGCACCGCAAACTCTACCGTATTGAAGTCATAACCTAATGCTTCATTGAGAAGCCTTACCTGTTCTTCAATCGTTTTCAGCAATGCAGGATCCGTTGTGCCCTCATCTTTAACATAGCGAAGGTGATGTGGATTACGCGGCTCATAGGGCATAATATGTACCCATTTGGTGCCCAGGCAATAGCACCGAAAATAGCTTTCAAATTCTATTGCCTCTTGCAACATCATGACCAGGTCTCCTGTCTCATGATATGCATCAAAAAATTCTTTTTCATCATGGACCTTGTACACAGATTTCCAACCACCGCCGGCATGCGGTTTACAGAATAAAGGGAAGCCTCCCAGGGATTCGAAAATATTTTCCCATTCCAGTGGATATTTCAGGTTACGAAAGGAGGTGTCCTTGGTATCCGGCGGCATGGTATTACTGGGCAAAAGAATGGTCTTTGGGACAGCTACCCCAATATCCTGAGCCAGGACGTTATTAAAGAATTTTTCGTCTGCACTCCACCAAAAGGGATTATTAATCACTGCGGTACCGGTATAGGCCGCATTCTTCAGATAGGCTCTGTAGAAAGGCACGTCCTGGGAGATGCGATCAATAAGCACGGCGTAGCCAGAAGGTTTCCCTTGAAATAATTCATCGACATGAGCAAGTTCTGCGACAATGTCTTTTTCTCCGCGGCTGTTGACTTCATCAACAAATGCCTGAGGAAACGTATTTTCCTGGCCAAAGAGGATTCCTATTTTTTTCATGCGTGTGATTTCCGATTCGAAACAAGTTAATGCGTAATGATAAGCTAATAAGCTAGTTCTCTGCAAAATTACTCAGAATTACCCATTTCGGAAGGGTCCGAAACTTAAATAATTGAATCCGATTATAGGGTGGCTTGAACGCTAGCCTGTCTGTTCTAGGATACCTCAGTCAAGTCAGGATCTCATAATTAAACGTCCAACGTTATATTTGCAGGTATGCAAACATTGACGATTTCCAATTTCTATGCAAAAGTTCTGAAAAGGTCATTTTCACTGGACTTTTATGTTCCTGACGAGCTGGCAGAGGATGCCTATTTCCTGGTATTCAATGATGGACAGATCCTTGATGAAGTGCGCATAGCACAAGTTCTGAAAGAAATCGAAGGAGCTGGTTTACAAGCTTTTGCAGTAGGTATCCACGCATCGGACCACCGGTTACAGGATTATGGTGTTTCCGGACAGCCTGATTATAAAAACCGGGGATCTCTTGCCGGTGAATACAAGCATTTCCTCGTCGTAGAATTATATCCATTCATCAAGCGGATCTTTCGATTTGAACCGACCACAACACGATCTGCCATTATTGGTTTTTCGCTAAGTGGTTTATCTGCATTGGACATTGGCTGGGCACATCCGGAATTGTTCTCGAAAGTAGGCGTGTTTTCCGGGTCCTTTTGGTGGCGTTCAAGAGCCTTTTCTCCGGCAAATCCGGATGCGCATCGCATCATGCATGATCGATTAAGCCGGTCATTTTATAAGCCCGGGCTCAAGTTTTGGTTTCAAACCGGCACCGACGATGAAAGCTCGGACCGCAACAATAATGGCATCATTGACTCTATTGACGACACGCAGGATGTGATCCGGGTGCTGGAGTCACTGGGCTATGAAAATGGAAAAGATATTGCTTATCTTGAAATCCAGGGTGGACGGCATGAGCCTTCTACATGGGCCAATGCCTTGCCAAATCTCATCCAGTGGATATTCAACCAATAAAGCATGCAAAATCTTCAATCGGTCATTGAATTCAGCATTTTTTCCGACCTGGATGTCTTCCTTTTCCGCCAGGGCAAACACTTCCAGTTGTACGATAAATTCGGAGCCCGGATGATGGAAGTTGATGGAAAGAAAGGGGTGTATTTTGCAGTGTGGGCACCCGCAGCCCATAAGGTATATGTTCTTGGCGATTTTAATAACTGGCACAGGCATCGCCACCCGCTACATGTCCGGCCCGATTCCTCAGGCATCTGGGAAGGATTTATTCCCGGATTGGACCTGGGAATTATGTATAAGTACGGAATTGAATCAAATTACACGGAACAATACATCGAGAAGGCTGACCCCTATGCCTTTTGGGCAGAAGAACCACCCCAGACTGCCAGTGTAGTCTGGCCACTGGAATACACGTGGAATGACGAGAAATGGATGGGATCACGTAAAGCCAGCAATAGTCTGACCAGCCCGATGACCATTTATGAGGTTCATCTGGGCAGTTGGCGAAGACATTACGATGGCAACTCCTATTCCTACCGGGAAATGGCTGATACGTTGATACCATACGTGGTGGATATGGGATTCACCCATATTGAATTCATGCCCCTGATGGCCTTCCCTTACGAACCTTCCTGGGGCTATCAAATAACAGGTTACTTCGCCGCCAGTCCACGTTATGGGACACCGGACGACCTGATGTATCTAGTCGACCAATGCCACCAGGCCGGCATTGGTGTCATCCTGGACTGGGTACCCAGTCATTTTCCTTCGGATGCCCACGGGTTAGGTCAGTTTGATGGCACCTATGTGTACGAACATCCGGATCCACGCAAAGGATACCATCCGGATTGGGAAAGTCTCATTTTTAACTACGAACGTCCGGAAGTGCGCTCGTTCCTGATATCCAATGCATTATTCTGGCTATCACATTACCACATCGACGGATTACGCGTTGATGCCGTAGCATCCATGCTCTATCTGGATTATTCGCGTGAACATGGCGGATGGGAACCCAATGAATTTGGTGGACGCGAAAATCTATCTGCGATCCAGTTCATCCGGGATATGAATAATGAAGTCTACCGGAGATTTCCGGATGTCCAGACGATTGCAGAGGAGTCCACAGCATTTCCTGGCGTCACCATGCCTGTAGATCATGAAGGCTTGGGATTTGGTATGAAATGGATGATGGGCTGGATGAACGATACGCTGAATTACTTTAAGTTGGATCCCATTCACCGCCGGTTCCATCATGGACAAATCACCTTCAGCATTATCTATGCATATAGTGAGAATTATGTTCTCCCACTAAGTCATGATGAAGTTGTTCATGGCAAAGCATCCCTGCTATACAAAATGCCTGGAAGTGAAGTTGAAAAGTTCTCCAATCTGCGCTTGCTCTTCGGCTATATGTATACGCACCCGGGAAGCAAGTTGCTATTCATGGGCGGAGAGTTTGGACAGACCAATGAATGGAACTTTAAATCCGAATTGAACTGGGGACTCTTACAATATCCGGGCCATCAGGGCATCCAACGATGGGTACGAGCCTTAAACGAATTTTATCGGCAGGAGAAAGCGGCCTACGAACTTGCTTATGACGCTGCCGGATTTGAGTGGTTAGTCATCTCAGACTACCGCCAAAGTCTGTTGATTTATGCCCGGAAAGGCAAAAATCCCGAAGATGTCTTTATTGCCGCCTGTAATTTCACACCTGTAGCCCGGTCAAATTATCAATTTTTAGTGCCGGCATCCAAAGAGTGGATTGAAGTTCTTAATAGCGATCATCCTGATTTTGGAGGATCTGGAATGATCAACGCGCATGTTATCCCGGTCCATATTTCCACCGGTGCAATGCCTAAATACCTGATCAGTTTGGACATCCCACCCTTGGGAATAGCTATTATAAAACGACATGCATGAGGATTTCCCACCTTTATAGCCTGGTAAAACCTTTTAAGCAAACCCGATTATCGATCAACCCTTTCCTGTCGTGGAGCCTGCTGATGGTTCTTGGTTTTGGGTGTATGCAAGCTCAGGAGTCCCCAGATCGCTGGAACAAGTTCATCCGATCCTATCCCGATAAACATTTTTCAACCTGGATCAAAAATGCTCAGGTCCTGGATGGCACAGGAAACCCGTCTTTCCCTGCCGACCTGATTACGCTAGATGACCGCATTGTATATGTCGGGCCTGTTTTGGATACGTCTTTACAGATCGATCGTATCATCGAAGCCAGCGGACTGTACCTTGCTCCGGGATTCATTGATGCGCATGCCCATGGCAACCCATTAAAGGAGGATGCCTTCGTAAATTTTCTGGCAATGGGAGTCACCTCGGTCTGTCTGGGACAGGATGGTACCAGCCCGATGACAGAAGATATCCGGGAATGGTTTAACCGTGTGAATAGCGTCCCGCAGTTGATTAACATCATCCCTATGGTAGGTCATGGGACTTTAAGGGTTTTATCCGGCATCCAATACGCCAAACAACCCGATAGGATTCTATTGGATGCCATGATGAAGTTGCTGGATGATGCGCTGAAAGCAGGTTGTTTTGGGTTAACCACCGGGCTCGAATACGAACCGGGCGGCTTTGCGGATAGCATGGAGTTAAACTTGTTGGCTAAAACTACCGGAAGCTATCATCGTCTGATTATGAGCCACATTCGAAATGAAGATGATGATGTACTGCTGCAATCCATCAACGAATTAGCTCGGTTAGGCAAATACACTCCTGTGCAGGTTTCTCACATCAAATCGGTTTATGGCAAGGGTAAGGATCGGGGTCTGGAAATTTTAGCAGAATTGCACCGGTTAAGGGCTGACGGGATCCCCATCACACAAGATTGGTACCCATACACAGCCAGCTATACCGGCCTATCCATTTTATTTCCTGAATGGGCGAAGCTTCCCAATGATTACACAAAAGCGGTGCGGGAAAGGAAGTCTGAATTGCAGCAGTATTTGAGCGATAAGGTTAATTCGAGAAACGGCCCGGACGCAACCCTTTTCGGTTCCGGCCCTTACCAGGGTTTGACTTTAACAGAGGTTTCCAGCCGGAATGGTAAGCCTTTTGAAGACATCCTTATCGAATTGGGTCCATCTGGAGCTTCCGCAGCCTATTTCATTATGGATGAAGCGCTGCAATCTGAACTATTGAAGGATTCAATGACCATGATTTGCAGTGATGGGAGTCCGGACATGTACCATCCTCGTGGCTATGGATCATTTGTTAAAATAATAACTGATTACGTTCGCGACAAACAGGTCTTGACACTTCCTGAGGCTGTTCGGAAAATGACAGGCTTGCCAGCCAGCACACTTCAACTTGAAGACAGGGGAACGATCCGGGAAGGTAATTATGCAGATTTGATATTATTTAACCCTGAAAAACTCCAGGCTCCTGCTACCTATCAAAATCCCCATGAGTTAGCCCAGGGAATGGAATGGGTTCTGGTAAATGGCCAGGTAGCCTGGCACAACGAATCCATCCAACTGCACGCGGGGCAATTATTGCTCAAAAAATGAATGACCGGGAAGGTCAAACATCCTTTCCGCAAAACCGTTGTTCTACTTCATATGCTGATCACCAAATCAAGCATTGGGAAAAATAAAACCTGTACATTCGTCCAGCCCAATAACCAGATCAGGTCTTAAATGCAAAAATCGATTAGCAACCGGCCACCGAGCACTGGTCTGTCCAATTATCAAAAGTTTATTATTGCCATTCTGGCTTTCCTCCAGTTCACGGTGATTTTGGACTTCATGGTATTGTCACCCCTGGGGGCTATTTTGATGGATCAATTGGCCATTGAACCTTCACGATTTGGGCTTGTGGTGTCCGCTTATGCTTTTAGCGCTAGTATCTCCGGACTCCTAACTGCCGGCTTCGCTGATCGGTTTGACCGCAAGAAACTGCTACTTTTCTTTTACAGTGGCTTTATGTTGGGCACACTTTTATGTGCATTGGCCCCAAATTTTCATTTTCTTCTAATCGCTCGAATCATCACCGGACTTTTTGGTGGAGTTATTAATTCCATTGGATTTGCAATTATTACGGATTTGTTCACCCTGGAATACCGTGGGAGGGTGATGGGATTTGTACAAATGGCCTTTTCTGCCAGCCAGGTATTAGGACTGCCTATCGGACTGGTTCTTGCAAATACATATAATTGGCACGCTCCATTCTGGTTCATTGGCGGCATAGGAATCGCTGTTGGGGCAATTATTGCGGTATACATGCAACCTATTCGTGAACACCTTAAGGAAGCCTCACCCGGTTCACCTACGAAACATTTGTTCACTACCCTCACCAAACCCTCCTACGTGCAGGCATACATAGCCACCGGGTTGATGACAACAGGCGGGTTCATGCTGATGCCTTTTGCCAGCGCATTCAGTGTCCATAATCTCGGCCTTACCTTGGAGCAACTACCACTACTGTATGGAGTTACCGGGGTATTCAACATCGCTTTAGGTCCACTTATCGGCAAATGGTCCGACCGTTATGGTAAATATTTATTTTTCGCCATAGGTACCGGTATCTCCCTCACGACCATTTTATATTATACGCATTTAGGCCTTTCACCACTTTGGCTGGTGATCATTGTAAATGTGGTCTTGTTTTTAGGCATTACAGCACGCAGGATTTCTGGTTCAGCCTTGATGACTGGTGTGCCGGCGATGACTGACCGGGGTGCATTTATGAGTGTGAGCAGCTCCATCCAGCAATTTTCCGGAGGAATTGCATCAACCATAGCCGGAATGATTGTTTTACAGCAGGATAATGGGCCATTACAACGATATGATGTACTAGGGTATGTGGTATCCTGTACCATGGTTCTGGTTGCTATCCTTATGGGAAGAATTGATAGAGAAATTACGGGTAGAAGGGCAGCCGCTAATCCCACTTAACGCATGATCCTTCCGCAGGCATTAGGCTGGAGTCAAATTACTTTTACCGATTAATTCTTCAAAACGTTCCAGGATCATGCTGATCTGGCCCTCCTCGATTACCGTGGCCAGGTGGCCGGCGATAAAACGATCCGACCGGAGGTGTGTGACCAATAATTTAATAACCGCTTCCATAGATGCGTCCTTTATCCGGGAAGGATAACTCATCAATTGCTGTCCTTCCTCACTCTCGCGCCATGCTACCCAGTTGAAAGGCTGAATGATGTTTGCCTGATATAATTTTCGGATGAAATCCTGAATCTCCTCGGGGTATTCATAAGGTAGTAAATCGTTACTGGAAATACGATAAAACTTATTATCCCGGTTTGAAAAATAGCTCTGGAAGGCCAAAATAGCCGGAAGCGCATTCAGGTCTATCAATTCGAGGTCTATGTGGTCGGAGATCGACATTAAGTTAATTCGTTTGGTCCAGCTTGAATAACGAAACTAGAAATTGATTTTCATACTCTTTAAGAACGACGCAACCATAACAATTGATTAACAGCACGTGTTAATTTTATCCAAATCTACCTGGAAAGTCCTGCGGAGGACGAAGGTATAAAGACAGAAAAGTCCGGATCAAATAATCCAGACTTCTTCTATCCCTCTCGGGATGTGTGATCCTAATTCTTGATGTGGAAAGTATGCTATTCAAAGATAATCTATCTGGATAACATCTGCCAACTTATCTACTCTTGAAAATGAAATTGAAATATTTTCAAAAAAAAATAAAAAAAAACTACATGCCCTTCAGCAGGCAAAATTCTTGAAAATCAGACTTGTGTTCGCACCCAGGCCCGATCATAACACCATGCATAAGCATTTCTATGAATACGTTAAATTATAATTTATTTTCTTTCGCTTATTTAGAACTTGACAAGCTAAAAGTTATGGTTTATTTTCAAATCAGTTAACTATTATATAGATGGATTTTGATATCCGTTTATTACCCTGAGATTCATTTTTAAGGAGGACCACACCCAGATAAAATTGAGATTATTTGCGCATAGCAAAGGCTATGGATCAATCAACCAATCGTGATTGACTCATTATGTAACCTCAATTTTTTTATTATGCCACGTTTATACCTAACTTTCATCCTCCCCCTACTACCATTTTTAATGTATGGATCATCAACTGATATTGGTGATTACAGTTTCAATTCCAATGTTTTATCCATTTCGCTCAGCACACAGCAAAATGTATCCTGCAATGGGTTAAGTGATGGCTCTGCCACCTTTGCAATTGCAACTATTCCTTTGCTTAGTTCCTACAGCTATCAATTGAAAAATGGTTCCGACCAGGTGGTTACATCTGGTTCGGGTTCAAACCTAATTTTGCAAATCGATGAACTACCGGCTGATCTGTACACCATGGAAATCACCTACCATTACCTGATAGGCTCGGATACAGAGGAATCCATGGACTTCAGTATAAGTGAACCCCAGCCGCTGAATCTGGGCCTGGATGTCACCGATATAGATTGTTTACATGCTACCGGAAGCATACTCATGCAACCTTCCGGTGGTTCGGGATCCTTTATTTATGAAGTCGTTGGTGGATTGCTAAATCTAACACAATCAAGCAATCTTATCCAAAACCTCGGAGCAGGCTTGTATAATGTTACTGTAACAGACCTGAATGGGTGTACGACTACCCAACAAGGGCAGGTCTCTCAAAACACCACTCCTCCTTCGGTTCAGGTAAACGGCAACTTGAATCTAGGCTGCAACACCTCTGTATCATTAAGTGCAAACACCAGCAGCGGAATAACATTATCCTGGGAAACTCCCGATGGACATATTCTCGGTTCGCTGAATGGCACCTCTGTAGAGGTAGATGCCCCCGGAACGTATACTGTAACAGCCGTCAATACCCAATCCGGTTGCATTACGACTAAAAGTGTCACTGTGACTGCCGATGTTCAGGCTCCAGACGTTAATATTTCCGGAAATCTGAATTTAGGATGCAACCCATCCATTGATCTCAGCGCCAATTCCGGAAGCGGCATAACCTTCACTTGGCAGACCTCTGGCGGACATATCCTCGGATCAACCACCGGTAGTACCATCACCGTAGATGCTCCAGGGACTTACGCGGTGACAGCTATTAATCTCGAAACCGGTTGCCTCACGACGGAAAGCGTGGAAGTCATGGCAACCACCGATTTACCAGCCCTTGATATCACGGGCAATCTGAACCTGGGATGCAACACTTCCGTCTTCCTGAATGCAAATTCCAGCAATGGTATAGCGCTTTCATGGCAGACACCGGATGGTCATATTCTGGGTGCCCTCAATGGCAAGAGCGTAGAAGTGGATGTTCCCGGAACTTATTTCGTAACCGCCCTAAATTTGCAAACAGGATGTACTTCAACAGATAGTGTTGAAGTCATCGCTGATGTAAATCTGCCCTCCATTCAAATTACCGGAAATCTAACTTTAGGCTGCAACACCTCTACCCAGTTAACGGTGACATCTACCAGTGGAATAGGACTCACCTGGATGACACCTAATGGCAGTATTCAGGGTTCGACCAATGGCTCCAGCATTTCTGCCAACGCGCCAGGAGAATACATTGTGGTCGGCACGGACCTGATATCAGGTTGCACCAGCTCTGACACCGTAACAATAACTACGGGCATTGGCATTCCAAACGTGACTATTAACGGCAAGTTAAGCCTGGATTGTAATGGAGTTACTACCTTAACGACTACGGTTCAGAACGGCCTTACCTACCTTTGGTCCACCCTGGAGGGAAACATTTCAGGAGTCAACACCGGGGCCTCGATAACGGTCGATCAGCCAGGAACATATATATTAACGGTCAATGACGTGCTGAACGGTTGCTCCGGCTCAGATACTGTAATTGTTAAAATTGATACTGGTGACGGTACAAATCTGACCATTTCCGGAATAACAGAGATCGGCTGTTCAGGAATTATCGAGCTTACCGCTCATGTACAAGGAGCTTCCAGCCTGGAATGGACCACCATTAACGGTCTTATTGATGGTTCTAACACTGAAACAACACTACAAGTGAGCCAACCCGGGACTTATATTGCAACAGCAACAACGGCAGGTGGATGTATTATCTCCGATACCGTTAATATTACCGATTCGGCCACACCTCCTACCCTTTCGGTTACCCATGAACTGGAAATGAATTGCCAATCTATTTTGACCTTATCGGCGGAAACATCGCCACAAAATTCACTTTCCTGGACAACAGCAAACGGCCATATCCTGAGCGACGTCAATAGTCCTTCTATCCAGGTGGATCAAACCGGAACCTATTTCGTCCAGGTTAAAGATCCTGCAACACAATGCGTAGCAATGGATAGCATTCATGTTGTTGCCGGCAATGGCATTTTACCTGCACTGGACCTGCCGGCCTCCCTGGATTTGGGTTGCCAGGGTTCCTCAACACTGGTCTTGGACTTAAAAGAAAATCCAGGATTAGAAATTGAGTGGTTCAAGTTGAACCCCGACCAGGAATTGGTTGGAGAAGGGAATAGTTTACTGATTGAGTACACAGGAACCTATCTGGTCATCGCAAAGGATCCCGAGACCGGCTGTCAGCGAAACGATACCCTGCATGTAACTTCTTCCGGGCTTCAAGCTACACTCGCGGCCGAAGCTCCCGAGTGTGCAAGCGCCGAAAATGGTTCAGCTTCCATTACAATGACCAGCGGAACTCAGCCTTATGAGTATTTGTGGGATAATGGTCAGACCACCTCGACCGTGGACAATCTTTCCTCAGGCACCTATCATGTCAAAGTCACTGACGCAACCGGATGTATCGGTCAATATGAAATTGTTGTTCCTTTCAAAGAATCCATGAAAATTAATGTCACACGAAACCTGAATGAAGAGGGAGCATATGAAATCGCAGTTTCCGTTGAAGGAGGAATCGCGCCCTACCAATACTTATGGAGTAATGGATCTACCATCCCTACCCCGACCCTTCAGCCCGGATTATACACTTTAACTGTAACCGATGAAATCGGGTGTGAACAAGTGATCCAATTGAACTTGGATGAAAACGGATCAAACGGAGAGGAGCAAGATTTCTGTCAATACAATGATCTGGTCATTAATGATTGCAGTCAAAAAGTCTTTTTCAGTGCTCCTCAGATGGACACCACTATTTCCTATCAAGCCATCCAGATCAGTGGCCTGGCTAGCGGTAGCGTGTTCCCACTGGGTGAAACTGAAGTCTCCTACATGATCCGGTTTGAAAGCGGTGACTGTCACATTTGCTCCTTTATGGTACGGGTGCTTCCAGACGATACCCAACTCGAGGTACGGGCACCCTATTGCCCGGAAGGCAATGACGGTCTGGCACGGATAAATGCGCCACTTGACGATTACTGCATAACCTGGAATGACAAACTCAAACAAAAAGGGATGGAAGCAGTTGGACTGGAAAGTGGTAATTACATTGCCTGTGGGGTCAATGAAAAGGGGTGCTTCTTCGTCCAGGATGTCCTGGTTCCCGAACCTGAAGCTATTATTCTGATGGATTACCTGATTGTGGATGCCGTCAAGGACAATGCCAACGGCCAGATTCAAATCACGACCATCGGCGGCACGTATCCCAACACCTACCATTGGACCGGACCGGACGGTTTTGAATCCGACCAGGAAGATCTGTATCTGGCAATCGCCGGAGCATATCAGTTACTAGTGACGGATGCAAACGGATGCAGTTCATTTTTTGAATTCACCATTGGACAGTCTGAGTTAAGTAATGCAGAAGAGCATGCGCTGAATGAACATACGGCAGTGTTCCCCAATCCCTCCAGTGGTCATTTCACTGTAAAATACGATGCATACAATTCAGGTAGTGTAACCGTGGAATTATTTGATAATCTTGGCCATTTAATCGGCAGTTCACAGGAACTCGGCCCCTACAAGAATCAAATAGATCTGATGGTTGCCAACGAGGTTCCCGGTATCTATTATCTGCGTATCCGCAACGAGCAAGCATCCATAACCAGAAAAATAACCATTGCACGGTAGTACCTCAAATCGATTGAAGAGCGCTTTACGGAGTATCCGAAATAAACGTGGAAGACGGGACATTTGATGCCCATCTAAAAAGCCTGGAGGAATCCTCCAGGCTTCTCTTTTGACGTAGGGTCAGGGATTATATGTGATTACCTTGTGATGTAGATCATTTTTCTGGTGATGACCCGTTCACCGGATCTCAGCTGATAGAAATAAACCCCACCTTCCGACGACAGGGGCAACTGTACCGCCAATTGATGATTTCCGGACCCCATGTACTCACGATGTTTCCAAACTTCCGCCCCATCGACTGTGATGATTCTGATCTCAATTTCCTGAGGTTGAGGGATAAAGAATGGAATCAATGTTTCCTCACTGAAAGGATTAGGTTTGTTTTGATACAACATTGGTAATGTATTATGCCGATCGGTCCCCAAATTCACTTGGAAAACATCTGAGTGTACATCATAAATTTCCGGTAAAATGCGGTCATTTTCAGTCAGCGAGATCAGATCAAGGGTTGATGCATTTGCTTCTGTTTGCCCACTGATTGTAAATAAAATATCACCTTCATCGATGTGGATGCCCTGTGCTATGTCCAGTGACAAAAACAGCTTATCACCTTCCCTCCGGTAATGGCTTGAGGTAACCGGCAATGCATTTCCGTAGATCGCCACATCACTGAGATGCTCCAGTGAAAATTCAACCTGAAGTCCACTCACATGCAAAGACTTGGAAGCTTTGACCGGAATATTGACTCTTTGGTTTCTATACCAGAGATCGTCATCAAGAATCAGCGAGTAATCGGAAGTTGACCGGACGGATGCTTGCTGTAGTTCACTCACACGTGCCGTCCCATTCAGATCACCCACTTTTATTCCAACAAAGTCCATCGACCGTCCGACCATGGTATCGGTAAACTCGATGTAGTCCGGGGCTCTATACCAATGCGTTAAATCCATGGCATAATTGCGGTCTACAAATACCCAGGATGGCGAATTGCCGAATTCGGAGATACTTCCAAGAATCAACTTTCTTAATTCAACAAGGTCAACTACTGTAATCGCACCGTCTCCATTAATATCCGCTGCCAATAGCAGGTAAGGTGATTCTATCCGTGACAAACCAAGGATGTGTTTTTGTAACGCCACAACATCCAACGTAGTGATACCATTGTCCGCCCGATCCAATTTTGACGGCTTAATCATCTGAGGCAAATGTTTGTCCATATGCGTCAGGATGAAGCCGCCATTTTGATTTGTGGCAGATCGAAGTCGATCCCCCACAAATATATTGACGCTGGCTATTCCCTGGTCGAACGGTGTCGTTACCGATCCTTGTAAAGAGGTGAAGGCAATGGATGAATCAGGTAAACAAACGTCTCCACTCCCATCCTGGATGTGGATTTCTACCGAGCAGAAATCTTTGTTTCCTGCCGCATCGAACACCCATATCTGCTTATCTGAGATGACTTCCTCCCCATCGGGCATATCGGTGCAGGTATACGTAGTGGAGTCCTGGGAACCGTCCTCCGAGAAACTAAAGGTCAGGTCTTCCGGATTTGTGCAATTGTCATAGCTGCCTGCATCCAGGTCTTTAGCCCATATCGTAACTTCCCCACTGGAAGGCATGATGACGGTCACAATTCCATCGTGACAATAAGGAGTCGGTTTCTTACAATCACGAATCATAAAACTGGTCACACAGGAGTCTTCATTCCCGCACCAATCCCGAACCACAAAGAGCACATCATAATCCACACCCATTTCAAACACGCCTGTCACAACGGTGTCCTTTCCCGTAGCCACCAGGTTATTGGTACCACCTTCAAAGACCGAATATCGATAGGCAAGATTTACAGCAGGAGTACAGTTGTCCGTGGCCGAACCCAGGGGCAATGTAAGTTCTGTCATTTGACAATCCTCACTGAAACTGCAGATTTCCGTGTGTTGCCTGCAATCAATTACTGGTGAGATATCGTCAGTTATCTGAATAACCTGAACGTATTCGATGATACCATCTCCGTTATCCTTCAGATAGCGGTAAATACACGGGCGGTCATCTCCTGCCACGACCCGATCATCAACAATGACATCTGGATATGGGCTGTGGTGGAATCCAGTCTGATCCGGATTGTAAACGCACCAGTCGATGATCTTCCAGGTGCGCAAGATCTTATAACAACCATTTTCTCCGATATCCACCGTTTCATCGCTGTGCGTTATTCCGAGTAATTCACATTCATCGTCCATTAAGATTGGAGCTCCTGCTCCCACCCTGTCAGGATCCAGATTTAATCCCTCTGAACAATTTACATAGATATCTGCCGGAAAGACCACTTCAAAATCACTCCTCGGTAATACCGTGATGGTTTGAAAACAGGAGGATTGATTTCCACACTTATCGGTGACTGTCCAGGTCCTTTTTAGCGTTCCGGTTCCACAAGTATTCAGAGAACCATCGTCCACAACTTCAACTTTTAAATCCTCCTGAGGGGTACAGGCATCGCTGATCTCCGCATCTCCAAATTCAAATTTCGGCTTACCGAATGATGGATCGTCATAAGTATCCAGCCAGAGCCAGAGCATGCAATACACGGGTTTCCAGGACACCCAGTTATCCCGTGCTTCATCCATCGTTTCAGGAGTCCAGGAAGTATAACCGCAATCTTCGTCCGGATGATCACTGTAATAGCCAAAGCCTGGCCCTCCATAATATCCAATTCCGGTTTGTTGGTAAGGAACTTCCAGACAGCAGCGCTCTCCGACGATCCCATTATACCACCCATTATCAGGACACGACGAATTACTTAGATAATCCCCTTGTGGCGAGCAGACCTTCCATGCAACACCCGGCCCATTCAGTACGTAAGGATTACCGGACTGATCCAGCTTGAAAGGAACCTCAATTTCCCAGGGAGTACCGTCACAGAAAACCGTGATATTTTCCGGAGCCACACACACAGGTGCGATTTTGTCGTCCTTCAGCAGCTGGACCATACATTCACTATAGCTGTGATCAAATGTCCACCGGTCTGCACTGAGTGCCACCAATTCCGGATACGAAAGTTTGATTGCTTCCCATTTAATCCGCAGTGGATCATTTGTTGCAGCGAATTCGTAATCGCAACACAATGGATTCGGTTTCGTCTCATATCCCGAGCTAACCGGATCTCGAGAAACGCACATTTGGGTTTCGTAATCGCATCCTAATGTTGGTCTGGGATTGCCATAATGTGATAATTCGTCATAGTGCAG